>Ga0207674_10002731_pt1 | contig 22006 bp, 18 predicted proteins | sample KBSCornC72_FD_184303 | JGI IMG/M metagenome (GOLD analysis project Ga0207674, IMG submission 184303) | Corn rhizosphere microbial communities from Kellogg Biological Station, Michigan, USA - KBS Corn C7-2 (SPAdes) (version 2) | ecosystem: Host-associated > Plants > Roots > Rhizosphere > Soil ...
TACCGTAGATAGGGCAAAGGCAAACAGAGCGGCGCCAATGCACCAGAAGGCGGGCATGCGCAGCGCCTGCCGCAACGTGACGCCGGGCTGGTCGGCGTCGCTGACGCCTGCGTTGGCGGGCCTTGTGCCCATAGTCTTGTGCGCGCTGCGGAACAGTCCAAATGAGAACGGAAATGTGATGGCGAGCCACATCAGGGGCGACACCGCCAGTGCTGCGCGCCAGCCGATCAACCCGATCAGCCAGGTAGCCACTAACGGCGCGAAGGTAGCGGTGATCGAAGATCCGGTCAGAACTGTGGCAATGGCAAGCCCCCGCCCCTTGTCAAAATGTTGCGCCACGATCCGCGTCCACGCCGTGCCCTGCATCAGCGCGCCGCCCACGGCGATCAACAGCCAGTTGGCCAACCACGGCCCAAGTGCGCCGTTGGCCGTCGAGAGCAGCGAAAATCCAGCACATGTGAGCACCTGACCCGTCAAGGCGACGCGGCGCGCGCCAAAACGATCGACCAACAGGCCACCGCCCAGATTGAGCGCAATTCCAGCGGCATGCATGACCGACAGGCCGAGCATGACCTCTGCCCGCGACCAGTGCAGTTCCTGCTCGATGGGCAGGACGAACACCCCGAACAGGAAAACCTGGAGCGAAAGGCAGGAGTAACCGAGCATTGCGCCTAGGACGAGCGGCCACCGTTCCTTCCATTCGTCTTTTGCGCTAGATGCCATGACCCCCCTGGAAGAAATGAGAAGGAAGCCTAGGCGGCATCCGCGGTGGCTTCCTTCCCTTCAATCAACAAACCGCTCAGTTGCACGTTCCACTGAAGCTCCACTTGGGCTTGACGCCATACTGCTTCTGGGCGCCGCGATAGAGCAGATCGTATCCGCCGAAGCTGGCGGGAAGATCGGTCACGTTCACATTATACTTCTTGCCGGCCAGGTTCGTACTCTCTCTCACGCTGACCTTCCCGTCAATTCGCCAACAACTTTCAGCGGCTTGCTTTCGCCGAACAGGGTGCGATACCGTTCGCGCAGCAGAGCTTTCTGAACCTTGCCCATGGCGTTTTTGGCAAGCTCCGGCACGAACACGACCCGCCGGGGCTGCTTGAAACGAGCGAGGTGGCCATCCAGCAGTTCCAGCAAGGCGCTTTCATCCCGGAAGGCGGGATCCCGCGGCACCACCACGGCGACGACGCCCTCTCCCAGATCGGCGTGAGGCACGCCGATCACAGCGACCTCGTGAACCTGATCGAGTTCGGCGATGACGGCTTCCACTTCGGCCGGATAGACGTTGAAGCCCCCGGCGATGATGAGGTCCTTCTGCCGCCCGCAGATTGAAACATAGCCTCTCGGATCGATGAAGCCGAGGTCGCCTGTGATGAAGTATCCATCGCGGAATTCGGTTGCCGTCCTTTCCGGCAGTTTCCAGTATCCCTGGAACACGTTCGGGCCGCGGACCTCGATCATCCCGATTTCGCCGCGATCGAGTTCGCTGCCGTTCTCAGGATCGGTGATCCTGATGGACACTCCCGGCAGGGGTGGTCCCACCGTACCTGCGACCCGGTCCCCGTCATAGGGGTTGGAGGTATTCATGTTGGTTTCGGTCATTCCATAGCGTTCGAGAATTGCATGTCCGGTGCGGGCGGCAAATTCGCGATGGATGTCGGCTGGCAAGGGGGCCGAACCGGAAATAAACAGTCGGCAATGCCCAACGAGGTCCCGGTCCAGGCGAGAATCGCCTAGCAGCCGGATGTAGAAGGTCGGCACACCCATCATCACTGTCGTCTGTGGCAAGGCCGCGATGACCGCGTCGCAATCAAACCGTGGCAGGAAAAGCAGGGATGCACCTGCGGCCAGTGTGACGTTCGTTGCCACGAACAGGCCATGCGTGTGAAAAATCGGTAGCGCATGCAGCAGCACGTCGTCGGCGGTAAAGCGCCACGCGTCACGCAGAGTGAAAACGTTGGAGGCAAGGTTGCCGTGGCTCAGCATCGCCCCTTTCGGGCGCCCGGTCGTTCCCGAAGTGTAAAGGATCGCGGCGAGGCAATCCGCGGTGCAGTCCACCGTAGCGAACTCGCCCGGTTGCGCAGCGGCCAGTTCCTGTAATTCGCCGGTGCCATCGACTCCCAGTGATCTGACCACCGTCCCCGATGGGGGGATGGCGGTCCATGACGAGGCCGCCGTCACATCGCATACGAACAGCGCCGGTTCTGCATCGGCCAGGAAATAATCGACCTCGCTACGGGTGTAGGCTGTGTTCAATGGCAGGAAAACGGCTCCGGCCCGTAGGCAGCCGAGATAGAGCATAAGCATGTCGATGCTTTTTTCGACCTGGACGGCAACGCGGTCCCCCTGCCCTACGCCGAGCTTTCGTATCGCGTTGGCATAGCGCGCGGATGTGGCTTCAAGGTCCGCATAGCTCATCACGCGGTCGACCGGGAGGAATGCGAAAGGCCTGGTGCGATCAGCCGGGAACGCATCTAGCAGAAGGGTATAGAGATTGCTCATCGGGCGTGTGAGGCGGACCAGCGTTGCCCAAAAATGCGCCGGAAAGCCGTGCTCATCGCGATTGTTCCATCTTGGGCATGGGCGTCGTGGTGGTCACGACTCTGCCTCAGCCGTTCACCGTCGTCCGCGCCTCTTCGCGCTGCCGCGCGATATGGCGTGCAGCCCGACGACCGGAAAAGATGCAGTCGGCATAGGACAGCCCGCTGACATAGATGTTCGAGCAAATTCCGACGGCATTGCGTCCGGCAGCGTAGAGACCGGGAATGACGCTGTTCCGTTCATCAAGAACTTCGCCAGTGTCCTCATCGACCCGTAGCCCTCCGATCGACATGGTCGAGAGGGGGAGGAAGCGGCTGTCGACGGAGGCGTCGAGCGCATAGAATGGCCCGGTGGCGATTTCCGCCATGTCCGACGCAAATTTCTCGAACCGGTCGGGCTGCTCGCCTCTCGCGGCCTTGTTGTACTCCTCCACGGTCGCTCGCAAGATCGCGCGGTCGAAGCCGATCTTGTCGGCCAGTCCTTCCAGCGAAGATGCCGATTTGCAGTTGAACATGTGGTTCAGCCGCGCGATGTCCCGCTGGAATGGCACCAGTCCGGGATCCCGCGCGTCACGGGCCGCCTGCCTGCGCAGGTTGGCGTCTATCACGATCCAGGCCTTTCCATCCTGCCCGAGGGTGATGGCATCCCCCAGAGAAGCGCCGTAGAGCGTCTCGTTCACGAACCGCTCGCCGCGCTGGTTGACGAGCATTCCCCGCGACCAGCTCACCGGCGGGTTGATGAAGCGCCAGGCGCTTATTCGATCCATCAGGTCCAGCTTGCCGCCCGCGGATGCGCCCAGCAGGTGTCCGCTGCCATTGTCGCCCAAGGTCCCGTTGGGCAGACCGGCACTGTATCGCGGCGCATAATGGGCGATCATCTTTGTATTGATGATGAACCCGCCTGCGGACAGCACGACGCCGCCTTTTGCCCTGAGCCAGCATGCGACCCGGTGTTTACGCTCGATCCGCTGCGCTTTCCTGAGGAAGCGCAGACCTATGCCATAGATCAAACCGGCTATCGGCAGGCTGGGCGGCACCTTGCCCATCCAGTTGGCGGCAAGATCGATGTTGCGGCGGAACGCCGCCGCCGCGGCGCTCCCTTCCGGAATCTGCAAGACCTTTACGCCCACGACCCGGCCCGAAGCGTCGAGGGCAATTTGCTGGGCTTCGGCATAGCGCCGATAGCGGAGGCCGCGCTGGAGCGCGGCTTCGAGCAGAGGCCCATAAATCCCTACACCGAGCCCCCATGCCTTGTTGCCGTTCCGGGTAAACGCGCGATGCCCCCGTGCCGCCGGTTTCGCCTTGTTCACATAAGGCGCGGCCAGGGTGCTGTCGGGATGATAGAGGAAGCGGTCCAGCGGAGGATAGGAACATTTTTTCTTCCACACGTCGCTGTTGAACTTCGCGCCATGGCTCATCAGCCATTCGATGTTGGCCACGCTTTCGTCGCAGAACCGCCGCAAGGTCCGGTCAGATACGACCCCGCCCACCTCCATGTGGAGATACTTGTACATTTCTTCGGCAGTATCCGTCTCACCGGCCTCGATCTGGATCGGGGTGCCGCCTCCTGCATAGTAAACCCCGCCATTGGCGGCACTGGAGCCACCCATGGCATAGCGATCGACACCGATGACGTCGAGCCCGGCCTCGGTCGCTTCGAGCGCCGCCGAGACGCCCGCTCCCCCCAGGCCGACCACGATGAGGTCGGCCACATCCGACCAGTCGTGGGCCTCGACATCGTCAAGGCGAAGTGGGGCTTCGATTTCTATGCCGACATCTGCCCCGGCAGGCGTTTGAATTTCTGGCACACTCTCACCTAGCAGGATGTTGAAGAAGTCCGTTTTCGGATGAAGGGATATTCGTCGCCGTTATGGTAGCAGATTTCGCCGTCGAGGGAGGCGTCTGGCTGGAGTTCGGCCGAGCCGCCCCTCAGGACGACTGAAACACGGTCACACCGCTCGCACCAGTGACTTCATCAACAATCTACTAAATTACTGTTATACCGACCTAAAATCGGCTCCGCCTCTGGTATGCCGTGATTTTGAACTGCTCGAAACCCGCAATATTGTCACGCCGGAGACCCACATGGCCGCCTGGCGTTCCTCTAGAGGTGCGGGGCTGGAGATGAGGTTGTGAAGCGGTGGAGCCTAATATTGCCGGGAGAGCCGGGGTGCCGACGCGATTGTGATGAAGCTGCGCTCAGGGATAGTCCGTCAAGACGTTGGTGGTTCCGGCATTTAATGATTTTTGGAGCGACTAGACTGCGATTGATCAAGGAGCCGAACTGTGTCTGGTGTTGGCGCTAATATATTAATCAAGGGCGGGTCGGTCGTTGATGGTACTGGTGGGCCTGCCTATGAGGCGGACGTCCGGATTGCCGATGGCCGGATTGTAGAGATTGGGGCCAATCTTGTTCCCGGTTCGGACACGGTCTACGATGCGCAGGGTTGCTATGTTACGCCCGGGTTCATCGACACGCATACCCACTATGACGCCGCTCTGTTCTGGGACCCCTCGTGCGATCCGATCGTGCAGCATGGCGTCAGCACGATCCTGATCGGGAACTGCGGCCTGAGCCTGGCGCCGGTGCGCAAGAACAATGTCGACAGCCTGGTCAGCCTGTTCAGCTATATCGAAGACCTTCCCCGGGACGTATTCCGGTCCGAAGTACCCTGGACCTGGGAAACCTACCCCGAATATGCGCGGGAGATGAAGGCGCGCAAATGGGGCGTCAACGTCGTCTCGCTGGTCAGTCACTCACTGCTGCGTGTCTATGAAATCGGTGACGAGGCCTGGAAGCGTGCTTCCACGGCCGACGAAAGGTCGCGGATCGCCCTGGCTTACTCTGCCGCGATGGAAGCGGGGGCGTTCGGTGTTTCCACTTCCCGTTTCGACCGCAGCCCGGCTGGCGATCTGGTTCCCAGTTTCCATAGTGATGAAGCTGAGTTCGAGGCGCTGTTCGATGTGAGCGCCAAGACCGGCGGTATCGTCCAGATCATTCCCGATGTCGGTGATCTGAAGCAGCAGGAAAAGGACTTGCGCGAGATGGGCCGCTATTCGGCGCGCCATGGCGGGGTCCCTGTCATTTCGAATGCCATTTACGATCGTCCGGACAATGCTGAATATGGCCCGCAGCTTGTCAGCGTCGGCAAGGACATTCAGGCTGATGGCGGAAACTTTCACTATCTGGCATCGCCTCGCTCGATTGAGCTGGGCATCAACTTCCACCAGTGCTTCAACTTCCTGTATGTCTCGGCGTGGAACGAGCTTGTCCAGCCGGACATGCCGGACGAGGAAAAGAAACGCCGTCTCGCCGATCCGGAATGGCGTGCGCGTGCCCGTGCCGACTGGGATTCGGTCAAGGAAGGGTTCCCCGCCGGCGGGATGGAACGCCTGTTCCGAATCACGCAGGTCGGCAAACCGGAGTATGAGAAGTATCTTGCCCTGACATTCGACTTCGTGCTCGACCTGCGGCCCGGCCATCCCTCCGACCAGCTGGCCGACTGGGTGCTGGAGAACGACCTCAAGGCCGAGTTCGTCTATCCGTTCACCAACACCGATGCGGCGAAAGTCGGCGAACTGCTGGCATCCGAGGTCAGTCTTATCAGCGGCAGCGACGCCGGTGCGCACATCGGCAGCTTCGACGGCGCGGGCGATGTCACGCTGGTGCTCACCCGCCATGTGCGTGATCGCGGCGACATGACCCTGGAAACCGCCGTACGCAAGATGACCAAGGACCAGGCCGACCTTTTGGGTCTCAAGGACCGCGGCGCGCTCAGGGTCGGTGCCCACGCCGACATCGCGGTGTTCGATCTGAGCAAACTTCACTGGGATCCGGAAAAGAAGGTCCGCGACATTCCGGGCGATCTGCCCCGCTTCCGGCGGCCTGCAGGCGGTTTTCGCTACACCTTTATCAATGGTGTGCTCGCGCAGGAAAATGGAGAACTGACGGGCGCGCTGCCAGCCCGCTTCCTAGACGCCAGTGATCGCGTCGGCGCCTGATCGTGATGGAGGCCTATGCGCGGAAACGCCCGCCGCCCGGCTAAGGCTGTCCAGACTATGATAGTCTTTCGGCCACTCGGCCCAGCAATTCAACTTGAATGACATTGACCGGTCAGTCTAAAAAGAATGTAAGCGATACTAGTCGCCTTAACAATGGGGAAGATCAAGCATGAAAAGGCAAATTACGTGGCTTATAACCACTGCCACGGCTGCAATGATAGCCGCGCCTGCGTTCGGTCAGGAAGCATCCACTGCTACGCCTGAAAATAATCTTGAAGACATTATTGTCACCGCACGCCGCGTTTCGGAAAGCAGCCAGAAGGTTCCGGTCGCCGTCACCACGCTGACCGCATCGGCCCTGAGCCAGCGCAACATCGTGGCGACCACCGATCTGCAGTATAATGTGCCGAACCTTCAGATCAAACCGGCCACAACCATGTCCTCGACGATCGAGTTCGTGCTGCGCGGCCAGCGCCAGGTCCTGTTCACCGACGAGAATGTGGTCACCTATGTCAACGAAGTGCCGCAGGGCACCCGTGGCCTCCTGCTCTACGATCTGGAGAATGTGCAGACGCTCAAGGGGCCGCAGGGCACATTGTTCGGCAAGAATTCGATGGGCGGCGCGATGGTGTTCGTTACCAAGCGGCCGACCTACGATCCGGGCGGCGAGCTCAAGGTGGATTTCGGCAATTACGGCCTGGTCCGCACCTTTGGCGCGGTCAACATCCCGCTGATGGAGGACGTCGCCGCTCTGCGGCTGGCCGGCCAGATCGAACGTCGCGACGGCTTCTACAAGAACAAGCTGCCGGGCCAGAAGGATCTCGACAACAAGGATAATTCCAGCTTCCGCGCTACGCTGCTGCTCGAACCGGGCAGCCGGTTCAAGAATGTGCTGACCTTCGACTATACGCGCCGCAAGGAACTGCCGCTGCCCGCGATCATCGAAGCGTCGCCGCTCAACGCCAGCGCCTTTGCCGGATCGCTCTCGCTTGCCACGCAGGACGCGGTCCGCCGTCAGAGCCAGCTGGGCGGTGGCACCGCCAGCGTCAGCACCGATGGCACTCTGCTTATGCGTAATGGCAATCCCTATGTCGTCCAGGCCGTTACCGGCCTCGACCAGACGGTTCCAGGGGTTCCTTCGGCAGTCACCGGCGTCGGCTCGCGGGTCAAGGCATATGGCTTCTCGAACGTATCGACCTTTGAACTGTCCGATCTCTTCTCGCTCAAGAATGTGCTGGGCTACCGCTATGATTTCGGCAACGACCATGCCGAACCGGATGGTGTTGCCGGCATGCCGGTCAACATCGGACCAGCGCTGACCTGCATCTTCACCGGCAATGCGCCAGGGTGCGCGAGCGCCCCCGAGCTGATCGGCACGTTCAGCAACAACAATGTCAACTTCCTTGAAAGGCGCAAAACCTTTTCCGAGGAGTTCCAGCTGGTCGGCAATCTGCCCAACTTCAAGTTCATCACAGGCCTGTTCTACAGCCACCAGAAATTCCTATACGCGTCCAATTCGTCCTTCGCATTTTCGAATGCACCCTTCGGTGTGGGTCCGGTCTCGTTTTATGACAATCCGACCACTGCTGCCGTGGAAGGCGGGCGCGTGACATACGCGTTCACGAAGAACACATCCTATGCGGCGTTCGCACAGGGAACCTATGATTTCAGCGGCGTCGGCCTGGAAGGTCTGCGGCTGACAGCCGGCGTGCGCTACACCATCGACAAGCGCGATTATTTCGGCCAGAATTTCTTCACCGACAGCCCGGCACAAATTCAACGTTGGGGCACCGGCCGCCCGATCAGCAACTGCAACGAGCTGAACGGTACCCTGGGCGGCGTCACCGGCGTCAACAACGGGATCGAATGCTCGATCTCGGGCAAGCGGACCTACAAGGCGCCGACCTGGACCGCCTCGCTGGAATATCAGGCGACGCCCGACACGCTGATCTACCTGGCAAACCGCCGCGGTTTCAAGGCCGGCAGTCAGAACCCGACCACCCGTTCGCTCGAATTCGCCTTCTCCGGATCGGAAAAGATCACCGACTTCGAGCTTGGCCTGAAACATCAGGGCCGGCTCGGCTCGATGCCCTACCGCTTCAACGTCGCGGGCTTCATCGGCAAGTATAGGGACATCCAGACCCAGGATATTCTGACCTTCTACGTGGATTCGGTGAACGGTCCGGCTACCCCGGGCACCTATACCGACCTGATCGTGGTCAACGTCGGTCAGGCCACGATCAAGGGTGTCGAGGTGGAGGCGCAGGTCAAGCCGGTTCCGGCGCTGACCCTTGATCTGGGCTATTCCTACCAGGTCGGCCGCTACGGCAAGGGATCGATCATCCCGCTGCCCGCCGATCCCACGGACTTCGTCTGGAACGGCAACCCGATTGACTTCTCAAAGGGCTCCAACCTGGCCGGCAAGCCGTTCGCGGGCGTACCGCGCACGACGCTGACGGCGGCGTTCAGCTATGATGCCGACTTTATTCCAGAGAGCTTTGCCAAGACGGTGTTCAGCATGAACCTGGCCTATCGCAGCTCGACGCCGGGCTCGACGCCGCAGGGCATCTACAAGACGCCGGCCTACACCATCATCGGCGGTCGCCTGTCGTTCAACGACTTCCTGGGCACACCGATGTCGCTCGCCCTGTGGGCGCAGAATATCGGCGACAAGACCTACAAGATCTATTGCGCCGACAATCTCTACAGCATCGCTTACGCGGCGTGCCGCTTTGGCGAACCGCGCACTTACGGTGCTTCAATCGGCGTCAAATTCTGATCTGTTTGCCGGCGCGATGGCTTGCTGTCGCGCCGGATACTCCATGGGCCGGGTAGTGGCCGTCTTTCCGGAGGAGTCTTGTCAGGCCAGCACCGACGCGGCGGTTGTCGAGCAGCTTGGTGTGGAGTCCGATATGCATCGGCGATCGGCCCGCCCCGTTCGGCGATGCCAAGATGACCATCGTTCTCCTCGATCGCTTAACCCACATTGCGAAATCATCGAGACCGGCAATGACAGCTGGCCGGACGTCTGGCGGGCCGCCTTTACCTTTGCCGGGACGCTCAACTGGCCCGCGCGCCGGCACCGCCCGGCGGCAAGCGTCAGGCCAGAGGGATTGCCCGCAACATGGTTGAACCACTGGTTTCCGGGATCGCCCGCGCCAGCGCATCAAAGGAATATTGAATGATTTTCGAGACGATCCTCTACGAAGTGGCTGACAATGTCGCGACGATCACGCTGAACCGGCCCGACCGGCTCAATGCCTTCAATCGCCAGATGATGGCCGAATTGATTGCAGCACTTGATTTAAGCGATGCCGACGACAATGTCCGCTGCGTCATTTTCACGGGGGCGGGCCGCGCATTCTGTGCCGGCGCCGATCTGGGTGCGGGTTCGGGGGCGTTCAGCTCGACCGGGAGTTCCGGTTCGGCCCCGCCGTTGCGACCGGATGGTTCGATTGACTGGACGAGCGAACGGATGCGGGACGGCGGCGGTCGGGTGGCAATGCGGATATACGCTTCGCTCAAGCCGGTGATTGCGGCCATCAACGGCGCGGCGGCAGGTGTGGGCATTACCATGACGCTGCCGATGGACGTCCGCATGGCCGTTCAAGGCGCAAAGATCGGGTTCGTATTCGCCCGGCGCGGCATCGTGCCCGAAGCCGCGGCCAGCTATTTCCTGCCGCGGGTGGTCGGGATTAGTCGCGCGCTCGAATGGGTCGCCGCGGGCCGGATTTTCCGGACGGAGGAGGGTCTTGAAGCCGGGTTGTTCCGCTCGCTCCACGCCCCGCAGGATCTGCTTCCCGCCGCACGCGCGCTGGCGGCGGAAATCGCCAGCTCCGCGCCGGTTTCGGTAGCTTTGGCTCGCAAGATGCTGTGGCAGGGAATGGCAATGCGCGACCCAATGGAGGCGCACCGGCTCGACAGCCGCGCCATCTTCGCCCGCAGCGCCAGCGCCGATGTGCGGGAAGGCATAGCGAGCTTCCTCGAAAAGCGTGCGCCCGATTTTCCCGATCGCGTATCATCCGGCCTTCCGGACGATCTCCCGTGGCCGGAGCCGGTAAACTGGGCGTGATGGTCGGAGTGCAGGCGTCCGCCTGGGGTTCATTCCTGAATTTCTCGTCTCGCCGGCAGCTTGGTTCCGAACGTGATGAAGGAACTTCAGTCCTTCATGGGCGCAAAGCATTTGGCCATCGCGGCCTTGTCCGATGAAGGGCGCCCGCACGGGTCCAGACGCCGCAGATATGCCAGCAGGCTGGTCACCTCTTCCGGATCGAGCACGAAGGTGGGCATGCCCTGATGGCCGACCTCCATGCCCTTGATGAAATTCTCCCGAAGCGCGTCGATCGGGTAGCGCGTGTTCAGGGTGCGGAGCGGCGGCGCCTTGGGATTTGGGCTGGCATCATCCTCGCCGGTTGCGTGGCAACCGGAACATTTGTCGGCAGCGATTTGCCTGCCGCGCTCGATCGATCCCGCTGATGCCATGTCGGCTGCTGCGACAGCGCCAAACGTCAGCAGCAGCACGACTTTAAGACCGGGGATCATCATATCGGCTCGCATGAATATTGGCTCCGAGAAATCCTGACGCATCTTTTGCCCGAAGGGACGTGGGCACACCCATGCGTAGTTTCCACAAGCGACGATGTTCGCGTCAGTATTTGTGCTTACTGAAACGGGTGCTCGCCGCGGCTATTCTGGGCGTCATCGGCCAATTGAGGAGGATGCGATGAACGCCAATCGCGCCGGCGCGGCACCCAAGCATGTCGTCGTGCTCTGCCATCCCGAATCCGACAGCTTCAACGCATCTGTCGCGCGCACCTATTGCGAAACGGTCCAGGCGCTTGGTCAGGAGGCGATATTGCGCGATCTTTATCGCCTGAACTTCGATCCCGTCCTCAAATCTCACGAGCAGCCCGGCAGGACGGATTTCGAACTGAGCGACGATGTCGCTGAAGAGCTGGAACTGCTGCAGGGCGTGGATGTCTTCGTCCTTGTCTACCCGATCTGGTTCGGCACGCCGCCGGCGATGATGAAGGGCTATGTGGAACGTGTGCTGGGCGCCGGCTTTTCGCATCGGGCGGTCCGTGCCCGCCAGTTTCATCCGATGCTATCGGGAAACCGCCTGCTCAGCTTCACATCGTCTGGCACTACGCGCCAATGGCTGGAGGAACAGGGCGCCTGGCGCTCACTCCGGCAATTGTTCGACGGCTATCTGGCCCATGCCTTTTCGTTCGAAGGCCATGAGCATATCCACTTTTCGGCGATCGTCGACGGGCTGAAGGAGCGTTTCGTCAACGAACATCTCGAAGAAGTGCGTCAAAGGGCACGTGAGATCTGCAGCATCATGAACGCGCACGATCCGCATCCGGCGCACTGAGGGGCTTTACTGGGTGCATCGGCCATTATCGTCGGGCGCCGTCGCATTGCCGTCCCGCTTGTACACATCGGGAAAATAGCGGACGCCGCCCGCGCCGTCGGGTTCGGCCGTGAAATAGGCGACATAGACGGGCATTGGCGCGGGCAAGGAGACGGTCTGGGTCTTTCCGCTCGCAACCGCCGCATCGACATGTTTGCGATCCCACTGGGGCATGGACGACAGCAGGCTTGCCGCCAGCCCGAGCGCGTCGCCCACCCGGACGCAGCCATGGCTGAACGTCCGCACGTCGCGCGCGAACAGGGACTGGCTGGGCGTATCGTGCAGATAAACCGTGTAGGGGTTGGGCATCACCAGCTTCATGCGGCCCAGCGCGTTGTTCGGCCCCGGCCGCTGACGATAGCGCCCCTCCTCCACGACATAGCCCCGCCGCGCCGCCTCTGCCGGACGCGTCGCCACCAGCTTGCCCACGCTTTCGCGCACGATGCTGGTGGGGATTTCCCACCAGGGGTTCAGGATCACGCCCGTCACTTTTGCTGAGAAGATCGGCGTGGGCGATCCCGTTTTCCCGACGATGATCTGCCAGCGGCCAAGTTCGGTCTGCCCCTGCCAGAGGCTTGCCTCGAAGGCAGCGGTGTTGACCAGCAGATAGCGTCCGCTGAATTCCCGCGGCATCCAGCGCCACCGATCGAGATTGGCCGCAAGCGTCGCCTTGCGCTCCGGATCGCGTTCACTGGCATAGGCCGCGCGCAACGCGAAATAATAGGGATGACGCGGACGCATCTGCCCGAACATCTCGTCGATCCGGTCAGCGGCGACGGCATCGGCCACGCGCTGGGCGATATCGATGCGGGACAGCCCATTGTCGATGTGCCAGCCGTCCCGCAGCGCCGCGTTGCAGCACCCGTCGCGGTGCGCCCGCATCAATCGGATTGCCGATGCCGTGGCGAGTTCGTCCAGTTGCGCCTGATCGGAACGTGCCATTGCCGCCCGGATCTGTCCGGCATCCTGATCGCCGCCGGAAAGCGCATCGTCCCTGGATGCTTCCAGCCACTCGATGAGGCGGGCTGCTTGCCCCTCGTTCCAATGGACGACCGGCGCGGCGATGGCCGCCGAGGGGAGGATTATTGCCAGACAAGCGAGTAAGATCTTCATGTGGAATTGTTTTCAACGGCGGCCAGTCCGGAACAATGAGGGGAAATACTGAGGGTCGATCAGCCCTGCCTGCTGTGCTAAAAGGGCGTCGAAAAGGTTTTGATGCTGACCATGTTTTCCAGACGTCAGATGCTCGTTGCCGGCCTTGCCCTGGCGCCGGTCGCTCGCGCATTCGCCGCGACATCGGTTGAACCGTCGCTAGATCCGGTGCTGTTGCGCCGCGCGCTTGAGGCATTCGAACGCCATCGCGGCGTGCTGAAGCATCGCGATTATATCGGCATCGCTGATTTCTCGGCGCCGTCGCGCAGGCCGCGATTTCACCTGCTCAACCTTGCCGACGGCAGATCGTCACCCTTTCTGGTCGCGCACGGGCGCGGTTCCGATCCAGACCATAGCGGCTGGGTCGAGCGTTTTTCCAACGCGCCAGGCTCCGCCGCCTCGTCGGAAGGCGCGTATCTGACCGGCGATATCTATCAGGGCAAACATGGCCGTTCGCGGCGCCTGACCGGGCTGGATGCGGAGAACAACAATGCCGAAGTCCGCGGCATCGTCGTCCATGCGGCCTGGTATGTGAGCCCGGCGATGGTTCATGATCATGGCAAGCTGGGTCGAAGCGAAGGCTGCTTCGCCTTTTCGGACGCCGATCTCGAACCCGTGCTCGAAAAACTTGGCGCCGGGCGGCTCATCTATGCCGAAAAGATCGCAAGCCATTCAGCATAGCGTGGCTAGCCGTCAGCCATAACGCTGTCGCATGTCAGAATTGCGCTTCGACAAGCTCCACGAGCAGATGATTGGCATCCGATGGATCGAACAGCGCGACGAAATCCGTTGATAGCGGGCAAGGGACCACGCCTGCTTCCGCGCATGGGCAAATCAGGATGGCTTTCCCGCCCCAGCCCTTGGCGCGCAGCGCGATCGCCAGGGCAGGCGCGCTGAGATCGGGCAGCTTCTCCGATGTAATCAACAGCCCTACCGAAAGCGTACGGGGATCATTGAGCACCCCCGCCGCACTTTCATAGGACCTGATGTCCCAGCCATGCGCGCCAAGCAGAGTCAGTATGCGGCGGCGCAGGTCGGGCTGTTCCGAAACGATGGCCAGCTTCGGCTTTAATTCTTCATGCGAGCGAACGCTCATCGCCACGCGCCTTCCCAGTTCTGCGGTCCCGGGCAGGAGGATGAGCCTCGATTTCGGTAAAATCTCTACGCAGTTACACGCATTAGTCGGAGGTTCTGAGACCAGCCGCAAAAGCGAGGCGCAGGGCGTCCGCAAAGTTCGTCACATCAAGCTTGGCCATCACATGAGCGCGATGCACCTCGACCGTGCGTGGGCTGATGTTGAGCCGATGGGCGATGGTCTTGTTCGGCAGGCCGTCGGCCATGCCGCGCAATACATCCTGCTCGCGCTCCGAAAGCGCGTTTATGCGAATCTTGGCCGCGTCGGCGTGCGCGCTGACCTTGCGCTGGTCCGCGATACGATCGAAGGCGCGTTCCAGGGAACCGAGCAATTCCTCGCGATCGAAGGGCTTCTCGATGAAATCGATAGCGCCGGCTTTCATGGCCCGGACGGCAAGCGCGGTTTCGCCATGACCCGTGATGATGATGACGGGCATGCGGATGCCGCGCTCGTTCAGCATGGCTTGCACCTCGAGCCCGTCCATGTCGGGCATGCGGATATCAAGGAGCGCGCAGCCCGAGACATCAGCATCGATGCCCTTCAGGAATCCGGTTCCGTTGGACCAGGCCTTGACCGCATATCCCGCCGTCCGAAGCATGAAACCGACTGATTTACGTATGCTTTCTTCGTCGTCGACCAGATGGACGACCTTGGTGTTAGTCATCGATGCCCTCCTGAGGCCGCCGGGGAATGCTGAAGCCGAACACCGTTCCTCCTGTCGGATTGTCTCTGGCCCAGATGCGACCGCCATGGGCCTCGATGATCGTCCGGCAAATCGAGAGGCCCAAACCCATCCCGCTTTGCTTCGTGCTGACGAACGCGGAAAACAATTTCTTGCGAATGACCGCATCGATGCCGGGGCCATTGTCCGATATTGAAAAGACGACGCGGTTGTTGCGCGGGCTGACCGTGATCCCGATCTCGCCATTGCTCGTGTCCGCCATGGCTTCGACGGCATTGCGCATCAGGTTCACGAGCACCTGCTGAATCTGGATGCGATCGACGATGATCGATCCGACATCCGCATTCCAACCGAACCTGACGGAAATCCCCTTTTCCCTGGCGCCCGCCAATCCCAGCACGCTGGCATCCTCGATCAGCTTGGGAATGGGCTCGACGGTCTTTTCTACCTCACCGCGCGCCAGGAATGTACGCAGGCGGCGAACCAGGCGCCCGGCGGTGAGCGCCTGCTCGCCCGCGGCTGTCAGCGCCTCCCGGAGGATATCTTTCGTATCATCGCGGAAATCGTCCAGCAGCGCCGCCGAGGTCTGAACATAGCTGGTGACGGACGTAAGCGGCTGGTTCAATTCGTGCGCGAGGGTCGATGCGAGCGCACCCATCGCGCTCACCCGGGAAAAGTGAAGCAGGTCCGCCTGCAATTGCCGTAACTTCTCTTCGGCGGCCTCGCGTTCCGAAAGATCGCGGATGAAGCCGGTGAAGACGCGTTTTCCGCCGCCGATCGCCTCGCCGATGGAAAGCTCGAGCGGAAAGGACGTGCCATCCTTGCGCCGGCCGATCACGCGGCGGCCGATCCCGATTATCCGGCGCTCGCCGGTTTCCATATAGCGCCTGATATACTGGTCATGATCGACGCTGTCCGGGGGCGGCATGAGCATAGCGACATTCTGCCCGACCGTCTCGTGCATGGCATAGCCGAACATCCGCACGGCGGATCCGTTGAAGGACTGGATGATCCCCCGTTGATCGATCACGATCATTGCGTCGGGCACGGTTTCCAGGATGGACTGGAGATGCATTTCGCGTGCTTCGATCGCCGCCTTGTTCGCTTCTTCCGCGGTGATGTCGCGGACGATGTGGCCAAAGCCCATCGCTTCCCCGGCCTCGTCCTTGATATGCGCGATGGTGATTTCGGCCAGAAATTCCGAACCGTCCTTCCGGACCCGCCATCGACTGCGATAGTGGACTTTGCCTTTTTCCCGTGCATCCCCCAACTTTTGCTTCGGAATGCCATCGCGCACTTCGGAGGATGCGAAGAGTATCTCTTGCGGCTGGCCGACGATCTCTTCCTCGCTCCAGCCGAAGATCCGTTCTGCCCCCTTGTTCCACAGGGTGATCCGGCCTGCTTCGTCGAGCATGAAAATGGCGTAGTCAATCGCGTTGTCGATCAGGAGCTCAAGCTCCCGGGCAAGACGTTCGTCGAAGCCGCCCGGCTTGGAGCCCGGCGTTTCGAACCCCTTTCGCAAATCCTTTTCGTCGCTGTGCGAGGCTCGACTCAAACATGGCCCTCCCATTTGCCGATGGTAGAGCTTCTAACACATCCGTTTGAAGTCCGTAATATTCCAGGCGTGATGGCGGAGCCGCCGGTCCCGGAAATCCCGTCATGTAATCCAGAGCCAGGCGGCCAGCGACAGGGCCGATGCGATCAGCGCGCTGATCAGTGGCAGGGATGCCTTCACGCCGCCCTGCCCCCAGCCGATGACCATCGTCAAAACGGCCTTGAGGGCCGTGTTCGCGAGAACAGTCGCTGAGAGGACCAGGCCGGCGATGTCGTCGCCCAGCACATCGGGCGGCAACCTGGATAGCGTCACGACGGCTGCGTCCACATCGGACATGCCGGTCAAGCCCAGCACGACCGCCATTTCCCTGGCCCCATAGGCGGTCAGGATCCAGCGTGCCACGAGCGAGAGCAATGCGATGGCTCCGGCGAGCAGGAGTGCGGGCGCGAAGCCGAATGGATTGCCGACCGAAACCTCGCCACGGCCGGCATGTTGGCCTCGCGCGGCGATGAACGCCATTATCGCCGCCACCATCGTCGCCGGGGCCAATATGAGGGCCAGGCTTGGCAGCGCGCGCGGTACGAGGATCAGCACGAGCAGCTGCACGCGCATGAACATGACGATGGACGCGATCGCGATCCCGGCACTGAGGAAGCCCCGCGCCTCCGCTTCCTGACCCAGCCTGCGGGCAAGCCCCACGGTGACGGCGGTCGACGATACCACGGCGCCGGTGGTCGCCAGGATGAGGGTTCCGCGCCCGGCCCCCAGGCGGCGTGCGGCCAGATAGCCCGCAAAGGAAAGGCCCGTCACGAAGACGACGACCATCCAGATCTGCCGGGGATTCCAGGCATCGTAAGGCCCCAGGTCCCGATCCGGCAGCAGGGGCAATATCACCAGCGCGACGAAGCGCGCCACCCCCTCGATCTCGATCTCGCTCAGGCCCTTGAGCAGCGCATGCATCGAATGCCGCGCGCTCAATATGACGAACATGGCAGACGCCGTGGCCAGACCCGCCACGGCCGAAACCCGGACGCAGACGAACCCGGCGGCAAATGTGAGCAGCCCCGCGATCACGGTGGTGCTGGACAGGCTGCTTCCGCCCTGTTCCCGCGCGTAGCCGATCGCCAGTATCGCACCGATCCCGATGCAAAGCGCGGCGGCCACGGCGTCGGGCAGCACCCCCGCCAATCCGCCGCCCAGGCCGATCAGCCCAAAGGTGCGAAAACCAGCAACGCGACGCCCGACGGCGACGTCGCGTTGCGTCCATCCTCGTTCGAGCCCGACCAGAAGCCCTGCCGCCAGCGCCGCGAGAAGGCCGATGAATGGCTGCGAAATCTCACCCATGCCGGCACGCTCGATCCAATGATCTAGTGCCCCAGCACAAGCGGCACCTTCGCGCTTGCCAGCAGGCGTTTGGTCACGCCGCCAAAGGCCTCCATCATCCTGCCATGGTTGTAGGCGCCCATGACGACATAGTCGGCCCGCCACGCCGTGCACTCATCCGCGATCAATTGATCGGCCGGCTGCGAGACATCGTCTATCACGTGAATGCTGGCGCGAATGTCGTGACGGGACAGATATTTGGCCGCCTCTTCAGCCCCGGTCTGTTCGGAACCATCCCGCACCATGAAGATCTCCACCGTATCGGCGAGCGCAAGCAGCGGGATGGATGCCCTTAGCGTCGCTGCGCATGATGCCTTGCCATCCCAGGCGATCATCGCCCGGTTGAACGCGAAATGCTTCCGTGTTTCCGGCACGGCCACAACGGGCTTGCGCGCATGCATGACGATACGGCTCGCGATGGCGCGCATGTCGGGATAGGAAGCGTCGTCGAGCCGCCTGTTGAGAACGATCAGGTCGGCCAGCGAGGCCGCGTCGATCACGCTGCTCGCGACATCGCCGGTCACGTCCTGCCAATCCCAGGAAACATCCTCATGCGCCAGACGCGCTTCGATGGCCGCCTTGTTCCTGGTTTCGCGGTCGCTCTCCTCGGCCAGAAGCATCGCGCCGCCAGTCGCGCCGCCATAATAGTCGCCGACGAGAGCCGGCAATATGGTGACGTCCAGGCAGCTCAAATGGCCGCCGAACGCTCGCGTCAGATCAAGCGCCACCTGCAACCGCGCTTCCTGACCCTGATCGTCATGCACCAGCAGCAGAATATTCTTCATGGTCACCTCCATTGCTGGGGCGAGGCTATGGCCGGCGCGCTGGCCGGGATATGCGCAATAATACTAACTCGCCGATCGGCTGCGCCCGATATGACCCGGCCGTTCCATACGAGCTTTGCCCCGGATCCGGTCCGGGGTCAGTCCTACTCAGGACGAACGGTTTGGCTTTGAGACCAGCCATCACCAACCCGCGGAACCACATCCCGCCCAACCCGTTGGCCGATCATGGAAACCCAGCAACTCCACCGCGGCCGCCTGATCGACCATATCCAGCTGGTCGTCGCCGACATCGCTGAAAGCCGCCGCTTCTACGCCGCCATCTTCAACACGCTCGGCATCCCGCTCGGCGGCGAGGCGGCTGACTATTTCTGGTACGATGAACTCTTTGTCTCCTCGATCGAAAGCGCGGCGGCGGCGGGCCATCTCACCGGGCGCCACCACCTCGCCTTTCAGGCCGAAGACCGCGCGATGGTCGAGGCCTTCCACAAGGCCGGCCTCGAAGCCGGCGGCATCGACAACGGCAAGCCCGGCGAGCGCGCCTATCACCCGGGCTACTATGGCGCCTTCCTGCTCGATCCCGACGGCAACAACATCGAAGCCGTCTACCACGGCCCGGCGGACCGCTCGGCACACAGCGTTACGGTCGACTTTGAGGCATAGAGCCCCCAGCCAGGGTCTTAACTGACTGATCATCAAAGCTTGTTACGACTCGGTGCCCTGTTATAGGGTCAGACCAGATCGACATGTCGCGTCCCGAAGAACCTCTGCAGCTTTACCAAAGCTGGCCCCTCGATGCCCGGGCGGAGCAGTTCAGCCTCGGCCGCATCCTCGATCATGACGAATGCGCGCTTCCCCCGATGCACGATGCGAATATCGCGATGCTGACGATGCACGGCGTCGGCCGCTGGTCCTGCGACCTACCCGACGAGCGACTGGAGTGGACCGACGCCGTGTTCGACATATTCGGCCTGCCCAGGGGCGCCGCCGTCACCCGCCCCGAGGCCGCCGCCCTCTATTGCGAACACAGCCGCGCCGCGATGGAGCGGCTGCGCGCGCATGCCATCCGTCACCACCGGGGCTTCACCCTCGACGCTCGCATCGTTCCCGCGCAGGGCCAGCCCCGCTGGATGCGCCTGATCGCCGCCCCGGTCTGTGAAGGCAACCGCGTCGTCCGCCTCGAAGGCATCAAGGCTCCGCTCGTTTACGCCCGCTAGCCGGCTAAATTTCAGCCATCCGCTTCATCGCACCTTGCGATGCGGCTCGTCGCGCGCCATCTCCGCCTTGGCGTGCCCGTGCTTGCCATCCCGGAACAAATCTGGAACATCGTAGCTTATGAGTCTCACGCACATTTCCGTCCGCGGCGCCCGCGAGCATAATCTCAAGGACATCTCGGTCGAGATCCCGCGCGATACGCTGACGGTGATCACCGGCCTCTCGGGATCCGGCAAGTCCAGCCTCGCTTTCGACACCATCTATGCCGAGGGCCAGCGCCGCTACGTGGAATCGCTCTCGGCCTATGCGCGCCAGTTCCTCGAGCTGATGCAGAAGCCCGACGTCGATCATATCGAGGGCCTCAGCCCCGCCATCTCGATCGAGCAGAAGACGACCAGCCGCAACCCGCGGTCAACCGTCGCCACCGTGACCGAGATCTACGATTATATGCGGCTCCTGTGGGCGCGCGTCGGTATCCCCTATTCGCCCGCGACGGGCCTCCCGATCGCGGCGCAGACCGTCAGCCAGATGGTCGACCGCCTGCTCGCGCTGCCCGAGGGCACCCGCCTCTACATCCTCGCCCCCGTCGTGCGCGGCCGCAAGGGCGAGTATCGCAAGGAACTGCAGGAGTGGCAGAAGGCCGGCTTCACCCGCGTCCGCATCGACGGAGAACTCTACGAAATCGAGAACGCCCCCGCGCTCGACAAGAAATACAAGCATGACATCGAGGTCGTGGTCGATCGCGTCGTCATCCGCGAAGGTGTCGGCACGCGCCTCGCCGACAGCCTGGAGACCGCACTGAAGCTGGCGGAAGGTCTGGCTTATGCCGATCTGGCCGACGGAAATCTCCCTCTCCCGCCTGCGGGAGAGGGCCGGGGTGAGGGTCTTCTTCCTTCTTCATCCCCGTCAGAAGAAACAGAAGACCCTCACCCAACCCTCTCCCCCAAGGGGGAGAGGGCTAAAGGCAACCTCAAGGGCGCCGAAATTCCCGCCAACCGCATCATCTTCAGCGAAAAATTCGCCTGCCCGGTCTCCGGCTTCACCATCGCCGAGATCGAGCCGCGCCTCTTCTCCTTCAACGCCCCGCAGGGCGCCTGCCCCACCTGCGACGGCCTCGGCGAGCGGCTCTATTTCGATCCCGCGCTCGTCGTTCCCAACGAAAATCTCTCGATCAAGAAGGGCGCCGTCGTCCCCTGGGCGAAATCCAACCCGCCCAGCCCCTATTATATGCAGGTCCTCGCCAGCGTCGCCCGCGCCTACAGCTTCAGCCTCGACACCCCCTGGAACCAGCTCCCCGACGAAGTTGTCGATACCATCTTCTACGGCACCAAGGGCAAGCCGATCACCCTCACCTTCATCGACGGCCGCAAGTCGTACGACGTCAAGAAGCCCTTCGAAGGCGTCATCAACAATCTCAACCGCCGCATGCTCGCCACCGACAGCGCGTGGATGCGCGAGGAACTGGGCAAGTATCAGTCCTCCGCCCCGTGCGAGACCTGCGGCGGCGCCCGCCTCAAGCCCGAGGCGCTGGCGGTCAAGATCGCCATGTCCACCATCGCCGACGCCGCGCGCCTCTCGGTCGCCGACGGCCTCGCCTTCTTCTCCACCCTCGCCGAAAAGCTCAACGATCAGCAGCGCCAGATCGCCGAACGCATCCTCAAGGAGATTGTCGAGCGGCTCGGCTTCCTCAACAATGTCGGCCTCGAATATCTCAACCTCGATCGCACCTCGGGCACGCTCTCCGGCGGCGAGAGCCAGCGCATCCGCCTCGCCAGCCAGATCGGCAGCGGCCTTTCGGGCGTGCTCTATGTGCTCGACGAGCCCTCGATCGGCCTCCACCAGCGCGATAATGACCGCCTCCTCGTCACGCTCCGCCGCCTCCGCGATCTCGGCAACACCGTCATCGTGGTCGAACATGACGAGGATGCGATCCGCACCGCCGATCATGTCATCGACATGGGGCCGGGCGCGGGCGTCCATGGCGGCGCGGTCGTCGCCGAGGGCAAGCTGGAGGACATCCTCGCCAGCGAAGCCAGCCTCACCGGCGATTATCTCGCCGGCCGCCGCGCCGTCCCTCTCCCCGCGAAACGCCGCAAGGGCACCGGCAAGAAGCTCACCGTCCACAATGCCCGCGCCAACAATCTGCG
>Ga0207674_10002732_pt1 | contig 22004 bp, 18 predicted proteins | sample KBSCornC72_FD_184303 | JGI IMG/M metagenome (GOLD analysis project Ga0207674, IMG submission 184303) | Corn rhizosphere microbial communities from Kellogg Biological Station, Michigan, USA - KBS Corn C7-2 (SPAdes) (version 2) | ecosystem: Host-associated > Plants > Roots > Rhizosphere > Soil ...
AGACGTCAGAGTAATCTGCGGACCTCCCTCCTGGATCCACTGGAACGTGATCGGATCGCTGTCAGGATCATAGGAAGCCGACCCATCCAGCGATACGGTGCCGGCAGGGACGTTGCTCTGGTCCGGACCCGCGTCCGCGATAGGCGGATCGTTTCCGATGCGCAGCCGCCGCGTAACCACTTCATAGCGGACACGCGGAACTTCCATGGGAATGGCATGCTCGGCAGCTAGGTATTCCTTGGGCCGGATCATGTTGCCGAACTGGACGCCGAACACCGCACGGCCGGTGTTGCCATTGGTCAGCATGGTCTCATTGACGCCGCCTTCCGCAGTCAGCGCGATTTTGCTGTTCAACGGGAAGATCAGACGAACGGTGCCGCCCACCCGGTCGCCATAGGCCACGCTCTTCAGGTAGCCGATATTTCCTTCTGCGTAATTGTTGCCCCACATGGCGACGGTGGCGCTAAGACCAGCCTGATCCACTACCTTCAAGTAGCGTTCCAGGATGACGTTACGGAGAAGAACTCCGCTGGCGTTCACATCGTTGCCGCGATTGATCAGGGCGTTGTCCATGAAGCCCTTGGCGCCGAAGATGCCGATGCGGCCGCGCGAGAACAGATAATCGATGGCCAGAGCGCCTTGACCCAGCGTTCCGCCGGACTGATTTCCGGCGAGCGTTACGTGCTTGAAGCTGGCGAATAAGCCGGCTTGCACGCGCCGTCCTAAGCGATCCACCAGTCCGACGTCGAACTGGCCTTCGCGCTGTCCGCGCATGTAGTAGTATTCGCCCTGCGCCTCGAATCCGAAGCGCGAGCCCATGGTGTCGAAGAAGCGACCTTTACCAGTAAAGGTGACGTCGCCATTGCCGTCGGCGCCGATATTCGCGCCCAGCATTTGGAATTTCGGAGTCTTAGCCGCGTCGATCTGGCGGGTGACTTCGGTAGCGACTTCGGATGCCGACGGCGGCACGGGCGGCTGCGGAGCAGGCTGATTCAGCCGCGCTTCCATGGCCTGCTGATTCTGGCGCAAGCCATCGACCTCTTTACGCAGGGCGGCGTTCTGGTCGGCCAGATCGCGCAGCATCTTGGCGATATCGTCGAGCTTGTCCAGGCGCTTCAGAACTTCGCTGCAGCAATCGGCCACGCCAGCCGCTGGGGCAGGAGGAGCCGTATTGGTGATCGCGCGAATCGCATCGCCGGGACCGCCGGCGCCGACCGTGCGGCCTTGATCGTCGGTGACGGTCAGCACTACACGCCGGTTCATGAAGCGAATGACGTCGGTGGGACTGTAGACGGGATTCGGATTTGGAACCTTTGGCGCAGCCTTGCCGCGCGAGACGGTATCGATCTGAGTGGCGCGCGCGCCGTACTTGACCAGAAAGTCGCGCACCGTGTTGGCACGGTCCAAACCTAGCTTTTGATTGAAACTATCGGATCCGATCCCGTCGGTATGTCCTTCAATGCGGACATGATAACCGCCGTTGGTTTGCAACAGTTCGGCGATGCGCAACAGGCTGGGGAATCCATCCACCAGGACTGCGGAGTTGAAATCGAAGTTGATCTCCTCCCAGTCATCCTTGCTGGCCTGCGTGTCCAGTCCCTGGGCAAAAAGCCCCGTTCCCGCTAAAAATAAAGCCGATACCAACGCGACGCTTCGTCGAGCCATTTGATAAACCCCTCCTGTATGGAATCTGCAATTCCACAACATTTCTAGCTTAACTTGTTTGGGCCAAAATACGCCTCCAACACCGCTCGCGGGCGTCCAATGGCCTGTTGCTACAGAGACACTTCAGCATCGACAACTGTTTCAAGGAGTTGCCCTTAGAACGTAGGAACCGGATAATGAACTGAGGCTTCTCGGACGGGCAATCGCTCCTTTCCATCTTCACGATGGGATAGGGGAGGAAAGTCCGGTCTCCATAGGGCAGCATGCCGGCTAACGGCCGGGGGGGCTCGCTCAAAGCGGGTTTCACGGAAAGTGCCACAGAAAATAAACCGCCCCTGGAAACGGGGGTAAGGGTGAAATGGTGCGGTAAGAGCGCACCGCGGCCACGGCAACGTGCGCTGGCAGGGCAAACCCCATGCGGAGCAAGACCAAATAGGGGAGGATGGAGCGGCCCGCTCCGTTACGACTTCCGGGTAGGTTGCTAGAGCTGGGGAGTAATCTCCGGCCCAGAGGAATGGTTGCCATCCGCCACGCAAGTGGCGGATACAGAAACCGGCTTATAGTCCGAGAGGCCTCTAACTTAGATCGGCGTCCGAACGCCTTACGGGTGGTAGCGATTCACCGCAACGGGGGAGATGGGGCCGGTGATCACGCTGGCCGGATCGTACAGACTTCCATCGCACTGAGTGTGGCAGACGAACCCAGGGAAGCGTTTTTCCACATGCCCGGAACCAGCCGGGTTCCAATCGATGACGATCGTGTTCGCCAGACTGGTTTCCTGCACCAGCGTCGGCATACCGATCGCCTCCATTTTCCAGCCGTCCCTGCCAGCCTCCATGTTGTCGCCTGGGCTAGGCGAGCCGTCCGCGTAATAGTAGACCCCCGCGACAGCAATTCCCGGATAACTCAGGCGGATGGCAAGATCAAACCACATGTTGTGTCCAAACGGATCTTGGTTCTTGGGAACATCGGTCAACACAACCACCGTGCCAGGCTTCACGCTCGGCGCAATCCGAAGAATCTCGACCATGACAGCGCGATGACGGTCCCAGATGTTTCGATGGACGGCGCCCTTCGTAATCGCCGATTCGGTTCCAAAATACACAATCACGGCGCCCAGCACCAGAAGAGCCACGGGCCGGAATGTCTTCTTCCAGATCGCCAGCGAGACTAATCCCAGAACAGCGGTCCATGCGATACCGCTGCCAATGCCTGACAGGAATTGAGTGCGCCACAGTCCTCGGGCCGAGCCCAGTAGCAAGTAAACCGGAAAGCTGAGGGTCAGCAGCAGAACGCCGGCAGCGAGCAAGACCCAGTAGGTCCGCAGGGTCACCGGCATTGAATTGGCGCGGTCCCTCTGCCGAACGATTCGAACAATCGCGACTCCTGTCGCAATGAAGGCGAGAGCGGCCAGGATCGAAAGTAGAGTTGTTGAGCCAGGTGGGATCGGCTCACGCCTCCAGGTCCAGAACTCCAGACTGGCGGCAATGTTGAACCACCAGTCGCTGGCCAGACTGATGGCACTCCAACCCGTACGCATGACCGATTCCTGATAGCTGACTCCCGCTGATCTGAGGTATTTATGCAACGTGATCCATAGATAAGCTCCGGGGACCAGATACCAGGCGGCCGTTAACCCACACCACTTTGTCCAACCCGGTCTTAACCCGCGAGCTAACAAGAGAAGCGCCAGCGGGTATACCAGGATGATAGGCAACTGGCTCTCATAGCTCCAAAGAGACATGTATTCGAAAAAACACGCTCCGATCAACAGAGGCAGGTTGCGCGGGGTGGAAGCGGTGGCGGCTATCGTGAGCAAATAGAAAGCCAGCAACATCCAAAAGATGAACCCGAACTGATTCAACTGGCCGACCCATTGCAGTGCTCCGTCGGACGAATGCACTATTACCAGGGCTCCAGCCACGTAGGGCATCAGGCTGCCGGCGCCTAGAAACCGCCGCAGTATGAGGAAAACCAGCATGCCCCGTCCCCACCACAGCAGCGCATACACGATCTGGTACGGCAGGTAGCTTCCTCGGATCCCCAACACTGCGCTCAATAGATAAGAGAGGTGATAAAACGTGTTGGTGTGAATCCTCAGCGAATCCGCCACATAGAAGAATCCCCTCCACCATGTGGCGCCGGTTTCACTCATGTACGGAAAGGCTGTTTCGTAACCCAGCCCGCTTTCCAGGTTGAATGCACCCCACATAATGAGGACCAGGGCCGCGAAGGCACTCCCTGCTAAGGCCACGGGCAGAAGATATTGCCGACGCTGGACGACAACTTTCGACGCGCCTATCCCAGGCACGGATTTAGTCGGCATGGGCTTCTCGCGGAACCGGGAGCTGCGCATTGATGTTTATCGTAGCGTAGCTTCTAAGTGCGGAAGCCTTTACCCACGCGGCGCGGGCAGCCACACTTCCAGGCAAGCCCCGCCATCGTGCCGATTCGCCGCGGTGATCGCTCCGCCGTGCTGGGTCACGATTCCTTCGGCCACGGTCAACCCTAGTCCGGTTCCGCGCGCGTCCAGGCGTGTGGTGACGAAGGCATCGAAGATGTCCGGCAGCACGTCGGTTGGGATACCCGGACCGTTGTCTTCCACCGCTACGGCGACACCGGGTTCTCCGGCGCGTTTCACACGCCGCGCCCGCACATCTACGGTTCCACCAGGACTCTCGACTGCATTCACCGCGTTCCGCAATACGTTCACGAATACCTGCACCAGGCGATCGGGATTTCCCATCACCCGTTCTTCGGGATCCACCAGGTTGGTGAAAGACAGCCCCAGAACACGAGGGTCGATCGCGACCAAGGACCAGGCCTCGTCTACCAGCCCACGAACCGCGACAGGCTCAGCGTGCTGCTTACGGACCTTGGCGAAGTCCACCAGGCTTTCGCTGATAGTACGCAGCCGCTGCGTCACGCGCTGCATCCGCGCGAGTCTTTCCAGTGTGTGAGAATCCTTTGTGGTCTCGATCAGCTTTTCGATCGACCCGTGTAGGACCGCCAGGGGAGTGTTCAACTCATGCGCCACGCTGGCTGAAAGCAGACCGAGGCTCACCAGGCGATCTTGTTCTTCTAAACGCCTCAAAGCCGCGGCTAGCTCATCTTCCTGCCGCCGGAGCTCTGATACCGTATCGTTGCGCGATTGCATGATCTGGCCGATCTCATCGCCCAGGATCTCGACCGGTGGGATCAGCTCACTCTTGCGGTCGCCGGCACGGGTGGCCGTATCGGCTTCAAGCATCCTTTGAAGGGGCCGGTACACGTACAACGGCATGATGGCCGATTCCAGCAGCACCACGGCTGCGATATAGATGCTGCCCAGCACCAGGAAAAGGGTGAGCTTGGCGCGGGAAATGGCCTCCTGGTAGGCTCTTTCCATCTGAGGATCGTCGGTTTGCCCGGGGAGTTGTTCGAGAATTGCAGCTTCCCGCTCCCGGGCGTCGGCCACCTGTTTTTCGAACAGCGGAATCAGCGAAAAGTAGGCCGCGCAAGCCAGAACCAGGAAGAAAAGATTGTGCAGAACCATCAGTTTCGGGCGGACCTTGAGGTTGCCGAAAGTTCTTGCTAAACTGTAACGACTACGGTCAAACAAGAATAATTGCTCCAGTTGCAGAAGTTATCCGGTCGTGGTAGAAACTATAGAAGCCCAAGTTTACAGAAGTTTGGAGTACGGGGAACCATGCGTCCGTCCGACGCCAAGGACCAATCAATAAGATGGCTGCTATTTTTCCGAAGTCGTCTGACATAATTCTCAAAGTGCTAGGCGCCGTGATCGGTTTGGGCGCCGTGTCTACCATCGGAGCCTACGTCTATTTCAGCTACCCGACGGTGATCGACACGGGATACCAGCCGGAACAGCCGGTCGCTTATAGCCACAAGCTGCATGCCGGACAACTGGGACTCAACTGTTTCTATTGTCATTACACCGTCTACCGTGGAGCCTATGCCGCTATTCCAGGAACCGAGATCTGCATGGGCTGCCACCAGAAAGTCAAAGATAAGAGCCCTCGTCTCGAGCTGGTCCGGCAATCCTACGAAACCGGCGAAGCCATTCCCTGGAAAAAGATCCACGTACTGCCCGACTACGTCTATTTTAACCACCGCGCGCATGTTACGGCCGGCGTGAGCTGCGTGAGCTGCCACGGCCGGATCGACCAGATGGTGGAAGTCCACCAGGAGAAACCGCTCAACATGGCCATGTGCCTGGAGTGCCACCGTGACCCGGCTCCCAACGTTCGGCCTGCCGAGCTAGTAACGCAGCTTGACTGGGTTCCGGACCGCGATCCGCGCGAAATCGGCCGCGAGATTATCGCGCAGAAACACTTGAATCCGCCAACCAATTGCTCGGGGTGCCATCGGTAATGGACAAGATGAGTTTGTTCCAAATTCTGAATAACGCGCCGGACGAGCCGGCAGGGTTGAAGCAAGCTTCGACCAGTTCTTCCACGACCCCCGAATACTGGCGCAGCCTGGATCAGCTTGCCGATACTCCGGAATTTCAGCAATGGGTGCATCGCGAATTTCCCGATGATGCCGTAGCCGTGCTGGACGGCAACTCGCGCCGCAGCATGTTGAAAATCATGGCGGCATCGTTCGGATTAGCAGGATTAGCCGCATGCCGCCGTCCGGAGATGCGCATGGCTCCGCAAGCGCGCGGCCGTGAAGACTACATTCCCGGTTCACCTTATAACTACACCAGTGCTTTCGCGTTGGGTGGACACGCCTCTGGTCTGGTGGTCCAGACGTACGAAGGACGTCCCAGCAAGATCGAAGGCAACCCCGACCATCCGTCGAGTCTAGGCGCGGCGACTGCATTGGCCCAGGCTAGCGTGCTGGGTGTGTACGATCCTGACCGGGCGAAGGTCGTGATGGAAGGCGGGAAGGAATCGACCTGGGAAGAGTTCGAAGCCGCCCTCAAGACTCTCTCGCTGGGTGATGGCTCGGGCCTGCGATTCCTGAGCGGAACGGTGGTTTCGCCGACGCTCGAAAGTCAGCGCGCGGAAGCGCTGAAGAGCTTCCCCAAAGCCAAATGGGTGGAATACGAATCCATCGCACGCGATAACGAACGCGCGGGCGCCCTGCTGGCCTTCGGGCAAGCCGTGGATGTGCATCCGCAGTTCGACAGGGCGAAAGTGATCCTGTCGCTGGATTTCGATTTCCTCGGTAATGATTGGCCCACGCCGCTGGCGACCAAGCTGTTCTCTAAAAACCGGCACGTCGATTCCGAAGAGGATCTGGAAAAGATCAGCCGGCTGTACGTTGTCGAAAGCCAGTTTTCGCTGACGGGCGCGAATGCCGAGCATCGTTTGCGGATGCGGGGCGGGGATGTCCAGCAGTTCGCGGCAGATCTGAGTGCGGCTCTTGGAACGTCGCCGGCAGGTAGCGATAGGCGCGCGAAATTTCTGGCCGCCGTCGCGAAAGATCTAAAAGCTGCGGGCAAAGAGGCATTGGTGGTTGCCGGACCCCGTCAGCCTGCCGTCGTCCATGCGCTGGCGCATCAGATCAATCAGACTCTCGGAGCAGCCGGCGAGACCATCACCTTCACCAAGGCCGCGACGACAGATCGCGTCGAATCCGGCGTGGATGCACTCAAGACGCTGACCGGTGAAATGACGAGTGGTCAGGTTTCGACATTGATCATTCTTGGCGCGAATCCTGCCTACACCGCTCCAGCCGATCTGCAGTTCGGCGCAGCACTGGCGAAAGTCGCCAATTCGATTCACCTGGGCGCTGAAAATGACGAAACGGCGGCTGCCGCAAAGTGGCACTTGCCCGAAGCGCATTTTCTCGAAGCCTGGGGCGACGCACGATCGACCGATGGAGTCGTCGCGATTCAACAGCCCATGATCGAACCGATCTTCGGCGGCAGGAGCGCTATCGAAGTGATGGCTCTGGTGCTGGATTCGAAAGACAAAAAAGGCTACGACCTGGTCAAGAATTTCTGGGCCAGCCAGTTGCCCGCCGCGAGTCGCGACAACGCCTGGAAGAAAGCGCTGAACGACGGCGTCGTGGCCGGCACCAAGTCAGCAGAAGTGAAGCCCACGGTCGACAGCAAGAGAATTCAAGCCGCGCCTGCTGCCGCGGCTTCGGGAATCGAAGTGGGATTCCTTCCCAGCGCCACGACGTGGGACGGACGCTTCGCCAACAACGCCTGGATGCAGGAAGCTCCGGATCCCATCACAAAGCTGGTGTGGGACAACGTGGTGCTGGTCAGTCCCGCCATGGCGCGTGAGCGTAATCTTAAGGACGGCGACATGGTGGCCCTCACGCGCGGCAACCTGAAACTGGAGGCGGCCGTGATGACCCAGCCGGGTCACGCGGCCAATGCAGTCAGCATCGCGCTGGGTTATGGACGTCCCCGCAGCGGCACGGTCGGCACCGACGTCGGTTTCAACGCCGGCCTGATTCGCACCTCGGATGGCTTTTGGTTCGGCCAGGGTTTTTCGATGGCTCCGACCGGGGCGAAGCATATTCTGGCGAACACCCAGGAGCACGGCTCCATGGAAGAGCCTCAGTTAGTCGCGAGTATCAAGCCCAACCATCGTCCTCTGGTTCGCGAATCGACCATTGAGGACTACAAGAAGAACGCCAGGATCATCGAGCAAATGAACGAAGTTCCGGAGCTCGATTCTATTTATCCGCAGCGCACCTGGGAAGGTTTGCAATGGGGCATGGCCATCGATTTGGGCGCATGCACCGGATGCAACGCCTGTGTAATCGCTTGTCAGTCTGAGAACAATGTCCCGTCGGTAGGCAAAGACCAGGTTCTTCGCGGCCGTGAAATGCACTGGATTCGCATGGATCGCTACTACGTGGGACCGGTGGACGATCCGCGGGCAGTCGAGCAGCCCATTCCGTGCATGCAGTGCGAGAACGCTCCATGTGAAAACGTGTGTCCGGTGCAGGCCACCACGCACAGCCCGGAAGGCCTGAATGACATGGCCTACAACCGCTGCGTCGGAACGCGGTACTGCGCCAATAACTGTCCATTCAAAGTTCGCCATTTCAACTTCCTTGACTGGCACAAGAATTTCCTGGAGCGGCGCCGGATTGAACCGGAGCTGATGTCCATGGTCTACAATCCGGACGTCACTGTCCGCATGCGCGGAATCATGGAGAAGTGCACCTACTGCGTGCAGCGCATTCAGGAAGCGCGCATCAGTACGAAAACCGACGGCAGGAAGGAATTCACCGGCGAGGGCGTAGTCACTGCGTGCCAGCAAACTTGCCCGGCCGATGCCATCGCCTTCGGAAATATCAACGATCCCAACAGCAAGGTGGCCAAATTGAAAAAGCAGGAGCGTAATTACGCCATGCTGGCCGAGCTGGACGTGCGGCCGCGCACGACCTATCTCGGCAGGCTGCGTAATCCGAATCCGGACCTGGAGGCATCATGAGCACTGTCGTCCAAGATCCGCAGTTGCTGGAGCTCAACCCGCCACTGGTGCAGGGCACCGGCGATCTTCACGATCTCACCGATCAGATCAGTTCCGTAATCGAAGCGCAGGTCTTCGAGACCCCGCTCAAATACTGGATCACGCTGGCTTGCACGTCTTCCATCGTGCTCCTGCTGGGCGCCATGATCACCTATCTGGTCAACACCGGGATCGGCGTGTGGGGAAATAATCGGCCGATCGGCTGGGCCTGGGACATCACCAACTTCGTTTTCTGGATCGGTATCGGCCACGCAGGCACGCTGATTTCCGCCATTCTGTTTCTGTTCCGGCAGAAGTGGCGGACTTCGATTAACCGTTCCGCCGAAGCCATGACGCTGTTCGCCGTGATGTGCGCCGGTATCTTTCCGCTGTTTCATACCGGTCGTCCGTGGCGCGCGTTTTACTGGCTCTTTCCGATTCCCAACACCGATCTGAATCTGTGGCAGAACTTCCGTAGCCCGCTGATTTGGGACGTGTTCGCGGTCTCGACGTATTTCACGGTTTCACTGCTGTTCTGGTTCACCGGCCTGGTGCCGGATCTGGCCACGCTGCGCGATCGGGCGACTACCAAAGTTCGTCAAGTGGTCTTCGGAATTCTGAGCCTGGGCTGGCGCGGATCGGCGAGGCACTGGCGGCACTATGAACAGGCCTATCTGATTCTGGCCGGCATTTCAACGCCGCTGGTGCTCAGCGTCCACTCCGTCGTCAGCTTCGACTTCGCGACGTCGGTAATTCCGGGCTGGCACACCACGATTTTCCCTCCGTATTTCGTCGCGGGCGCTATCTTTTCTGGATTCGCCTGCGTCATGACCCTGCTGCTGATCGCGCGCTGGCTGCTCAATCTCCAGAATCTGATCACCATCAAGCACCTGGATAACATGAACAAGATCATCCTGGTGACCGGATCGATCGTAGGCTACGCCTATTGCACGGAATTCTTCATCGCCTGGTACAGCGGAAGCATCTACGAGCGCTTCACGTTCCTGAATCGCGCCTTCGGTCCCTATTGGTGGGCGGCCTGGTCGATGTACACCTGCAACGTCTTCATCCCGCAGCTCTACTGGTTTAGAAAGATGCGCACTAACCTGTGGGTGATGTTCATCATCAGCATCACCACCAACATCGGGATGTGGTTCGAGCGCTTCGTCATTATCGCCACCAGCCTCACCCGTGACTTTCTGCCTAGTTCGTGGGGTTACTACAGTCCCACCTGGGTCGATATTTGCACGTTCATCGGCACCATCGGTTTGTTCTTGACTCTGTTCCTGCTGTTCGCGCGCTTCCTGCCGATGATTGCGATGTCCGAGGTGAAGGGTGTGGCGTCTCAGGAGAAACACGCATTCGCCGGACAAGAAGGGAAGGTTTTACACCGATGAGCCAGGTTCCCGATCCCGCAATTCTCATCGCTCAGATCAAGGACAAGCTGGGCATTGGCGCCGACAAGGTCTACGGCGTTATTGGTGAATTTTCGGAGCCGGAAGAACTGGTCGAAGCCGGCCGTACTATTCGCGGAATGGGTTACACCAAGATCGACGCGATGAGCCCTTTTCCGGTTCACGGCATCGATGAAGCCATCGGCGTACCGTATTCCAAGATCGGTTGGATCGCCGTCTGCGGCGCAATCGCCGGGATCACCACGGCACAGGTTCTGATCTATTACGTCGGGGTCATCGACTATCCGCTGATTATCGGAGGCAAGCCGCTGTTCGACTTTACCTACTCGATTCCCCCGACCTTTGAGCTGGCGATTCTGTTTACCGCCATCACAACGTTTCTGTGCACCTGGGGATTGAGCGGTCTGCCGCGGCTGTATCATCCTTCGATGAATTACCGTGATGCGCATCGCGCGTCCGACGACCGGTTCCTGCTGGTGATTGAATCGGATGATCCTAAGTTCGACGCGCAAAAAACTGCCGAGGACATGCGCCGCGTGGGCGCCAATGACGTGGAGGTAGTAGAAGGATGATGCGGCCATTCGCAGTCATCATTGCCAGCATGGCGGCGCTCGCTTTGGCCGGATGTTCCAGCATCCAGCGCGATCCGCCGATTCAGGTCTGGCCGGACATGCGCTATCAGAAGAAGTTCAAACCGCAGCGTTCCACCGATTTGTTTTCCGATAATCGCGAAAGCCGCCGTCCGCCGGAGGGTGCTATCGCTCGCGGCCACATGCTCGAGGAAAATCCTATGAACACGGGCATGGACGGAAAGCTGTACGTCGGTAAGAGCCCGGTGCCGGTCACCGAGGCTCTGCTGACGGAAGGCCACTGGCGCTTCAATACGTACTGCTCACCCTGTCACGACGAGACGGGCTTGGGCAAGGGCATGGTCCCCAAACGCTTCCCGGCCTGGCAGCCGCAGAATCTGATGGAAGATCGCATCGTCCAGATGGCCGACGGCGACATCTTTAATGTGATTACTTATGGACGCCGGACCATGCCGCCTTACGGCGCGCAAAATCGTCCGGAAGATCGCTGGGCCATCATCGCGTATGTGCGCGTGCTGCAGCGCGCCGCGCACGGAACCATCAATGACGTTCCAGCCGAGTTGAGATCGAGCGTCGAGTACAAGGGAACCAACCCGCAATGAAGCATTCCGAAACCTCTGGCAATTACACGATGTTATCGGCGCAATGGTCCACGGGCCGGAATGCGCTGATGCTGGCTGCGCTGATCTCGATCGTGGCTTGCATCGCCGGATACATCCAGGATCCCGATCGCTTCTTCCGTTCCTATCTGGTCGCGTTCACCTTCACTTGCGCCATCGGACTGGCCGCGTTCTTTTTCGTCATGGTGCAGTATCTCAGCGGCTCGGCGTGGAGCGTGGTGATGCGGCGCATCATGGAAAACATCATGGTTACGCTGCCGGTAGGAGCACTGCTGTTTCTGCCGCTGGCCTTCGGCCTCAACCATGTCTATCCGTGGGCCAATGCGGAATTCATGAAGACCAGCGAGGGTTTGCGCGCCAAGTCCGACTTCCTGGTGCCGAACTTCTTTATCGCGCGAACTTACGTGTATTTTCTGCTGTGGTCCATCTGGATTTTCGCTCTGTATCGTCAATCGACCAAGCAGGATGCGACTCACTCCATTCAGCAAATGAGAGTCGCCTCCCGATGGAGCGCGCCGGGATTGCTGCTGGCGGTGGTTGTCGGCACCCTGGCCGCCTATGACTGGCTGATGTCGATCGAGCCGAGCTGGTATTCGACCATTTTCGGCCTGTACTATCTGGCCGATGGCACCGTGGGCTTCTTCGCGGTGCTTATCCTGATCTGCCTGGGATTCCGCAAAGCCGGAATTCTCGACAAAGTAATTAACGTCGAGCACTATCACGATTTGGGCAAATGGCTGTTCGCCATGACCTGCTTCTACACCTACATGGGGTTCTCGCAATTCCTGCTGATCTGGTACGCCAACTTGCCCGACGAAACCCAGTTCTTCCGTCATCGCATGCCGGGAACCTGGCTGTACATCAGCCTGTCGCTACCCTTCATCCGCTTTTTCATTCCGTTCTTCACGCTGATATCGCGACCCGCGAAGCGCAACCTGAAGATTTTAACCTTCATGTCGGTATGGAGCCTGGTGGTGGTTTACCTGGATTTCTACTGGATCGTGATGCCGGTGTTTTATCCCAGTGGTCCGCAGCTTCACTGGCTGGATTTAGCCACGCTGGGCGCTGTGCTAAGCCTGACCGGCCTGATGTTCTGGAGCCGCTTCCGCAAGCACGCCGTAGCGCCGGTGGGCGATCTGCGATTCGAACAGAGCTTGCACTTCGAGAACGCTTAATGACTACCAAATACGATCACGAAGTCGCCCATCACGATCCCAAAGAGGGATTCGACCGCAGTGAGCTGGACGCGCGCAAAATAACGCTTTTCGTCATCGTCAGCGTGATCACTCTTGTAGTGACCATCATGGCTCTGCAGGCGTATTTCGATAAAATTTGGAATGAGGCCGTCTATGACAAGGTATTGGCCGTCCCCGGCGAGGAAGTCGGCGAAATGCGAGCGCTTTCAGCCTGGCGCCTGAGCCATTACGAGTACGCCGATCCAACCAAGACGGCCGTGCGGATGCCTTTCGATCGCGCCAAGGAGTTGTTCCTGGCCGAGCAAGCCGCCGGCAAGACGTTTTATCCGGCCAAGCCGACCGAACCCAAGCCGGAAGAGCCTACCACTCCTGCTCCCGCAGCAGGCGAGGCCGGCAAACAACCGGATGCTGGCAAACAACCTGAAGCAGGGAAGCAGCCGGCAGCCGCTGGCAAGCAACCCGAGGCACCTAAGAAATAAATGAAAGCTGTACGCACATTCGCGATTCCGGTTGCGCTGTTAGCGCTGGGAGCGAACTGTGCGGTCGCACAGTACAAGGTTCGGCCGGATACTCCGATATCAGAAAAGGATTTGGCGAACCGGATGCCCGCCCAATTGGTAGGCGTCGGTATTGAGGAACATCTGGGGCGCGCCATTGACCTGGATCTGGCTTTCAACGACGAAAATGGTCAGGCCGTAAAGCTACGGGAGTTTTTCAACAAAGGCCGTCCGGTCATTCTGGACCTGGTGTATTACACCTGCCCGCAACTGTGCAGCTTGATTCTCAATCGCCAAGTGGAGCTGATGCGCCAGATGCCTGGTGTGCCCGGCGCCGACTACGAAGTCGTAACCATCAGCATCGACCCGCGTGATACTCCTGAGATCGCCAAGGAGAAAAAAGCCAGTTATCTGGCGACTTACGGAAAGCCTGCGCCCGGGTGGCATTTCCTCACGGATCGCGAAGACAATGCCAAGCGCCTCGCGGAGCTGGTCGGCTATCACTATCGCTGGGATCCGCGCATTCAACAGTATGCGCACCTGGCCGGCATCATGATCCTGACGCCCCAGGCCAAAGTAGCGCGCTACCTCTACGGCATCAACTACCGCGCGATCGACCTGCGTTTTGGATTGGCCGAGGCGGCGGAGAATCGCAGCACGCTGACGATCGATAAGGTTCTGCTGTTCTGCTATCACTACGATCCGGTGGAGAACAAGTACGTGATGTTCGCGACCAACTTTATGAAGGCCGGCGGCGTTTTGACCATCCTGATTCTGGGGTGGTTCCTGTTTAAGATGATCCGCATCGAGCAGCATCGCAGGGAAAAAGTGGCATGACGATTTCGGCGAAAAATGAAGGAAGGACGTAGGTAATGGATTGGCTTCGCGCATGGATGATGCCCCCGCAGGGCTCCGAATTCGCCAAAGAGATCGACTTCGTCTACATGTCTCTGTTCTGGCTCAGCGTCGTCTTGTTCCTGATGATCGCTGTCCCCTCGTGTTACTTCGCCTGGCGCTATCGCTATAAACCCGGCCGCCAGACGCCGCATCAGACCCACAACACCACCCTGGAAGTGTTATGGAGCGTAGGCCCACTGCTTCTCTGTATCGGGCTCTTCTTCTGGGGCTTGAATGGCTGGATGAAGTACGCGGTCGCCCCCGGTGAGGCCATGGAAATTTCCATCACTGCTAAGCAATGGTTGTGGCAGTTCGAATATCCGGACGGATCGCGGACCATCAACGATATTCACGTGCCCGTGAACAAGCCGGTGAAGTTTACCATGACCAGTGAAGACGTCCTTCATGATTTCTTCGTTCCGGACATGCGCGTCAAGCATGACATCATTCCCGGCCGCTATACCCAGATCTGGTTCACGCCTACCGTGCTCGGCAAGCACCATTTCACTTGCGCGGAGTATTGCGGAAAAGACCACTCCGGAATGAAGGGCGAGATGACGGTAGACAACGACGCGGATTTCGCCAAGTTTCTGGAAACCGGCGGCACGGAATGGGAAGAGTATTTCAGCGGCAAGGATCCCGCCAAGACACCGGCCTTGTGGGGCAAGCTCACGTATGAGCGAGTCGGCTGTAATTCCTGCCATACGGTGGATGGAAGCAAGAGTAAGGGACCAAGCTGGAAGGGCGTCTATGGAGAGATGGTCCAGTTGAATAACGGGACCTCAGTGCTCGCGGACGAGAATTACGTACGTGAATCGATGATGAATCCGCAGGCCAAGGTCGTCAAAGGGTACGACCCGATTATGCCGACGTTCCAGGGCTTGTTAAAAAAGAACCAGGTGGATGGACTCGTTGCGTACATTCAGTCGCTGAAGTAGGAGAATGAGGTAAAAGCATCATATGGAACCCGCAGTTACAAGTAGCGCGCGTATCGGGGACCGTCCGCGGCCCAAGAAGAATTACCTGAACGATGGGAAGGGCTTCAAGAGCTGGGCGTTGACGGTTGACCACAAGCGCATCGGCATCATGTATTTGATCGGCACGATGTTTGCGTTCCTGCTGGGCGGCATCTTTGCTCTGCTGGTCCGCCTCACGCTGCTGACCCCGCAGCACACGCTGTTCGGCCTGCAGGTTACGGCGGAGATGTACAACCGCTTCTTTACCCTGCACGGCGCCATCATGGTGTTCCTGTTCATCATTCCGTCCATTCCCGGCTCACTGACCAACTTTGTGCTGCCCCTCATGTTGGGCGCCAAAGACGTGGCATTTCCCCGGCTGAACCTGGCTAGCTTCTATCTGTGGTGCGTCGGCGCCGTGATGGCGGTCGCCTCCATGATCATCGGCGCGGTGGATACCGGCTGGACTTTCTACACGCCCTATAGCACCAGCGGAACTTCCAGCACCGTCACCTTAATGACCGCCGCAGTCTTCGTTCTGGGCTTCTCATCGATCTTCACCGGCCTTAACTTTGTGGCCACCGTGCATAAGTTGCGCGCCCCCGGGATGGGCTGGTTCGATATGCCTCTGTTCGTGTGGGGCATGTATTCCACCGCCGTCATCCAAATCCTGGCGACCCCGGTTCTGGGTATTACGCTCGTGCTGCTGATGCTGGAGCGAGTCTTCCAGATCGGTATTTTCGATTCGCGGATCGGCGGCGATCCGGTCTTGTTCCAGCACTTCTTCTGGTTCTACTCGCATCCGGCCGTGTACATCATGATTCTGCCGGGACTGGCGATCATTAGCGAAATCATTCCGACCTTCTCGCGCAAAACGATCTTCGGGTACCGCGCCATCGCTTATTCCAGCGTCTCGCTGGCGCTGCTGAGCTTCATCGTCTGGGGCCACCACATGTTCGTTGCCGGCCAATCGCAGCTGGCCACTGTGATCTTCTCGGCCCTGACGTTCCTGGTTGCGATTCCTTCCGGCGTCAAGGTGTTCAACTGGCTCACCACCATGTACAAGGGCAACATCAGCCTGGAAGCGCCCATGCTATACGCCATCTCCTTCCTGATGCTGTTCGCCATCGGCGGCTTGACCGGAATCTTTCTGGGAACGCTATCGACCGACGTTCACCTGACCGACACCTACTTCGTGGTGGCCCACTTCCACTACGTGATGATGGGATCGACGGTGACGGCCTTCATCGGCGGCTTGCATTACTGGTGGCCTAAGATGACCGGTCGAATGTATTCAGAGAAGTGGGCTCGCATCGCAGCGATTCTGTGGTTCATCGGTTTCAATGCGACGTTCCTGCCGCAATTCATCCTCGGCAGCCGTGGCATGCCGCGCCGCTACTACAATTACCTCGATCAGTTCCAGCCCCTGCACGCGTTCTCGACCGTGGGATCGTGGATCATTGGTCTCAGCCTGTTCATGACGGCTGCGATCCTGCTGGCTTCGCTCCGCAAGCCGATGGACGCTCCCGACAATCCCTGGGGCGGAACGACACTTGAGTGGAAGGCTGCCTCGCCTCCCATCACTCACAATTTCGAAGACACACCGGTGCTGGAGAACGAGCCTTACGATTACCGGCCCAAGGCGGTTACCCACTAAATCCATGAGTACAACCACCACGGACGTTCAAGCGCACGGCGGTCACGATGAGCATGGTGAGCACAACGCATATCATCAGCATCACTTTGCCACCATGGAGCAGCAGTTCGATACCAGCAAGATCGGTATGTGGCTGTTCCTGGCCACGGAAATCCTGCTGTTCGGCGGCCTGTTTGTCGGCTTCGGCCTGATGCAGCACAAATATCCACGCGAGTTCATTGAAGCTCACGAGCACCTGAAGCAGACCGTGTTCGGGATGCCTTTCCCGCTGTATGGCGCGATCAATACCGTCGTCCTGCTGGTCTCCAGCTGGACCATGGTAATGGGCGTCAATGCAGCCCAGACCAACCAGCAGAAGAAAACGATTCGCTATCTGGTAATGACCATTCTGCTGGCCTGCGTCTTCCTCGGCATCAAGTACATCGAGTATGAGCACAAGTTTCACGATGGCCTGCTGCCCGGAAAATTCTATGCCCATCAAGCGGAAGATCTGATCAAGGGCACCCACGGCTACGCCACGTTCTTCGCGTTCTACTTCATGATGACCGGCCTCCACGGTATTCACGTTGTGGTGGGGATCGGATTATTGTCGTGGATAGTTTTCCGCGCCAAGCGTGGCGATTTCAGCAGCGCCTACTACACGCCCGTGGATTTCGTGGGACTGTACTGGCACATCGTCGACATGATCTGGATTTATCTGTTCCCGTTGTACTACCTGATCTCATGAGCACCGAAACACATACCCACCCCCATCACGGCGGCCCTAAGATTTACACCGCGAACCTGTTCGCGCTGCTGTTCCTGACCATCGTCACCGTGGCTGCGGCGTCGTTCAACTTCGGCTCCGCCAACGTCGTGATCGCTCTCGCGATTGCCAGCGTGAAGGCCATCCTGGTAGGGCTGTTCTTCATGCACCTGCTGTGGGACAAGGCGGTCAACGCGATCATCCTGGTGGCCGCATTTCTGTTCCTGGGAATCTTCCTGATGTTCGACTTCATCGACGTCAGCTCGCGCGTGGTGTTCGCGCCGCGCAATACCGCTCCGATGGAGAATGCGACGCCCGTGCCGGATTCGATGAATCCGCAAAAGGCCGCGCCGCCCAGACCGCTGGATCCAGCGCCCGCCCCAGCAGAGCCCAAGGCCGCGGAAGAACACAAATAATCGTGACTATTTGACAGGTGATAATATCGCCTGTCCTACTTCTTTGAGGGCCTCGAATAGTAGCTCCAGGTCTTCATCCGTGCCGGTCGAAATCCGCACGCACTGCGGCAGACCCCATGACGCCATCGGACGGATAATCACGCCGCGCCGCAGGAGTTGATCCACCAGGTTCGCCGCGGCTTCGCCACTTTCGAGAGGCAGCAGCACGAAATTGGCCTCGGACGGCACCACCGGCAGCCCCTCCATAAGCCGCTGCATTCCGCGCGCATTTAGCTCCAGCGACCGGTGCAGCCATTCCTTGTCATCCAGCGCAGCAATCGCTCCGGCTTGCGCCGGAGTGCTCGGCTCGAAGGGCAGCTTCACCTTCATCAGCTCGGTGATCAAATCTTCGTGCGCGAATCCATACCCGATCCGCAGCCCCGCCAGACCGTATACTTTGGAGAAAGTTCGCAGCGTGATCACGTTGTCATAGCGATAGAACATCGAATCCGGGTAGCGCGGATTGTCGCGAGCGTAGTCGAAATAGGCTTCATCCAGCAGGATCAGAACGCGCTTAGGAACGTGCTGGTAAAACTCATCGAACTCCTGGCGGGTGAAGATGGTCCCCGTCGGATTGTTGGGGTTGGCCAGATAGATGATCTTGGTCTTCTCGGTAATCGCCGCAGCGAGCGTTGGCAGATCGTAGTGCCAGTTTTTGTAGGGCACCGTTCGATAGGCCACACCGCGGGAGTGCGCCAGCACCTGGAATCCTCCAAATGCCGCTTCGGTGGTGAGAATCTCGTCCTGGTCGCCCAGAAACGTCCGGATAATATCCGACACGATGCTATCCGAACCGCTACCCGCGATCACGTTGGCGACCTTGGTTCCGTATTCTTCCGCCAGCTTCTCGCGCAAGTCCATGCCGCTGTTGGGGTAATGATTCAGATCGGACAGATTTCGTCGAATAGCTTCCAGAGCTTTGGGCGACGGACCCAGGGGATTTTCGTTCGAAGCCAGCCCGGCCACGCGTTTCAGACCGTACGTCCGTTGGACTTCGGCCACGCTCCGCCCGGGTTTATAGGGCTTCAGCGCGGCGATGTAAGGAGGAACCAGAGCCATCTAATTTCAATATAGCTCCCGCTCCATGACTGTCGCGGCTCTATAGTCTTTCTGAGCCGCGCGAGTCATCGAGCGGTGCGATCATAACAGGGTGGAACTTCTGCATCCCATTGAGGTGCGTGTGCTCGGGTCACTCCTCGAAAAAGATCTGACGACGCCTGAGTATTATCCACTTACTCTAAGTGCCCTTCAGAACGCCTGCAACCAGAAATCCAGCCGCGAACCCATCGTTCACTACGACGAAACGACGGTAGCCCAGGGTCTGGAGCTGCTGCGCCAGAAGCACCTGATCCTGAAAGTCACGGGCGCCGGGCATCGTGTCGAAAAGTACGCCCACCGTCTCGGCGAGTCACTCAATCTCGGCCGCCGGGAGTTGGCGATTCTATGCGTCCTGATGCTGCGCGGGCCTCAAACTGTGGGCGAGCTGCGCGGGCGTACGGAACGCATGCATCCCTTTGAGGATCTGGATCAAGTCGAACACGTGCTCAATTCCCTGTCGACTCGGGAGCCTGATCCGCTGGTCGCTCCCGCTTCCCGAGGACGCTGGCGTCACTTATGGGGTAACGAGCCTGAAGAGGAACCTGAGGCCAACGTTCCACGACCGAATCTTGAAAGCCGCGTCACGGCATTGGAGCGGGAAATCGATGAACTGAAGCGTGCGATGGAAAGTTTTCGCCGCCAATTTGAGTAAGATCAAACTACATGCAAGATCGTCCCCAAGTCCGTGTCCGGCGCGTCGATGAAGTGGAAACCCTCGACGAGCTGATCACGCATTGTTTCCCCGCATTCGGCGGAGCGTTCCTTCGCCGCATTTACACCATCCTTGATCGCGCCATCGGCATGGGCTGTCCGCTCACAGTCGCGATTGCCGGTCCAGTCACGGTCAGCGGCCAGCACCAGGCGTGGTTGATTCCTCTGCTCGAATCTGGCTGGATCGCTTATCTTTCCACTACCGACGCGGTCTGCTACCACGACGGTCACCGCAGCCTGGATGCTCATCATCGCAATGGTCCGGTGTTCGAAGTGCCCATTTGGGGCGACGACGGCGCTCTGCGCGATGAGCGTACCATCCGCGTCACCGACATGGCGTTCGACGAGGATGTCCTGCTGGATCAGGATAAATTCCTGTCGGCGGTTCTGCTGCGTCCCGAATTCCAACGCCGCATGACCGGAACCGAGCTGCGCTATCGTCTGGGCGCATTCTATGCCGAGCAGGAACGGCTGAATCACGTTCAGGCAGGCCTGCTGTCCACCTGTCATCGCCTGGCGCTTCCGATTTTTGTCGGCGCTCCCGCCGATGGCAGCGTGTTCCTCAATTCGATGAAGCTGTGGGCGATGAGCGAGGCCGGCTTGCTCGATCCCTACAAGTTCGAGCTGGACCTGCACGCCGAAGTCTACGAGGCTTGCGCGTATCATCGCTGGGGTCTGTTCGACAATGCCCCTAATGCTCTCGGAACGCTGATCCTGGGCGGTGGCGTGCCCAAGAACTACAATCTTCAGCCGGAGCCCGCCCTTGGGCAGGTGCTCGGTCTGCCGAACGTCCGCGGCTATAACTTTGACGTTCAGATCGTCACAGCGCCGGTCACCGATGGGTCGTTGTCATCTTGCCCGCCGGCCGAAGCCGTTACCTGGGGCAAGGTGGACAAGGACACCTACCAGCAGGGCACCGAAAGCATGCAGGCCGATTATTCAACGGTCATGCCGTTCATCGTCAAGGCGTTGCTGGATAATCGCCGCCGATACGAGACTCTAGCTGCCAAACTCGGCGAAGACGAATTGTTCCGCCAGGAACCCAAGGCCCGCGGCTACCTGCGCTCGCGTCACGGCTATCGCTTATACGAAATCCGGGAAGAATTGGTCCGGCGGCTGACGGCCGACGTGAAGACGAATCGCGATTGGCTGCTCCAGTCGCTGGAGTACGTGCTGGCCCGCCAAGAATCGTTAAAGAGCTAAGCCGCGGCCAGAATCAAGGCCGCCAGGTTCCACGCCACGATCAGCGCGAACAGGATATTGATCCGGATCAGCAGGCGGCTTCGGCCCACCTTCCAGCAATAGAAACCCAGCCCGACGGCGATCAGCTTCACCAACAGCAGGCCGCTCAGCGGGTTGGATGTTAGGTGCATCATCATCCGCACCATCGGGTTGCCCTCGCGAACCCCGTGGAGCATGAACGCCATCGTCGTGAGCAGATCCAAGACTTGTAGGTAGGAATACTGTAGAAGCAGTTGATTCACCGATGGGATCCTCGATTCACCTAGACAACTCTAAGATAAACCTCTGAGGCAGGTAAATGGAACTTGGGGCTAGTACCGGCCTATCCTGACCCCTCCTAGTACCAGAACCCTCCTTAGATGTAACGCTTAGAGCCATTCTGTCCGATCAATCCTCGTGGCTGACTCCTATCTGGGAGTGCGTCAGGAGATCCTCCGGCGCTCCCAAAATCCCGATGGCGGCTGGAGCTTTTACCAGGGCAAGCAGTCCTGGCTGGAGCCCACATTCTATGGGGCTTTGGTGCTCCACGGGGATCCGGCAGCCGACCGGGCCTGGGCGCTCCTCAAATCCTGGCAAGCCAGCGACGGAAGCTGGCCTCCGACCGCCGGTGCGGCGATATCGGGCTGGGGAACGGCGCTGTGCCTGACACTGGCTCAAATCCGTGGCGAACTGGGCGAACATTACGAGAAAGGCGTCAGCTACCTGTTGAAGGTCGCGGGCACCGAGTCGGAACTCTGGCGGCGAGCCCTTGCCCGGCTAGGGTTCTTCGATCCCGGCCGCGATCTGAGCCTGAAAGGCCGACGCCTGTTTCTCCGCGTCGATTTTGGCGAAGTTGA
>Ga0207674_10002735_pt1 | contig 21992 bp, 11 predicted proteins | sample KBSCornC72_FD_184303 | JGI IMG/M metagenome (GOLD analysis project Ga0207674, IMG submission 184303) | Corn rhizosphere microbial communities from Kellogg Biological Station, Michigan, USA - KBS Corn C7-2 (SPAdes) (version 2) | ecosystem: Host-associated > Plants > Roots > Rhizosphere > Soil ...
GCGGTGGCCGGCAACCTGGTGCCCAGCCTCGGCGCCGCCGCGCCGCAGGGCGGCCTGCAGGCGCGGCTGTTCCCGTTGCGCTACATCTCCGCCAGCGAGATGCAGAAACTGATCAAGCCGTTCGCGCGACCGGACGCCACCTTGCTGGTGGACCCGGCGCGCAACCTGCTGGTGATGGCCGGCACGCCGCAGGAGCTGGCCAACTACCAGAGCATGGTGCGCACCTTCGACGTCGACTGGCTGCGCGGCATGTCGGTGGGCGTGTTCAACCTGCAGTACGCCAAGGTCGGCGAGCTGATGCCGAAGCTGGACGCGATGTTCGGCGAGCACGGCAACACCCCGCTGGCCGGCATGCTGCGCTTCATCCCGATCGAGCGCACCAACGCGCTGGTGGTGATCAGCACGCAGAGCGACTACCTGCAGGAAGTCGGCGACTGGATCGCCCGCATCGACCGCGGCGGCGGCAACGAGCCGCAGTTGTTCGTCTATGACGTGCGCAACATCAAGGCGTCGGACCTGGCGCGCTACCTGGCGCAGATCTACGCCAACGGCGCCGGCGCTGGCGACAACGGCGGCCAGGTCGGGCCGGGGCTGACCGGCGCCACCCTGGGCAGCGCCGACAACGCCGGCGCGACCAGCATGGGCAGCACCGCCGGCGGTTTCGGCAACCCGGCCGACGCCTCGCGTGGTGGCGGGCAGGTCAACGCCGGCATGGGCAGCAGCGGTTTCGGCGCCACCGGCGGCCGCGACAGCGGCAGCGCGGCGGGCAGCTTCGGCAGCGGCTCGACCGCTTTCGGCAGCAACCCGACCGGCGGCGGCAACGGCGCGGCCAGCGAGCAGCAGTACAGCTCCAGCGACGGCAGCGTGCGGATCAGCTCGGTCGACGGCAGCAACCAGCTGCTGGTGCGCGCGCGCCCGTCGCAGTGGGAGGAGATCAAGACGGCGATCAGCAAGCTCGACAACGTGCCGCTGCAGGTGCAGATCGAGACGCGCATCCTCGAGGTCAGCCTCACCGGCGAGTTCCAGTTCGGCGTGCAGTGGTACCTGGAAGGGCTGACCGGCAGCACCACGGACAGCAGCGGCAACATCATTCCCGGCCAGCCGTACCGGCACCGCCAGCTCGGCCTGGGCCAGGGCGGCAACGCATTCCGCGGCGAGCCGTTCTTCTACTCCTTCCTCAACAGCGACCTGCAGGTCGCCGTGCGCGCGATGGAGACCAGCGGCAACACCAAGACGCTGTCGGCGCCGTCGATGGTGGTGATGAACAACCAGGTGGCCAGCATCGCGGTCGGCAACCAGATTCCGATCAACCAGACCAGCGTGAACACCGGCCTGGGCAATCCCACCAGCTATAGCCAGGTCAGCTACCTGAGCACCGGCGTGATCCTCAACGTGCAGCCGCGGATCAATCCTGGCGGCCTGGTCTACATGAACATCAGCCAGGAAGTCAGCCAGGCCGACAAGTCGGTGCCGCTGGTCAACGGCAACCCGGCCATCTCGCAGCGCAAGCTGGCCACCCAGGTTGCCGTGCAGAGCGGCCAGACCGTGCTGCTGGGCGGCCTGATCCAGCAGGCCGAGGGCAACACCGATACCGGCATCCCGGGCCTCAACCGCATCCCGGTGCTGGGCCGGCTGTTCGGCAGCACCAACCGCAGCCGCAACCGTACCGAGCTGATCGTGCTGATCACGCCGCGGGTGATTCGCGGCGGCGCGGATGCGAAGCAGATCACCGACGACTACCAGAGCAAGTTCGAATCGCTGGAGCCGCTGCGCGCACCGGCCGGCGCCGGCACGAAGCCGTAGCCAGCCGCCCCGGCGCGCCGCCGGGGCCGGCGCACGGCGGCGCCCGCTATCATGCGCGCGATGAGCAGTGCGCCGCCTTCGTTCCCGATCACTCCGCTGCTGCCGCAGGTCCGTGCGTCGCTGGCGGCGCGGCCGCGGCTGGTGCTGGAGGCGCCTCCGGGCGCCGGCAAGACGACCCAGGTGCCGTTGGCCCTGCTCGACGCGACGTGGCTGGCCGGACGGAAGATCGTGATGCTGGAGCCGCGCCGGATCGCCGCGCGCGCCGCCGCGCAATTCATGGCGCAGCAGCTCGGCGAAGCGGTCGGCCAGACCGTCGGCTATCGCATCCGCTTCGAGGCGAAAGTGAGCGCGGCGACCCGCATCGAGGTGGTCACCGAAGGCATCCTCACCCGCCTGATCCAGCACGACCCGGAGCTGGCCGGCATCGGCGCGATCGTGTTCGACGAGTTCCACGAACGCCACCTCGCCGGCGACCTCGGCGCCGTGCTGGCGCTGGACGTGCAGGCCACGTTGCGGCCGGAACTGCGCCTGTTGCTGATGTCCGCCACACTGGATGGCGAGCGCATCGCGGCGTGGCTGGACGCGCCGCGCCTGTCCAGCCCCGGGCGCAGTTTTCCGGTGCGCATCGAGCATCCGCCGGCACGCACCCAGGAAGCCGTCGAGCATCATCTCGCCCGCGTTGCGCGACAGGCGCTGGAAGAAAACGACGGTGACGTGCTGGCGTTCCTGCCCGGTCGCCGCGAGATCGCGCGCGCGCAAGGCGTATTGCGGCAAACCCTGAGCCGCGACGATGTCGAAGTGCTCGCGCTGCATGGCGAGCTTTCGCTGGCCGAACAGCAGGCCGCGCTGGCACCGGCCGAGCCGGGCCTGCGCCGCATCGTGCTGGCCACCAACGTGGCCGAGTCCAGCGTCACCCTGCCGGGCATCCGCGCGGTGGTCGACGCCGGGCTGGCGCGCGAGCCGCGCTTCGATCCGAACTCCGGCTTCACCCGCCTGCAGACCGTCAGCATCTCGCAGGCCTCGGCCGACCAGCGCGCCGGTCGCGCCGGTCGCGTGGCGGCGGGTACGGCGTACCGGCTGTGGCCGCAAAGCAGACGGCTGGAGCCGGCGCGCAGCGCGGAAATCAACCAGGCCGAATTGTCCGGCCTGGCGCTGGAGCTGGCGGGCTGGGGCGTCAGCGCAAACGGCGGCGACGCCCTGCGCTGGCTCGACCCGCCGCCGTCCGGTGCGCTCGCACAGGCGCGCGAATTGCTGGCCGCGCTGGCCGCCCTGGATGGCGATGGCCGCATCACCGCGCTGGGCCGGCGCATGCTGGAACTGGGCACCAGCCCGCGGCTGGCGGCAGCGGCGTTGCGCGCACCCATCGAGCTGCGCCCGCTGGTTGCCGACCTGCTCGCGCTGATGGACGCGCGCTCGCCGCTGCGCGGCAGTGACGCGTCCAGCGACGACTTCCGCATGCGCGTGACCGCGCTGCATGCCTGGCGCGACCGGCGCGGTCCGTCCTTGCGCGGCGAGGTCGACGGCGGCGCGCTGGCGGCGATCGAGCAGGCCAGCAAGGGCTGGCGCCGGCGCCTGGACGTGCGCAGCGCCGCCAGCGGCATGCCGGACAGCCACGCGGTCGGCGATCTGCTGCTGCACGCGTTCCCCGATCGCGTCGCGCGGCGCGACGACAGCAACCCGTTGCGCTACATGCTGGCCAACGGCCGCGGCGCGCGCCTGCACGAGCACACCGCGTTGCTGGGCGAACCATGGCTGGTTGCGCTGGACCTGCGTTTCGAGGCGCGCGACAGTCTGATCCTGGCCGCGGCGCCGCTCGATCCGCGCGTGCTCGAGCGCGACTATCCCACGCAGTTCTCCCGCGAACGCGCGCTGCGCTGGAACGACGAGCGCGGCGCTGCCGAAGCGTTCGACGAACGCCGTTTCGGCGCGATCGTGCTGGAGCGCCGCAGCGTGCCGGTGAAGGCGGAGGATGCACTGCCCGCGCTGCTTGCCGCCGTGCGCGCCAGGGGCCTCGACGCGTTGCCGTGGGGCGACCACGCGCGGCGGCTGCGCGCGCGCATGCAGGCGCTGCGCGCGTGGATGCCCGAGCTTGGGCTGCCGGATGTTTCCGAGGCGGCGCTGCTGGCTTCGCTGGAGGATTGGCTGGCGCCGTACCTCGACGGCAGGCACCGCCTCGACGCGCTGCGCGCGGAGGAACTGTCGCAAGCGCTGACGTCGCGGCTCGACTACGAACAGCGCCGCACGCTCGACGCACAGGCGCCGGAAAGCCTGGTCGTGCCAAGCGGACAGAGCCGCCGGCTCGAGTACGCCGAAGGCGAGCCGCCGGTGCTGGCGGTGAAGCTGCAGGAACTGTTCGGCCTGGCCGACACACCGCGTGTCGGCGGCGGACGCATCCCGGTGACCCTGCACCTGCTGTCGCCGGCGGGCCGGCCGATCCAGGTAACCCAGGACCTGAGGGGTTTCTGGGAGCGCACCTACCCGGAGGTGAAAAAGGAGCTGAAGGGGCGTTATCCGCGCCACCCGTGGCCGGACGACCCGTGGACCGCCACACCGACCCACCGGGCGAAGCCGCGCGAGCGGCGCTGAAGCGCCGGTGAGTGTGTCGCGTCGGCGGTGCAACGGCGGCGCAGTTGTGTACCATCAACGGTCACGGCATCGCGTGGTGGATCCCTTGCCCCGAAACAAGGATTTCGACGAGCTCCATACGACGGCGACGGATAGTCGTGGCGGGCCCGATGCCGCGATTCCGATGCCCTCGCCGTGGCGACCGACGGCCTGGCTGTGGAGCCTGCTGGCGCTGCTGTCGGGGCTGGCGCTGGCGCTGGTCGTGCACCATCAGCAGAAGCAACGGCTGCAGGTCGAACGCACGCTCATCCGCAACGAGCTGGCCAACAAGGCCTACGTCTCGTTGCAGGGCAGGCTGCGTGCGGCGGAGTTGCTGCTGCGTGCCGCGCAGTCGCTGTTCCTCTCATCGGAGGAGGTGGATGCGAACGAGTACGCCGGTTTCTACACCAACATGCGGCCGCGCGAACAGTTTCCCAGCCTGCTTGCGCTGGCCTACGCACAGCGCGAGCTGCGGCCGGAGGGCGAGCATTACGTGACCCGCTGGGTCGAGCCGCTGTCCGGCAACGAGACCGTGATCGGGCTCGATGTCGGCACGCAGCCGCGCAATCTTGCCGGCCTGCTGGTCTCGCGTGACAGCGACCTGGCGACCCTGTCGGCGCCGTTCCATCCGGTGCAGCTGGCCGGATCCGGCATGGCGGGCGAAGGCGCCACCTTGCGGCTGCCGATCTACAGCCCCGGTCCACCGCCGCGAACCGTCGAGGAGCGGCGCGCGCGCATGCGCGGTTCGATCGCGGCCTCGTTCCGGCTGGACGACCTGATCGGCAGCTCGCTGCCCGACCGGCTGACGCGCAACCTGCGCCTGCAGGTCAGCGATGTCACCGAGCCGGGCGCGTTGCTGCTGTTCGACTCCGGCTCCGGCCCGGCGTGGTCGGGGGACGGCTACCGTTACGAGCGCAAGCTGACGTACGGCGGACGCGTGTGGAGCGTCGAGATGTCGCCGCTGCCGCACCATGCAGGCGTGGGTGGAGGGAACCGGGCGACCCTGCTGGCCGGCGTGCTGGCCAGCATCCTGCTGGCGCTGCTGGTGTACTCCGTTACCAGCACCCGCCAGCGCGCGCTCGCACTGGGCTGGCGGATGAGCCGCCGCTACCGCGAGAGCGAGGAGCGCTTCCGCGCGTTGAACGAACTGCTGCCGGCGCTGGTGCTGCTGGCCGAGGCCGAAAGCGGGGCGATCACCTATGCGAACCAGGCTTCGCGCGATCGCCTCGGCAAACACGTGACCGAACGGCAACTGCCCGACCTGTTCGAGGACCGTGACCTGCGCGCGCAGTTGCAGCGGGACGACACCCGCGGCTGCGGCCGGGTCGATGCGGTGTTGCGCAACGACGAAGGCGGCGGCTTCTGGGCCAGCGTAGCGATCTCGCGGGTGCTGCTGAGCGGGCGCAGCAAGCTGCTGATGGTGGCCAGCGACATCAGCGAACAGCGCCAGCTGACCGAGTTGCTGAGCCACCAGGCCAGCCACGACGCGCTGACCGAGTTGTACAACCGGCGCGAGTTCGAGCGCCGCCTGCACGGCGCGCTGGCGGCGACTGCCGTCGGCACCCCGCTGGCCGTGCTGCTGTACATCGATCTCGACCAGTTCAAGCTGATCAACGACACCTCCGGCCACCTCGCCGGCGACCAGTTGCTGGCCCAGCTGGCGATCGTGATGCGCAAGCAGCTGGGCGGTACCGACATGCTGGCCCGGCTCGGCGGCGACGAGTTCGGCGTGCTGGTGACCGACGTGGCCGACCGCGCGGAGGCCGAACGGATCGCCGAACGCGTGCGCCGCTGCATCGACGGCTACGTGTTCATCTGGGAGCAGCGCAGCTACACCATCAGCGCCAGCATCGGCGGCGTCAGCATCGACCGTCCCGGCATCCTGGTGAAGGATCTGCTGGCGCAGGCCGACACCGCCTGCTACATGGCCAAGGAACTCGGCCGCAACCGCGTGCATTTCTATTCCGAGCGCGATGACGAGACGGTGCGCCGGCACAGCGAGATGGAATGGGCGAACCGCCTGCGCTGGGCGGTCGACGAACATCACCTGGTGCTCACCTACCAGGAGATCTGGCCGCTGCCGCTGGCCGCCGGTGGCGAGCCCGACATCGAAGTGCTGCTGCGCTTCCGCGAAGAATCCGGCCAGCTGGTGGTGCCCGGCGTGTTCATGCCGGCGGCCGAGCGCTACGGCCTGATGCCGGTGGTCGACCGCTGGGTGATCGAGACCACGCTGGCGAACTTCGACCGGCTGCACCCGTCGGGCGGCGAAGTGCGCATGGCGGCGATCAACCTCTCCGGCGCCAGCGTCGAGGACGAGGAACTGGCCGGCCTGATCATCGAGCTGCTGCACCGTTACCGGGTGGAACCGTCGCGGGTGTGCTTCGAGATCACCGAGACCGTGGCGGTGCGCAACCTGTCGCAGGTGGTGCGCTTCATGGAGCAGCTGCGTGCGGTGGGCTGCAGGATCGCGCTGGACGACTTCGGCGCCGGGATGTCCTCGTTCACCTATTTGAAGAACCTGCCGTTGGACATCATCAAGATCGACGGCAGCTTCGTGCGCGACATGCTTACCGACCCGGTCAGCCACCTGATGGTCAGGGCGGTCACCGACATCGGCCATCGGCTCGGCCTGGAGGTGGTCGCTGAATGGGTGGCCGACGCGGAAACCGTGCGGGCGCTGGCGGCGTTGGGGGTGAACCGGGTGCAGGGTTTCAGCCTGCACCGGCCCGAGTTGGCGGTGTTCCAGCGCAGCTGAGGCGTTTCCGTTTCACAGGGACGCGGTCATTGCGACACGCAGGTCACATCGGGGTTGGTCGCCGCCATGGCCAGGCAGCGCTGGTTGCGCAGCGCGGCCTCGCGCAGTCGCTGGCGTTCGGCCGCACTGCCGGTGGTGCCGGTGGGCGCCGTGTCGGTCGTGGCGCGCTGGTGTTTCTCCACGTCGAAGGTGACCGCTGCCAGCACCTGCTCCGGCTGGTTGCGCTTGTAGAAGAGCGCGTAGCTGCCGGCGGGCAGTTGCCAGGTATCCAGCTGATCCCAGAAGCTGCCGTCGGAGAACACGCCGCGGGCGCGGCTGTCGACTTGTGCCCGGCGCGTCTGCAGGTTCATCAGCAGCGCTTCCAGCGTGACGCCTGCGACCTGGGGGAATGCCCCTTCGGCCCGGATGACCCAGGCGCCGGCGCTGTCCTCGAACAAGCGGCAGGCCACGCCGGCGCAACGGACGTTCTTCAGTTGCGTGCCGCGCGCCACGCCGTCGCCGGCCACGTCGCTGTGGCCGAGGTTCTGCCATTGCCAGTTGCCGGGCTGTCCTTGCACGGCGGTATCCCGCGCCGCTGCCGGCGCGCGCGTCGCCGCGACCGGCGCGGATGGTGCGGCTTCGGCATGACGCGGCCGCACGGCCTCGGCATGACGGGCCTGCACGGCTTCGGCGCGCGAGGGCGTGGCCTCGGCCTGACGTGGCTGCACGGCTTCGGCGTGGCGGGGAGCAACCGCTTGGGCGCCAGCTGCGCCGGCAAGGCTGCCGAGCAGCAGGACAGATGCGATCGAGAAGGGTCGCACGGGATGCATCTCCGGGTGGCAGGCCCGAACGGGCGGGGTGACGTCGACGACGGCCGTCAGGCTTTTGTATCGGCAAGGCGCGGTACAAATCCAGTGTCGCGCATCGTGCGGCCGGCCCGTGGCGCCGGCGCACGCTGCGGTGCCGGATTCACCGGGCCGTTGGCGTGGCCGGCGGCGAACGCTCGAAGCTGCCGGCGTCACCGGGAAATACCACCGGGCTCTCATAGCCGTCGGCGGACACCGCCGACACGCCGAAGAACCAGTCGTCGATCACCACGTCCTTGAGCACCGCCTGATCGACGTCGCCGACCGCGCGCGCGTGCTGCCATTGCGCTGCGGTGGTGTCGCGCCAGTGCACGCGGTAGCCGGCGGCGCCGGGCACCTTGCGCCAGCTGAGCGTGGTATCGGTGGCCAGCGCGCCCTTGCTGTCGACGCCGGTGGGCGGCGCCGGTGCGCGGCTCAGCGCGGCCATGGCGATGGCGTTCAAGGCGGTGACGCGGGCGAGGTAGCGGAAGTCGATGCCGTCGATGGTGTCGCCGTAATGCACGCCGCCTTCGGTGCGCAGGTCCTGGTGCTGCCGGGTGTAGTTCTCGTGCGCCTCGGTGACCCGCACGGCGGGATAGCCCGCCTCCAGGAACGGCACCTGGTCGCCGCCGCGGCCGTAGCGGTCGGTGCGGTAGACCATGCGCACGCGGAAATCGGGCAGGTAGCCGGTGGCGAGGCGGTCGATGTAACGGGCGAGGTTGCGCGAGGGCGAATCCACCTCGCCGCCGTGGTAGCGGCGGTAGTTGGCCTGGGCCGGCGTCTCGTTGCTTTTGGTGCCTTCGGAGAACACCCGCACCGTGGTGTTGTCGACTACTCCGTTCTGGCCCTGGCTGTTGCCCACGATGTCGTTGTTGAGCTGGGCCTCGACCTGCCAGCCGTGCGCCACCGCGTAGTCGGCCAGCACCTTGCCGCCGTACAGGCCCTGTTCCTCGCCGGACAGCGCGGCGAACACCAGGGTGGCATCGTTGTCCTGCTTCGACAGCAGCCGCGCCGCCTCGATCAGGGCGGCGACACCGGAGGCGTCGTCGTTCGCGCCGGGCGCATCGCTGGCGGCGTTCATCACGTTGGTGACGCGCGAGTCGAGGTGACCGGTCATCACGATCACCCGGTTCGGATCGCGCTTGCCGCGCTTGATTGCGACCACGTCCATCACCTCGGTCGGCTGCGGGATGCGCTTCCCGCTGAACACCTGCGAGGGCGTGACTACTTCGATGCAGCCGTCGCAGTCGCGCGAGATCGTCTCGAAGCGCGACTTCACCCAGCGTCGCGCAGCGCCGATGCCGCGGCTGTCGGACTTCGTATCCGACAGGGTGTGACGGGTGCCGAAACCGACCAGTCGGGTGATCGTCGCGCGCAGCTCCGCTTCGCTCGGCGCGTTGGCCAGTGCGTGCAGCGCCGGTTGCTCGGACGGCGCGACGGTCGCTGCCTGTCTGGCGCCGGCCGCACCCAGCAGCGAGAAGAAAAGGACTGGCATGGCTCGAAGCATCGTTCGCATCTTTCAGCGGGGAAGGACGCACGATACAACGCCTACGCAGGCTCCGGCAGCTTCGGCCGCGCTCGGGTTGTGCGTGCGTGTGCGGGTCGTGCGGGTACCTGCACCCAAGCGATTGTGGGCATCAGGCTTCGTTTGCGCAGCGTGTGCTGTCGTCCGGCCGGCGATGAAAAAAGCCCGGCCTTGCGGCCGGGCTTTTCGCTGGGGATGACCCGGTGGCGGCTTGCTTTGTGCAAGCCGCCAGGCGCCCTGGTTTACTGCACAGTCAAAGTGACGTCGTCCAGCACGAACGAAGTCTGCAGCGAAGAATCTTCCGTGCCGGTGAACTTGAGCGTCACCGTCTGGCCGATGTACGCGGCGAGGCTGTTCGTGTGCACCGTATAACCCGAGTTGGCGTTGAGGTTCGAGTAGGTCACCAGCGTCTTGAGCAGGGTGCCCGAGCTGTTGAACACTTGCACCTTCAGCTTGTCGTAGGCCGTCGTTGTCGTGGTTTCCGAGGTGTCGATGTGCAGGTTGTACGACAAGGTCGCCGAGGTCTTGCCGCTCGGAATGGCCACTGTCTGCGACACCGTGTCGGTATGGGTTGTGCCATAGCCGTCCAGCCATGTGAACCAGCTGCCGGCATGAGCGACTTCACCCGCACAGGTGCTGTTGCTGCACAACACACCGGTGCTGATAGTCCACGGCGAGGCTGTGCCGCTCTCGAAGCCGGTGTTGCCGAGCAGCTGCGACGAACCGCCACTGGAGACCGTCACCGATTGCGTCTTGGTGTTGGTCGCGCCGCCGTTGTCGGTCACCGTCAGCGACACGGTATAAGTGCCGGCGGCGCTGTAGGTGTGGCTCGGGTTGGTCGCGGTCGAGGTGCCGCCGTCGCCGAAATTCCACGAGCGCGAGGCTATCGTGCCGTCGCTGTCGGTGGAGCTGTCGGTGAAGTTCACGGTCAGGCCGCTGATCGAGTCGCTGAAGTTGGCGACCGGCGGCACATTGCTGCTGCCGCCACCGATGTCGGCGGCCACCTGGCTGAGCTTGAAGCTGCCGAAGCCGGTGGTCAGGTCCCAGCCGACCGTCGCCGTCTCGCCGCCGTTGCTGCCGGAGGTGACGTCGTGGTAATCCGCGGCGGTCAGCGTCTGGTACAGGTACGGCGCGGCGAAGCCGAGCGACGGATGGGTGGCCAGCAGGCGCGCCCAGGCGCCGGCAAACAGCGGCGCGGAAAGGCTGGTGCCGCCGACCTGTGTGCTGGCGCCGTTGACAATGATCTTCGCGCCGCTGTTCGGGTCGCCGTCGAAGGCGATGTCGGGCACGCCGCGGAAGTTGCCGGAGAGCACGCCGGCCTGCCAGGTCGGCTTCGGCTCGAACTTGCTGATGCTGCCGCCGCCGCCGCTCCACGCCGTCTCGCTGGTGTAAGTGGTGGTCGAGGCATTCAGCGTGGTGCCGCCCACCGCGACGACATACGGCGAGCTGGCCGGGTCGCTCGGTGTGGTGCCGCCGTCGCCGCACTCGTCGGCGCCGGAGTCGCCGGTGGAGACCGAGAAGGTCTGCCCCTGCGCGATCGCCTGCTGGAAGATCTGGTCGTCCGCGGCGGCCGAGCCGTCCTGCTGCGCGTAGGTTTCGCACTCGCCCAGCGAGACGTTGATGATCTTGGTCGCGTTGGCCGACACGATGGTGTTGAAGTCGGCGGTGAGGTCGGCGTTGGACAGGCTGGGGATGTTGTAGAAGATGATCTTGCCGACTTGGCCGCCGGCCATGCCGACGATGTCCTGGCTGTCCAGGTTCCATTCGTCGACGCCGCTGGTGTCGGTGCTGGTGCCGTTGGTGTTGACCGTCTGCGTGGTCACCGTGGGCAGGCCGTTCTGCGAGGTGAACGTGTTCAGGTCGGTGATCGTCTGGGTGATCTTGCCCTGGGTGACGATGCCCACGGTGACGCCTGCCGCGGTCGGCAGGCCGCTGCCGCCGTAGATCGAGGAGAACTCGGTCGGGTTGTGGCCGGTGACCGCCTGGGTGGTGTAGCCGGCCTGCGCACGCTTGGCGAAGGTATGCGCCTGGTGCACGTTCTGCAGGCCGATCACCGACAGCACGCTGTCCTGCAGCGCGGCCGGAATCTGCACGCCGCTGTTGTTCATGAAGGCCATGCGGCCTTCCTTGGTGCGGACCTTGGCAAAGCTGGTCTTGAATGCGGCCTGCGCGGTATCCGCACGGCCGTCCGCCGAGACCATCAGGCGGTTCGGCGCGATATGGACGTTGCTGAAGCCGGCCGAGGTCAGCCACGCGGCCACCTTGTTCGCCTGGTCCGCGGTCGGCGAATAGCTGGCGGCGAACTGCTGGCTCGACAGCTTGTGCTGCACCATCGACAGGGTCGAGGTCTTGGCCGTGGCCAGGAAGGTGTGCAGCTGGTCCGGATTGCGCAGTTTCAGCGCTACCTCGATGTGGATCGGTTGCGAAGTCGCCAGCGGACCGCTGACCACGTCGCCCTGGCGCAGCTGGGTGGCGTGCTGGTTCAGTGCGACGAAGGCCTGGCTGTTTGCCGACGTGGCGTTGGCCGACGCGATGGCGGCCATGCCGATGGCGGCGGTCAGCAGCGTGAGACGGAAATGACTTGGCATTTATGGCTCCCGAAGTTTTCTCGAGGCGAACGAAGCCGCTGGGGCCGCGTGGACCTCATGGAATGAGCGTCGCGGACAGGCACGACGCCATTGGTTTTTGGATTGCCCAGCGATTCCGTGCGTACTGCGACAGGCTTTCGCAAATCTTGCGATGTCGTGCAGGTTTGTTGCGTACCGGCTAAATGAACGTCGATGGCATGGCGTCTCACGGAATCATTCGTCAAGTTCCCCATTGGCGAACCGGTTGACGGTAGGATTCGCGACCGAAAACCGTCAATAGGATTTTTTCAGGGACCCGGTGATTGCCGTCACATAATCCGAGGATTATGAAAATGCCCGGATGACGTAAATGCTTGCGGTTTCTGAATACCGGGATGAGGCACCGAAACACGCGTGCAGGTGGCCTTGCGTGGCGGTCCGCGTGATTGAAGGTGATTGGATTTCAGCAATGAATAGGCGTTCGAATCACGATTATCATGGCTTGCGTTGGCGGTATTTGCCATTCGCATGAATTTCGCGGGTAATCGATTTCAACGACGCAATTGATTGCGTTTGGAACGATGCTATTTTTGGCGTGCCGGAAGATATTGCTTGACGCGTCGTGCTCCGCGCGTCGCATTTCGGCGCGCAACGGTTTCCAACCAGTCATGTCTGATTCATGCGGAAATGTTTCCGGCGGCACGGCGCTGCCGCGAAATCCCATCAAGGCAGGTGTACGGGATGCGTTGCCCGGCGGATGCGGCCGATGTTCCGCGAGCCGCCGGTTCATTCCGCGCAGGCGGCATGCGACCATATACGGATGACCCTGACAGCCTCCCCCCGACTGGCGATCATCGGCGGCGGTCCGGCGGGACTGATGGCGGCCGAGGCCGCATGCGCGGCCGGCGTGGCGGTCGACCTGTACGACGCGAAGGGTTCGGCGGGGCGGAAATTCCTGCTGGCCGGCAAGGGCGGGCTCAACCTCACCCACGGCGAACCCCGCGCGCGTTTCGTCGAGCGTTACGGCGTGCACCGTGACGAAGTGGAGCGCTGGCTCGACGTGTTCGACGCGGACGCGTTGCGCGCGTGGGCGCGCGGGTTGGGCGTGGAGACCTTCGCCGGCAGTTCCGGCCGGGTGTTCCCGCGCGATCTGAAGGCGGCGCCGTTGCTGCGCGGCTGGCTGCGTCGCCTGCGCGAATCCGGCGTGACGTTTCACATGCACCATCGCTGGCTGGGCTGGAGTGGTGACGCATTGCGCTTCGCCACGCCGCAGGGCGAACGCACGGTAGCGGCCGATGCGGCGGTCCTGGCGCTTGGCGGCGCCAGCTGGCCGCAGCTCGGTTCCGATGGCGCCTGGGTAAGACCGTTGCAGGAAACGGGGATCGATATCGCACCGTTGCAGCCGGCGAATTGCGGTTTCGAACTTGAGTGGAGCGACCATCTTTCCAGCCGCTTCGCCGGCGCGCCGCTGAAACCGGTGGTGGCGCACTGGATCGATCGCCACGGCGTGGCCCACTCGCGCCAGGGCGAGTTCGTGCTCAGCGAATACGGCATCGAGGGCAGCCTGATCTATGCGATCGGCGCGGAGCTGCGCGAACAGATCCGCGAACGCGGCGAGGCGCTGCTGCAACTGGACCTGGTACCCGGCTATGCCGAAGCGGCACTCGCCGTGCGCCTTGCCGCGCCGCGCGGCAAGCACAGCATCGGCGACTGGCTGCGCCGCCGCGCCGGGCTGGATGCGGCGAAGTGCGCCCTGGTGTTCGAGCTCACCGACAAGCCCACTCTGGCCGATCCGCCGGCGCTGGCGGCGCGGCTCAAGGCCTTGCCGTTGCGCCTGCGCGCGCCGCGGCCGGTGGCCGAGGCGATCAGCACCGCCGGCGGCGTGCGGCTGGAAGAGCTGGATGAAAACCTGATGCTGCGCGCCCGTCCCGGCGTGTTCTGCGCCGGCGAGATGCTGGACTGGGAGGCGCCCACCGGCGGCTACCTGCTGACCGCCTGTTTCGCCAGCGGCCTGATCGCCGGTCGCGGTGCGGCGCGCTGGCTGGGCGTGTAGCCGCCCCGGTTTCAGCCGGCGGTCAGGCCTGCCGGCGCGGGTTTCACGTTCTCGGCCAGCACGCCATGCTGCGTGCGGCGCAGTACCTGCGGCATGTGCTGCGCCACGAACTCGATGAAGCTGCGCAGCGCCGGGGTGTGGCCGTGGCGCGAGGGGTACACCGCGTGCACGTTGCCGGCCGGCAGCGACCACGCCGGCAGCAGCGGCACCAGCCGGCCTTCGGCAATCGGTCCGCGGCAGACGAACTGCGGCAGCTGCGCCGCGCCGACGCCGCCGATCACCGCCTGGTACAGCACCTGCAGGTCGTCGCTGGTCAGGCTGGGGTGGTGTTCCACTTGCTGGGTGCGGCCGTCGGCGGCTTGCAGGTGCCAGAAGTGCCGCCCTTCGGCGCTGATCAGGCCCACGCTGGAAAGACGCTTGAGCTCCAGCGGCTGGGTCGGCTGGCCCTGGCGTCGCAACAGCTCGGGACTGGCCACCAGTACCTGCGGGTCCATGCCGTAACTGCGCATCACCAGGCTGGAGTCCTTGAGCGAATCGTGCACGCGGAACGCGATGTCGTAACCGCCGGCGATCACGTCGACCTGGTGGTGGCAGATGTCGAGGTCGACCTGCACCTCGGGATGGCGCCGCAGGAAGTCGACCAGGATCGGCGCCAGCAGCAATTGCGCGAACAGCACCGGGCAGGCCACGTGGATGCGTCCGCGCGGTGCGGCCTGGGCTTCGTCGATGACGCGCTGGGTCTGCTCGGCGGCGGCCAGCAGTTGCCGGCATTGCTCGTAGTAGCGCTGGCCGATCTCGCTGACGTGCGAGCGCCGCGTGGTGCGCTGGATCAGCCGCACGCCGAGGCTGGCCTCCAGCCGCGCCACCCGGAAGCTCAGCTGCGACTTGGCCACGCCCAGCGCCTTGCTGGCGGCGGTGAACGAACCCAGCTCCACCACCTGCACGAAGTAGTAAATGTCGTTGAGATCCTGCACGGCGTGTCCTTGCAGCCGGGGTCAGGCTAGCGCGATGCGGTGCAATGTCTTGTTGCGGCGCACAATCATCGGGAATTGTTCTGTGATCATGGACATTTAACGCAATCAAAAAGGCTTAACAATCTTTCACTTCCGGGTGAATACTCCGGCTCGGGACAAGGCCGGCCGCCAAGGAGTTCGTACCGGGCAGGGCGTCTCGGCCGATTGCGGTTTGTTCACGCTAGCCAAGGGGCGTCAAGCCATGCGTGTAACTTCGTTGTTTCCTGCCGTCTTGCTGTGCGTGGTGCTGGGTGCCGGGGGCATCCTCTCGGGTTCCGAGGTAGCGCGGGCCCAGCAGGCGAGCGCCCCCGCGCCGGCGGATTCCGTGCACAGCCCATCCAGCACGCTCAGCCAGAGCGACATCGCCAAGATGTTGCCGGCCACCGACATGGGGGCGGGCGCGGCGCAGGCGAACCATCCGCACCTGTCGCCGGCAAGCGACAGTCCGGCCACGCCATTCGATGCCGCTTCGATTCCGGCCAATCCGCTGGCGCCGCAGGCCGATGCTATCGGCGCGAAGAGTTGCGTGGCCTGCCACGCGCAGGAAAACATGCAGGCCTCGCACACGCTGCACGTGGCCTCGTTCCGTGCGGGCGCGGCGAACACCGGCCCGCAGGCGGCCTGCGAAAGTTGCCACGGCCCAGGTTCCGAGCATGCGAAGGACCCCACCGCGCCGGGCCTGATCATCGCCTTCACCCACGATGCGAAAACCTCGCCGCAAGTCCAGGCCGGGGTCTGCCTGAGCTGCCATGCCGGCGGCGCACGCCAGCACTGGATCGGCTCGATCCACCAGAACCGCGGACTGTCCTGCACCGACTGCCACAACCCGATGGCGCGGCTGTCGCCCGAAGGCGTGCTGGCGAAATCGTCGATCAACGAGGTCTGCGCGACCTGCCACCAGGACATCCGCGCCAAGTTCAACCGCCGCTCGCACATGCCGCTGCCGGAAGGGCAGATGGCCTGCACCGACTGCCACAACCCGCACGGCTCGATCACCAAGCCGCTGCTGAAGACCGATACGGTCAACGAGACCTGCTACACCTGCCACGCCGAGAAGCGCGGGCCGTTCCTGTTCGAGCATGCGCCGGTGCGGCAGAACTGCCTCAATTGCCACGACGTGCATGGCTCCAACCAGCAGACCCTGCTGGTCGCACCGATCCCGATGCTGTGCCAGCAGTGCCACACCATGACGCTGCATCCGAACGATCTGCAGAGCGCGGCCGGGCTCGGCACCGGCCCGCATCCGGACGAGCGGCTGATCGGGCGCGGTTGCCTGACTTGCCACACCAATATCCACGGCTCGAACAATCCTTCCGGACCGAAGTTCCACAAGTGACGGAGGCCGACCATGCTTGCGCTGAAAGGAAATCGCACGACGCCGACAGCCTTGGCGCTGGCTCTGCTGTGCGGGCTGTTCGGCACGCAGGGCGTGCGGGCCAGTGATACCAGCGGCACCATGCGGGTGGGCGACATGCAGTTCGGCAACGCGCTCGATCTGCGCGGCTGGACGCCGATGCTGCAGCCGGCCGACCCCGACGGCATGTCGTACCTGCACGCCGGCATGCTGCGCACGCCGACCGGCGCGCTGTATCCGTATCCGCCGATGGTTGATGCGGGCAAGCCGCTGGGCCGGGGCGACTGGACCTACGCCGGGCTGATCGAGTTCGGTTACCTGCACGTCGGCGGCGACCGCAATGCGGAATACTTCCGCCAGTACGCCGACTGGAAAAGTGGCGCCGTGCTGGGCCTGTTCGCATTGAATTTCGACAACCGCACGACCGGCAATTACGTCGAGTTCCGCGGCAGCCGCCTCAGCGGCGACGACCAGTACTACCGCCTGCGCGCCGGCCGGTATGGCAGCTACCGCCTCGAGGGCTTCTACCGCGACATGCCGCATACCGTGTCGACCAGCGCCTATCCGATCTGGAACGGCGTCGGCAGCACCGACCTGACCCTGCCCGCGCCGCTGGTCGCCGGCGCCAGCACGCCGGCGCAGGTGGCCGCGGCGTCGGCCGCCGCGCCACGGCGCAGCATCGGCATGGTGCGCACCCGCACAGGCCTGGGCTACGAAGGCGTGCTGTACCGCGACTGGATCGGTTCCGCCTCGATCACCAACGAGAAGCGCAGCGGTACCCGCCTGTGGGGCGGCTCGATGTTCTTCAACTTCCCGTTCCCGGACAACGGCGGCATCCTGGAAACGGTGCGGCCGATCGACTTCCGCACCACCGACGTCAACCTCAGCCTGCGCAACGTCGGCAAGGTGTGGCGCTTCCTTGCCACCTACAACGGCTCGTTCTTCCGCAACCACAAGGACCACCTGAACTTCGAGAGCCCGTTCGCCCTGTACAACGTGGTCGGCACGCCGCAGGTAGCCGACATCAAGGACGGCCAGTTCTCGCTGGAGCCGGACAACGACTACCACAACGTGCGGCTGGACCTGTCGCGCGAACTGAAGTGGAACGGCCAGTTCACCGTGGCCGGCGCGTGGGGCACGATGCGCCAGAACGATGCGCTGCTGCCGCCGACCACCTGCATCGGCGTTGGCGGCATATTCATCGCGCCGCCGGCCGACTACACCTTCCAGTGCGCGAACTGGAACACCACCGCGGCGCTGTCGCAGAAGAGCGCGAATGCGCGCATCGACACCGGCCTGCTCGATGCGCGGGTCACCTTCCATCCCACGCCCGCCTTCGGCTGGCATGCCGGCCTGCGCTGGTACCGCGAGGACAACAAGACCCGCTACCTCGCCTACAACCCGCTCACCGGCCAGTACGGCTACATCTCCGAGAACGGCTCGCAGGGCAGCGTGGTGCCGGGCGAGACCGGCATCTTCGACCCGACCAATCCGCTGTACTGGTCGCGCAACGTCACTGTGCGCAACGTGCCGTTCGGTTACACCGACACGATCTTCGAGCTGGGCACGGACTGGCAGCTCGGCCGCAAGACCTCGCTCGGCGTCACCTACACCTACGACCACAACCGGCCGAAGTACCGCGAGCGCAAGCGCGTCGACGACCAGCGCATCAAGTTCGACTGGGTCAGTCGCGACGTCATCGGTGCCACCGTGCGGCTGAGCTGGGAATACGCCAGGCGCGACGGCGACAAGTACAACTACGATCCGTACGTGCCGTTCTTCTCCGAGTCGCTGCCCGGCTTCGTCGATCCGGCCAACGGCCTGCCGGCGCACACCGTCGCCGACATGCGCAAATACGACCTGTCCGATCGCACCGAGAGCAAGGCGCGCGCGATCGTCACCTGGCCGTGGGGCGACTCGGCCACGCTGTCGGCCACGTTCTACGGCAACCGCGACCAGTACGACGCCCTGATCGGCCGGCAGAACACGCGCACCACCGGCGCCACCGTGCAGTGGGACTGGCAGCCGACGCCGGCGACCACGATGAACGCCTACCTCGGCGCGGAAACCTCGCGCATGGGCATCTCCAACGTCAACGATGCCGACGGGCCGGACAACGGCGCCGTCTTCGGCACGCCCGACCAGGTCAATCCCGATCTCGGCGGGCCGCTGTATCCGTACGCGAACCAGTGGTGGGAGTTCGACCGCGAGAGCAACCGCAATGCAGGCTTGAGCTTCAGCCACGACTTCGGCCGCGCGCGTGCCGATGTCAGCTACAACTACACCGGTTCGTTCGGCCACGTCGGCTACAGCTACGCCACCATCGGTGCGCTGGCCTACCGCGACCCCGCCGGCGTGGCCGCGGCCGCGAGCGGTTTTCCCGACAACAAGTACCGCACCAATACGCTCGACCTGGGCCTGAGTTTCCGCGTCAACCGCAACGTCGGCGTGCGCCTGTACGGCCGCTACGAAACCGGCGCGTTCAGCGACTGGCATTACGCCGGACTGGACAACACGCTCAGTTACGACCACCGCCTGTATACCGACAAGGGCGGCCAGCTGCACTACAACGTGAGCCTGGTCGGCGTCATGTTGAACCTGAAGTTGTAGGAGCCGTGATGACGTATCGCAGCCGTCTCCTGTTGGCCTGCCTGCTGATGTCGACCGCCGTGCTCGACGTCGCCGCGCAGCAACCCGCCACCACGGCGTCCGCCGTGCCGGCCAGCGTGCTGGATCTGCGCCGCATGCAGCCGATCAGCGGCGATGCCCAGGCCGGTGCCGGCAAAGCCGCGGTATGCGCGGCCTGTCATGGCCCGCAGGGCGTGGCGATCGCGCCGAACTTTCCGAACCTGGCCGGACAATCGGCCACCTACCTGTACGTGCAGCTGAAGGAGTTCCACGACGGCCAGCGCAGCGATCCGGTGATGAGCGGCCAGGCCGCCGCGCTGAGCGATGCCGACATGCGCGACCTGGCCAGCTACTACGCCGCACTGGCGCCGAAGCCGGCCGGGCGGGCCGATGCGGCGTCGCGCGGTGCGCAGCTCTACCTGGCCGGCGACCCGGCCAAGGGCATTCCGCCCTGCCAGGGTTGCCACGGCCCGGACGCTCGCGGCCCGCGGCCGCATGGGAGCAGCGCGCCACAGCCGCCGTGGGCGACCTTCCCACGCCTGCGTGGCCAGTCCAGCCTGTACGTGGCCAAGGAGCTGGGCGATTTCAAGAGCGGCCTGCGCGGTGGCAGCAGCAATGCGAAGGTGATGCATGGCGTGGCGACCACGCTCGGCGACGACGACGTGCAGGCGCTGTCGACCTATCTGAGTACCTTGTGACGCCACCGGCCACGGCGCGTGTTCACCGTGCGCGCTGCTTCACCAGCTTGATCTCGAACAGCTGTGGCCAGCACTTGCCGGTGACGAACAGGCGCTTGTGCTCCGCGTCCCAGGCGATGCCGTTGAGCACGTCGTCACCGGGGTTCGGCAGCCGGCTGATGTCGAACAGGCCGCTGAGGTCGATCCAGCCGACCACGTGGCCACTGGCCGGGTCGATCCGCGCGATGCGGTCGGTCAGCCACACGTTCGCGTAGATCTCGCCGTCGACCCACTCCAGTTCGTTGAGGTGGGTGACCGGCGCGCCGTCGGCGGTCACCGTGATGCGGCGGACCACTTGCAGCGATTCCGGATCCAGCACGCGCAGCGTCGATGAGCCGTCGCTCATGTAAAGGTGCGTACCGTCGCGGGTCAGCGCCCAGCCTTCGCCGTCGTAGCTGAAGCTGCGTTGCGGCGTGAAGCTGGCCAGGTCGTAGACGAAGCCGGTGCCGCTCTGCCAGGTGAGCTGCACCAGGCGACCCTGCCAGTCGACGATGCCCTCGCCGAAGTACTGCTTCGGCAGGCGATGGCGCTGCACCACTTCGCCGGTCTCCAGCGCCACCTTGCGCACGGTCGACTGGCCGACCTGGCCGGTGCTCTCGTAGAGGTAACCATCCTTGTAGAACAGCCCCTCGGTATAGGCGCCGGTGTCGTGCGGATAGGCGCGCACGACCTGGTAGCCGTAGACCGGGATGGCCGCCCAGGCCGGAGCGGCGCAGGCGAGCAGGGCGAAGGCGAGGGTGCAGGTGGACCAGCGCGGCATCGGTCGGCTTCCGGACAGGTTGGGCCGCTCAGCCTAGCGGACGCACGCGGAAATTGCGGCCCTTGATCTTGCCCGCGCGCGGGCGCTCCAGCGCCTTGGCCGCCAGTGCGCGGCTGATCGCCACGTAGGCGCGGGTGGCGAACACGTCGATCTTGCCGATGTCTTTCGCCTCCAGCCCGGCCTCGCCGGTGAGCGCGCCGAGGATATCGCCGGGGCGCAGCTTGTCCTGCCGGCCGGCGTCGATCACCAGGGTCTTCATCGGCGCCAGGTGCAGGGTCTTGCCGCGCGGCGGCGCCACTTTCAGCGTGCGCCACGGCAGCGGCACGCCGTTGATCTGCTCGATGTTCGCCGCCTTCGGCCGCTCGCGCGGCGTGCACAGGGTAATCGCCAGGCCCGCTTCGCCGGCGCGGCCGGTGCGGCCGATGCGGTGGGTGTGGGTGTCCGGGTCGTGCGCCACGTCGTAGCTCAGCACCAGCGGCAGCGCGACGATGTCCAGTCCGCGTGCGGCCACGTCGGTGGCCACCAGCACGTTGCAGCTGCGGTTGGCGAAGCGCACCAGCACCTCGTCGCGATCGCGCTGCTCCATGTCGCCGTGCAGGGCCAGCGCGGAGTAGCCGCGGCGGTCCAGTTCCTGCGCTACGGCATCCACGTCGCGGCGCATGTTGCAGAACACCAGCGCGTGCCGGCCGCGCTCGCCGGCCAGCAGCTGCGCCAGCGCATCCATCTTCAGCGCCGGCTCCAGCTCGATGAACTGCTGCTCGATCGCCGGCCGCTCGGCCGGGACGTCGACAGTGATCTCGACCGGCTCGCGCTGCACGCGCTGGCTCACCGCGCGGATCTCGTCCGGGTAGGTGGCCGAGAACAGCAGGGTCTGATGGTGCTTGGCGATGCGTCCGATGATGTCGTCGATCGCCTCGGAAAAGCCCATGTCGAGCATGCGGTCGGCCTCATCCAGCACCAGCACCTTGATGCCGCCGCCGTGCAGGCTGCCGCGCTTCAGGTGTTCCTGCACGCGGCCGGGCGTGCCCACCACGATGTGCGGATCGTGCGCCAGCGAGGCCAGCTGCGGCCCCAGCGGCATGCCGCCACACAGGGTCAGCAGCTTCACGTTCGGAATGTTCGCGGCCAGCTTGCGGATCGCCTTGCTGACCTGGTCGGCCAGCTCGCGGGTCGGGCACAGCACCAGCGCCTGCAACCGGATCGTGTCCACCTCGATCGACTGCAGCAGGCTCAGCCCGAACGCCGCGGTCTTGCCGCTGCCGGTCTGCGCCTGCGCGATCACGTCGCGCCCCTGCAGCATCGGCGGCAGGCTTTGCGCCTGCACCGGGGTCATCTCGGTGTAGCCGAGCGTCTCCACGCTGGCGAGCAG
>Ga0207674_10002736_pt1 | contig 21988 bp, 17 predicted proteins | sample KBSCornC72_FD_184303 | JGI IMG/M metagenome (GOLD analysis project Ga0207674, IMG submission 184303) | Corn rhizosphere microbial communities from Kellogg Biological Station, Michigan, USA - KBS Corn C7-2 (SPAdes) (version 2) | ecosystem: Host-associated > Plants > Roots > Rhizosphere > Soil ...
ATCAAACCCGGCACCGTCGCCAACAGCGGGCCGACGATCGAAGGCCTGGCGATGCCCTGGGTTCGCGGCAAGCTCGAATCGCCGCGCGAGACGATCGATCGGCATGTGTCCTTCTACAACGATTTCGGCGCGGCACTCGCCGATCGTGGCTTCGTCGTCTTTGCCCCGCACAATCTGTATCGCGGCGAGGATCGGTACCGGTGGCTCAGCCGGAAAGCCAACACGATTCGCGCAACGCTGTTCTCGTTCATCCTCGGTCAGCACGAGCGCATTCTCGACTGGCTCGGATCGCTGCCGTTCGTCGACGCCGATCGCATTGCGTTTTACGGTCTGAGCTACGGCGGAGAAACGGCGGTGCGCATTCCCGCGATTCTCGAGCGGTACGCGCTGTCGATCTGCTCCGGCGACTTCAACCAATGGACGCGCAAAGTCGCCGCGACCGACCAGCCCTTCAGCTTCATGCGCACGATCGAGTGGGAGATGCCCTACTGGAACTGGGGCCACACGTTCGACTATGCCGAGATGACCTACCTGATCTTCCCGCGTCCATTCATGGTCGAGCGTGGCCATCTCGATCTGGTCGGGCGCGATCAGTGGGTCGCGCAGGAGTACGGCAAGGTCCAATTCCTCTACGCGCAGCTCGGCCTGGCCGAGCGGACCGAGATCGAGTATTTCCAAGGGAGCCACAGCATCAACGGCCAGGGCACCTTCGCGTTCCTCCACAAGCACCTGCGGTGGCCCGCGCCCAAGTGAGGCTTGGCCGCTCCGTCCGGATCACCCGTCGTGGCGAAACGCGTCGACGGGGTTGATTCGGCTGGCACGCCACGCCGGCGCGGCGGCGGCGACGACGGCCGTGATGAGGATCACCACCGGCACGCTGGCGAAGGTCAGCGGATCGAGCGGATCGACGCCAAAGAGGAACGTCGCGACCAGCCGTCCCGCGAAGCCCGCGAGCATCAGGCCGACGACGGCACCAATCGCGATCATTCGGCCGGCCTCACGGAACACCAGCCACACCACGCGCGAGCTCGTGGCCCCGAGCGCCACCCGCACGCCAATCTCGCGTTGCCGTTGCTGAACGGTGTAGGCGAGGACGCCAAAGACGCCGACCATCGCCAGCACGAGCGCCAGCGCCGCGAACGTGCCGACCATCGTTGCTCTGAAGCGATAACCCGCGGTGGACTCGATCGACAGCGTTTCCAGCGTCCGATCGCGCCGGACCGGCACGTCGGGATCGATTCGCGCAACGACGCGCCGAACGAGCGGCGTCAGGGCCTCCGCTGTGCCGGCCGATGGCTGTACCACCATATAGACGTCGCCGGTCGGGTACTGCGCCAGCGGCGCGTAAACCTGGAGCATCTCCTCGGGCGCGTCCGGCTCGCCACTGGTTTGCCGCGCCACACCGACAATCTCACGCGTCTGGATGGAACCGCTGAACGGCGGCGTCAACGAGAGACGCGCGCCGATCGGATTGCGCCCCTTGAAGTGACGACGGACCAACGCCTCGTTGACCAGACAGACGGGGACGCTGCGCTGCGTGTCGCGTTGGTTGAACCCGCGTCCGGTCACGATCGGCAGATCGAGCGTTGCGAAATATCCGGAGTCGGCAGTCGTGTATTCCGCGTTCGGCCGATCGCGCGCCTCCAGCGGTGGATCGCCGACGATCTCGAAGCGCCAGCGCCCGAGTTCGCTCGTACCGTAGGGCAGGCTCGATGCCCAGCCGACGCGCTGCACCTCGGGCAATGCGCTGACATCGCGGCCCACCTCGTCGTAGAACTGTGTGACGGCTTCGTCGGTCGGATACCGTGAGTTCTTGCCCGTGCGCACGCTGAAGTCGAGCGTCAGGATCGATTCGCTCTTCGATCGATAGCCGGCATCGCCGCTGACCAGCGTCATCACCGTTTGCAGCAGCAAGCCGGCGCCGCAGAGGAGCAGGACCGCCGCGGCCACTTCGCCGGCAACGAGCGCGCGGCGGAGCCAGCCACCGGTCGCGGTCGAGGATCGGCTCTCGGACGACAGCACCCCAACGAGCGACGTCCCCGTTGCGTGCCATGCTGGAACCACGCCGAATACAACGCCGACCAACACCGCCGCGGCCAGACCGAACAACGCGACCCGCACGTCGAACGTCGGCGTCACAGCCGCCGGCAGCAGTCCCGCGGGAATGAGCGCCGGCGCGGCCTTCAGGATCGCGGCGCCGAGGCCGATGCCGAGCGTTCCGCCGCACACGGCCAGCACCAGGCTCTCGGTGAGCAGCTGGCGGATGATGCGGCCGCGCCGGGCGCCGAGCGCGGACCGCACGGCGATCTCACGCGCCCGCGCCGCCGCTCTCGCCAGCAGGAGATTGGCGACATTGGCGCAGCACAAGAGCAACACGAAGGCCACCACGCCCAGCAGGAAGGCCGACGTCGTCTGCAGATCCCTGCCGACGATGCCGGCGCGAACGCGTTCGACAATGACGCCGGCTCCCTTGTTCGCCTCGGGATGCTCGTGCGAGAGCCGGTCGGCGATTACGTCCAGCTCGGCCTGTGCCGCCTCGATCGTCACGCCAGGCTTCAGGCGCGCGACGACCTCGAAGGCACGCATCGCGCGAAGCGCGGGAACGTCCGGGAACTGACCCGCCAGCGTCCACATCTCTGCCGGGCGCGAGAACTGCACGTTGCCGGCGACAACGCCGGCGACGGTGTAGGGCACGCCGTTCAAGCGAACGGCGCGCCCGGGGATCGACGGATCGGCCCCGAACCGGCGGCGCCACACCGCTTCGCCGAGCACGACCATGCGCGGCGCGGGTCCATCGTCTTCTGGTTTGAACGTGCGTCCGACAATCGGAGCGATTTTTAGAACGTCGAAGAAATTGGCGCTGATGCTCTGCCGCTCCGCCGTTTCGATTGAGCCGTCGGGCGCGGTCAGCAGCGGCCCGCCGCCCATGCCACGCTGCACGTACGCGATACCCTCGAACGACTGGCTTTGGAGACTCCAGTCGCGCATGTTCAGTGGCGAGACCCCGGTTTTGGGGGATGTGGGCGTGCGTTCCCACAGCATCACGAGCCGGGCGGCCTGGCCAAACGGTAGGGGCCGGATCAGGGCCGCGTCCGCCAGAGCGAACATGGCGCTGTTGGCGCCGATGCCCAGCGCCAGCGTGAGCACGGCCACCAACGTGAACCCGGGGGTCGAGATCAATTGCCGCACCGCCAGGCGCACGTCACTCCGCACGTTATCGCAAGCCTGCGTCAGCCGCATCGCGGGTTCCTCCTTGCGCCGTTGTCACTTTCCTTAGACGAAGGGATACGTCCACGCGTTAGCTTCGTTCCGAGTCAGAGCGCACGGCGTTGTGGGAGGAAGGTTGGGAGCAACACGTTACGCCACTTTCCGCTGCGGCAGCGTGACGCGGAAGACGGCGCCGCCCTCCGCGAGGTTATCGGCACCGATCGTGCCGCCATGGGCCGCCACGATGCTGCTGACGATGCTCAAGCCCAGTCCGAGTCCGGTGGCCTTGGTGGTCACGAACGGTTCGAATAAGCGGCCGTTCAATTCCTGAGACACTCCGGGACCGTAGTCCCTCACTGTGATCTCGACGTTGCCACCGCGCTCGCTACTCCCGATCACGATGCGCCGTTTCAGCGTCGGGGTGTCGGCCATCGCGTCGAACGCGTTGAGCAGGAGATTGACGATGACCTGCTGCAGTAACACCGGATCGCCGTGAACCATGTACGGCCCGAACGGCAGTTTGCAGTCGATCTGCACCTGCCGCTGGTCGGCCACGTGTCCGACGAACGCGAGGCTCTCGCGCACGACGGCGAGAACATCAACCGGGTGCTTCTCGATCTCCCGCTTCTTCAACATCGCGCGCAGGCGGTCGATGATCTGCATCGCGCGATCGCCGGCGCCGACAATATCGTGCAGGATCGCGCGGATGTCTTCAGGTGTGGCGCGGTTGTCCGCGATCAACCTTTCGCCGGCGCCGGCGTTCATGCGGATCGAGCCGAGCGGCTGACCGAGCTCATGGCTGATCGATGCCGTCAGTGCGGTCATCGCACCGCGCCGATCGGCGTGGGCGGCGAGCGCGAGGCTGTGCCGGCTTTCGACCTCGGCCTTCCGCCGGGCGCGCCGTTCGTAGAGCAACCAGGCGATCAGCGCCGACAGGACGACCATCGTTCCGATCGCCCCGAACACTTGCCGCCGGTAATCCCGCCACAGACTGGGTTGACGGAACCTGACGTCGCTGCCTGGCGGTAAGCGACGCTCGTCGACATGCCACCGCTGGAGTTGTCGCGCGTCGAACGCCAGCTCGGTGAAGGCCGCAGCCGGGATGACTTCAGTCGGCGGTTGCCGTCGGGCCAGCGTCGCGAGGATGCGATCGCCGAGCAGGCGGCCGATCGCATTGAAATTGCGGAGCAATCCGCCCACGACCCCGCAACCGAGAAAGTGCGACCCGAGCATGAACGTAGGTCCGTTCGCCGCGTTCGACGCCACTTCACACATCGGCCAGGCCAGGTTCATCGAACGCGACGAGTCGATTTGGCCGTTGCTTACCCCGAGCAGGACGGCCGAGTGCTCGGGGAGCCGGCCGAGGCGAGGCAGTAACTCGGCGAGCGGCAGCCGGTTCAAGTCGATGGTTTGCAGGCCAGCGCGCTGGAATCCCTCGGCGGCATCCGACGCCTGCGTAGGACCCGCGGCGTCCTCGTCCCAGGTCACCGCGACGTTCGTCACGAGAGGAAAGACGCGCTTGATCGTCGCCAGGGCCGCGGGAAAGGTGTACTCGAATCCGAGGACCGCGTCATACGGGCGCACCGTCGCGGCAACAGGCCGCCCGGCGTTGTACTGTGTAAACAGCACCGGCACGTCTGGCCACAGCGAATCGCGTTCCTCGTCGACGAACCGGATGGCCGCCCCCGCAATGGGCACGATCAGACTGAAGGGGGTGTCTCGATACTTGGCGCGAATCATCTCGCGAAACAGATCGTGATGCTGCCGATCGGGGAAGCGGACCGCGTCCAGATATTCGAAGTATGGCTCGGGAGAGTCGGAGCCGCGCCCGTACAACACGCGGCTGATCCCATCGGACATTGGTTGAATCCACGGCTGCGAGGGGTCATCGAGGAAGATGACCAGCACCGCCGGCCGCCCGTGCGCCGGGACGTTCGGAGGTCCGGCGTCTTGTCTCGCGGCCCCGGAGGATCCGCCGCTGAGGAGGACGAGCCCGCCGATTGTGAGCCACCGCCGAAGATCGAGGCCCGACATGAAGGTTTGGATCATCGTTTCGGCACGCCGCCAGAATGTTCGTGCGTGTGCTGCTCTGACGTGTGCTCCTCGATCTCACCGGGCGTCGAGGCCAGCTGCTGCCACGCCGTCTGAGCTTCCGGTGGCAGCTTGTCACTGTGCTTGATGAAGGCGATGACCTGCCACATCTCTTCGTCGGACATCACGCCGTCCCATGCCGGCATGCCGGTCATCCGCACGCCGTGCTTCGTCACCCAGAACAGCCACGCGTCGTCATCGTGAGGAATCCGATCGATCAGTTGCGGAACCGGCGGATTGAACTTGTCCCGCATGGGACTGATTTTCGCCTTGGCGCCCCCGTGGCAGAACGCGCAGTGTTCCTCGTATTCCTTCGCCCCTTCGGTCAGGGTCGCGGCCGTGATCGTCGTGGGATTGTTGCCTTCCGGCTTGTGTTTCGAGGCGTAGACGTCCATCGCCCGGCTCGCGAGCGCCCGCTCGATTCCGCCCGGTGGATTGTCGGCGCCGATTGGATAGAGGCCCAGGTGCGCGACCGCGAACACGGTAACCGCAATGGCGAACAGCGTCGCGATGACCCCGCTAAAGAAAGCCTTCATGGCGGGATTCTACTCTTACGGGGTTGTCGGATACGATGACGTTCAGCGGGGAGCTGAAGAGCCCATGGTCGATTTCTCGATTCGCGCGGGTGCGGCAGCGGTCGGGCTCGTCGTGGCGACTGCCCTCGTGCCCTTCCATGCGGCCGTACAGACTCCCCAGGGGCAGCCGCCGATCTTCCGCGGTGTCACGAACGCCGTCCGAGTAGACGTCACCGTCACCAGTCGGAGTGGGGAGCCGGCGACGGATCTCACTCGAGACGATTTTGTCCTGACTGAGGACGGAGTACCCCAGACGATCGACTCGTTCGAACTGGTGCGCGTCACCGGCGAACCCACCGACGATCGGTCACTCGAGATCTACACGACAAGTCAGGCCGCAACCGAAGCGGCGCGCGACGACGTGCGGCTGTTTCTGATCTTCTGGGACGAGTATCACATCGATCAGTTCATTCCGGCGACGCGCGGCCGGGAGGTCTTGACGCAGTTCGTCCGGACCGCGTTCGCGCCAACCGACCTCGTCGGGATCATGGACCAGCTGACGATTGTCGACTCCATCAAATTCACACGGGATCGACTGCAGCTGGCCGACCAGATACACGGGCTGAAGGGCCGGCTGGGCATCTTCGTGCCACCGCGAAGCGCCGTCGAGGAGGCCCACCTGCAAAACCCACGGGAGATGGGCCGACTGCGCAACCAGGTCACCACGTCGGCGCTCAATGCCGCGGCGGCGTTCCTCGGCAACTTCCGCGAGGGGCGAAAGGCGCTGCTGTTCGTGAGTCAGGGAATCCCGGTTTTCGGGCGAGCCGACGAATCGGAGCGCTATCGGGACATCGTCAAAACCGCCAACACCAATAACACCGCCATCTACACCCTGGATCCGGCGTCCGAAGTCGGGCGGCGTTCGGACTCGCTGTTGTCGTTGGCGGAAGAGACAGGAGGCCGACCGTTCGTCGGATCGAATCGTCCGGACCTTCAGCTTCCTCAGATGGTGCGCGATTCAAGTGCCTATTACCTGCTGGGATACAAGTCGCCGGCGCCGACGGATGGCAAATTCCACCGGATTAAGGTCCGCATGAACAAGGGCGGTTACGAGATTCGGGCGCGAAGCGGATATTTCGCCCCCTCGGTTGGCGAGATGGAGCGTGGCCGGGCTGAAGCCGCCGCCGCGGAAATCCCACCGGATATCGAGCGCGCATTGGGCGAGCTGTCGGTCAACGAGCGCTCCGATCATCAAGTGGACTATTGGATCGGTATGAGCCGAGGCGACAACGGACTGACGCGGGTCAGCGTCGCGTGGGTGCCCAAGGCCTCGGCAACGAGTGGCGGAGAGATCGCACTCGCCATCCAGGCCGCCTCGCCAGGCGGGCCCAGCATTTTCTCGACCGACCGCGCCACGTCGCGGCACGTGTCATTCGACGCACCGGTTGGAGAGCTGGTTCTCAAGATGAAGGCACTCGATGCCCGGGGCGATGAACTCGAGAGCGACAGCAAACGGATCACGGTTCCCGCGTTCGACGGATCCAAACTCGCGATCGGCTCCCCGATGATCCTGCGCACCCGAACGGCACGGGACGCGCGCGCGATAGCGGATGGGGGCGACGGACAGCCGGAAGCACGCCGCGAATTCGATCGAACCGATCGCCTGTTCATTCGCTTCCCCGTTTACGGCGAACACGATGCGGCGGTTGCGGCGCGGCTGCTCAGCCGTCGAGGCAAAGAGCTTCGGGCCCTCTCGGTTGCGCGCATTACGGACGGCGTCTACCAGCTTGACCTCCCGCTCAGTGTCAGCCTGCGTGACGACTACGTGATCGCGATCGACGCGACGCGCGGAACCGAGTCGGCCAGGGCGCTGGTGCCCTTCAGAGTACGGTAACTGTTCCGCCGGACGTGTCGCGCCAGACTATGACCCCTTGCGCTGTCCAACCGTCTGCAGGGCGCTGTCGACGATGGCCTGCGCGTCGCGGACGATGGCATCGAGATTGCCTTGGCCGCTGAAGCTCTCCGCATAGATCTTGTAGATGTTCTCCGTACCCGAGGGACGAGCGGCGAACCAGCCCGTCGCGGTGACGACCTTCAAGCCGCCGATTGGTTCGTCGTTGCCTGGGGCGCGCGTCAGCTTGGCGACGATGGGTTCGCCGGCCAGGCGGGATTCGCGCACCATTTCGGGCGAGAGCTGCTGCAATTTGTCTTTTTGCTCCGGCGTGGCCGGCGCGTCGATCCGCGTGTAATGCGGTGTGCCGAACTCAGCGGTCAACGAGCGATAGTGCTCGCCTGGTTCCTTACCGGTGCGCGCGGTGATCTCGGCCGCGAGCAGATCCATGATCGGGCCGTCCTTGTCTGTGGTCCAGACGGTGCCGTTGCGTCGAGCAAAGCTGGCGCCTGCGCTCTCTTCACCGCCAAAACACAGTGAACGGTCGAACAAACCCTGAACGAACCACTTGAAGCCGACCGGTACCTCGAGGACCCGGCGCCCGTGTTTGTGCGCGACGCGATCGATCAGGCTGCTGCTGACGAGCGTCTTCCCGACCGCGCCGTCCCTCGGCCATTCGGGCCGGTTCGCCAACAGATAGTCGATCGCGACGGCGAGGTAATCGTTCGGTTTCATCAGACCGACAGACGGCGTGACGATGCCGTGCCGATCCGCATCAGGGTCGTTGGCGAATGCGAGGCGGTACTGGTCCTTCAGGCCGACGAGTCGCGCCATCGCATACGGGCTCGAGCAGTCCATCCGGATCTCGCCGTCATGATCGACCGTCATGAAAGAGAACGTCGGGTCGATCACGGGATTGACCACGGCAATGTCCAGTCCGTAGATGGCATCAATCGGCGACCAGTATGGCTGTGACGCACCGCCGAGAGGATCCACCGCCAGGCGAAGACCGGCACCGCGAATCGAGTCCATATCGATCACGTTGCGCAGATCCTGGACGTAGTCGAGGACGAAGTCCTGCCGGTGCGTCGTCGCCGCCTTCATGGCGGTGTCCAACCCCACGCGCTTCACACCCGCGTTGCTCTGGCGCAGAAACCCGTTGGCGCGGTCCTGTACCCATCGCGTGACATCGGTGTCCGCCGGACCGCCATGCGGCGGGTTGTACTTGAAGCCGCCATCTTGCGGTGGATTGTGCGATGGCGTGACGACGATGCCGTCGGCGACACCGGCGGTGCGCCCGTCGTTGTAGGTGAGGATGGCTCGTGAGATGACCGGCGTCGGCGTGACGCCGTCGCCGGTCTGGATGATGGTGTCGACCTCATTAGCGGCCAGAACCTCGAGCGCGGTGCGTTCGGCCGGCGCAGAAAGCGCGTGCGTGTCCTTGCCCATATAGAGCGGACCGTCGATCCGGTGCAGCCGGCGATAGTCGCAAATGGCTTGGGTGATCGCGAGAATGTGCGCCTCGGTAAATGTGCCCCGTTGAGAGGTGCCTCGGTGCCCGCTGGTGCCGAACGCCACCAGCTGGTTGGGGTCAGAGATGTCAGGCCGGCGGTCGTAATAATCGCGCTCGAGCAGAGCCACGTCTACCAGCAGATTCTTCGGAGCCGGTTTGCCGGCAAGCGTCGAGATGGCCATGTCTTCCTTGCACTATACGACAGCGGCAGGTTCTCTCGGCGCGGCTTGAGGAAGGGTACGCCGCTTCCCGCGATGCGTAGGCGGATTCAGAGTCATCCGATCGGCTCGTGTTAGCATCACCCCACCCGCATTCGTGAGGTCCCCGTGGCAAAAAAGAAAACCGTCCGCAAAGCAACCAGGAAGTCAGCGCCGGCCGCGGGCCGCCGCCGTAAACGCGTTGCAGCGCGACCGAAGAAGGTCCGCGCGCCGCTCGCGCGCGTGAAAGGCGCCGAGCTTCGCGAGGTCGGCCACGTGCGGTTCGAAGTAGGACGTGCAGGGGAGGCGCGCGTCAAACGTCTGGTGTACCCACCGGGTTTCCGCTGGTCGGTGGACATGAAGCCGATCGTTGGAACCGCTCTGTGCATGCACGCACACGTGGGGTTCCTCGTCAGCGGCGAAATCCACATCGAGTACGGCGACGGCTGCGTCGTCGAGCACAAGGCTCCGCAAATCATCGCGATCGAGCCCGGCCACGACGGGTGGGTTGTCGGCCAGGAGCCGGTCGTGCTCATCGAGTTCGACTTCGAGCGGGACACCATCCGTCGCCTCGGTATGCCGGATGTCCATCGTCACTAACAGCGCGACGCTTTCACGCAGACATTCGCGACGCATGAGGCCGGCCGTCGTGGTTCTGCTGGCGATCCTCGCGGCGGCCGAAACTGGTGGCCAGCGCAGAGGTTTCGGCGGCGGACAGCGCTTCGTGCCTCGGACCATCGCGACCAGCGACAGCTTCGACGGCGCGTGGCATTTCTGCCGGCTCGAATATCAGGGGCGGGCATGGGCCACGGACTTCCCCGACGCCGACTACAACTTCAGCACACGCGTCTCGGAGCTGACCAAGATCAGGGTTGGCAAGGCCCCCGGTGGAGACCCGCTGCCGTTGATCGTCCGGCCGACCGACGACGCGCTGTTTCAGTGCCCGTTCGTGATGTTGTGGCAGGCGGAGTCGTTGTACCTCACCGATCAGGATGCGGCGCGGCTGCGAGCCTACCTGTTGAAAGGCGGATTCATCTGGTCCGACGACTCGTGGGGGACGTACGCGTGGCAGAACTTCGAACGTGAGATGTCGAAGGTGCTGCCGGAGCCGCAGTATCGCTTCGTCGATCTCGCGCCGCCGCATCCGATGTTCAACACCAGATTCAGCTTGACCCACGTCCCGCAGATCCCGGGCATCAGTTACTGGTGGCGGAGCGGCGGGGACACATCAGAGCAGGGAGCGGACAGCGCCGTCGTACACGTTCGCGGCGCCGCTGACGAACACGGCCGCCTGATGGTGCTCTCGACGCACAACACCGATATCGCGGATGGCTGGGAGCGTGAGGGCGTAGACCCGCGCTTCTTCCAGATGTTCTCGGTGGACTCGTACGCGGTGGGCATCAACGTGCTGCTCTACTCGATGACGCACTGAGAACCAGCCCGCTCGAACAATTCACGGTTGGTACATGAGGGCCTGGACGCTCCGGCGGACGCTCCTCGGCCGCTTCCGCCTCGCCAGGTTCATCTCGTAAGCCTGCGTGGCAACGCTCGTGGCAATCGCCAGCGAGATCTTGCGGATCTCGCCCAGCGGCGGATAGATCGAGCCCTGGTCGAGATCGCTCTGTCGTACGAGTCCCGCCAGGGTGCGAGCAGCCGTCAGGAACAACTCGTCGGGCAGCGTGCGGGCCCGGCACGCGACGGCGCCAAGGCCGATGCCAGGGAAGACGTAGGCATTGTTGCCTTGCGCCGGTCGATGCGTCTTACCGTCGCGGGTCACCGGCGGGAACGGGCTGCCACTCGCGAAGATCGCCCGGCCGTCACTCCAGGCGTAGGCCTGCTCGGCGGTGCATTCGGCCCGCGACGTCGGGTTGGACAGTGCGAAGATCGCCGGTCGAACGTTGACGCGGCTCATGTGCTCGAGCACACGCCGCGTGAAGGTGCCAGGGGCGCCGGTGGCGCCAATGAGAACGTGCGGTTTGACGTCCTCTATCGCTTCGACGAATCCGAGGGGTCTGGCCTCCTGCGCGTAGGGCAGGCTGTGAGCCAGCAGGTCCGTACGCGATTTCACGACCAGACCGTTCAGGTCCACGAACCACAGGTGCCGCCGCGCCTCGTCGGGCGTGAGCCCTTCGTCGACGAAAGCGCTGGTCATCAAGTCCGCGATCCCCGTGGCGGCGGACCCGGCGCCCAGGAACATGATGCGCAGATCCCTGAACGGTACGCCGCTGATTCGCGTTGACGAGTAGACGCCCGCCAGCGCGACCGCCGCGGTGCCCTGGATGTCGTCGTTGAAGCAGAGCACGCGGTTTCTGTACTTGTTCAGGAGTGCGTAGGCATTGGGCGTCAGGAAATCCTCGAACTGGATCAACGCATCGGGATATCTCGATCGCACCGCCGTGACGAACTCGTCGACGAGATCGAAGTACGGCTTTCCCTCGAGACGCTTGTGCGGATATCCGAGATACAGGACGTCGTTCCGCAACTCCTCGTTGTTCGTTCCGGCGTCGATGGTCACCGGCAGGCAGACGTCGGGATCGATCCCCGCACACGCCGTGTACAGCGCCAGTTTGCCGATGGGAATGCCCATGCCGTTGGCGCCGAGATCCCCCAGGCCGAGGATCCGCTGACCGTCGGTGACGACGATGACGCGAATGTTCCTGGCCGGCCAATTACCCAGCATGCGGCGGATCTGGCCGCGATCGTCCGGCGTGATGAAGAAGCCCTTCGGGTCCCGGGCAATGTGGGAAAACTCTCTGCACGCCTCACCGACGGTCGGGGTGTAGATAATCGGCAGGAGGCGTTCGATGTGATCGATCAGCGTCTGGTAGAACAGCCCCTGATTGCGCTCCTGTAGTCCCGACAGCAGCATGTAACGGTCGATGTCTCGCGGCAACCGCTCCAGGTTCACCATCACGCGTTGCACCATCTGGCGCCGGGTCGCCACGAGGTGGGGGAGCAGACCACGGACGCCGAGTCGATCCCGGTCCCGGCGTCCGAAGGCAATCGATCGGTTGAGCGCCTTGTCACGGAGCACGTCAACGCCGCGCTTCACATCGGTCCTCGCAGGCGGTTCAGGCCGGGCAGGCACGCCGCGGCAATCACCAGGACTGAAAGTGTATCTGGCCGCCTCAGTGGCTTCAATCGAACGCGCCAATTGCGTCGGCGGACCCTCCCGGCTACAGTGGCCGAATGAACGCCCTGGCTCGGCGATCGATCGTGACGGCGTTCATGTCGCTTGCGCTGTCTGGCTGCGCCCCTTCAGGTTCAGCGACTCCGGTCGAGCGGAACGCGGCTGCGCCGGCATCCTCGCCTCCGGTTACCGAGCAGCGTCGTCCTGCACCGCCGGCAACGGCCCACGATCTGTCCGCCGACGAGGCGATGGGCGGCCACACGCTCCAGCGACATGTCGGCAGGAGCGACGCCGATTTGATCCAACGACTCAAGCGCGAGCCGCAAATCTCGAGCGCCTCGACCTACATCGATCGCGAGACCGCCGAAAGCGTCATTGCTGCTGCCCTGCAGTCGGGCAACCGCGCGTTTGCGGCCTGGCGCGAGCGCACCGGGCGGCGGCCGAACTTCGTTCTGCGTTATCGCGCCGGTCAGGTCATCGGCCGATCCGTCGCCCGCGGGCATTCGAACGCTGTTCCGTGCCACCGCGCCGTGGTCGTCCTCCGCTGGGACGATCGGCGCGACCGCTACTACGTGCTCACGTCATATCCGGAGGCAGGCTGATGACGCATGGCGCAGCGTCCGAGTTCCCTGAGTTGGCGCGCGTGTTCAGCGGTTATCTACACGAGGACCTCGTCGCTCAATACGGCACCCCGGAAGCGGCGCTTCGAGCGTTTCGCGACGACGCGTCGCCGATGGAGTGGCGCCGCTTTCAGCGTGAAGCGACACGGCTCGTCAAGCTCGCGGACGATCGTGACTTCGACCATGTCTGCCACCTGCTGCAACAACTGGGAAGCCGTTGGATTCCGCCCTCACGCGCCGCGCTCGTCGCAGTACTGACTCTCGCACAGCCGTGACGTCCTCGGCGGTCACCTGGCGCTGGCCCTGATGGATGATGTGTTACTGTAGGACCGGAATTGCCGCTGCTTAACGCCGTCCGAGCCTAGTTCGTCCGCTCTTCACCACCAATACCAACACAGTCGTCGTGTGTCCGCCATCCGCGGGCAGAGAGTGGAGATCTATCGTGAATGTGCCGTCGAACTGGTGGGAAACGTTTTTCAACGGCGTTGCGGTCGACATGTGGCTTCAGGCGATCCCCGAAGAGCACACCAAACGGGAAGCGGATCGGCTGGAAGCGTTGCTTGGACTACAACCAGGCGGGGAAATCCTCGACGTCCCGTGCGGCGCAGGGCGCATTGCCCTGGTTCTTGCCGGACGTGGCTATCGAATCACCGGCGTGGACTGGTCGCCGGAGTCGCTGGCTCACGCCCGAGCACACAGCTCGGGGCCGCTTTCGTTGGAGCGGCGGGATATGCGAGACCTGCCGTGGCCGGCACGTTTCGATGCCGCGTATTGCGTCGGCAACAGCTTCGGGTATCTCGACGATGAGGGCAATGTCGCGTTCCTCGACGCGGTCAGACGCGCGCTCAAACCAGGAGGTCGGTTCGTGCTCGAGACGCCGATGGTGCTCGAGAACCTGCTGCAACAGCTGCAACCGCGACCGTGGTGGAAGGCCGGCGACGTCCATCTGCTGGTCGAAAACCAGTACGATCCGGCGGCTGGCCGACTGAACATCGAATATACGTTCGTGAAGAACGGGCAGGTCGAGACCCGGCGCGGCTCGCATCGCGCGTACGCGTACCGGGAGCTGGTCGATCTGCTCGAACGTTCCGGGTTTTCCGTCAGCAATCCGGAACCATGGACGCGCGAAGCGCACCTGGTGTGCTTCGTGGGTATGGCTAGATAAAGGTAACAGGGACAAAGGGAAGCGCCTGCGGCCTCAAGCACGAGTAACGCAGGCGCCCCCCCGCGACGAGCTACAGCGAAGAAGCGCGGAACCGCTCGGCCTTGCTCTTCACATAGGCAAAGTTGAAGCTCAACTCGTTGAAATGCGCGGCCTTCTGCGCCAGCGCGGTGGCCCGCTGCGTGTTGCCGGCGCCTTGGGCCGCCTGCGCCTGCAGCAGCAACACGCGCGGGTCGCGCTGGTTGGCCTGCTCGAGCTCGTCGGACGCTGCCGCGTAGCGTTTCTCCGCCAGGGCGATCATCCCGGCCAGCTCGTGCTGCTGCCGCACCTCGAACGGCGCATGGCGAGGCGCGACCAGCTTCTCGTATTCGGCCAGCTTGCTCTTGGCCGTAGCGAGGTCCTGCTGGGCAATGGCGACGCGTCCCGCTTCGAACACGTTGTTGCGCCGCGCCGCGGCTTTCACCGGCTCGGGCAGCTGTGAGCCATCAATCATCTTGACCGCGTCGGTATATTTTGCCGACGCATCATCCAGGCGACCGGCTTCGCGCAGGACGTCGCCCATCTGGACGAGGTCGCCGGACATCGTGCCGGCGTCATGCTCCGCTTCGGACAGCGCGGTGCCGGCCTTCAACTCCTCGATCGCCTTGTCTGTCGCACCGTCGTGCACATACGACGCAGCGGTCCAGAATCTCGCCAGGCGCTTTTCGCCGGTATTGCGCGCATGCGCCATGGCCTGCGCGAATGCCGCGCGGGCCTGATCCGTCTTCCCCATCGCCAGATAATCGTTGCCGATGCCGACGTATGAATTAATGAAGTTCGGATCGATCGACAGTGCCTTCTCGTAGGCCTTGATCGATTCATCGAACCGCCCTGTCTTCATCAGCAGCTCGGCGTACGAGTCGTAGGGATTGGGATCGTCCGGTATCAGCTCGGTGTACTTCTTGAACGCCGCTTCGGCATCGCTGAACTTCTCGAGAAACTTGTAGGCGTAGCCGAGCTGATTGTACGGTGGCGAGAACTTCGGGTTGATCGACGTGGCCTTCTTGAATTCGGCGACGGCGCTGGGGTAGTCCTGCCGGCCGAAATAGAGCACGCCGAGCTGCGTGTGCGCACGCTCGTCATTGGGGAAGAGCCGAGCCAGCTCTTTCAGGTGGGTCAGGTTCCCGGCGGGATCCCCTTTCAGTCCGGCTTCGAGCGCCAGAATCTGGTGACGCTCCCCCTCGCTCACCTTGTCGGCGAGCGCGACGGCCTTCGTCACCGCCTCGACGAACTCGCGGTTCGTTCCTGACGTATTGGCCAGGCCGACGTACGCCAGCGCAAAACTCTGATCCTTGGCGATCGCCTGCTCGAACAGCCGCCGCCCGTCGGTGGCGCGCAGCCGCTCGAGCAGATCCCGTCCATCCACGTACAGCTTCCTCGCCTCGGGTGACGTCGTGGTGACGGGCATCTTGTCGCTCGTCGCCTGAGCCTGCGCAAAGACCACGGTCAACGCCGCACACGCACCCACGACGAAGGTTGCGGCCGTCTGTCGTGCAACTCTGTCGAACATCCGGCACCTCCTGACACACGGTTATGGTCTGGAGCGTATGGCATGGCCGCAGCGACATCCAGCGATATGGGGCGGGCGTCATCAGCGTGGGATGAACCGCGCCTGCGACGGTATGAAGCGAGTGCGCTTGCCGGCGCACTGCGATAAGCTTGACGTTTCCACAATTAAAGGAGACGCGATGACGACGGCGACGATGCCTTCTGCGGACATAGTGTTCGATACCTTGTTTGGCTACCAGCGGTCGGGAGCGCTCAAGGCCGCTATCGAACTGGAGATATTCACGATCATCGATGCCGGCGCGAAAACAGTCGCCGCTATCGCATCGCGAAGCCGGGCATCGGAGCGCGGCATCCGCATTCTCTGCGACTACCTGACAACGATCGGGCTGCTGACCAAGTCGGATGGAACCTATGGGTTGCCCCCTGAATCCGCCGCATTTCTCAGCAAGCAGTCGCGGGCCTATCTCGGCACGACGATGCAGTTCCTGCTGCTACCGGAATTGAAGCTGAATATAGACAGTCTGACCGACGCGGTCCGCACCGGCACCGTGGCGCCGGCGGCCGACAACACCGTGTCCGACGAAAATCCAATCTGGGTGGAGTTCGCGCGCTCGATGGGACCGATGGTCATGCCCGCGGCGCAGGCCATCGCCGAGCTCGTGGCCGGGACAGGGCAGCTGAAGGTTCTCGACATTGCGGCCGGCCACGGTTTCTTCGGCATCACCATCGCCCAGCGCAATCCGCGCGCGGAGATCGTCGCCGTGGACTGGCCGAACGTTCTGGCCGTGGCGACCGAGCACGCGCACGCCGCCGGAGTGCAGGATCGCCATCGCACGCTGCCGGGCGACGCATTCAAAGCCGAGTTTCCCGCCGATTTCGACGTCGCGCTGGTGACCAACTTCCTGCACCACTTCGATCCGCCGACCTGCACCAGCTTTCTGAAAAAAGTGCATGCCGCGCTGAAGCCGGGCGGCCGCGTGGTGGTGCTCGAGTTCGTACCGAATCCGGACCGCGTGTCACCGCCAGTTCCGGCGCGTTTCAGCCTGGCGATGCTCGCCAATACTCCGGCGGGCGACGCCTACACGCTTCCGGAATTGACGCAGCAATTGGAAGGCGCCGGGTTCCGGAATGTCTCCGCACACGCACTACCCACGCCGCAGCTGATCATCGTGGCGGAGGCCTGACCGCCGGCTTCAGCGTCCACGCCTGCAGCCGGGCCAGTTCCATGATGCGGGGGGCGTGAAAGCCTTCAGGAAAGATCACCCAGTTCCAGAGTGCGGGCGAGTCTTCGGCGACGTAGCGATCGGCGGTAAACCGGCCCGACTTGTGCGCGACTTCGGATGGCGCCTTGCCGGTGGCGATGATGTCGTGCGCCGCGGATGCGAGCGTGGCGAGGTAATCGGCGGGGGACAGGCTTTCAGATCCCAGCCAGACTTCATCGGGAATCCGGCCGGCACTTCGGCAGAAGGCGTCCACGTCTCGAACCGCCTGCAGGAACGCGCTCCAGCGATAGCTTGACGACGATGTCCCGCCCGTAGCGGCTGTGTAAGCACGCGATGGCCCATACAGGGGTCTGATCTTCACCTCGGACGGCAACGCGTTGCGTTCCCCGAACATCGTCATCGCTGACGTCAGCAGGCTAAACACGTCGGCAGCCGAAACAGCGTAGCCATCGAAGCGTTGAAACGAGATCTCCCGCTGCGCCGACCGGGCGAACAAAAGCAGGTCGTCGCGGCGAAAGGCCCGAGTCGCCGCCGCGTCGGCGTAGATTCGCATCAGGTCCGTCGCCGTCACAAATCGGACGCCAGGCTGATCCTTCATGAAACGCACGTACTGCTCGAAATCCTGGAAGGCCCGCTCGGTCTCCGCCGCCGGCCTGGTTCGTGGACGTTTCCAGCCGTCGCGTGGCGGGTTCGCGCCGCGGCTGAAGTTGACCGCATCCCAGAACTCCGCGTGGACCCACTCGCTCGGGTGATAGTAGATGCTGATCGTCCCGCCCCCGTGCGCGCGAAGCGCCGCGTACGATGTCGTGAATCTCGCTTTGCCCTCGGCAAGACTGGCGCCGCCACTCAGCTCCATGCGTGCGAGGTTCGACCGCATCTTGAAGACATTGAGCATTCCGTCGTAATAGAACGGTTGATCGTCGATGCCCACGTGATCGGCTTCGTCCAGATACATGCCGATGCCTATATCGCGGAGCGCGGGATACGTTTGCGGTGCCCACGCGCTGCCCGGCTGCCCATACGCGACCGGCGCCACACCGAATATCCGCTGCACGTCGCGAGCTCCCTGCGCCTCACGCCGATAGAACTCGGCGCGGCCATCCTCCCATCCGGCGTTCTGGAGATAAACCGCGATGGTGGGCTGCTGGCTGTGCGTGTTGCTGTGGTAGCCGATGTCGTGGTGCTTCAGCGCGGCGATCACGTCCGTGCGGCCCCGTGCTTCGAGTACGCGTGCCTTCTCGCCCACCACCTTGAAGGTGGCCCGCACGCCCAGGCTGGTCAGCATGTCCGCGAGGCGCTTCGTCGCATCGTCATCCTGCGGCAGGATGTAGTCCTCGGTGTCGAACCAGAGCGTTACGTAGACCGGCACGGGCGCGGTTTGCGCCGACAGACCCGTCGCGATCGCCGCGGCGATCGCGAACGACGCCAGACATCGCGTCATGGAAACCCTCGCGCGAGGCGATGCCGGCCGACTCATTTCGACCGGGTCGGCGGTGACTTCAGCAGATTCTCGGCCAGATAGAGTCCCGTCTTCCCGCTCGCGACGACGTCGAGGTCACCGTCGCCGTCGATATCAATGACGGCAATTTGCAGCCCCCCGCCCATTTTGCCCCCCTCATCGATGACGTGACGTGTCCACGGGGCGGTTGAACCAGATTTCGGCAGCGACAGGTCATACCAGTACATACCGAGTCGATCCCGCTCGGCGGCGGTCGCATCACTGTGAATCTGCGCGCGCTTTCCAGTGACGAAATCGTCCCGGCCGTCCCCGTTGAGATCCGCCAGCGTCGACGCGTGAGCCGCGGACCAGGCATCGTCGATGACGTGTCGCGCCCAGGTGCCGTCCGCTTGCTGTTCGAGCCACAGCACGCCACACGAGTGGCCCATCGTGGTCAGGATGTCGGGCCGATTATCGCCGTTCAAATCGCGTACGTACATGAACCCGTACTCGGCAGCAGCCGGAGGGCGCGGCGTCGCGCCGGGTTCCGGCGGGCAGCTCGTCCCGAGCTGATTCCAGTTGGTTTCATGAAACGTCCACTCACCCGGGGCGCGCGGATCGGCGGGCGCTTCAAGCCATCCGGTCGGCGTCACGATGTCCGAACGTCTGTCGCCGTTCATGTCGCCCGCGCCGACACCGTGTCCGAAGAACCGTGGCTGGCTGATGACGTGCTTGACCCATTTCCCCTGCTGAATCTCGTACCAGGCCGCGGGAAGATTTGCCGCGCGCGTGAACTGCGGCAGCAGCTCGAGCGATTTACCGTCGTTGTTCAGATCGACGAGGAAGGCAAACTCAGTTGGACCGACCGCGTCAATCTCGTTGACCGTCCACACCCCGTCCGCACGCCCGGGGTTCTTGAGCCATTCGAGTCTGCGGGCGAAGTAGCCAATCTGGACGACGTCGATGAAGCCGTCGCCGTCGACGTCCACCGGCAGGTCGCTGAAATCGTCCACGTAGCCTGAGGCGCGATTGATCGACCGCAGCGCGTGCTTCGTCCACGCCGGCGCTTCGTACCAGCTTTCAGCCGAGATGATGTCCAGCTTGTGATCGTTGTTCAGATCGACGACAGCGGCCGTTTCGCTCTGCACCGTCGGGTCGATGGCGTGAACACGAAAAGCGGGATCGGCGGTTTGAGCGGGAAGCGAAACCCACGACGCAAGCGTCGCCGCCAACGCCAGGGGAGCCGCGAGAAGAATGCGCTGCATAGGGCGTCCAATTCTATGCGCGGATGGGGGAACGCGTGAGGAGCGCGGCTGCGCCTCACCACTTGAACGAGAAAACGCTGGCAGTCGATCTGCGCGAATCGGGGTAGGACGGATTGACGACCTTGTAGCTCTCCGGCACGCTCGCCCAGTTGCTGTAGATGCTGCCGCCCACATAGAAACCGGATTTGACGGGTTCGGACTTGGAGTCAGTGAGAGGCGTCGAGAAAAGGGTATAGACGGACTGCGGCTCCGACGGCCCCGGATGTTCGTTGCCCGGGACGTATTCGGGGATGCCATCGCCGTCCACGTCCGCCCTGATCCAGTCCACGTGCAGGAGCCGATGATAGGTGCCGTCAGCAATCATCCGGCGGAGCTGCGTGTTGAAGCGGGCGATGATCAACTCCGCGTCCGCCCGGCGGCGCGCAATGGCCAAGTAGAGCTCGCGCCGGACGAGCGTTTCCGCGCCGATCTGCAGCTTGGTCTCCGACTGCTGTGGATAGTTACTGACGATGTAGTGGACGACGAGCGCGTCCATCAGCGTGTAGTCCACGTTGCCCTTGAGGAGCTGCGCGACACTGTCTTCCTCACTGCTGAAACGAACGAACACCGGTCCCGTGGCATCGATCGTTTCACCGTACGAGTAACCCTCTACGATCCCGACCCGCTTTCCTTTGATATCGCTGAGCGACCTCGCGGACACATCCGCGCCGCGCCGCCCGACGAGCACGAGCCGGTTTTCGAGGTATGGCTGCGAAAAGATCAGCGCGCGCTCCCGTTCCGCGTCTCGCCACGCCGCCGCGCTTCCGTCGTACTGGGTGCCGAGCAGCGCTGGAGTGAATTGCGTGGCGGGAACGATCGCGATCTTGGCGGTCATGCCGACTCGACCCATCGCGGCCTCGACCAGGTCGAGCGCAAACCGCGGCTGTCCGGGCGCGTTCGTGAAGGGCGGCCACGCGGTCGACACCAATGTCAGCGGAACCGGTGCTGGCTGCGCCAACAGCCCGGCCGAGATCGCCGACGATAAAAGGAGTACCGCCGTGGAAGCCCGCATCTCAGGAACGTACAGGATTTGGTCGCGCGTGCCTGCTGTGTGTTTTGCCAGAGGAGACGGCGGCGCCGACCCACGCGCGAGCGTAGGATCCTCCGTCGATTCGTAGCCGTTGCCGCCGCTCGCTCGAACATTCTTTGGATAAACCCTCACGCGTCACCGGTTTAGGCGCGCGTTCAGGCGAGCGACATCTGGCACACACCTTGAGACATTGACCCCTTCAACACAAAGAAGGAGGCGGCGATGAACTGGCAAACTGGCCTCGGGATCGGATGCGTCGCGCTCTCCGCGGCAACGCTGTTCAGTGGGACGGCAGGGTCGCAGTCGCTCGCGACCGCGCAGGCAGAGGCCGTCAAAGCAAGCCCGGAGCTCGTGCAATCGCTTTCGAAAGAGATAGGCGCGACCCCTGAACAGGCCGCCGGGGCTGCCGGCGCATTGTTCGGGCTCGCGAAATCACGTCTGAAGGCAGATGAGTTCTCACAGATCTCGCAGGCCGTACCGGGCATGAGCTCGTTGCTCAAGGCGGCGCCGGCCGCTGGCAAGTCGTCGAACCCGGTTGGGCGCGTCGGCGACCTGGCGCCGGCCATCGGGACAGCAGGTGGCGTCGCTTCCGCGGCCTCGGCGTTCTCGCAGCTGGGACTCAAGCCTGAGCTCGTGTCCAAGGCCGTGCCGGTGCTGACGTCGTTCGTGTCGAAGTCCGGAGGCGCGGATGTGGCGCGCCTGCTCACCGGAGCGCTCAAGTAAAGGTGCCGATTATGGATGTCAACGCGTTGGTTCACAGTGCAAGCGCGGCCCTTCTGTCGGCCGCCTGGAAGGTCGCCGGTGCAGTCGCGCTGTGGCTCGTCGGCCGCTGGTTCATTTCGCTCGGGCTCGGTTTGCTCGGCCGCGCGTTCGCCCGCGAGCGGTTCGACGTCACGCTCACGCGTTACATGCAGACAGCGCTGCGGATTCTGCTGAATGTCGCGCTGCTGGTCGCGATCCTCGGGTTCTTCGGCGTCGAGACCACCACGTTCGCGGCGCTGCTGGCCGCCGGCGGCGTGGCCATCGGCGTGGCCTGGGGCGGGCTGCTCGCGAACTTTGCTGCCGGGGCGTTCCTGGTCGTGCTGCGGCCGTTCAAGGTTGGCGACGTCGTCACGGCAG
>Ga0207674_10002737_pt1 | contig 21985 bp, 24 predicted proteins | sample KBSCornC72_FD_184303 | JGI IMG/M metagenome (GOLD analysis project Ga0207674, IMG submission 184303) | Corn rhizosphere microbial communities from Kellogg Biological Station, Michigan, USA - KBS Corn C7-2 (SPAdes) (version 2) | ecosystem: Host-associated > Plants > Roots > Rhizosphere > Soil ...
TCGGGGCCGAACAGGAAGGACAAGGGCACGGCGATGGCGCCCAGCTGATAGCAGGCGATGTGGGCGATCGCGGTTTCGGGACGCTGCGGCAGCATGATCGCAATCTTGTCGCCCCGGCCCACGCCGAGGGAGGCCAGCGCGTTGGCGCAGCGATTGGCCTGGCGCTGCAGCTCGCCGAAGCTCAGCCTCGTCGTCGCGCCGGATTCGTCTTCCCAGTAGATCGCAACGCGCGCGCCGTCGCTCGCATGGCGCCCGCATACCGCCGCCGCGATATTGAACTCATGCGGCACGTTCCAGCGATGCCGCGCGCAGATGTCGCGATAGCGATCGACCGTCATCCGGCCTGCGGCTTCAGGCGGCCGACGCCGCGGCGGCGCGAGCCGTGTTGTCCTGCGATTCGATCGTCGCCCAGATCCATTCCGGCTGCTGCTCGAGCAGGCGGCCGAACGCGATCTGCTGCGAAACCCGCGCGACGCGCATCTGCATGCGCTTGCCCGGCTGGTATTCACCGGCCGGCACGATCAATGTCTGGATCGTCGCCTCGCTGTCGCGCCGGCGCAGTGACAGGAACAGCCCCGGGAATCGCCGGCCGCTGACCGTCGGCACGACGCCGTCGACCGAATAGTCGGCGTCGCCGCGCTTCTGCTCGAACAACTCGACGCCGACGAGGTTGTTGGCGATCACCTGCAGCCCGATCTCGGCGCGCTCGCTGGTCAGGCGCTTCATCCGCCGCACGATGCCCAGCGTCCACAACGGCTGTCCATGCGCACGAATCGCGACCAGGGTTCCGAGGGTGACCGAGTTGATCACGCTCATCGGCGCGACCAGCCGGTAACCGGTGTGCGATACGTCGCGGATGTCCCAGGCCCCGCCGGGCGCCGCATAGGTCGCCAGCAATCGCCGCGCGACTTCCTGCACCCGCGCATTTTCGTTGCGCATGTGCCCGAAGGTCGCGAGCTCGATCGAATCGTCGAAACTTCCGCCGCGGTGCCGCTTTTCGCCGAGCGGGTGCGCCTCCTCGTCGTGCAGATAGCCGGCGATCTTGGTGAAGCCCATGATGGCGTCGACCGCTCCCGACGCATTGATGCGCTCGCCGCGTCTCGGCACCGGCCGGAATTCCGGATCCACCTGCGCGGCGAGCTTGGTCATCAGGTTGAGCTGCTCGGTGCGGCGCAGCGTGCGCTCGGACAGCGGGTCGCTGCGCACCTTCTGCTCGAGCATGACGACGTTCTGCATCAGCAGCGCATGCAGTGGCCGCGTATCCAGGAACAGGACGCGCCCCTCGAGCGGCTCCGGGCCGCGACGCTTCAAGCCGTTGCGCGCGCCAAGATCGACGTAGAAGCTGGTCGCCGTCGAAGATTCAACGTTCAGACGCAGCGGCGCGCACCATTCGGACAACTGCTCGGCGACCCATTCGACGTGACGCGCCGAGAGGTTGCCCGCGTTCATCAGCTGCAGCAGCAGCACGCGCAGGTACTCCTGCTCGATCGTCGTCAGGCCGGCGTCGGCCAGCGCGGCAATCGGCTGCCGCTCGAGCTCCATCGAACAGGCGATCTGGAACAGCGAATGCAGATCGGACCAGCGTGCCGGAATCCACTGCTCGTAACGATACAGCCGGATCTTGGCGTCGAGTCCGTGATGGATGATCTGCCGCGCGATCAGCTCGGGCAGCAGCGCGCGCCAGCGATTGCTCTGGGCATGGTCGCTGACTTCACGCGCGAACGCCTGGTAGCACAGCAGAAAACCCTGGGTCAGATCGAACATCGCCTGCCAGAGCTGGCTTTCGACGCGGCTCGAGCGGGTGCCGTGCTCGTGGTATTGCGAGGTGAGCGTGCGGCGCAATGCCTCGCTCTGCACGTCGAGACGGAACACCGCCTCGAGCCGCGCCGGGGCGCGGTGGGCGGCACGCTCGGACAGCGCGCCGAGCTCGGTCAGGATGGCCGAGTGCGCGGCCAGCGGATCGTTCGCCGGAAAGGTCGAAAGCCACCGTTCGGCGGTCCGGGCATCCGCCAGGGGGTCCTTGATCGACTTGCCGAAACCGAACATTTCGAGCGGGCTTCCCCCGGCCGGTACGATATTTGCACTAGCCTGATTGTGGTGAGCAGATGAGCAAAGACTTGGCGGTAGAACTGTGCCGGAAGCCCTTGTTCATAAAGCCGGATGATGGAGCAAAGCCGCAGCGCTAGCAATACGCGGCTGCGTGTGGTGATCGGGACTGACGTGCTGCGGCAGCCTATGCCGCAGTGCGACCAGCTGAAATCCACAAGTTAAGTCTTTATACTTGTAACCAACAGGAAGCTGAGGTTTGTCATGGGAATCTTGATCAAGGCGCCGACGCGCCGCAGCAATCCGGGACTGCAAATCGCCGCCCCGGCGTCTGCCGGCGGCGACGAGGGACGGGCCGCTTTGCACATTCGGGAAGTCGTGCGAATCACCGGCTTGCGGCGCGAGCAGCTCTACATGTGGCAGCGTCGTTACGGGTTTCCGCATCCGGCTCGCGACGGTTTCGGCGATCGCGTCTATCCGCCTGACCAAGTGGCGCGACTCAAGGTCATCAAGCAGTTGTTGTCCGAAGGCTGGCGAGCAGGAGCCGTCGTCCCGCTGGCCGAGCCGGCGCTGCAGTCGATGCTGGGCATCGCCGTCGACGCGCCCGCCCCGCTTCCCGGCGAAATCGAGACCGCGGTCACCCTGCTCGGCGAGCACCGCGTCGGCGAGTTGCAGAACCACCTGTCCAAGCTGCTGGTCGGACAGGGTCTGCGCCGCTTCCTCGAGCAAACGCTCATCCCGCTGAACGAGGCCGTCCACGAGCGTGTCGTTCGCGGTGAAATGCAGAACTTTCAGGAATTGCGCTTCGCCGACCTCGCGCAACGGCTGCTGCGCGACGTCACGCGGCTGGTGCGGCCGACCCGCGATGCGCGTCAGATTCTATTGGCGACGCCGCCGAATGATCCGAATCAGCTGGGCCTCGCCATTCTCGAGTTGCTGCTGTTCACCGAAGGCATCAACTGCCTGACGCTGGGCAGCGGCGTGCCGCCGCAGGAAGTCGCCGGCGCGGCGCGGGCCTACAAGGTGTGCCTGGCGATCCTGCTGTTCGATCGCGGCATTTCCGGCAAGATTGCCGGGCAGGAAATACGGTCGCTGCGTGCTGCGCTGCCGGCCGAGCTGCCGCTGGTTGTCAGCGGCCGTGCCGTCAATCTGCTCGCCAAGCCGATCGCCGATGTTCGCACTGCCGCAGACTTCAGCTCGGTGATGGTCGCCATGCGGGAGCTGGGCGCGGTCGGCGCGGTCGCGCAAGTTCCGCAGCGCGCCTGATGCACTGATGCCCGTCGGCCCGGCGCATCATCGCGCCGGCGTCGATCGGCCAGCGGCCTCTCCCGGCCTGGCCCGGCCGTCGGCCCACTCTCACCGGCGACCGCGGTCTTTGCCGGAAACAGCGCTCATCTTTCCTCGAAAAACGCCCTGAGCTTGCGGCGCTCGCGCTTGGTCGGCCGCCCAGGGCTGGTCGGCGCCGTGGCCGCCGCGGCTTTGCGGCGGGCGATTTCCTCGGTACGGGTGGCGATGCTCTGCGGCGACTCGCGGTAGAGCTGCGCGGCAGCGGCGGCGTCGCCGCGCCGGTCCGAAAGCGCCAGCACGACAATGTCCCATACGAGGCCGTCCCTGCGCAGCACGATCCGCTCCCCCGCGGCGGCAAGGCGCGACGGCTTGATCCGCTGATCGTCGACGCGCACGTGTCCGGCCGTGATCGCGAGCGCCGCCAGGCTTCGCGTGCGGTAGAAGCGCGCGGCCCATAGCCACTTGTCGAGGCGGACGCGCGCCGGCGCGGCCGGGTCACTCGCTGCCGGCCTCACGATCCATCCAGTCCGCGGTGGCAGTCGCGTCGGCATACGCTTCGGTTCGCAGCGCCGCCGCCACCCTGCGTCGGTCGACTTCGTCCCTGTTCTGCGACAGCTTGAACTTGGCGTCGATGCGCTCGATCTCTATCTCGAACGCGACGATCGCGCCGACCATCGCATCCAGCCGTGCGCCTTCGAGTTGCAGGCGCCATGGCGCGGCCCGGCCGCCCTCGAAGCGCGCGACCATACGCTGCAATGTCGCCAGCGTGGCGGCGCGGTCGGCGACGATCCGCGCGCGACCGCGGACGTGCACGACCGCATAGTTCCACGTCGGCACCTGTATCGCCGGCTGCACATACCAGGACGGCGAAACATAGGCGTGCGGACCGTGGAAAATCGCGAGCGACGCGCCGCTTTCGAAATGATTCCAGTGCGGGTTCGCGCGCGCCATATGGCCGATCAGGCTGCCGTGCGGTCCCGGCTCGCGCCGCCGGAGCAGCGGCAAGTGGCTGACCTGAGGCTCGTCGGGCCCGGGAGTGATCAGCGTGGCGAACGGGTGCTCGTCGAACAGGCGGGCGATCGCGGCCTCGTCGTCGCTCGCGAACGCCGCCGGCCGGTACAGGCTCATCGCAGCGCCAAGGTGTAAATCGTCAGCGGCAGCGCCGAATTCTTGTCGAACGTCGTGCCGGCGTCGATGCCTGCCTTGGCGACGGCCTCGGCGGTGCGCAGGCGGCCATACATGCTGTGCATCGCGCCGAGCGCGAACTCGCGGCCCGAGCCGACCGCCCAGAAGTGGTTGTACTCGAAGACCTCGCGCATCGAATAGACGCCGAAAATGCCGTTCGCGTTGGCGATCAGCGCGGTAACCTGCGTCGATTCGTAAGGATCGTCCTCCTCCTCCTTCGGATTGAGGAAGTGCTGCTCCTTCAGGATCGGGTGCAGCTTGCGGAACGTCTCGAATATCGCGCGCCGCGTCGAAAAGTCGAGGTCTTCGTGCTTGGCGAGCAGGCTTTCGAATACCAGCTGGTGCGCGGCGCTGCCGCACAAGCCGATGTAGGTGCCGCGATGGTGGACGATCTTTTCGTAGGCGCGGTCGAAATACGCCGAGAGCCGCGTGTCGCCGAACGTCGTCAACGAGTCGGCGGCGATGGCGATCTCCTTGTTCTTGCGGACGACGACAAGTGTGGTCATGGCCGGATGGGATCGAACGGGAAGCGCACTGCCGCCGGAAAGCGGCCCGCGCATGCCAAGATTATAACGCGACGCTCCTCGAGGGCCGGTGGCTGGGCGATCGAGCCAGGCGCAGCTAGCGAGCGAACGGAGGGCCTGCCGCGTCGGCATCCGCCGGCAGCATCGCCACCGGAGGCAGAGCGCGCGCATCCCAGGCGCGATGCGCGAAGCGCCAGAACGCAGCCAGCGATGGCGGCCGGCTGGCGGGGACAGTCTGCCCGAGAAACTGCCACGCTTGCCACAAAGCCGGCAGCGGATCGTCGGGCAGCTGCGCCGCGCCCGTCTCCTTGGAGAGCTTCCGCCCGGACCGGTCGATCGCAATCGGATGGTGCAGGTAAGCGGGCGTTGCGAATCCGAGCTTATGCTGCAGCCAGATTTGCCGCGGCGTCGATGCGAGCAGATCGGCGCCGCGCACGACGTCGGTGATTCCCTGCAGCGCATCGTCGACGACGACCGCAAGCTGGTAGGCGAACAGGCCGTCGGAGCGCCTGACGACGAAATCGCCGACGTCGCGATCCAGTCGCTGCTGCTGTCGTCCCTGGAGGCGATCGACGAACGCCACCGGAGCATCGTCGACGGCGACCCGCCAGGCGCGTCCCTCGCTGCCCGCGACGGCGCGATGCCGGCAGGTGCCCGGGTAGATGCGCTCTCCGCTCGAGCCCGGTGGCGTCGCTTCGAGTTCGCGTCGGGTGCAGGCGCAGGCAAACAACAGCCGCTGCTCGCGCAAGCGGTCGAGCGCCTGGCTGTAAAGCGCGCCTCGCTCGCTTTGCCTCAGCACCGGCCCGTCCCAGGCGAAGCCGTACGCCGACAGCGTGGCCGCGATCGCCTCGGCCGCGCCGGCGCGGCGGCGCGGCAAGTCGACGTCCTCGATGCGCAGCAGCCATTCGCCGTCGTGCGCGCGCGCATCGCAGTAACTGGCGAGTGCGGCGATCAGCGAACCGAAGTGCAGCGGCCCGGTGGGCGAGGGTGCGAATCGGCCGCGATAGCGCGGCGGACTCACTTGGCGGCGCTGGTGCCGACGGCCGCGGAGGACGCCGCCGCGCCTTGCTTCGGCGGGTCCCAGCGCCACTTGGACAGCATCAGACCGATCACGCGCTCCGGATAGTCGGCCTGGCCGAGGCTGCCGTTGTAGCGGCCCAGCGCGCGGAAATAATCGCCGTTTTCGCGATCCAGGTAGTAGCGCAGAATCGTGCAGCCGTAGCGCAGATTGGTGCGCAGCGTGAACAGGTCGTGATCCGGGCTGCCGATCTTGGTGACCCAGAACGGCATCACTTGCATGTAGCCGCGCGCCTGCGCGCTCGACACCGCGTACTTGCGAAAATTGCTCTCGTACTCGATCAGGCCGAGGACGAGCTGCGGGTCGAGTCCGGCGCGCGTAGCTTCGTACTGGACGGTGACCAGGAAGTCGCGCCGCGTCGGCCAGTCCGGCATCTTTTTCGCCAGCCGGGATGCCATGTCGGCGAGCCAGGCCCGTCCTTCACCCTCAGACGCGAACACCAGGCGCGGTGCCGGATAATCGCTGACCGAGCGGTGCAGCGAGTTTTGCACGTTGGCCGCCAGCGCTTCCTCGACCTGCGCGCCCGCGCGCGCGCCCGCGGGCGCAAGCAGCAGCGCGGCGAAGACGATGGCAACGTGGCCCGGGCGCATCATCGGCGATTAAGCTTCGCCTGCAGCAGCGCGGCGGCGTCGGCGAGCGGCAGCACCGTCGCCTGGGTGTCGCGGCGGGCCTGGTACTCGACCTTGCCGTCCTTCAGGCCGCGGTCGCCGATCGTGATGCGATGCGGAATGCCGATGAGCTCGAGATCGGCGAACATCACGCCGGGACGCTCGCCGCGGTCGTCGAGCAGCACCTCGACGCCGGCCGATTCGAGCTCGTCATGCAACTGATCGGCGGCGGCGCGCACCGCATCGCTGCGATCGTATCCGATCGGCGCGATGGCGACGGTGAACGGCGCCAGCGGCTCGGGCCAGACGATTCCCCTGTCGTCGCAATTCTGCTCGATCGCGGCGGCGACGACGCGGGTGATGCCGATGCCGTAACAGCCCATCTGCATCGGCTGCGGCTGCCCCGCGGCGTCGAGAAAGCTAGCCCCCATCGCCACCGAGTAGACGGTTCCCAGCGCGAAGACGTGACCGACTTCGATGCCGCGCGCGATCGCGAGATCGCCCTTGCCGTCGGGCGAGGGATCGCCGGCGACGACCTTGCGGATGTCGGCGACGCGATCGGGCTCGCGGCAATCGCGTCCGAAATTGACGCCGCGCAGGTGATAGTCCACTTCGTTGGCGCCGCAGACGAAATCGCTCATCACGGCGACGGTGCGATCGGCGATCAGCGGCATATCGGCAGCGATGCCGACCGGCCCGAGATAGCCGGGGTCGCAGCCGGTCGCGGCCGCGATCTCCGCGTCGCTTGCCCAGCGAAATCCCTCCAGTCCATCGAGCTTTCCAACCTTGACCTCGTTGAGGGTGTGGTCCCCGCGCAAAAGAAGCATATGTACTCGTCCGCCGGCATAAAGCATGATGCATTTGACCGTGCGGCCCAGCGGTAGATGCAATAACGCGGCGACGTCCTCGCAGGTGGACATGCCCGGCGTCGGCACTTTCTGCATCGGCTCGGCCGGCGCCGCGCGGTGCGCGTGCGGCGCGACCGCTTCGGCGAGCTCGACATTGGCGGCGTAATCGGACCCCGGGCACCAGGCGATCGCGTCCTCCCCCGAGTCGGCCAGCACCTGGAACTCGTCCGACGCGCTGCCCCCGATCTGTCCGGTATCGGCGGCGACGGCGCGGAACTGAAGTCCGAGCCGGGTGAAGATCCGGGCGTACGCGTCGTACATCAGGCGGTACGACTTCAGCATGCCGGCGTTATCGACATCGAACGAGTACGCATCCTTCATGATGAATTCGCGCGAGCGCATGACGCCGAAGCGCGGGCGGACCTCGTCGCGGAACTTGGTCTGGATATGGTAGAGATTCACCGGCAGCTGCCGGTAGCTCTTCAGATCCTTGCGCGCTATGTCGGTGATCACTTCCTCCGACGTCGGCTGCAGGATGAAGTCGCGCTGGTGGCGATCCTTCAGCCGCAACAGCTCGGGGCCGTACTTGTCCCATCGTCCCGATTCCTGCCACAGCTCGGCGGGCTGCACGAATGGCATCAGGAGCTCGATGGCGCCGGCGCGGTTCATTTCCTCGCGCACCACCGCTTCTACCTTGCGCAGAACGCGCAGCCCCAGCGGCATCCACGTGTATATCCCCGCGGAAAGCCGCTTGATCATGCCGGCGCGCAGCATCAGGCGATGACTGGCGAGTTCGGCCTCGGCAGGAGCTTCCTTGAGCGTCGAAAGAAAAAACCGCGATACGTGCATCGGCTGCCCGGTGTTTCGGCAAACCATGCATTTTACGTGAAACGCGCGGGCCCTTCGCGCCGGGCCAGCAATGCGGCGGCGGCACCCCCGCTTTCAGCGCACGACGACGACCGGGATCTTCGAGTGCGTCAGCACCTTTTGCGTCTCGCTGCCGAGCAGCAGGGCCGACACGCCGCGGCGACCGTGCGATGCCATCACGATCGCGTCGCAGCGATGCCTTCGCGCCGCGGCGAGAATCGCGCGCCACGGCGTCGAATTGACGACATGCACGGCATTGAGCGCGACCCGGGCCGACTTCGCCTTGGCGGCGACGGCGCCGAGGATCCTGTCGGCTTCGTCCTTGCAGATCGCCGCGTACTCGCGACGCGACATCGGCTCGACGATCGCACCTTCGGCGTACACGGGAAGCGGGTAATCGGGCGAAGCATAGAACGCGGTGAGCCTGGCGCCGAGTGCCTTGGCCAGCGCAACGGCCTGGGTGATCGCCTTGCCGGAAAGCCGCGTGCCGTCGGTCGCGACCAGAATGTTCTTGTACATGGTCCTGCCTCCTCTGAAAGATGCCTTCGCCCTGCGGGTGGCTGCGGCAGCGCGCGAGAACCATTATGCGCCGCGGTGGCGAGCTTGGACGCCCGTTGGCCGCATGCGACAATCACCGCCATGGACATCGACGATCCGCGCTTGTTCGCAGCGCACGCCGAATCCTCCCAGACGCCGCTGTTCGAAATGGCAGCGGCGAGCATGGCCGCCTCCAGCACCGCGCGCGCCGACGCAATCGATCGTGCGCTGGTCGTGGCGCTGGCGCGGCGATTGATCGCCGGCGACGGAGCGTTCGTGGCGGCGCTGCTCGCCGCGGCTCCATCGGCGCCGGTGATGCGGCACCTGTGGCGATGCTTGATCGAAGCGTGGCGCGAAGCGTCGCGCAGCGAAGAGGACGACAGCCTGACGGCGACGCTGTTCGCGATTCCGCTGGTGCTGGTCGCGGCGGGCAAGGATGGCGACGGCGAGATCGCCGGCGCGCTCGGCGACACGCTGCGGATCGCCGCGGTTCTGCGCGAGCATCGCGCGCTGGGCGGAAGCCAGGCGTTCGCGCTCGCCCCGCAGCTGCTGACGTCGGAGGCGTTCGACCCTGTGCGTCTGCCGCAGCTTCTCAAATGGCAACGGCAGGCTGCTGATGGCGGCGTCGATCACCTCGACCTGGATCCGACGCCGATCGCGACCAAGGGCGGGCAGGAAGGCGTGCATCTGCGGTTTGTCGCCGGCGTCGCCCTGGCCGCGCCGCAGGCCGATGTGCTGCGCGACGCCGACGGCGCCGCCGGTGCGATGGCGCTCACGCAGGAGCTCGGCCGCCAGCTCGCCGGGCCCGGCTATTCGGTGCTGGCGCTGCCTCGCGCCGCGCAGTCGCCGCTGGCCGCGCTGCAGCAGGGACGCGCCGCGCAACGCGATATCGGCGCCCAGCTTTTCGCCAGCAACGCGATTCGCCGCTTGCGCGCCAGCGTCGGCGAGCCGTCGGCGGTGATCAGTGCGCACCGCTGCGTCGGCGCACCGGGCGGCGGCGAATTGCGCCTGTCGCTGTCCAGCCCATTCGATCCGCGTCGGGCCGAGGGCTTTCGCTGTCCGTTGTTCGCCAGCGATCGCGCCGCCGACGTGGTGAGAATGCTCGCCGACCTGATGCGCGATTGCCGCGTTAGCGACGTCCAGGTGCTTGCCGGCGTGCACGCCGATCGCGATCCGGCGACGGGTCTGACCTTGCTGTTCAAAGCCGACGCCGTCGCCGAGGCGCGTCTGTCGATCGTGCATTGAGGCTATCGATGGCGAAGCTCCACGGCAATCGCGATCCGGCAGAGCACTGCCGCATCACGCTGCAGGAAGCGGCGTCGCTGCTGCCGACGCCGGACGGCAAGCGATCGGTAGCGCTGTTCGAGCACGGGACATTGCAGGTGAAGCTCTATGCGCCCCGCGGCGTCGACCCGCAGTCGCCGCACACGCGCGATGAGGTTTATGTGATCGCTCGCGGTGCCGGATGGTTCATCAACGGCGAGGTCCGCCACCGCTTTGCATCGACCGACGTGCTGTTCGTGCCGGCCGGCGTCGTGCATCGCTTCGAGCAGTTTTCCGACGACTTCGAGGCGTGGGTTTTCTTCTATGGGCCCGAAGGCGGGGAGCCTGACAAAGGCTGAGGGAAACCGAAAAACCGAGGGCAGCTAGGAGCGCCCTCGCGTTTCGGATTACCGGCGCCGGATCTTGCCGATGCCGCTGATTTCCTGCTCCAGCCGCGGGTTGCCGGTGTACTCGACCAATCCGGCGCCCGAAATGTCGGCCCTCAGCAGCGTCTTGGCGTTGACGATCGCCTTGCCCGCACCGCTGACGCGCACCCCCGCGGTGTCGCTGACCAGCTCGGCAGCCAGATAGGACCCTGCACCCGACAGATCGATGTCCTGATCGGTCACCTTGCCCGCGATCTCGGCCTTGATCGCGCCGGCGCCGTCCAGACGCAGCTTGGTGGCCTGCAGGTCGCCGATCTTGAGCTTGCAGGCGCCGGCAAAATCGAGCCGCAGCTCGTTCACCTTCAGGCTGTCGGCAACGATGTTGACCGCGCCGGCCGCCTCGATGCGCTCGAGCTGGATCAGATCGATGGCAATCCGCGGCGTGCGCGTCGCGCTGCCCCCAGTCATCCATTGCCACCAGTGGCCCTGGTCGACCAGGCTGATGAAGAGCGTTCGCCCGCGCACCTCGGTGCGGATCTGCTTGAGCCCCTGCGCGGTTGCCTCCAGCGTCAGGCCCTCGGTCGTGCCCTGGCGCAGCGTGATATCGGCTTGCCCGTCAACTTCGATCCGCGAAAAGGCGGGCAGGGGCCGCGTCTCGCGCACGACGTCCGCGGCGTAGCCGCTGGCGGCGGCCAGGCTCGTGCAGACAGCGGCGACGGCGATCAGCAGGTTTTTCACGGCGGCTTCCCGATGGCGGCGATACCGTTTGGATGCGCCGGGCGGCGCCGGCAGATTCATGTTTTCTCGCCGGGGCCGCGTCAAACAGGCCGGAAATCCGCCCGATAGCGGCGGGCGTTGTCGACATAATGATCGGCGATGGCGCGCAGCCCGGCGATCTCCTCGTCGCCGAGGGTGCGCAGCACCCTTCCGGGGGAGCCCAGCACCAGCGAGCGGTCGGGGATCGTCTTGCCTTCGGCGATCAGCGTGTTGGCTCCGATCAGGCAGTCGCGGCCGATCCGCGCACCGTTGAGAATGACCGCCTTGATGCCGATCAGCGATCCTTCGCCGATCGTGCACCCGTGCAGCATCACCAGATGGCCGACCGAAACCGATGGGCCCAGCGTCAAGGGCACGCCCGCATCGGTATGCAGCACCGAGCCGTCCTGGATGTTGGATCGCGACCCGACGGTGATCGTGTCGTTGTCGCCGCGAATGACGACATTGAACCAGACCGACGACTCGCTTTCGAGGACGACATCGCCGATGACGGTGGCGTTGGGCGCGACATAGTGTCCGCTGCCCACGAGCTGCACCTTGCGCGGACCGAGAGCGTAGAGCATCGAAGCGGGGGCGGGAGTGAGGCGGCAATGATACGGCAAGCCGGCAGATCCGGCGCGCCGCTATAATCACCTTCCCCTGCGCCGTATCCTCAGCGATGAACCTCGACCGCGTTCGTGCCGGCAACGACGTCCCGAACGATTGCAACGTGATCATCGAGATCCCGATGCACGGCGACCCGATCAAGTACGAGGTCGACAAGGAGACCGGCGCGGTGTTCGTCGACCGGTTCATGTCGACCGCGATGCACTATCCGTGCAACTACGGCTACATCCCGAACACCTTGTCCGACGATGGCGACCCGGCCGACGTGCTGGTGCTGTCGCCGGTGCCGCTGATCACCGGCGTCGTCGTGCGCTGCCGCCCGATCGGCATGCTCAAGATGGACGACGAAGCGGGTGGCGACGCCAAGATCCTGGCCGTGCCGATCGATAAGCTGAGCGGGCTTTACCGGGCGATCCATTCGCCCGACGACCTGCCGGAAATCAGCACGCGGCAGATCGCCCACTTCTTCGAGCACTACAAGGATCTCGAGCCCGGCAAATGGGTGCGCGTCTCGAGCTGGGTGGGCGCGGACGAAGCCAAGGCGGAGATCATGGCCAGCGTTGCGCGGTATCAGGCCGCGCAACCGAAGCCGCGCTTCTAGGCTCAGGCCTCGGGCGGCGCCCCCCGCGCCGTCGCGCCCTGCCTGGGGCGACCCCCGCGCACCAGCCGGGTGCCGGCGACGCGGTCGTGCAGGAACCGGCGGTCGCGATCGACGAGTGCCCAGACGTAGTTCGCCGCGAGCAAGGCGAGGGCCCAGCGGCGATACCCGAACGGTCTCAAGGCGACGTAGGCGGCGATCGCACAGGCCGGCCCCACCCAGCCGGCAACATAGCGCGCAGCCGCCCGCTGCAGGCTCAAGGGGGCGCCGGCGGCCGTTACCAGCATGAGCCCCCAGGTGCGCATCGGCAGCGTGCGCCTGCCGCCGCTCCAGAGCCAGACGCAATAGGCCCCAAAAGCGGCAAACAGGCAAGCGAACAACAGCGCACGGGCGCCCGGGCGGGGCAAGGCCAGCGCGCCGCTCGCGGTCGCCGGACCGGTGCCGACCCAGGGCAGCAGCATCAGGCCCACCGCCAGGGCCACCGCGGCGAGCAGCAGCATTTCGTACAGGCTGGCCGCGAGGCGCCGCGCGAGGCCCGCCTGCGGCGGATCGACCGACCCTACCGCGGGCCCGAGGCTCACCGGTGCTTAGCTTATCGGTTGGCTGGCGGCGGTGCCGGCGCCGGCGCTGGGGCAGGAGCAGGAGCGGGCCTGGGACCGGCCGCGCCCGGTTTGCCGGCGGTGGAGGCGCTTTCGCTCTTCCGCGCGAGCTCGCGGCGCTTTTCCGGCGGCAGCCGCTGGTATTCCTGCCATTTTTCCCGCACGGCCCGGCGCTCCTCCGGCGGCAGCTGCTTCAGCGACTTGTATTGCTCCCTGGCTATTCGCCTCTGCTCGGGCGTCAGGCTCGCCCACGTGCCCATCTGCTGCTGGACGCGCTCCTGTTGCGCCGGGGGCATTTTGGGATAGCGCTGCGCGATGCCGAGCCACTTCTGCTTGCGCGGGGGATCCAGCTGGTCCCATTGCGAGGCGAGGGGCGCGAGGGCTGCTTTATTCGCGGGTGAGAGCTCGGCCCAGGTCGGCGAGCGGGCGGCGACCGGCGGCGCGGCAGCCGCAGCTATCGACGCGCCGTAGCAGGCCGCCGCGAGCAGCGCGGCGGCCACCCGGACGGACAGCGATGTCAGTTGTCGGTGCCGTACTTCAACCAAGCCGGAAATCCGCGGTCAAGATACGCTTCGATCGGCAAGTCCGAGGTCAGGATGGCCGCGTCGGTTTCCTCGATGTCCCGTACTTGCTGCACGGATTGCCAGTATTGGAAGTAAAGCGCTGCGCCGACGATCAAAAGGACCCCGATCCAGACCCGTGCGTCGGTCAGGATATTCCGCTTGCCCGGGCCGCCGGCAGCGCCACCGGCGCCGGCCAGCGCGAGCTCGGCCGCATGCTCCGGCTCGGCCAGGGCGGCCAGGGCTTCGCGCCGGGCGACCTGCAAGCGATAAGCGGTGCCCGCCTTGAGCTCGGCCGAGCCGCGGTCGAGGTAAGCCGTTATTTTTTTTGCGATTTCGCGTTCGTCGTTCATAGAGAAATGCCTTTGGCCTTCAGCGTGTCGGCCAACGCCCGGACCGCCCGGGAGCAGTGCGTCTTCACGCTGCCTTCCGAGCAGCCCATCGCCGCGGCAGCCTCGGCCACATCCAACTCTTCCCAGTAACGCAGCAGAAAGGCTTGCCGTTGACGCGCGGGAAGTCGCGAAACGGCCTGCTCGATCAGGTTGACGATTTCTCCCTGCTCGACCTGGCTGGCAGGGTCGGCAGCAATATTGGAGTCCGACTTGGCCGCCATGGTTTCCAACGGATCGTAATCGTCGTCTTTCTCGTCCTTTTGCCCGAACGCCGACAGCAGCGTCGTCCAGGTCGAGCGGACTTTCTGCCGGCGGAAATGGTCGTTTATCGTGTTCTGCAGGATGCGCTGGAACAGCATCGGCAACTCGGCCGCAGGCTTGGCCGAGTACTTTTCGGTCAGTTTGAGCATCGCGTCCTGAACGACGTCCAGCGCGGCATCCTCGTCCTTGACTGCGAACATCGCCTGTTTGAATGCGCGACGCTGCACTTCGGCGAGAAAGGCCGAGATTTCCTGGTAGGAGGCCAGCTCAGTCTTCCGGGCACCGTGACATCGTTGGATTATAAGCACACCGCCGCCCGCGAAACGCGGGCCGCGGAGGCGAAAGCGTTGACGAAAACCGGGCCAGCCTTTACTGTTTGGGCGTCGGCTGCGCATTTCGGCCGATAAGAGCACTGCAAATCGGCTGTTCGTAGTCCGTCCGGCGGCGCCACAAGTGCCTCCGGCTACCCTTCGGAATGCGGACGGCTTTGATCTGATCGCGGCTTTCTACCCGATCCAAGCCTTGGTCGGACGCGGCTACCCGTTTCGCGTCCACGCAGTTTCCGACGGTCCGCCTGTAGCGGACCGGATGATGGCTACATAGCTCAATTGAGCGAAGCTAAGGGCATGTCATGCAACTGACGGGTGCAGAGATCGTCATCCGCTGCCTGCAGGAAGAGGACGTCGAGTACGTCTTCGGCTATCCGGGCGGCGCGGTGCTCAACATCTACGACGAGCTTTTCAAGCAGGACAAGGTCAAGCACGTCCTGGTGCGGCACGAGCAGGGCGCGGTCCACGCCGCCGACGGCTACTCGCGCTCATCGCACAAGATCGGCGTCGCGCTGGTGACCTCAGGTCCAGGCGTGACCAATGCGGTCACCGGCATCGCCACCGCGTACATGGACTCGATCCCGATGGTGATGCTGACCGGCCAGGTGCCGACGCACGCCATCGGTCAGGATGCTTTCCAGGAATGCGATACCGTCGGCATCACGCGTCCGTGCGTCAAGCACAACTTCCTGGTCAAGGACGTCAAGGATCTCGCGCTGACGATCAAAAAGGCCTTCTATCTGGCGGCGACCGGCCGCCCGGGGCCGGTGCTGGTCGACATTCCGAAGGACGTGACCCAGGCGAAGGCCGAATTCAGCTACCCGAAGACGGTGTCGCTGCGCTCGTACAACCCGGTGACGCGCGGCCACACCGGACAGATCAAAAAAGCGGTGCAGCTGCTGCTCGAGGCCAAGCGGCCGATGATATATGCCGGCGGCGGCGTCGTCCTGAACAATGCGGCGCCGCAATTGACGCGGCTCACGCGTCTGCTGGGCTTTCCCTGCACGACGACGCTGATGGGGCTGGGCGGCTTCCCGGGCACCGATCCGCAGTTCACCGGGCTGCCGGGAATGCATGGCACCTACGAAACCAACATGGCCATGCAGAGCTGCGATGTGCTGATTGCGATCGGCGCCCGGTTCGACGACCGGGTGATCGGCAATCCGGAGCACTTTTACCGCGCGGATCGCAAGATCATCCACATCGACATCGACCCTTCGTCGATCTCGAAGCGGGTCAAGGTCGACGTCCCCATCGTCGGCTATGTGGCCGACGTGCTCGACGAGATGCTCAAGCTGCTCGAGTCGTCGGGGCAGCGGCCGGATCCCGCGGCGCTCAAGTCCTGGTGGGCCGAGATCAAGGAGTGGCAGCGCAAGGACTGCCTCAATTACGACCGCAAGAGCGCGCTGATCAAGCCGCAGTTCGTGATCGAGAAGCTGTTCGAGGTGACGGGCGGCGATGCTTTCCTCACCTCGGACGTCGGCCAGCACCAGATGTGGGTCGCGCAGTACTACAAGTTCGACAAGCCGCGGCGCTGGATCAATTCGGGCGGGCTCGGCACGATGGGGTTCGGCCTGCCGGCGGCGATGGGCGTGCAGCTGGTCAATCCCGGCGCGACGGTCGCCTGCGTCACCGGCGAAGCGTCGATCCAGATGTGCATCCAGGAATTGTCGACCTGCAAGCAATACCATCTGCCGATCAAGATCGTGAACCTCAACAACCGCTACATGGGCATGGTGCGGCAGTGGCAGCAGTTCTTCTACGGCAACCGCTACGCCGAATCGTACATGGACGCGCTGCCGGACTTCGTCAAGCTCGCCGAAGCCTACGGGCACACCGGCATGAAGATCGAGAAGCCGGGCGACGTCGAAGGCGCGCTGAAGGAAGCGTTCAAGCAGAAGGAGCGCCTGATCTTCCTCGACTTCATCACCGATCAGACCGAGAACGTCTTTCCGATGGTCCCCGGCGGCAAGGGCCTGACCGAGATGATCCTCGCCGAGGAACTGTGAGGACATCGCCATGAGGCACATATTGTCGATCCTGGTCGAGAACGAGGCGGGTGCGCTGTCGCGCATCTCCGGCCTGTTTTCCGCGCGGGGCTACAACATCGAATCGCTGACGGTGGCGCCGACCGAGGACGCGACGATGTCGCGCATGACGATCGTCACCGCCGGCTCCGACGACGTGATCGAGCAGATCACCAAGCAGCTGAACAAGCTGATCGAGGTCGTCAAGGTCATCGACCTCTCCGATGGCAACCACATCGAGCGCGAGCTGATGCTGGTCAAGGTGCGCGCCGCGGGCAAGGATCGCGACGAGATGAAGCGCCTGGCCGAAATCTTTCGCGGCAGCATCCTCGACGTCACCGACAAGAGCTACACGATCGAATTGACCGGGACCGGCTCGAAGCTCGACGCATTCCTGCAGGCGATCGAGCCGGGCGTCATCCTGGAAACGGTGCGAACCGGAGCATCGGGGATCGGCCGCGGCGAACGGATATTGCGGATTTGAAAGGGGTCGGGCAATGATGAAGGTCTATTACGACAAGGACGCGGACCTGTCGCTGATCAAGGGCAAGAAGGTCGCGATCGTCGGCTATGGCTCGCAGGGTCATGCCCATGCGCAGAACCTCAACGACTCGGGAATCCGGGTCACCGTCGGTCTGCGCAAGGGCGGGGCATCGTGGGACAAGGTGAAGAAGGCGGGCCTCAAGGTCGCCCCGGTCGCCGACGCGGTCAAGGGCGCCGATTTCGTCATCATGCTGATGCCCGACGAGCACATCGCCGCCGTCTATCGCGACGAGGTGGAGCCGAACATCAAGCAGGGCGGCACGCTTGCGTTCGCGCACGGCTTCAACATCCATTATGGGCAGGTGCAGCCGCGCGCCGACCTCGACGTCGTGATGATCGCGCCGAAGGCGCCCGGGCACACGGTGCGCTCGACCTACGTGCAGGGCGGCGGGACACCGATGCTGATCGCCGTGCATCGCGACGTCAGCCGCAAGGCGCGCGATCTGGCGCTCTCGTATGCCGCGGCGATCGGCGGCGCGCGCGCGGGCGTCATCGAGACCTCGTTCAAGGAGGAGACCGAGACCGACTTGTTCGGCGAGCAGGCGGTGCTGTGCGGCGGTTGCGTCGAGCTCGTCAAGGCGGGATTCGAAACGCTGGTCGACGCCGGCTACGCGCCGGAAATGGCGTACTTCGAATGCCTGCACGAATTGAAGCTGATCGTCGACCTGATGTACGAAGGCGGCATCGGCACGATGAATTACTCGATCTCGAACAACGCCGAGTACGGCGAATACGTGACCGGTCCGAAGATCATCACCGCCGAGACCCGCCAGGCGATGCGCGATGCGCTGGCGCGGATCCAGAGCGGAGAATACGCGAAGGACTTCATCCTCGAGAGCCGGGCCGGCGCGCCGACGCTGCTGTCGCGGCGGCGGATGACCAGCGAGCACCCGATCGAGCAGGTCGGCGGCAAGCTGCGCGAAATGATGCCGTGGATACGCAAGAACAAGCTGGTCGACCAGTCCCGCAACTGATGCCGCGGCGCCAGCGCGGCTGGGTCGGGCTGGTCGTGCTGCTGCTGGCGCTGGTGATCGTGGCGGTGCTGGCGCAGACGGCGCTCAAGCATTATGGCCTGCTGGCGCCGGCCGATACCCCGGTGGAGAACAAGCGGGCTCGGCTGCAGGCACCCGATGCCTCCGGCCAGGTCGATGCCGCGACGGCGACGCCGCGCAACGCGCTCGAGCGTGCCCGGGGCCTGGAAAACGCCGTACGCCAGCAAGCCGACGATCTCGGCAGGCAGATCGACGACACCGCCAAGTAGCATAGCAGCCCGTGATGAACAGCGACTACCCGCACCCGATCATCGCCCGCGAGGGCTGGCCTTTCATCGCGATCGCCGCCGCGGTGGCGATCGCCTTGTCGTACGTCGGCTGGTGGTTTTTCGCGCTCCTCGCATGGCTCGCGGTCGTGTTCATCGTTCAGTTCTTCCGCGATCCGCCGCGCGCCGTGCCTGGACAGCCGAATGCCGTGCTCTCGCCGGCCGACGGCAAGGTGATGTCGGTCGAGCGCGCGCGCGACCCGTATCTCGAGCGCGACGCGCTCAAGATCAGCGTCTTCATGAACGTGTTCAACGTGCACTCCAACCGGAGCCCGGTCGACGGTGTCGTCAGGAAACGCTGGTACCACGCCGGCAGCTTCGTCAACGCGGCGCTGGACAAGGCGTCGCTGGAAAACGAGCGCAACGCTCTCCATATCGCCACGACAACAGGCGTCGATGTAACCTGCGTGCAGATCGCCGGCCTGATCGCGCGGCGCATCCTGTGTTATGTGGAACCGGGCGATACGCTCAGGCGCGGACAGCGCTACGGGTTTATCCGCTTTGGCTCGAGGGTCGATGTCTACGTTCCGGCCAGCGCGGCGCCCAGGGTCGCCGTCGGTGACGTCGTCCATGCGACGACGACGGTGCTGGCGGAACTCGCCTGACGCGGGACCGGACCACGTCGCCGCGACCGAGCTGATTTGCGGGGCCGGACGCCAGCTGCTAGTCTGTCCGCATGGGGGATTTCCAGCAGGAACGTGCACTGATCAAGAACCGCGTGCGCCGGCGCGGGATTTATCTGCTGCCGAATCTGTTCACGACGGCGGCGCTGTTCGCCGGCTTCTACGCGATCGTGCAGGCGATGAACGGCCGATTCGATCAGTCGGCCATCGCGATCTTCGTCGCCGCGGTGCTGGACAGCCTCGACGGGCGCGTCGCGCGGCTCACCAAGACCCAGAGCGCTTTCGGTGCCGAGTACGACAGCCTCTCGGACATGGTGTCGTTCGGCGCCGCGCCAGCGCTCGTCGTCTACGAGTGGACGCTGCGCGGCATGGGGAAGCTTGGCTGGATCGCGGCCTTCGTCTACGTTGCGGGCGCTGCGTTGCGGCTCGCGCGCTTCAACACGATGCTGGAGGTGGCAGACAAGCGTTACTTCCAGGGGCTGCCCAGTCCCGCCGCGGCCGCCTTGGTCGCCGGCTTCGTCTGGATCGCCGACGACAACGCGATCGATCCGGAAAGCATCCGCTGGCTTGCCTGGGCGGTCACCGTCTTTGCCGGGCTGACGATGGTCAGCAATCTCAAGTACTACAGCTTCAAGACGATCAACCTCCGACGCAGCGTGCCGTTTCTCGCGATATTGTCGATCGTGCTCGTCCTCATGCTGATTCTCTACCAGCCGGCGATCGTCCTGTTCGCCGGCGTTGTCATCTACGCGCTGGCCGGCTATGCGTGGTCGGGCTGGCTGGCGCTCAAACGCCGGCGCGGCTGATGGAACCGGACCGGAGCGCAGGCCCTTGGGCAGCAAGGCCTTCCAACGTAGCCTCGGGCCGTTGCGCAGTGCCGCAAATCCCGCTATAGTCGTTTTATGAGCAGCCCGGCCCGTGCCCTTGCACCCGATGCCCCGATCGCCATTCTCGGCGGTCTGCTGCTGCTGCTGCGCCCCGCGCGCAGATAAAATCCCCCCCTTTTTAGAGCAGTGCCCGCGCCACCCGAAACCCGGGTGACTGTTGCACGCAGACGCATTCGCGACGAGGACCGCCATGGAAGCTGATCCGTCGAAAAAGTACCGCCCGTTTCCGCCGATCGATCTCCCCGATCGACGCTGGCCATCGCAAACGATCACCCGGCCGCCGATCTGGCTGTCGACCGATTTGCGCGACGGCAACCAGGCGTTGATCGAGCCGATGGACGCCGAGCGGAAGCTGCGCATGTTCCGGCAGCTGGTGAGGATAGGATTCAAGGAGATCGAAGTCGGATTTCCCTCGGCGTCGCAGACCGATTTCGACTTCGTGCGCCGCCTGATCGAGGGCAATCTGATTCCCGACGACGTGACGATACAGGTGCTGACGCAGTCGCGCGACGAGCTCATCCGGCGTACGTTCGACTCGGTGCGCGGCGCCAAGCGCGTGATCATGCATCTGTACAACCCGACGGCGCCTTTGTTCCGGCGCGTCGTCTACGGCAAGGACAAGGCGGGGATCGTCGAGATCGCGGTCAACGGCACCGAGCTTTGCCGCCGATGCGCGGCCGAGCAGCCCGGCACCGATTGGCGCTACGAATATTCGCCGGAAACGTTCACGATGACCGAGCTCGACTTCGCCAAGGAGATCTGCGAGGCGGTCATGGACGTGTGGGAGCCGACGCCGGCGAAGCCGATCATCCTGAACCTGCCGGCGACGGTCGAGGTCTCGACGCCGAACGTCTACGCCGATCAGATCGAATGGATGCATCGCCATCTGTCGCGGCGCGACAGCGCGCTGTTGAGCCTGCATCCGCACAACGACCGCGGCACCGGCGTCGCCGCCGCCGAGCTTGCGGTCATGGCCGGCGCCGACCGCATCGAAGGCTGCCTGTTCGGCAACGGCGAGCGCACCGGGAACGTGTGCCTCGTCACGCTGGCGATGAACCTGTACTCGCAGGGCATCGATCCCGGCCTCGATTTTTCCGACATGGGCGTCATCATCCGCACCGCCGAGTACTGCACCGATCTGCCGGTGCATCCGCGCCATCCGTACGCGGGCGAGCTGGTATTCACCGCGTTCTCCGGCTCGCACCAGGACGCGATCAAGAAAGGGCTCGCCGCGCAGACCGAGGCCGAGTCGGCTGGCAGGACGCTGTGGGAAGTGCCGTATCTCCCGATCGACCCCGCCGACGTCGGCCGCACGTACGAGGCCGTCATCCGGGTCAACAGCCAGTCGGGCAAGGGCGGCATCGCATACCTGCTCGAGCGCGATTACGGCCTCGCGCTGCCGCGCCTGCTGCAGATCGAATTCAGCCAGGTCATCCAGCAGATTACCGACTCGACCGGCAAGGAGCTTTCCGCCTCCGAAATTCATTCTGCATTCGAGCGCGAATATCTGCGGGCCGCAGCCCCCATCGCGTACGTCGACCATCGCGCGCAGCACAGCGTCGCCGATGGCGCGATCGAGCACCTGACGGCGCGGCTCAAGATCGACGGCGTGGAAACGGTGCTGTCCGGCGACGGCAACGGACCGGTCGATGCCTTCATCCACGCGCTGCGCGCCGCGACCGGACTCGACGTGCACGTGCTCAATTACCACGAGCACGGCGTGGGCAGCGGCGAGGATGCGACGGCGGTCGCCTACGTGCAGCTGCGGGTCGGTGCCGATCGAACCTGTTACGGCGTCGGTCTCGATCCGAATATCGTTACCGCGACACTGCGCGC
>Ga0207674_10002739_pt1 | contig 21975 bp, 20 predicted proteins | sample KBSCornC72_FD_184303 | JGI IMG/M metagenome (GOLD analysis project Ga0207674, IMG submission 184303) | Corn rhizosphere microbial communities from Kellogg Biological Station, Michigan, USA - KBS Corn C7-2 (SPAdes) (version 2) | ecosystem: Host-associated > Plants > Roots > Rhizosphere > Soil ...
GGGGGGGGGGGGGGGGGGCTTCCCCCCCCCCCCCGCTGCCCCGTGCAAAATGTACCGCAGTGGCCTTGTTGCCGCGCCTCTTGGCTTCCGCTCAACTATCCTTTTCTGTTTCCTGCGCGCGCACGCTTGATCGCTCGCGCCAGGCGCTCGCCAGTATAAGGCTTCTGAAGCAGATGAAACCCGTGTGTTCCTTCCGCGGCAAGGACATGGCTATAGCCGCTCGTGAGAACGACCGGCACGTCGGGATGGCGCGCGCGCATGACCTCGGCAAGCTCGATGCCCGACATTCCAGGCATCACCACGTCGGTGAATACCACATCGAATTTGCGCGGATTGGCATCTATGCGCGCCAAAGCCTCCTGTCCGCTCGATACCCACATGTTGGCGTAACCGAGATCAACGAGCAACTGGGCCGCAAACTCTCCGACCAGCTGATTGTCCTCAACCAGGAGGACGCATCCCACAGGGGTGCCGCGCTCAGCGCTGGACTCTGACTCTTTGGGCTCAACCGGCACCTCCGCCGCCTCGGCATGCGGCAAGTAAAGGAGGAACTTGGCGCCGTGCCCAGGCTTGCTTTCGATGCCGATCTCCCCTCCAGATTGCTTTGCAAACCCGAAAACCTGGCTCAAACCAAGGCCGGTTCCGCGGCCCACTTCCTTCGTGGTGTAGAACGGCTCGAAGATGCGGGGCAGGTCAGCGGCGGCGATGCCCGGTCCGCTGTCGCTCACCGATATCAGGATGAACTGTCCCGCTACCGCTGCATGACCCCGCATCGCAGGAACACCCTTATGTTCTTCCACGGTGATTTTCAGACTTCCCTCGCCATCCATGGCATCACGCGCATTCACGGTCATGTTGAGAATGGCTGTGTCGAACTGGGTTGGGTCCGCTTCGACGATGCAAGGCTCACAGCGGACGTCGAACTCGAGAGCGATGCCGGAACCGCACACCGAGCGAAGCACCTCGCCTGCCGCTTCCAAGCGGTCGGCGACATCAAAAACTTCAGCTTGAAGGGGCTGCCGACGCGCAAAAGCAAGCAACTGGTTGGTAAGCTTCGCTGCGCGATCCGCGGTTTGAGCGATCGAGGCCAAATAGCGTTCCCGCTTAGTTTCTGAAATGTTCTGGCGCCGGAGAAGCTCGACGCTGCCGAGGATGACGGTAAGGAGGTTGTTGAAGTCGTGCGCTACGCCTCCCGTCAGCTGGCCGATCGCTTCCATCTTCTGGCTCTGGCGAAGGGCATCCTCAATGCGTTGCCTCTCTGCCACCTCGGCTTGAAGATTGCGGTAGGATTCTTCCAGTGCAGCCGTCTTGTCGGTCACCGCATGCTCCAGTGAAAGGTTCAACCCCTCCAACAGGGCTCGTGCTTTTGCCTCTTCCTCGATATCGATGCATGTCCCGATCCACCTGATGATGCTGCCATCATCATCCTGCTCGGGAATGCCGCGGCAGGCAAAGCAGCGGTAGGAACCGTCTCCAGCGGCGACCAAGAAACTTTCTTGGAAGGTCGTACCGTTGCGAACCGCCTCCTCCCAAGCTTCTCCAGTTCGTATCCGATGGTCGGGATGGACCGTTTCCAGCCATCGATCGCCAAGCAGTTCAAAGTCTGGCCTGCCGGTGTAATCTTGGAACCGGGCATTTGTCTGGACCAGATGGCCATCGCTGTCAGCCTCGAAGACAAAGCCTGGTAGTGCATCAGTTAGGGTGACCAGTCGCCGCTCGGCGTCGCGCTCGGCGGTCCGATCCCGCACCATCTTTACGAAGCCTTCTCCGCCTTTGAGCTGCATGAGCAGGCCCGAGCCCCAGAAGCGGCTACCATCAGCTCGAACATGGAAGCGCTCGTTTAATGCCCGCCCCTGTACGGAAGCGCGCGCGAATTCGTCCTCCGCGGTGCCGGCCGCCTGATCTTCTGGTGTAAAAATGAGGCGACCATGTTGGCCGATCGCCTCTTCAAGGGACCAGCCGAGCAGTGCCTCAGCTCCGATATTCCAGCTGGTGATCAGTCCCGACTGATCAAAGGTGATGATCGCGAAGTCAGTTGAACTTTCGACGATCATTTGTGCGAGCTGGGCGTCGATCATCGGCATTTTTTCTTGTCCGCTCTGAGCCGACCGACAGCACGGATGTTCGTTGCGAAAGACCGGCGGTGGACCGGGTTCAAGAAGTTCGACCAGCCTGCCGTGCGGCACGCGCCTTCGAGCTGGTTTAAAGGTGGCGAGTAGCGGACGTGCTCGCCCGTCATGTTCCATCCGGCATCCATCCAGTCAATACAGCCAAACTGGCAGTTCGTTCCCGGCCGATGGTCGGCCACCAATTTTCGCGACCGGTCGCCAGCGAGGGTCCTCAGGCTTGCCCGTCACTCGCGCAGAACAGGATCGAAAGTGCCTTCACCTGCATCAAGGACTTCGGAGCGCAGGAAGGATATTGCTGCCGCCATTTTCCTGTGCACTGCCAGCTTGAGCCTGTCGGTATGCGGAGTCTCGAATAAAATGATGGGTAGCAATGCATCCAATAGAAACGCGGATTCCAAATGAACTAGGTGGAGACCGCCGGTTCGAACTCCTGGTTAATGCCGTCAAGGATTACGCCATATATCTGCTCGACCGCGAAGGTTACATAGCAAGCTGGAATGCGGGCGCTGAGCGGTTCAAGGGCTATAAGGCTGACGAGATCATTGGACAGCACTTCTCCAAATTCTATACCGAGGAAGATCGGGCAGACGGGTTGCCGCAGCGCGCATTAGCCACAGCGGCCGAATTCGGGACGTTCGAAGCTGAAGGTTGGCGCGTCCGCAAAGACGGTACGCGCTTCTGGACAAGCGTCGTCATCGATCCTGTGATCGACGATGAGGGCATCTTGATCGGCTTCGCCAAGGTGACGCGAGACCTCACAGAGCGCTGGCAGGCGCAGCAGGAAACAGAACGCGCCAAGGAGGCGCTGGCGCAGGCCCAGAAGATGGAGGCGATGGGCCGGCTCACTGGAGGCGTTGCGCACGATTTCAACAATCTCCTGACGGTCATTAGAGCGTCTGCGGACCTCTTGAAATTACCGAACCTGAGTGAAGAGAAGCGCCAGCGCTACATCGATGCGGTTGCAGATGCCGCCGATCGGGCGGCATCACTAACGTCCCAGTTGCTCGCCTTTGCCCGGCGACAGCCTTTGAAGCCAGAGGTTTTCGATGTTCGATCACGAATAGAGGGGATGCGCCAGATCATCGAGACAAGCGTGGGATCACCCGTGCTCGTCTCCCTTGAGGCACTCACCTCTGCCGCCGTGAACGCGGACGTCAATCAGTTCGAAACCGCCCTTCTTAATCTTGTCGTCAATGCGCGAGATGCCATGCCGGCGGGAGGGCAAATCACCATCACGACCCGCATTCTCGAAGGGGTACCTGCCGTTCGCCGACATGCGGCAGCGAAGGGCAGCTTCGTTGCCGTCGAGGTGGAAGATAGCGGCAGCGGCATCGGCGAAGACGTGTTGCAGCATATTTTTGAACCCTTCTTCACCACTAAGGGGCTGAATAAAGGCACCGGTCTTGGCCTTAGCCAGGTTCACGGCTTTGCGAAACAATCCGGCGGTGAGGTCGATGTCCGCAGCGAAATCGGGACAGGGACGAAGTTCACGCTCTACCTTCCCTTGGCGCAAGCCGAGCAGGTCGAATCTGCATCGCGTCAGGCTGCCTCTCGCGAGCAAATCACGACCCGTCGGATCCTGTTGGTGGAGGACAATGAAGTAGTAGGCCAGTTCGCACGGGGACTGCTCGAGGAATTGGGCCAAGTGGTGACGTGGGTAGAAAATGGCAAAGCCGCAATGGACGTTCTCGAGACGTCGGCGGCAAAGTTCGACCTGATCTTCAGTGACGTTATCATGCCAGGAATGAACGGCCTGGAGCTGGCTCGCGAGATTGCCGGGCGGTGGCCTCAGCTCGCGATAGTGCTGACCAGCGGCTACAGCCACGTTCTTGCCGAAGAGAGCAGCCACGGCTTCGAGCTGCTTCGCAAGCCCTATTCGATGGAAGCTCTTATGACGATCCTTGGCCGAGGTACTTAGGTGCCGGGCCGAGCAGTGTCAGCTTTCGGAAAGATGCGGAGCCGCAGGGGCGGCAAAAAATGGCGCTTGGCAGACGCAATTTGGAAGCTGGCTCCCCGCATGTGCAAGGAGCCAGCCGCATTCAGATTTCCGTGCCTTCCGCCAGGGTCAGGGCGTCCTCCACATCCACTCCGAGATATCTGACGGTGCTTTCAATCTTCGTATGCCCAAGCAGGATCTGGACCGCGCGCAGATTCCCGGTGGCTTTGTAGATGATCGACGCCTTCGTCCTCCTCAGCGAGTGCGTACCATAATCCTCGCTTGGCAGGCCGATGCCTGTGACCCACTCATCCACTAGGCGGGCATACTGGCGGGTGCTCATATGGGTCGCGTGATCGGTGCGGCTCGGGAAGGCATAATCCTCCAGGGAGCCTCCCCTCAGCTCCAGCCATCTTAGCAGGCTGGCGCGAGCGTCATCCATCAGCTCGAACTGAACGGGCCGCCCGGTTTTTTGCTGGACGACGATCGCTCGCGTCCGGATTTTCCGGTCACAAACAATATCGCTGATCTTGATCTTCACCAGGTCACAGCCGCGAAGTTTGCTGTCGATCGCGAGATCAAAGAGCGCCCGATCCCGGGTTCGACCATGCTGATCAAGAAAGAAGCGAATCGCCCCAGATCTGGCGGGGCTTGAGCGCGCGCTTTGCGCCGACCTTGCGTCCAGCGTTCCACGACACCCGCTCACGAGCGGCGGGATCAAATTCTGATAATCCCATGACACATCTCCAGTGGCCATGATGGCCAAGGGGATGAACGTTCAACCAAGCGGGATGCGGCATCGAGGGTTCACCGCAATGTGCATCAAAATTAGCGGAATTCGATAAACTCGTCCAACTTCCTTATAAATCACCTCTGACAGCGACCCTTCCCGGTTGTTCAGTGCCTAATTTTTCAGTCCCAGCTGCAGACCGTCAGGTTCTAGTCTGTGTGCCACAACGAGGAAAGGCGTTTGAATCACGGACATGTACATGGCGATCGCGTAGGCCGTGAGAAGCAGGAGCAGCTGCTTCGGCCAATAAATTGAGTGTCCCCCAAGATGGAACTCGCGCGGGGCGCGCGCCATTTCCCTATCATGGTGCAAAAGAGCAATCCGTTCAGCCTCGCCATGGACAGCTGGCAACTCGGGCTGGAGGCATGAACCGTGATTGGCCTGCGCATACCGAGGCTCCTGACTGGGAACCCGGCCGCTGCGTTGGAGGCTCAGCGCATGATCGTCGAGAAGATCGAAGCTGTCAGCATATTGCAGTGGAGAGCGATGACAGGCGATCTGGGAATGAACTCCGTTTCCGCGATGCGCAATTCCATCGCCCATTATAGAAAGGCCGTGGGTCGCAACCGGCGGCGCCTTTCCCGTAAAAAATGACCCAGTCCAGCCTCTTCGATGTACCCGTCATACCTGGGCTCGATTATGGGGAGGACATGCTAACGCGTGATGAGGAAGCAATGCTCATCGCCGAGATCAACGCGCTGCCCCTGTCGCCCTTTCGCTTTCAGGGCTGGACGGGCAAGCGGCTGACGCTGTCGCTGGGATGGACTTATGATTTCGACAATGGCCGCTTTGGTCCGAGCGAGCCTATCCCCTCATGGCTGCAGCCATTCAAGGCGCGTGCCGCCCGATTCGCGGGCATTGCCGACGGCGATCTCGTCCAGACACTGCTTATCCGTTACGATCCCGGCGCGGGGATCGGCTGGCACAGGGATCGGCCCGTCTTTGAACATGTCGTGGGCATATCGCTGGGAAGCACGACCACTCTGCGTTTCCGCAGGCGCACGCCAAAGGGTTTCGACCGTCTGTCCGTGCCCCTTGCAAATCGCTCCATGTATCATCTGTCTGGCGAAGCGCGGCATGAGTGGGAGCATAGCATCGTGGGCATGGAGACGTGCCGCTGGTCGATCACCTTCCGCTCGCTTTCGGCCAAGGGCATCCTGATTGGACGTGCCGGTTCAGCCGACGTTCCCGCCTGACCCTTGTTCCAACCAAATCCGCGCCCATATCCCTATTATCGTCAACAACGGAAAGGAGGTGGTCTGATGTCTCATTGTCACATGCCGGTCATGGCAGAAACGAAGAGTCTGACCTCCGCCGCGGGGGTCCGCCTCTTCTGAGCGCGTCCAATCGGCTGACAATGGAAAGGCCGTCCGGGAACAACCGGGCGGTCTTTTACCTTGGCGGCGTCTGAAAGCCTTCAGTCCCTTGTGATTGCCAACCTCCCGAGCGCACTTCGTCTGACCCGCCTGAGTCTTGTTCCAGCCGCCATCGAACCAATTGAGCCGCCGAACGTCTAACTGCTCAGAGCCATGAAAATCGCGACCTATAATGTGAACGGCGTCAATGGGCGTCTCCCGGTGCTGTTGCGATGGCTCGAACAGGCCGCGCCTGACATCCTGTGTCTTCAGGAATTAAAGGCGCCCCAGGAGAATTTCCCGGAGCAGGCAATCCGGAACGCGGGATATGATGCGGTATGGCACGGGCAAAGCCGATGGAACGGTGTCGCGATCCTGAGCCGGTCCGGGACCATTCATGAAACCCGGCGCGGCTTGCCCGGCGATCCCGATGATGTGCAAAGCCGCTATATCGAAGCAGCGGTCAATGGCGTCTTCATAGCCTGCCTATACCTTCCCAACGGCAACCCGCGTCCCGGCCCCAAATTCGACTTCAAACTTCGATGGTTTGATCGGCTACACACGCATCTGGACTCGCTCATCGGACTCGATGCCCCGGTGATCGTGGCAGGCGACTATAATGTGATGCCCACCGATCTCGACGTCTATGCCCCCGATCGCTGGCGCGATGACGCATTGTTCGCGCCCGAAGTCCGCGCCGCCTATCAGCGCCTGCTCAATCAGGGATGGAGTGACGCGATCCGGCAACTGCATGCGGACGAGGTCATCTACAGCTTCTGGAAATATTGGCGTGGCGCATTTGAACGCAATGCCGGGCTACGGATCGATCATGCGCTGCTAAACCCGGTAGCCGCTCGCAAGCTGGTCGCTGCCGAAGTCGATACCCGGCCCCGCGCCTGGGAAAAAACGAGCGATCATGCGCCGGTCGTGATCACGCTGGATATCGGGCAGGGGGAGACATGACTCGGCCAACTGCTACCTCGGACGAAGATCAGCCGATCCTCCTTCCAGTGCCGATGGAAGCGCGGCTGGTTGCTGAACTGCCCCTGCCGCCCGGCTGGCAATATGAACCCAAATGGGATGGTTTTCGCGCTGTGGTCGGCCGTGATGGAACGCGCGCCGACATACGCTCCAAGTCCGGAAAGTCGCTAGCCCGGTTCTTTCCGGAAATTGTTGAAGCTCTGCTGGCGACGGCTGAGCGCCGCTATATTCTCGACGGCGAGTTGATCCTCCCTTTGAATGGCGCGCTTTCCTTCGATGCGCTTCAGCAGCGGCTGCATCCAGCGGAAAGCAGGATTCAGCGTTTGTCACGAGAGACCCCGGCGCAGCTCATGCTCTTCGACTGCCTGGCGCTAGGCAACAGCGATCTTATGGATGCGCCTTTGCAAGACCGCCGCGCTGCCTTGGTGCGCTTTCACGCCAGGAATGGGACAAGGATGCTGCGGCTGTCGCCAGCGAGCGACCGGATAGAGAATGCGATGCGCTGGCTGGAACGGAGCGGCGGTGCGCTGGACGGGATCATTGCCAAACAGCTCGACCTGCCCTATCGCTCCGGCGACCGCACAATGATGAAGATGAAGAACTACCGGAGTGCTGACTGCGTCGTCGGCGGCTTTCGTCGAACTGGGGACGGGCAAGGCGCTGCTTCATTGCTGCTGGGGCTTTATGATGAGACAGGCGCGCTGAACCATGTCGGTTTCACCTCCAGCTTCAAGGTCAGCGAGCGTCCGCTTCTTTTGCAACGGCTCGAGCCGTTCGCAGGCGGGCCGGGCTTCACGGGCAAGGCGCCGGGTGAACCCAGCCGCTGGAACCGGGGCGAGGAAAGCGCATGGGAACCGCTGCGTCCGGAACTGGTGGTGGAAGTGATTTTTGATCAGGTGACCGCAGGCCGCTTCCGCCACGGCACACGCTTTATGCGCTGGCGTCCGGACAAGGCGGCTGATCAATGCACATGCGATCAGTTGCAGGCAGAGCTGCGGCCTGCCGAGGTCGACCAGCTGTTGAAAGGCTGACTCCCTCGCTGCTGCGCCATTCGGCCGAGAATCCACCCAACCCAGACGTTAGCGGCGAATTTATGATCCTAGAACCGAACGGTCACATATTTAAGATTGCACAACTCAACTAACCCGATCAGCCGCCCTGTCCGGCTAGAACAAGCAGCTCCCATCGTCACCCACAATAAAAGGGCCGCCAGTAATGGGCGGCCCTCGATACCATAATCAGCCTATCACCGCTGCTGACCGCCAGGACGATCATCGTCGCGGCGTTCCTGCTGACCCGCGCCGCCCTGCTGACGGCTTTGTTCGTCCTGCTGATTTTGCTGGCCAGGATTGCGTTCCTGTTGGCCACCTTGCTGCCCGCCACCCTGCTGGGTGCGGCCGGTATCCTGCTGGTTCTGCTGACCAGGATTCTGGCTCTGTCCGCCTTGCTGGTTGCCCATTTGATTGTCTTGATTCTGATTTGCCATTTGAGGATCCTCTCTCGCGCCGAAGTGGCACATCGTCAAAAACCCATGACATCATGTGGCCGTTCCCGATGCCAACTTCCCACCAACGTATCTGCTGGGCAGTTGAGCGCTGCAGTTTTGCCCGTCGAAGTCCAAACCCGGCAAAGCCCTTTATGCCGGGAAAAGCCGCGCTCGCGCCGCGCCGTGCATTGCCTCCATCCGCATTGGCGCCCCTCTGACCCACAGCCGATCCACGATGATGCATTTCCACCCGGACGGAAGGATGACTGGGCGCCGTCCCCAATCCGACGGATCGGCATCCGAAATCTCGACCCCTGGCAAACCAAACAGCATCGTCATCAGCATTCCGCCGATATTTGCCATGAAAGGACCGGCAGGCACCTTGGAGTCCGGATGATCCTCGCGATATTCCAGGCACTGGTGGAACCGCCCCTTGTCATAAGCGGCATACCCTTCCTCGAACAGCTTGAGCGCCATCGCCCGATCCCCCCGCATCGCTGCCCAAACCGGATAGAAAGCCGGCAGCATCGGCGATCCCACATAGCCCGGCCAGTGCGACAAAAAGAGGTCGAGCGTCGCCTCATGCTGCCGGACGGTCGCCGGATAGTTCATCGGGAACAGGCCAGCGAGCGGCGAGGGCGTCGCCCCCTTGGGCTCGCTGATGCGGAACTCGTCATGCGATGCGATGACGCCATCACTGCGGATCGGCAAATGGAGATTGTCCGCCATATCGCGCCAGATGGCGGGCACCTCCTCACCGATCGACAGACCGATCCGGATCGTCCGGCGCAGCAGGTCATAGGCCGTCATCAGCGTGAAGCTGTCATTGACGGGCGGCTCAGGCACCTCGGCCGGTCCGGTCGCCCGCAATAGTTCAAAGCCGCGCCCCGTCTGCGTCAATCGGGACGCCAGCCAATCCGCTACACCCGACAATATGGGCCAGCCCGTCTGGCGCAGATAACGCATATCCCGAACCGCCTCGGCCTGGAGCGCAAAGGCACGCGCGACATGCAGCGACACATGCGCCGCATGTGCCGCGCCAGATCCGGGGCCGGGCGTCGCTTCCTCGCCCGACCGCGGCGCCGCCTCCCACGGGAAACGCATTCCATCCTTGTTGTCGAGCATCGCATACATGTGCGCGGCATCGATATGCTGGGCGCGAAAGCCGAGCAGGCTGCGCGCCGCTTTGGGCTGGACGAGTAACAGGGGCGGAACGCAGAAGGCGTCGATGTCCCACATCACATGTCCAAAATAATAATTGTAATTGGGCCAGCTCGCGAGCCCGAACATCGAAGTCGCGGCGGGCGATGACCTGTGCGCGGAGCTGTTCAGATAGAAGAATCCCGCGTCGATCAGACGTTGATGATCCGAGTTCGCGCCATCGACCACTATCCGGCTTTGCCACAACTGCCGCCAGCTTTCCCGATTGAGGTCACGCAACTGATCGAAGCCCAGCTCTGTGCCCTTGGCAAGGCGCCGAACGGCCTCGTCCATCGGGCGATGATGGACGAGGGAAGGAACGAGAGCGGCGATCTGCTCCAGCCGTACGGCTCTGCCCCGCCTCAACTCGACCGAATGTTCGGCCGTCAGCGATCCCGAGCCGTGCTTCTCCCGAAAGCAGGGCTCATCCTTAGCTGCACGGCATTCGCTGTGAAAAGCGATGCCGCAGCAACTGAACGCGCCCTCTGGCACCCAAAGCATCGCGCCTTCGCCCGGAGCCGCTTGCTCGCCCACCTTCCGCTCGTCCGCTCGCCCGCGCGCGCCCGCCGTTGCGACCCCCGCACGCAGCCTGATCGTGCAGGGACTGTCCGCCGTCAATTCGATGCGTTGCAGTACCAGCGCAGGGTCACTGCGGCTGGCAAAGGTCAGAACCTCTACGTAGAGCGCAATTTCGCCCACATGAAAAGCAAATCCGCTGAAAAGTTCCCCGGCAGCGAAATCATATCGCTGCGTCGCATCGCTGATCAGCCAGGGCTGCTCGGTCAGCCAAGTCTCCCCGATGCCGATGTCGGCGGCAAGCGGATAGGGGATGGGGACGGCGGCCTCGACCGGCTCTTCGACATGCAGGCCCACTACACCGCTGACGATGGCGGAACCGGGCAAAATCGGAATCTCGCGCACGCGAAGACCCACAAGGCCGTTCGCCACATAGGCTGGGAGGTCATCGCCCCGAAAGCCTTTAACCGGATCTGGACTGAGCGGCTCCCATCCCACGGATCACCTCCGCTGTAGCATTCACGGGCGGGAATCCCGCCGATCCTTTTCCGGATAATCTTCCGGCTTTACCGTGCCGACATTAGGGCGATCCTCGACATCCTCCTGCCGCTGGCCGCCGCCCGTCCGGGGATCTTCTTTTTCCCGTCCCGGCAGTGTGTCGCCCATCGGCCCGCGCGGCATTTCGGCATTGCCCGGCTTATGCTGCCCTTCACTCATTGTCATTCTCCTCTGCTGTGCCGGGCTCGGCCATCTTGCGATGCTGCTCCGACAGGATGGAGGCGGGCGTGACATGCGCGGCCGCGGCCTGAAGCTTGTTCTTCCAGCCCGACACGATATGCGCCTTGCCGGCCATCAGCGCGTCCCAGCCATCCCTGGCGACCTTGGCAGGATCGTCCTTCTCCTCTGCCCCCACCTTGGTATCCAGCATGTCGGCGCGGTCGAAAAATTCCGTTTCCGTCGCGCCCGGCATCAAGTTGGTGATCGTGACGCCCTTGGCATCCTTGATCTCATTACGCAGCGCGTCGGCAAAGCTGTCGATGAATGCCTTGGTCCCGTTATAAACTGCCTGAAAGGAGCCGGGCACGAACCCGGCAATCGAACCCGTAATCAGCACCTTGCCCTCATTGCGGGCCACCATCGATTTCACGACCTTTTGCAACAAATAAAGGGTGCCAGTGATGTTCGTGTCGACTACCCGCCGCCAGTCTGCGACCTCCTGCTCCAGAAAGCCGTGGCCCAGACCGCGGCCGGCATTGGCGCAGAGTAGATCTACCTTGCGCCCCTTCGCCGCGTCGATCAGTCTCTCGACGCCCTGTATCGTCGCGAGGTCAGCCTCCACTGCCTCCACCTTCACGCCATGCCGGCGGAAATCGGTGGCCGACGCCTCGATCAACAGTTCGTCGGCCACGACCAGCAGATCATAACCATTCTGCGCAGCGAGATGGGCCAGTTCAAAACCAATGCCGGTGGAAGCGCCGGTGACGATGGCGAATTTAGTGGCTGCCATGGCGGCTCTCCTCTTTCGGGCTGGGGGTCATGCCGGGCTTCAGCACGACCTTGGTCACTTCATTCTGATGATCGTGGAACATGCGATATCCCTCCGCCGCCTCCTCCAGAGGCAAGCGGTGGCTGATGAGGAAAGTCGTGTCGATCTTGTCCTCCATGATCGCATTGAGCAGGCCGGGCATATAATGCTGCACATGGGTCTGCCCGGTCTTAAGCGTCAGCCCCTTCTCCATGAAGGCGCCCAGCGGAAATTTGTCGACGAAGCCGCCATAAACGGCGGGCATGGACACCCGCTCGCCCTTGCGGCAGGCGAGGATGGCCTGGCGGATGGAGTGCGTCCGGTCGGTGCCCAGGAAGGTCGACACCTTGATCTGGTCCCACACATTATCGGCGAAGAAGCCATGCGCCTCCAATCCGACCGCATCGATGCAGGCGTCCGGCCCGATGCCGCCGGTCATCTCCATCAGCGCCTCATAGGTTTTGGTCTGCTCATAATTAATTGTCTGCGCCCCGAAGCGCGCCGCCAGTTCCAGCCTTCGCGGAAAATGGTCGATGGCAATGACCCGCTCCGCCCCCATCAGGAACGCCGACTGGACGGCGAACAACCCAACCGGCCCGCAACCCCAGACAGCGACGGTATCTCCCGGCTCGATCCCGGCATTTTCAGCTGCCATCCAGCCGGTGGGCAAGATGTCCGAAAGGAACAGCACCTTGTCGTCCTCCACCCCATCGGGAATGACGATCGGGCCGATATCGGAAAAGGGAACGCGGACATATTCTGCCTGCCCGCCCGCATAGCCGCCGGTCATGTGGCTGTAACCGAAGAGGCCCGACATGGGCTGGCCATAGATGGTTTGAGCAATGTCCTGATTGTCGGCGGGCAGGCCATTATCGCAGGCGGAATATTGATGCTTGTTGCAATGGAAACATCCGCCGCATGCAATGGTGAAGGGCACGACAACGCGCTGCCCCTTTTTTAACGTGGAGCTCGGCCCCGTTTCGACGACCTCTCCCATGAATTCATGGCCCAATATGTCGCCCGCTTTCATCGTGGGAATGTAGCCGTCATAAAGATGAAGGTCGGATCCGCAAATCGCGGTCGAGGTAATCCGGATAATCGCATCCCGAGGGTTGATGATCTCCGGGTCATCGACTGTCTCCACCCGAACATCATGCTTGCCATGCCATGTCAGCGCCCGCATCAGACTTCCTCCTCCTCATGCGCCTGGCGGGTACGCGCCGAAGTCGCTATCTCGCCCGTCTCCATCAACTGTTTGAAACGCCGCAGATCGCGCCGCGCCTGAATGCCCGGTTCCCGCTGAAACATTTTGGCAATTACCTTGCCGATGATCCCGCCTGGCGGGTCATAAAGGATCGTCGCGCTCACCCATGTCCCGCGCCCGCCCGGCGCGTCGCGGAAATCAATCCGGCCGCTATTGGGAACGTCAGCGCCATCCTCCGAAGCCCAGACGATCGTTTCATCGGGCCTGTCCTCGGTAATGGCAGAAATCCATTCCACCGTCTTCCCGGCGGGAGCCTTAACCGTCCAGTGGGTGCGCCCCTCTCCCACCGGCTCGACCGACACTATATTCTCCATGAAACGGGGCAAATTGGTGAAGTCGCGCCAAAAGGCATATAGCTCTGCCCTGGGCCGACTGATGGTCACCGTCTTGCTGGCGAGCGCATCGCCCTGGGGTTCTGGCAGTTGGTCACCCATCTGCTCGATGCGATCTTCCTTGCGCGTGGTAAGGGGTGCGTCGTCGCTCGGGAGCGGCGCCTTTTTGTCGGCCATGCTGAGCCTCCTGAAGAGTGATCAAGGCCCCAACTAGCGGGCGGGGAAGCTCGTTCCCTCCATTCACGACAGACTGAACACGTCTGCTCGATAATAGTGATAGAGCGTTCCTGAGGCAGGCTGCGGAACATGTGCGAATAGCCATCGTTGACCGGCCATCAGTCAAAGGGAGAAAGCCCATGGCGCTTCATACCCATTACCCTTCCCGATCCCAAAGCCTGCTACTCGGCGCTGGCCTTGCCATCCTCGGTCTTGCCGGGCGCAAGCTGATGGTTCAGGCTCCCACCATGCTGGCCGGCGACTGGGACAAGGCACTCGCGACCGAGCATAAGGCAGCTCTTGCCCTGTTCGACGGCCTTGCCGCGACTGACGATGCAGCCAGCGGCAGGCGCCGGATGATGCTGATGCAACTTAAACATGCTCTGGGCAAACATGCGCTGGAGGAGGAGAACGCCATTTATCCCGCCATGCGCGAACATGGGATGAAGGCGGAGGCTGACGCACTTACCGGTGAGCATGGCTATGTGAAGCAATATCTCTATGATCTTTCGGACCTGCTGGACGATAATCCGGCCTTCCAGCAGAAACTGGCAAAGTTCCGCGCCGACATCGAAGGGCATATGAAGCAGGAGGAGCAGGAACTTTTCCCCCGCCTCCGTCAGGCGCTCGACGACAGCGCAACCAGCCGCCTCACGCGGCGGATGAATCAGGAAGGGCTTAAACTGGCCTGAAAGACGGGACATGACATATGAACACTCCAGACCCTGATCGGCGCACCGTGCCAACGGAACAAACGCGCGAGCCCAACATCTCCACTGAAAATCAGCCCAAGGGCTCAGGCCGGCGGCCCAGCGACACGCTAGACGGGCCGGAGGCGGACAGCGGTTCGGGCGGTGGCAATCTCGCGCGCGACATCGGATCGCGCGATGAGGAGCGGACGGCCACTGGCGGCGATCCAGAGCCGACGCGGGTGACGAAGCAGGACAAGGTGCAGCCCGACACCGGCACGCAAGCCGACAATGAGGGCGCGCAGACCTCGAAGGATTAGGGTTACAGCCTCCCAACGCACAACTGTTCTGTATTCCGCCTATCCGATCAGTCCGGAGCCGGTCCTAACGCCGTGGCCAACTCATCCAGCCAAAGGCCCGCCGTGCCATCCGAAGGCGCCCGCCAGTCGCCCCGCGGCGACAGTGCACCGCCAGAAGAAATTTTCGGTCCGTTGGGCAGCGCGGACCGCTTGAACTGGCTGATGGCGAAAAAGCGATAGAGGAAATTGTCCAGCCAATGGCGGATGGTGGGCAGCTCATATGCGACCTTGCCACTGTCCGGATAGCCCGCTGGCCAGACGCCATGCTCAATGTCCCTCCAAGCGTGCCAGGCGAGAAACGCGACCTTTGAGGGCGGCAAACCCTGCCGTACGATATGGTGCAGGAAAAAATCATTCAGCGCGTAGGGCCCGACCCGCGCCTCCGTGCTCTGCATCGCGCCACTGGCATCGGCTGGAACGAGTTCCGGGGAAATTTCGGTGTTCAATATCGCATCCAGGATACCGTCGGTCGCCTCGTCGAACTGCTCCGTGGCGATGCACCAGCGGATCAGGAACTGTATCAGCGTCTTGGGCACCCCGCTGTTCACGGCATAGTGGCTCATCTGGTCGCCCACGCCATAGGTGCACCAACCCAATGCCAGTTCGCTGAGATCCCCGGTGCCCACGACAAAGCCTCCATGCCGGTTGGCGAGCCGGAACAGATAATCGGTACGCAGGCCCGCCTGCACATTTTCGAATGTCACGTCATAGACCGGCTCGCCCCGCGCGAAGGGATGGTCCAGGTCCGCCAACATCTGTCGCGCCGCGGGCCGGATGTCGATTTCTTCCCCCGCCACGCCCAGCGCATTCATCAGCGCCCAGGCGTTACCCTTGGTCTGCTCACCGGTCGCAAAGCCCGGCATGGTGTAGCCAAGGATCGTTGAGCGCGGCAGGCCCAGCCGATCGCACGCCTTGGCGGCCACGATCAGCGCATGCGTGGAATCGAGGCCGCCGGACACGCCGATTACGAAATGTTTGCCCGCCGTCGAGCGGAAGCGGGTGACAAGCGCCTCCACCTGGATATTGAAAGCCTCGTAGCAATCGGCATCCAGTTCGGCCAGATCGGCCGGAACGAATGGAAAGCGGTGCACCGACCGTCGCAGGCCGATACCATCGCATCGCGGCTCGAAGGGGAAGCGCAGCTTGCGAAATCGCATTTCCGGATGCCCGGCCGCTTCCACGCTGTCGTTGAAAGTGCCATTGCGCATCCTCTCCAGCCGCAGCCGCTGTAGATCAACATCGGCATAGAGCAATTCCGGTTCATCGCCGAAGCGGCTCGATTCTCCCAGCAACTCGCCCAGTTCATGCACCATCGCCTGCCCATCCCAGGCAAGGTCGGTCGTGCTCTCGCCCGCACCCGCCGCGGAATAAGCGTAGGCGGCAATGCACCGCGCCGATTGGGAAGCGGACAGCAAATGGCGGTCCCGCGCTTTGCCGATGGTGATGTTGGATGCGGAGAGGTTGCAGAGCAGCAGCGCCCCGGCCATCGCGCCCATTGTGGACGGGGGCAGCGGCGCCCAGAAATCCTCGCAAATTTCCACATGGAGGACAAAGTCGGACTGCCCCTCGGCGGCAAAGAGCAGGTCGGCTCCGAAAGGCGCGCTATGTCCGGCAACCTCGATCGTCAGGCCCGCCAGACCGGCCCCTGGCGCAAACCATCGCTTTTCATAATATTCCCGGTAATTGGGCAGGTAGCTTTTTGGCACGACGCCGATCAGCGCCCCTTTCGCAATGACGAGAGCGCAATTGTAAACGCGCGCCGACCGCCGCAGCGGCGCGCCCACCAGCATCACCGGCAGGTCCACGCTCGCCTCGATCAGCCTTCCCACTTCCGCCTCGACACCGTCCAGCAAAGCATCCTGAAGGTGAAGGTCATCGATCGCATAGGATGACAGGCAAAGTTCGGGAAACAGGACAAGATCCGCACCGTCCGCCCCCGCTTGCTGCCCCAGTTCCATCACTGCTGCGGCATTGGCGGCCACATCCCCAACCGTCCCATGCGGAGTTGCGGCGGCGAGCCGAACAAGACCGTGGCGATGAATGGACATGAAATTTTCAGAAATGGTCAATGGCTTCCCCCATCATCTCCAGCGCGACCCGAAGCGATTCGATCCGCACCGGTCCGCGTCCGATATCTCCAAAATGCTCGACGCGGTGAACGGTCGCTCCATTGCGGCGGGCGGCAGCGAAATGGACAAGACCAGCCTCATCTCCTTCCGTCGCCGGACCGGCAAAGCCGGTAATGGCAAGCGTAATGTCGGCATGGGATTGTTCGATCGCGCCCTCCGCCATGGCAATAGCGACTTCGCGGCTCACCGCTCCGCAGACATCAATCTGTTCCCGGCGAATACCCAGCAGCTCGCACTTCGCCTCCTCGCTATATACGGCAAAGCCCCGCTCGAACGCATGGCTTGCCCCCTCGACATCGGTCAGCAGCGAGGCGAGCAAACCGCCCGTACAACTTTCCGCCGTTGCAAGCCGTAGTTCTGCCTCACATGCCGCCTTTAATACGGCCGCGGCTGTGTCCTCCACATCGTTGGGCAATATAGGGGATAGCGTTTCGGCTGACTTCGTTTCTCGATTTTGCGGCTTGCCCATGATGCGTCGCCTTATGCCTGCCTGCTTCTCGGTTATATCAAAGGAGTGTCTGGTGCTTGAGTTCCGCCTCGGGCGATCACGCATGTAGAAATTTTACCCGGCTCCTCCCCATGTATCGTGACAGCGAGCCAACAGGCGATCGCGGACCTTAAAAGCGCGGTTCAGCGTTTCTTTTGCAGCCGATATGGGAGAGCAGCATGCGGGTGTTACGCGACAATGGGCTGACGATCGTCCTCCTGCTTCTATTCGGCGGAAGTATAACAGGCCAATGGATTGCCGGCTGGCACGTGCAGATGGAAGACGCTCGACGTCACGGCGAAACCATGCTTTCGCTCGCGGCTTATACGACAAGCCCCAAATTCCTCTCAAGCGTGTTTGAGAATTGGGAAAGTGAATTTCTCCAAATGTCCGCCTATGTCGTTCTGACGGCCTTCCTGATTCAACGCGGTTCAGCTGAATCGAAAGATCCCGACAGTCCTCCCCGTGACAAGGATCTCGACCTCCAGGCGAGCAAGCCTGGGTCTCCGCATATACTGCGCTGGGGGCCGATATGGCGCGCGGTCTATGCCCGGTCCTTGGGACTTGCCCTCGGCATTCTCTTCATCGTCTCATTCATCATTCACTGGACGCAAAGCGCCCGGGTCGCGGCGCAGGAAGCGCTGTCCCATGGCGAGGCGCCACTTGGCACGCTGCATTATCTGGGCGATCCGCAACTCTGGTTTGAATCCTTCCAGAACTGGCAGAGCGAATTTCTATCCACAGCTGTGTTGATTGTGCTTTCGATCTTCCTTCGGCAACAGGAATCGCCAGAATCCAAAGCCGTCGCGGCGTCGCATGAGCAGACCGGAGAATAGCTTACCACCAGGGTCTGAAAATTCGCTGTCGGTACCGCCGGACGAAACGCAAAGACCCAAAAATTTTCACCGCAGGCAACTCCGGCGGGGCTTTCGGGTTCATGTCGGGACAATGTTGAGCCGGCGGCAGCGCTCGTCGGCTCACGACCTTCCCGACTGACAAGGAGCCGTCATGGCGAAGAAGCCCGCACCCTCGAAAGCCGCCTCGAAAGCTTCCCCAAAGTCAGTCCGCAAGCTGACGCCTCCGGATCTCGTCGGCGCCGATATGGGCGGAGAGTCGCCACAGAAGGTTTCGCCAGTTCCCGCTGATGCGGCCATTTCCTTCTCCTATGCCGAACCTCAGAAACAAGGTGGCGAAACGCATCAGGCGGCTGCGGACGAGGTCGCCACGCTCACCACGCAGCAGGGAATCCCGGTCGCGGACGATCAGAACAGCCTGAAGCAGGGCGCGCGCGGACCGACGCTCCTTGAAGATTTTCATTTCCGGGAGAAAATCTTCCACTTCGACCATGAGCGCATCCCCGAGCGCGTCGTGCATGCACGGGGCTATGGTGCGCACGGCTTCTTCGAACTGACCGACAGTCTGGCCGATGTCAGTCGCGCTGATATTTTCCAGCGTGTGGGGGAGCGTACGCCCGCCTTCGTCCGCTTTTCGACAGTCGCAGGTTCGAAGGGATCATTCGATCTCGCGCGCGACGTGCGCGGCTTCGCGGTGAAGATCTACACGCAGGAGGGCAATTGGGATCTGGTGGGCAACAACATCCCTGTCTTCTTCATTCAGGATGCGATGAAATTCCCCGACTTGATCCATGCGGCCAAGCCCGAGCCGGATCGCAACTTCCCTCAGGCACAGACCGCTCACGACAATTTCTGGGATTTCATCAGCCTGACGCCCGAGAGCTTTCACATGATCATGTGGGCGATGTCCGACCGCGCGATCCCGCGATCCTTCCGCACGATGGAGGGCTTTGGCGTTCACACCTTCCGGTTGCTCGACGTGGAGGGCCGGTCCACCTTCGTCAAATTTCACTGGAAGCCCAAGCAGGGTCTGCAGTCGGTGGTCTGGAACGAAGCGGTGAAGATCAATGGCGCTGACCCCGACTTTCATCGCCGCGACCTGTGGGATGCAATCAACGGCGGAGATTTCCCCGAATGGGAGCTTGGCGTCCAACTGTTCGACGATGCCTTCGCCGACAGCTTCGACTTTGATGTTCTCGACGCCACTAAAATCATTCCGGAGGAACTGGTGCCCATCCGGGTCATCGGTCGGCTCGTGCTCGACCGCGTCGTCGATAATTTCTTTGCCGAAACGGAGCAGGTGGCTTTCTGCACCCAAAACGTCCCGCCGGGCATCAATTTTTCAAACGACCCGCTGCTACAAGGACGCAACTTTTCCTACCTAGATACCCAGATTAAGCGTCTGGGCGGGCCAAACTTTACGCATATCCCGGTCAACGCGCCCAAATGCCCAATGGCCCATTTCCAGCAGGATGGGCACATGGCCATGCGCAATCCGAAGGGGCGCGTGAACTACGAGCCCAACAGCTGGGGTCCCACGCACGGCGGGCCGCGCGAAGACCCCGTTCGCGGGTTCAGCAGCTTTGCTGAGACCGCGGACGGCTCCAAACAGCGCGTGCGGTCGGAAAGTTTCGCCGATCATTACAGCCAAGCGCGGCAGTTCTTCGTCAGCCAAACTCCGATCGAACAGAAGCATATCGTCGACGCGCTCATATTCGAACTGTCCAAGGTCGAACGCCCGGACATCCGGTCGCGGACGGTGTCACACTTGCTCAACATCGATACGACACTGGCGGCCAAGGTGGCAGATGGCCTTGACCTACCTTTGCCCGATCCGGCAATCGCAGCGCGCAAGCCTATGGACCTGCCGCCTTCCGACAAGCTCAGCATCATAAAAAATGGGCCGGAGAGCTTTCGAGGTCGAAAGCTGGGCATCCTGTTGAGCGACGGGGCGGATGCGAACTTGCTCAAGGTGCTTATCGATCAAGTGGATGCAGAGGGAGCCGTGTTCGAGATCATCGCCCCGAAGATCGGTGGCGTAACCCTGTCCGATGGGACGCGGGCAGCTGCCAAGCACAAGATTGACGGCGGGCCATCGGTGCTGTTCGATGCAGTCGCCATCATCGTGTCCGCTGAGGGGGCAGCGCTGCTGTCGCTCGACGCGGCAGCCAAGGATTTTGTCACTGACGCCTTTACCCATTGCAAATTTATTGGGATCAGTGCCGAGGCAGAGGCGATCTTTGCTAAGGCGGGCATTGCCGGCGATCTGGACGAGGCCTGCCTGCCGCTTGGCAAGAGCGACGACGCCCGCACGTTCATCGCGGCGTGCCGCTCGCTTCGCCACTGGCCACGTGAACTGAAAGTCGATCTCGACGCGAGCCCCAAACCCAAGGCGTCGCCTGCGTAATCTTAGCGGTCGGCGCAAGTTTCTGATGGGAAGGGGATGCACGTTGAATGGGGTGTGGACGACCCTTTGCCGTCGTTCAGCGGCCATTATTCCGTTGCCAGGAGCGGACGGTCTGCAAGTCGCACTGCGCGCTCTAGAGCATCGTGTGCAAAAATGGGAACCGGTTTTGCACTTAAAATGATGCGAAAACAAAGAACTAGAGCACGCGACCTGCGTCCAATTTAGCGCAGCGTGCTCTAAATTGGCCACTCGCAGACTGGCGAACGTTGGTCGTCCCCTATCAACAGGACATTTCAGCAAGTCGACGGAAAAGCGTTTGCCATACATTCACTTCCCATCCTGCCGAAGCGATCAAGCCCGTCGCAACGATACCCGCCACCCAATTCGCTGTCGCCTCGACGCGGTCGTAAATCCCTCTTGCCTGCAACAACGGTGTTCCAGCCAGTGCGTCGAACTCGTCGTTGGAGAGATAGGCATACCCCTTCTGCCGCCAAAGGACCCGAGCGTCTGCCGCCACCTTTAAAAAGGCGCGATTGCTCCGAACAGTCACCACTTGGCTGGTAACGATATATGCGGCGACCAGCGCGAAAACCAACGCATAGGTCGGCTTCATCGTCGCAACCTTGGCAGCATCCATCGAGTATCGAAACGCAATCGTCACGATCGCCACCGCGACGTCGCGCCACAACCCGGAGGTCAGATCGCGGGTCTGCTGCGTGACCTTCCCCATCTCCTCGGCTAACGTCTTGCGCAGATCCGAAAGGCTCTTGATCGTATCCTTGCTGCCCTGCTGGATATGTGCGCGGTAGGCAAGTCCGGCGCTCTCCAGCGCAACCGGAAGGCTTTTCTCCAGCCCGCAAGCGAAGGCTTCGCCATCACGCCACTCCCGGGCTAGCTCGTTGGTGACAAGTGTATGCCGGAGCTCGGCGTCAGGGCCCTCAACGTATACCCAGCGCGCCGCTGCTTGGAGGCCTGCGAATGACGCGGCATCGACATCAGCTTCACCCAATTCCAGACGCCGCGTTGGCGTACCCGCCAGAACCACTCGCACAACGCCGTCAGCATCGTAAATCTCATTCACGAGCGATCGGCGGATGGAATTGATCGAAAAGCCACGCCAAACTGCGAACGCCTGGTCGGTTCGGGCACACTCCCCCTCGATCAGCCACGAACCGATCTCTCTCGGCGCCCTGGTGCTACCAGCAATAGTCCGTGCGAAACGACGTGGACTCGGGCCCGACCCGAACATTTTAGGGGCGGCGTCGCCATCGCCATCCATCCAAGGCTCGATGAGTATGCCGAGCGTTCGAATCGGCTCAG
>Ga0207674_10002740_pt1 | contig 21973 bp, 20 predicted proteins | sample KBSCornC72_FD_184303 | JGI IMG/M metagenome (GOLD analysis project Ga0207674, IMG submission 184303) | Corn rhizosphere microbial communities from Kellogg Biological Station, Michigan, USA - KBS Corn C7-2 (SPAdes) (version 2) | ecosystem: Host-associated > Plants > Roots > Rhizosphere > Soil ...
GAAGGAGAACTTGCGCGGCCGCCGCAAAATGCATCGCGACGTACCTGCCGTGCGGGAAAAGAGACGAGAGATATGCTTTGGAGAGGATTTCAAAAACCGAAGCGCCTGGCAGTAGATGCCGAGACGCTCAGCGAAACATACGGCAAGTTCAGCGCACAGCCTTTTGAGCGCGGATTTGGCACAACCATCGGGAACGCCCTGCGCCGGACACTGCTCAGCTCCATCGAGGGTGCCGCAGTCACCGCGGTTCGCATCGAGGGCGTGCTGCACGAGTTCCAATCGATCGCCGGCGTCGTGGAAGACGCGACCGACATCATCCTGAACCTCAAACAGATTCCATTCAAGCTTATGGGTGATGGTCCCAAGGCGCTGTACCTGCGCGCCGACCAGCCCGGTGTGGTCACCAGCGGCATGATTGAGGCCGATGGAGACGTGGAGATTCTGGACAAGAACGTGTACATCGCCACCGTCTCTGAGGGCGGCCGGCTCGAGATGGAGATGCGTCTGAAGCGCGGCCGCGGATATGTTTCGGCCGACAAGAACTTCGACGCCGATCTCGGACTGGGTTTCATCCCCGTGGACTCGGTTCACTCGCCTGTGCGCCGCGTCAACTATCTCGTCGACGCCGCCCGTCTCGGTCAGATCACGGACTACGACAAGCTCACGCTCGAGGTCTGGACCAACGGTGCGGTTCTGCCCGCCGATGCAGTCGGTCTTGCAGCCAAGCTGCTCAAAGACCATATGAACATCTTCATCAACTTCGAAGAGGAAATTGAAACCGAGTCGCGCGGGGAAGAAGGCCGCGTGATGCTGCGCAATGACAACCTGAATCGCTCGGTGGAAGAGCTCGAGCTGTCGGTCCGCAGCTACAACTGCCTCAAGAACGCAAACATTCAGTCGATCGGCGAGCTGGTCCAGAAGACCGAAGCCGAAATGCTGAAGACCAAGAACTTCGGCCGCAAGAGCCTGAACGAGATCAAGGAAATCCTCGCGCAGATGGGCCTGTCGCTTGGTATGAAGATCGACGAGAGCGGTAACGCCGTTCCCGGACCGACCAGCGTTCCGCCGGCAACGACTCTGGCGACAAGCTACAGCCACTTCGACGACGAGGACGAGCCGCTGGATTCTGTTGACCTCCAGCTGCCGACCGAGACAGAAAACTTTTAAGACGCAGCTGCTAGCTTCTAGCCGCTAGCCTCTAGCTCGGGCGTGCCAAAGAGTTGGACGAACGAGAAAGAAGCTAAAAGCTAGAAGCTAAAAGCTAGGAGCTAGACATGCGCCACCGCAATGCAGGATTCAAACTCGGACGCAATACCAGCCATCGCAATGCGCTGCTGCGCAACCTGGTCACGTCCGTCATCGTAGAGGACCGCGTGGAGACCACCGTGGCCAAGGCCAAGGCTGTTCGTCCGCACGTGGAGAAAATGATTACGCTTGGCAAGAAAGGCGACGTGCATGCGCGGCGCCAGGCGCTCAGCTTTCTCCGTACTGACGACGCTGTGAAGCGCCTGTTCGATACCGTGGCTCCGCGCTACGGCGATCGCCAGGGCGGCTACCTGCGCATCGTCCGCACCGGTTTCCAGAAGGGCGACGGCGCCGAGAAGGCGTTCATTGAACTGCTGGGCGCTGAAAAGCAGCTCGACGAAAAGCGCGAGAAGCGCGCCGAGCTGAGGGCAGAGAAGCGCAAGAAGCTCGAGGCTGCTCTCGAAGAACAGAACAAGAAGGCCGAAGAAGAGAAGGGCGGGGAAGAGGCAGCATAAGCCGTTCTTCCCTGCTTCCGAGTTGGAAATCTACGGGCGTCTGCACATGCAGGCGCCTCTTGTTTTTGCTCCCGAATCTCTGCGCATTGCATTTATCGTCCATGTATTCGACGATCTAACCTGACAAGGTCTGCCCATGGCCGAAAGAATCGTTCCCATGATCCACGTGCCCGATGTGGCGGCTACTGCGGTTTGGTACGCTTCAATCGGGTTCACGGTTGTCGACACCTTCAGGGAAGGCGATGAGGGCGAGGTGAACTGGGCCCTTCTCCGGCTCGGCGAGAGCACGATCATGCTGAGCTCTGGCGGCAAGCCCAGCGATGCGTGGCGACGGGAATTCGATCTCTACATTCATGTAGACGACATTGATGCAATGCGAAGGCGACTGGACGGGAAGGCAGGTCTGGTAGAAGAGCTGCACGATACGTTCTACGGAATGCGTGAATTTATCGTTCGTGACTGCAACGGATTCTGGATCACGTTCGGTCGGCCGGTCCGAAACTCGTAGAGTCTCACGCCATAAGTTCGCCGATCCTTGTGCTCATGCTCTGGGCGTCATGCGGCGCCCGCACCTTGTTGTCATCATCGAAGTAGACGAAGACATCTCGCGCGTCTCGTTTCGGTCCCGGCTCGGAATGGATCCGTTTCCCGTCCGTCACTTCTTCGCCGCGCGACCATGCGACAATTCGCTGCGCCCACGTATCGATCGCCTCGGAGGAGTAGCCTTCCGGATAAATCTTGTCGCTCCCATGCAGGCGGCAATAGACGAAGTCGGCAGTGAGGTCCATCATCACCGGCCACTTCACGGAGTCGGCCACAACCAGCGCAACGTTGTATTTGCGCAGCAATTCAATGTATTCAGGCGTGGCAAAGCTTTTGTGGCGGCTCTCCATGGCGTGGCGGAAGGGGAGATCTTCTTCGACCTCGAGAAAGCAGCGGCTGGACATCCATTCGTCCCGCTGGCCGGCGTAAGCCGCGGCTTGCTTGTGCGTATGGGGCAGCAGTTTCAGAAACGCTTCGATCTTCTCCGCGTTGAACGATGTTTGCGGAGGGAGCTGCCAGAGGATCGGGCCGAGCTTGCGGCCAAGGCAGAGCATTCCCTGCGCGAGGAAGTTGGCGAGAGCGCCTTCGACATTCTCCAGCTTGCGTATGTGCGTGATAAATTGGGAACCTTTGATTGAGAAGACGAAGTCGTCGGGGGTTTCCTTGCGCCAAGATTGAAAACTCTGCGGCTTCTGAGTCGAATAGAATGTGCCGTTCAGTTCGATGGAGTTGAGCTTGCGCGATGCGAACTCCAGCTCGCGTTTCTGCGTGAGATCTTCGGGATAGAAGGTTCCGCGCCAGCCGTCGAAGCGCCAACCTGAGATGCCGATACGGATTTGCGCGCTTTGACTCATCCGGCTCAACCTTCCATGATCGTCGGTGACTTCGGTCCCGGCGAAGAGATGCAGTCCATTTTAGCTGTCAGTGCGATGATCCGCCGCGATCAAAGCATTCACGCGTTTCCGCAGTGCCTGCGCATCGAAAGGAGCCCGCACTTTCGCGTCGTTATCGAAGTAGACATAGACATCGCGGGCTGCCCTCTTCGGTCCGGGCCGCGGATGCGCTCGCTTTCCGTCTGTCACCTCACCTCCGCGATACCACGCGACGACTCGGCGTGCCCAAACCTCGATTGCGTCCGCCTCGTAGCCGCTCGCATATAGTTGCTCGCTGCCGTGCAAGCGGCAGTAGACGAAATCCGCCGTGACGTCCATGAGAAGCGGCCAGTCCACGGTGTCGGCGACAACGAGTCCGATGCGGTTCCTGCGCAGAAGAGAAATGAAGTCGGCGCACTCACAGCTGACGTGGCGAATTTCGACTGAGTGGCGGATCGGCAGGTCAGCCTCAATCTCAATCCATGACCGGCCTTTGAGCCGCTGATCGTGCCCGCGCGCTAGTGCCGCGGCCTCACTATGCGTGCGTGGCAAGAGATCGAAGAAGGGCCGAAGCTTTTCTGGATTGAATGCGAACTGCGGCGGAAATTGCCAGAGGATCGGACCGAGCTTTTTGCCCAGCCGCAGCACGCCCTGAGCGAAGAAGTTAGCCAGCGGTTTCTCCGCGTTCGTGAGCTTCAGCAGGTGCGTCAGGTAACGCGAGCCTTTCACGGCGAAGACGAAGTCATCAGGTGTTTCATCGTGCCACTGTTTGAAACTCTGCGGCCTCTGAAGCGAATAGAACGAACCATTCAATTCGATGGTGTTGAAGTGCTGTGCGGCGTACTCCAGTTCGCGTCTCTGCGCAAGCTTCTCCGGATAAAAGGTACCGCGCCATCCTTTGTAGCGCCATCCCGAGATTCCGATCCGGATCTGCCCTGCTCGTCTCATGCCTACATTGGACGCGCCAAACGCGCTCGATGGCAGTACTTGTCCTGATGCGAACGTCAGACGCGTCAGGCGGCCTGGTCGAAGCGTCTTCGCGTTCTGGTGCTTCGCACCAGCAAGTACACGAGCACAAGAGCCACCGCTCCAGAGAGGTCGAGCAGCACGTCCGAAGGGATTCCGGTGCGGTTTGGGAGGAAGGACTGATGGAACTCATCGATACTGGCAACCGCGGCGGTTCCAGCCAGCGCAAGCAGTGCGTCCAGTACAAATGCCACCCTGGGCAGGCTCATCCACCACGCACGAAGCCACAGCAGTCCCATCGTTCCGTAACCGAGGAAGTGCCCCGCCTTGCGGATGTGATGGTGCAGGAGTGCCCAGCGAGCGTTGCTGACGTGACCGAAGAGATGTTCCCATACCCACCGGAACGGACCACTCGTATGGTCGGCGCCGAATGCCGTAGTCGATTCGATCACGATGACGCAAACGGCAGCAGCAACCGGCCACCACGCGCTGATCCAGTAGCCAGCTGATCTGCGTTGGGTAGACGACGCTCTCTTATTCAACGTGGTAATTGGGAGCCTCGCGCGTGATGATGACGTCATGCACATGGCTCTCGCGCAAGCCGGCATTCGAAATGCGCACGAACTGCGCCTTCTCCTGCAGCTCAGCAATGGTGGAGCAGCCCAGATAGCCCATGCCGGAGCGGAGTCCGCCAACGAGTTGATAGACCATCGACTCCAGCGGTCCGCGATAGGGCACGCGGCCTTCGATGCCTTCGGGAACGAACTTTGCAAGGCGGTTTTGGTTGGAGCGCTCGCGCTGGACAACGCCTTCGCTGCCCACTTCCACTCCAAGGTCTTCCGAGCTCTGGAAGTAGCGCTCGCCGGAGCCCTGACTCATTGCGCTGAGCGAGCCCATGCCGCGATACGTTTTGAAGCTGCGGCCCTGGTACAGAATTGTCTCTCCGGGGCTCTCGTCGACGCCCGCGAAGAGCGAGCCGATCATGATGGAGCTTGCGCCGGCTGCGATCGCCTTGGTGACTTCGCCCGAATACTTGATGCCGCCATCGGCGATAACTGGAATCCCTCGCTCGCGCGCAGCTCGCGAAGCCTCCGCGATTGCGGTGATCTGCGGCATGCCAGCGCCAGTCACCATGCGCGTCGTGCAAATCGACCCAGGGCCGATGCCGACCTTCACCGCATCCGCTCCGGCATCAATCAGAGCTATGGCTCCGTCGTAGGTTGCCACATTTCCTGCAAGCACGCCGACATCAGGGAAACGTTTCTTCACCTCGCGAACAGCGTCGAGCACGCGCGATGAGTGGCCGTGGGCGGAGTCGATCGCCAGCACGTCAGCGCGGGCTTTAACCAACTCGGCGGCGCGCTCGAGGAAGTCGCCGGTGGCACCGATTGCTCCGCCGACGCGCAGCCGCCCCTTCTCGTCCTTGCTGGCATTGGGATATTTCAATTTCTTCTGAATGTCTTTTACGGTGATCAGACCCTTAAGCTCGTACTGTTCGTTGACGACCAGGAGCTTCTCTACGCGATGCTGATGCAGGATCTGCTCGGCCTCTTCCAGCGTTGTTCCGACCGGAACCGTGATCAGGTTCTCCTTCGTCATGACATCGCCGACGGGGACGTCCGTTCGCGTTTCAAAGCGGAGATCGCGGTTGGTGAGGATGCCCACGAGCTTGGTGTCTTTCGTGACCGGAACGCCCGAGATTTTATACCGCCGCATCACATCGAGCGCATCGGCAATCAACTGATCGGGGCCGATCGTGACCGGATCGACGATCATGCCGCTCTCGGAACGCTTCACCTTGTCGATCTCGCCGGCCTGCTGCGCAATCGTGAGGTTGCGGTGCACGATGCCAATTCCGCCCTGCTGCGCCATGGCAATCGCCATACGCGATTCGGTCACGGTATCCATGGCCGAGGAGAGTAGCGGAGTATTCAGCGTGATGTTGCGGGTCAGCTGAGTCTGCGTACTTACCTGTGCGGGAACGACTTCGCTGTATGCAGGCACAAGGAGAACGTCATCGAATGTCAGGGCTTCCGGCAGGTTTTTGGCTAGCATAATGCTCTGATGCGCCTGGCGAGCCTTGGATTCGGGATCCAGGCCGGCAGGCGCTTATGGATATTGTAACGGAGCGGTCGGGCGCGGACTCAGTGCGATGCTGGGTGCAATTGTGCCAGGAGCTGTCCCATCAGCCCTCCCAGCAAGCCAAGAAGAAGGCCCATGACAATTCCCAATACGAACAGGTGTGCGAGGGCTCCGGCCATGGTTTCGTAGGCGAAGTAAGAGGCCATTCCGAAGGAAGGCGCTCCACTGGCGCGTGTGGCGTACTCTTCGATATTGATGGGATCGCGGAGGAGGAAGCGCATCCCGAAGAGGACGAGCGAGAGGGCCATGAGGCAAGAGATCGTACCGCTGATGTATCCGCTCCAGAGGCCGACTCGAACGCCGGCGCTTGTCTTGTGGCACTTCGATGCTGTGGCGAAAGAAGTGATGAGAATGACTAAGGCGATTGCGGCCCAGAAGCTGTTGTCGACGTAGAAGCGGTTCCCTCCGGTCGAGATTCGCGGATCGACGAAGTTGTTGAAGCTGATTTCAGCTACCCACATGAGACCGGTGAGAACGCCGACGTGAACGCCGATCTTCTTTCCTTCTGCAGCGAAGAGCGGTCCGCTGCCGAGAAAGAACGTCAGGGTCGCCGCCACGCAGACCAGGGCAAGCCCAATGAGGCCGAGCTTAAGGTGTTCTCGAACAGACGGGTAACGCAGGAGAGTGGCGAGTACCATGCCTCCGACGAGCAGCATCGCGATAGATAACAGACGGTCAGTAGTGTCGATCTTTGCGGGAAGAACTTGCATGAGGCGGCTGGCGTGGCACTACGGACAGTGTGGAATCGGTGAAGAAAGAAAAGCAAGGCTGCGGCTCGATTACGAAGGGTGCATGTTGCAGAAGGCTGCTAGACACCAACAGGAAACGGCTTCGCGCCGGACTCATCCGTATTGACTTCTTTGCCGCTCCGCCAGCGCTCGAACCGGCCTTGCAGCAGGCTCATCAGGCCGGTGTACCAGTAGCCAATCACGAACAGAATCAGAAATGGCGCGGTGAAGTAGTTGTGATTCGTAAAGGTGTATGCAATCGCGAGCGCGAAGTAGCAGCCGATGATCAATTCGATCCATGGCGCGAGCTTCAATCGCTTGCGGTACTTTGCGGCCTGGGATTTTTCGCCCTTCTGTGCAACGCGATACTTGGGCGTTCGGACGAAGGCGCTCTTAATGCCGAGCAGGGCTTCCATGACGGCCTTTGAATTTGTGACCGTCAGACCAATGCCGAGGGCCATCAGGAAGGGCAGGTACAGAAAAGTCTTCATCCACGTTTTGGGATAGAGCTCGCGCTGGCTGGCGAGATAGAAGACGGCAATGGAGGCCGAGGAGGCGGTGAAGAGCGGGAAGTCGATCAGCAGCATCTGAAACCAGCCCTGGTAGAAGCGCACGATCATCGCTGGAATCAGCAGAGCAGTCATCACAATCATGAGGGGATAACTCAGGTTCGCGGTGAGGTGATAGACGGCTTCGACTTTGATTTTCCGCGGCACGTCAGAGCGCCAGATTCGCGGGAGCAGCTTGATGGAGGTCTGAATAAGGCCCTTGGCCCAGCGCGCCTGCTGCGTCTTGAAAGCCGTCATTTCGATCGGCAATTCGGAAGGGCACTCAATTTCCGGTTGATATTTGAAGCGCCATCCCGTCATCTGCGAGCGATAGCTGAGGTCGGTATCTTCGGTCAAAGTATCGTGCTGCCATCCGCCGCCGTCGTAGATCGCCTGCCGCCGCCACATGCCAGCGGTGCCGTTGAAGTTGAAGAAGTCGCCGGTGCGGGAGCGTGCCCCGTGCTCCAGGATGAAATGCCCATCTAGCAGGATCGCCTCGATGCGCGTGAGCAGGCTGTAGTCGCGATTCAGGTGCGTCCAGCGGGTCTGCACCATGCCCACGTCGGGTTCGGCGAAGTGGTGGATCACGCGCATCAACCAATCCGGCGGCGGAACGAAGTCGGCGTCGAAGATGGCGATGAACTCGCCCTTGGCAACCTTCAGGCCTTCATCCAGAGCGCCTGCCTTGAAGCCGTGGCGATTGGTGCGATGAATGTATACGATCGGATTACCCAACGCAGCATAGCGCTCGACGATGCCGGCAGCAACCTCCTGCGTTTCATCGGTTGAGTCGTCGAGCACCTGGATATCCAGCTTGTCTTTGGGGTATTCAAGATTGCACACCGCCTCTATCAGCCGATCAATCACGAACTGCTCGTTGAAGATCGGCAACTGGACAGTGATGGGCGGCAACTCATCGAAACGTCTGGGCGGTTCGGCGCTGTGGTTCTTGCGGTGTTTGAAGTACAGATAGCAAAGCGTGTAGCGGTGAACCCCGTAGATCGCCAGCACAAACATCACAGTGAAGTAGGGGATCAAAAGCGCCAGGTCGAACCAGTTCCAGTGATACAGGCCCCTGAAAGTCTGATCGGCGAACTGCGTCTTGAAATAGTGCTTGAGGCTGTTCTGGTCGCCCCCGGCCAAAAGCAGCAGTAATTGGAGGGGTAGACCGGTCAGCAGGCTGGCTACACTTTGAAAAGAGATGAACAGCACCGAGCCTCCAACGACCGGCAAACCCGCGACGTGATAGCGTCTTCCCTGGGCTGCAACACCGGGCTTAAAGGCATTGTAAGCGATAGAGAAGGTTGAGGCTTCGCGTCGCCACACACTCGAAACATCGTATCTCCGTTCACCCACGGTCACTTCCTCCTCGTCAAAATCTCATTGAGTCTGGCGGAAGCATTCAGCGGGTCAAGGTTGCTGCCGTCCCGCGGATTAGCGTAATGTTTTCATGCAGTTGGAGATATTCCATGTCGACCTCATTGAGTTCCGTTCTCGCCGCTAAAGGTGGTTCGTTTCTGATCGAATCGCGGACGCCAGCCGAGACGTTCACACCCGAAGATCTGAGCGAAGAGCAGCTTCAGATGGCTGCAACTGCGGCTCAGTTTGCACGTGAAGAGGTACTGCCTCGGACAGCGGAGATCGAAGCCAAGAAACCCGGAGCGGTTCCCGATCTGCTGCGCAAAGCCGCGGAGCTGGGGTTTACGGCGATGGACATTCCCGAAGAGTACGGCGGTCTCGGCATGGACAAGACCACGTCGACCCTCATCACGGACCATATGTCGGTTCTGGCAAGCTTCTCAACCGCATACGGCGCTCACGTCGGCATTGGTACTCTGCCACTGGTCTGGTACGGCACGGAGGAGCAGAAGAGGCATTACCTGCCGAAGCTTGCCAGCGCGGAGTGGATTGGTGCATACGCCCTGTCTGAGGCGACCTCCGGCTCCGACGCCATGAACATTCGCACCCGCGCCATACTCTCCTCTGATGGCGCGACGTACACGCTGAATGGGGAGAAAATGTGGATCACCAACGGAGGCACAGCCGGCCTCTACACCGTTTTCGCCAAGATCGACGGCGAGAAGTTCTCAGCATTCCTCATCGAACGCGATGCGCCTGGATTGACGGTCGGCGCTGAAGAACACAAGATGGGAATCCGCGGCTCGTCCACATGTCCGCTGGTGCTCCAGGATTGCAAAGTCCCCGCTGCCAACCTCCTCGGCGAGCCGGGCAAGGGCCACCACATCGCATTCAATGTTCTCAATATGGGGCGATTGAAACTCGGCGTGGCCTGCATCGGTGGTGCGCGGCTCGCGGTGGCTCACATGATCCGTTATGCGAAGGAGCGGAAAGCGTTCGGCAAGGCCATCGCGGAGTTCGGCCTGATACAACGCAAGATTGCTGAATCTGTCACTCGCCTGTATGCGGCAGAAAGCATGACTTATCGCACCCTCGGCATGATCGATGCCAGCCTCGCCCAACTCGGAGAAGAGGGCAACCGATCCGATGGTCAGTCTTCGGGAGACGAGTCTTCACGCGAGGTCCAAAAGCGCATTGAAGAGTATGCGGTCGAGTGCTCGATCCTTAAGGTTTATGGCTCGGAGATGATGACGCTCGTGGCCGATGAACTGGTCGCGACCATGGGCGGCTATGGCTATGTCGAGGAGTACCCCGCGGAACGCTATTATCGCGATGCCCGCATCAATCGCATCTTCGAGGGGACCAATGAGATCAACCGCATGATCATTACCGGCTGGCTGATGAAACGGGCTCTGGCCGGAGAGCTTCCGCTGCTGAAAGCCATCAAATCTCTGATGGAAGAGGTGATGCAGCCGCCCTCATTCGACTCCGCAGAACAGACCGATGAGAATCTGGCGCGCGAAGGCGAAGTCCTGGAATCCGTCAAGAAGATTGCGCTCTTTGCGGCCGGAGTTGCAAGCCAGCGCTACATGGCAGCGTTGCAGGATCAGCAAGAACTTATGGCAGACCTGGCCGACATCATCACGCAGGTTTTTGCGCTCGAGTCCGCCCTGCTGCGCGCGCGCAAACTCGCCCAAGCCGGGAAAAACACTGCTTCCACTGCGGCAGCCATGACGAGCCTTCTTGCCGATGAGAGCATTGGACTGGCCGAGCAGGCGGCCCGGAGGGTTCTGGCGGGTTCAGCTGAAGGTGACGAACTGCGTACGCAACTGACCATTCTGCGCAGGCTGGCCCGATTTGTTCCGGAAGACACTGTTAAGCTCAGCCGCACGATCGCACAGCAGTGCATTCGCGCAGAGCGGTATCCCATGTCGCTGATCTAGGACGAAGAGGAAAGGCTTACGGGCAGGGATAGGCGCCGGCGATGTATCCCTCGAGCGCCTGGATGGTTTGCTCCTGGCCTGACATCACCCACTTCACCAGGTCTCCTATTGAGATGACGCCGACAATGCTGTCGTTCTGGACAACGGGCAGGTGACGGAAGTCGTGCTGCGTCATCAAGGTCATGCACTCATCGACGGTGTGCTTTGGGTTCACGGAGATGACCGGACTGGTCATCAACTGGCTGACCGTGGTTTCGCGCGAAGTATGCCCCCCCAGGATTCCTTTGCGCGCGTAATCCCGCTCCGAGAAGATTCCGACCAGCCGATCGTCCTTGCAGACCAGCAAAACCCCGATGTCGTATTTGGCCAGCATCTGCAGCGCCTCGTAGACCGACTGCTCGGGTTCGATGGAGAGCACTTTGCGCTCGGGTCGACACCCGAGCAATACGCCAATCGTGTCGTTGATCTTCATAGGGGTTCCTCCTGGGGTCCTGCGAATGACGGTCAATATAGACCATTCAGATAAGGACGGAAAAGCGGCAATTTAACCAGGCCGGGGCGGTTTTGGAATCATTTGCGGAAAACTCGCGTCTAAATCCTGCTGCGGTTGGAATCAGAGCTGAACTGGCTGGTTGCCAGCCGCGGACGTAAAATAGATATAGGAGAGCCGTTTTTCCCTGAATTTTGATAGGGTTCCGGCTGCTCCTGAAAACGGAGAAGACTCGAATGCCTCTCTTCAAGACATCGAATCCTGCCCTTGGTTCTAAGACGTTCCAGGACGCGGCCCGGGACGTGGGAAGGTTCGGGGGCGCCCTTGATGTAACCAACCGCATGACCCTCAACGGTACAGTCAACCGGACCGGGATCCTGCTGCTCTGCGCTCTCGCCACGGCCAGCTTCACCTGGTACAGCTTTATGCAGACTCGCAACCCGGCAAGCGTAGGTGGCTGGCTCATGCTGGGCGTCTTCGGCGGGTTCATCACTGCCATGATCACGATCTTCAAGACCAGCTGGGCGCCCATCACGGCTCCGATCTATTCGTTGTGCGAAGGGCTGTTTCTGGGCGGCATCTCAGCGTTCCTTGAGCTGCGCTATCCCGGAATCGCCATCCAGGCGGTCGGCCTCACCTTCGGCGTTCTGATGACCATGCTGGTGGTCTATGCCTCCGGTATGATTCGGGTTTCCAACAAGCTCCGCATCGGCATCATCGCTGCCACTGGCGGAATCGCACTGTTCTATCTGCTGGAGATGATCCTTGGCTTCTTCGGGATCAACTTCGTCGCCGTGAATGGCTCGGGCGCAATCGGCATTGGCTTCAGCCTCTTCGTCTGCGCCATCGCCGCATTGAACCTCGTGCTCGACTTCGACTTCATCGAACAGGGCGTGAACTACGGCGCGCCGAAGTACATGGAGTGGTATGGTGCGTTCGGGATTATGGTCACGCTTGTGTGGCTGTATCTCGAGATCCTGCGACTGCTCTCAAAGTTGCGCAGCCGGAATTAAATCAGGCTCAGGTCAAGAAACGGCAGCTACTAGCGTGGCTGCCGTTTTGCTTTTGCTCTTGTTTATCGCGATGCCCGTTCTGAAGAGCTGCCGAGTATCTTCTGTGCGTGAGCGACCTCGGGTAGATTCGCATCCGCCCTTGACCATGCCTTCAGGAATGCAGCGTAAGCCTCGTGCGCGCCGCTCGAATCGCCCGCCGACTCCTTAACGAGAGCGAGGCCATAGAGCCCGAACCCTGAATTCGGCCGCTCCACCAGCGCCGCGTGGTAAGCCTCTTCTGCACCCTTGTAATCCTTTGCTTTCAACAGAGCTGCCGCTTCCGTCTCCGCAACCGGCCGAATATAAAACGGCGGCTCGTGATAGCCGAGCTTCTTTTCTTCTTTAGCGGCTTGTTCATACGTCTTCTTGGCACTTCGCAGCTTCCGATGTGCGGCCAGCACTCCCGCTCTCAGTTCCATGGATTGAATGTTCAGGCACTTCAGGATCGGGTCAGGGAGAGCATCAGGAAGCACCGGCTCGGCCGGCGGTCTGCTAATTTCTTTCTTGTCTCTCTTGCTCTCAGATTTCTTCAGCGCTGCCCTCATTTCCTTCATCTGCCTCAGACCGGCATCCATACTGATGGAGTGCTCCTGCGCCGTGACTGCATCCCCTGCATCGAGCGCCTTCATACCTTTCGCATAGTCGGTAAGTTCAGCCGCAAGAAACCGCAGATTCGCAGCCTTGTCCCCTTTGGGTAGGTTGGCCTCGTTCAGCATGGCAATCACAGCATCCCAGTCCGCAACGCGCAGCGCGACAGGAAGCCGCTCGCTAATGCGCGAGATCTGGTCGCGCGCGGACCAGATGTAGAGAGAAGCGGAGAGTTGTCCGCGAGCGGCGGCCAGATGATCCGACAGCGCGTTCGCATCGGCGAGCCGCCCCTGTTCCATCAGGTTCGCGATTGCGTACATCATGTTGTGCGCGTAGTTCCAGTCATCATCGGGCCCGACGTGCTGTTCCCGCATGTAGCGTTCATCGGTCGCCATCGAGGCCGAGAACCAGCGCTCCGCCTCGGCGTAATTGCCCATCCGGTAGTAGATATGTCCCGGCATATGCACCATGTGTCCGGAAGCGGGTGCAAGACTCGCCAGCAATGCCGCGCTTTGGACGGCGCTTTCCGGATGCTTTCCCGGTTCGATCGCATGAATCCAGTAGTGATTGGTTGCCGAATCGTTAGGCACGTCGTGCAGAATGCCTTCCAGCATGTGAATGGCTTCCTGCTCGCCCTTCTTCGGCTCGCCTTTTTTGTCGTATCCCGTTTCCAATGCCAGCGCGAGTGACAATCGCGCCTGAGGATCGTTCGGCTGCTCGCTCACCAGCTTGCTCAGAATCTCGATCTCCTGCTTGTCGGCCCCGCGCTTGCCCTTGCTTGTGGACTCGATCTGCGCCGCCTCGATGTAGAGCCGCTCGGGTTCGGTGACCTTGTCCTTCAACTGCGAAGCTTTATCAAGTGCCTGCTTTGCGTAGCTCTCCAGATCCTTGCCGCGCGCTTGCTCGGCCTGGGCTAATCCCCACCAGCACATCGCACAATCGGGATCGACCCGCAACCCCTGCTGGAAAGCCTTCATGGACTCGTATTCCCAAAAATCATGCAGAAGATTCAAGCCCTGATCGAACCAAATCTGCGCTTCGGGAGTTGCCGTAATTGCAATATGCGCGTTGCCTATCCCCGTCATGTGGACCGGCGTCGGAAGCTGCTCCGGCGGTGTGAGCGGAAGCATACCGCTCATGTCGTGACTCGCTGATATCTGCTGAGCCGGCGTGCTCACAGCAAGCAGAAGAGCCCCCGCAAAGACGAGAAAATACATTGACGCATGCCGGAACCTGCAATGCAGCGCGAATGGGAAGTGCATTGACGCAATATACATCGTCCGGAGAACGACCGGCCACCGCGCTGCGCGCTAACGGGAATCACGCGTAAGACGGTCGAGATCGTCGATCTGCGCTTGCAGATTCTTCGCGGCCTTCCGGTTCATCAGCCATATGACGAAGAAGATGATCCCAATGCATCCGGCCACCAGGGTGTAGCCGAGGATAGCGGGGCCAATCGGAAACGGCCTTCCTGCTGCCTTTGTAACCTGCATCGTGAACTGAAACAGTCCAAGCAGGAACACCACCAGTCCAGGCAGAAAAGGCAATAGATACCAGGACCACACGCCTCTCAGGGCATCTCGTTGCCGTACAAGCTCTGAGCGCTGAAAGTTGACGCAGCTCTGAAATCCCATGTCTGCTGGCGCAGGCCGCGCCGAAGCTCTGCGGTGTAACTGGTAAATGACATACCCCGTGCCTGCGATGATCAGACCACACCCGATGCGCAACAGTAGAGCTGGAAAGATCCAGCTGTAATACGCGAACACAGCCAACACGAGCGCAGCCGCGACATACTCGCGCAAATTGCGCCGCTTTATCGTGCGCTGAAGCTCCTCTGGACTGAAACGAGGAGGCTCACCAGAGCCCTGCTGCCACATTTCGCAGAAGCTGGAATCAGAGTCGTTTGTCATGATCTTGCTCCCCCCTGAAATCTGGTTGTGAGGATTCTCTTTATCCGATGAATGCGCGTTGCCACATTGCCTGCTGAGATTCCGGTGATCTCCCCAATCGCTGCGGCATCCACGCCTTCAAGAAACAGCATCACCAGTTGCCGATCGAGTGGTCTCAACTCGTGGATTAGGGTCATCAGCCTGTCGACGGCGAGGTTTCGCCCTGCAGATTCCTCGACATCGCTCTTCGGGTCAGTAATATCGATCTGATCAATGCTGAGCAGTTGCCGCGAACTCGCACGCCGATCGATCACCACATGCGAGGTCGCCACGTTATGACCTACGCGATAGAGCCAGGTGCGGAGTGAGCAGCGGCCATCGAAGCTCTCGAGGCTTCGCCACAGCGCCATGTGGATATCCTGCAGCAGGTCGCGTCGCTTGTCAGGATTGAGCTCGTAGGCGCGGGCGATGCGATTGAGTGCGGCTCCATGCGTTCGGACCGCTTCCTGATAGAGATCTTCCCGGCTTGCCATCTCTGGAGATTTCCTTCTGTATAAGGTAGTCTCCGGCGACGCCGATTTCTTACAGATTCATATCTGTTCTCGGATGAAAGTCGAAGCAGGGAGAAATTAGGCAGCGTGCAGAATCAGCTTCGCGAGCATCCTTCCACGCGAATGGCGTGGAAGGATGCTCTTCAACAACCTTGGAACAGGCTTGTCTACGCGTTCGCGTGTTCCGGTGCATGAACAAGTGCCTCGATCAACGCCTTGCTGAATGCCGGAATGTCATCGGGCTTCCTGCTGAAGATGTACTGACCATCTGTCACAACCGCCTGATCCACCCAGGTTGCACCGGCGTTCTTGATGTCTGTCTTCAGGGAAGGCCACGAGGTTACAGTCTTGCCTCGCAAGGCGTCCGCTTCTACCAGCGTCCACGGTCCATGACAGATTGCAGCAACTGGCTTGCCCGTTGAGACGAATTGCCTGACGAAGTTCACCGCCGCCGGATCCATCCGAAGATGATCGGGATTCATCACTCCTCCCGGTAACAGCAACGCGTCATAATCGTGCGGATTCGCATCTGCGAGCTGCTGGTCCACTTTCACCGCCTGTCCCCAGTCTTTCTTGTTCCAGCCCTTGATTTCTCCATTCTTCGGCGCAATCACCACCGTTGTGGCGCCCACGTTATTCAGCGCCTTGCGGGGTTCAGTGAGCTCAACCTGCTCGAATCCATCGGTAGCTAAGATCGCGATCTTCTTTCCTCGCAGCTCTGAAGACATGTCTTCTCCTCCTGCTTGTCCATTCGCTCTGACGTAGGACGCCCCAACCTAAGTACGGGTTGCGCGCAAATCGGATGCCATCGAGGGTTGATGCACGACCATTGCAATCCAAGACAAACTGCTCGATCTACATGGCATCTCATGCCTTTGCACGTATGGAGGGCCCAAAGGTGAAGAGACGCAAATTCCTCGCTAGCGCAACGGCTGCTGCAGCGTTGATCCAATCAAAACGAATCTACGCGGAGCTGTCTGCCGAGACGGGTTCCGGCCAAATGGGTACGGAATTGAAGTCGAGGCAAGCGGCGGCGCGCATCCCGCGCGTCACGAATCCGGGCACGATGAAGGGTGAAATGCTGCATCGCGAACTCGGCGCGACGGGCGAGCAGGTGTCGCTGATCGGGCTCGGTGGCTCGCATCTGGGCAAACCAAACGTGCAGGAAAACGAAGCCATTCGCCTGATTCACGAAGGAATTGATCGCGGCATCAACTTCCTCGACAATTCGTGGGACTACAACGAAGGCCGCAGCGAAGAGCGCATCGGCAAGGCTTTGTCGCAAGCTGGATACCGGCAGAATGCGTTCGTGATGACGAAGCTAGATGGGCGGACGAAGGAACTCGCAACGGATCAGATCAACGACTCACTGCGGCGGCTGAAGGTGGATCACATCGATCTGCTGCAGCATCATGAGGTGATTCGCTTCGACGATCCAGATCGGATCTTCGCAGAAGGCGGAGCGATGGAGGCTGTGGTTGCAGCGAAGCAGGCGGGGAAGGTTCGTTTCATTGGCTTCACCGGGCACAAGGATCCGCGGATCCATCTCTACATGCTCGAGGTTGCGCAGAAACACGGCTTCCACTTCGATACCGTGCAGATGCCGATCAACATCATGGACGCGCATTTTCGCAGCTTCTCGCAGATGGTGGTGCCAGAGGCAGTGAAGCAGAAGATCGGCGTGCTGGGGATGAAGAGCTTCGGGAATGGGATCATTCTGAAGAGCGGCGCCGTCCAGCCAATTGACTGTCTTCACTACTCGCTGAATCTGCCAATTTCGGTGCTGATCACCGGCATCGATTCGAAGATGCTGCTCGATCAGGCATTTGCTGCAGTCAAGTCGTTCAAGCCGATGGACGAGGCGGGCGTCGCGTCGCTCATCGGGAAGACCGAACAGGTTGCGATGAATGGCAAGTATGAGTTGTTCAAGACGACTTCGCACTTCGATACGACTGCGAGACATCCTGACTGGCTCGGGTCGGACAGCAAGGAAGTGCAGAAGCTCGAGCCGCAGTTGCCCGGGTGAACCAAAGAGCTACTGCAGCGGCGTCGCTGTCACGAGCACCTGCATGCTGCCTTTGGAATCGAGTGAATCTGACTTGAACACCACGGTCGGCTTATTGAGAGATAGCAGCACGGGTGAGTGCCACCGATTGTTCCGAACTACCGGGGCATTCAGAGTGTTGGGTCTAATTTCGGAAGCCAGGCTGCTAATATCGGTTGTCAGATTGATCGCCAGCTTGCTACCGATCTCCCGCACATCGCTCACGTCGAAATTGACGCCAACATCCATGTACTGGAATTGAGTCGGAGTCCCTGTAGAAGTTGCCGCACCGGTGGGAACTGGAATCCTCGAACCAGTTCTCATCGAAACGTTTCGATCTTCACGTGCGGTACCGACCGTGATGGAATACGAGCGGCTATTCACCGGCTTCGAATCCGCACCAAGTTCCTGAACCAACAAATCAAGATGGAAGTAGTGCGTCGGGATTTCAGTCGTCTTGGCAGAATCAGCGGGGACTGACGACTGCTGGCCGAAGATCGGACAGGTAAGAACGACTCCTGCAAGCAGGACACCGAAGATGGTCGTGAATTTACGCATGGGTCCTTCCTAGTTCTTGCCCAACATGGGCACGGTGATTGGCGAAATCTTGATTGAGGAAATTTCGAGTGGTGCATTTTGACTGTTGTATCCAGAGAGCAGTCTTTCACGCTCAGCCTTCGGCAAATGTGTTGCCAACTCAGCCAAGAATTGTTCTTGCGGTGAGAGCGGTTGCGGGGCAGGGAAGATGTCGAGTTTTGGGCGTTGAGGGTTCTCGCTTCTCATAGCCGAACCGCTGCCGATTTGCCTGGCACTTCGCATGGACTTTGCTATTCGCGGCAGGTGCCGTGTCCGCACGTGAACATCGGGAGCCGCATCCTTTGCACTGGCAATTCGTTGTTGATTCGGGATTGACTCACCAGCCGTGTTGACTGTCACACGATGCGTGAACCGAGGGAGTCCAATGATAAGTGCAATTGCCACTGCAATTGCTCCGGCCAAGGCCCACCGATGCCACCCGAGGAAGATTCTTGATCCCCAGGCCCCATCAGCCTCCAGCCGAGCAAGGACGCGCTGCTCCAGCCCGGCGCGGGGCTCGGCGTAGCTGGCGAGTTCCGAATCAATCAGGCGGTCTAGCTCATCCCGCTGAGGCATGGTAAATCTCCTTCGTGGATGTCAACTTCTGTCGGAGCATCTGGCGTGCGCGCTGAAGCCTCGTACGCACCGTTCCTTCACGGATGCCGAGAACCTCGCCGATCTCGCGGGAGTTCAACTCTTCGAATGCGGAGAGGACAAGCGGAACGCGGAGTTCTTCGGCAAGGGAATCGATCAACGCATGGACCGCGGCCTGCTGATTGGCGTCAGAGATGGTGTCGTGCGGGCCGAGCCGAGACGAGGCGAGCAAATCGAGCGCCTGCGGATCTGCGACGGCAGCGGGCGATGAAGATGAGCGGCGTTTGTGGTCGATGGCGATGCGCCATGCGACGCGGGCCAGATAGGCGCGCTCGTTCTCTGCGTGCTGCCACCCGGGATTCCGATACAGCTTCAAGAACGTCTCCTGCACCGCGTCCTCGGCATCGTAGGAGTTGAGCAGAACTGCATATGCCACTTTGAAAACGAAGCGCGACTGGCGCTGCACGAGCGCCGAGAACTCCGCGTCTGCGTCTGTGGCCAAAGTCTGCGAACTCCTCACCGGCAACCCTGAAATGCTAACTCCAGGGTCCAGGTCCGCGTTGTTCATTCCCTAAGACGGAAACTCGCAACGAAGTGTTCAGATTTCTCGCACACAAAAAGTTCGGCCCGCCTCTCAATTCGAGGAGCGGGCCTGCTCTGTTGGAGCTTTTACGGTTATGCCTTGGCCGAGGTCAGTTGGCCAAGGTCGGCAGCCATCTTCTCCGTCGAGAAGGCTTCAAGCAGATCGCCTTCCTTCAGGTCGCTGAACCCGCCAAGTCCGATACCGCACTCCATGCCGTTCGTTACCTCGCGAGCATCATCCTTGAACCGCTTGAGCGAGCCAATCTTGCCCTTGTATACCTGCTCGCCTCCGCGCATGACCTTGACTTCGGAATCGCGACGGATGACGCCATCCTGCACGCGGCAGCCGGCAATGGTGCCAACCTTCGGGATTCTGAAGATGTTCAGCACTTCTGCGCGGCCCATGTAATTTTCCTTGAAGGTGGGTTCGAGCAGCCCAAGCATCGCCAAGCGCATCTCGTCCTGCAGCTCATAGATGATTGAATGCAAGCGGATATCCACGCCTTCTTGTTGCGCCAGCTCAGCGGCCTTGCGCTCGGGACGTACGTTGAAGCCGATGATGATGGCGTTGGAAGCCGTAGCGAGTAGCACATCGCTCTCGGTAATCGATCCCACCCCAGAGTGAATCACCTTTACGCGAACCTTCTCGGTCGACATGCGAACCAGCGAATCGGCAAGCACTTCCACCGAACCGGTCACGTCGCCCTTGATGATTAACGGAAGATCTTTCACGCCGGCTTGGCGAATCTGCTCCGCCAATCCTTCCAGCGAGACACGCGAGCTCTTCGCGAGCTGAGCCTCGCGCTCCTTCATCTTGCGGTATTGCGCGATGCCCTTGGCCTTATCGCGGTCCGCAACAACGAGGAACGTATCGCCCGATTCCGGCATGGCCTCGAGACCAAGCACTTCAATTGGCGTTGATGGCCCCGCTTCCTCCAGTGGTCGCCCACGATCGTCGAACATCGCACGAACCTTGCCGTACGTATTGCCGACGATGTAGCTGTCGTTCAGGTGCAGAGTTCCATCCTGCACCAGCACGGTAGCCACGGCGCCGCGTCCGCGATCGAGCTTGGCTTCGAGAACCGAGCCAACCGCCTTGCGTCCCGGCGTTGCCTTTGGTCCCTTGATGTCGCTGACCAGACAAATCATTTCGAGCAAGCGATCGAGGTTTTCGCGCTTTTTCGCGGAGACTCTTACGTACGGAGTGTCGCCGCCCCAATCGTCCGGAGTGAGTCCGCGATCCGCAAGCTGTTTCATCACGCGGTCGGGATTCGCTTCAGGCTTATCAATCTTGTTTACCGCAACGATGATCGGAACATCGGCCGCTTTCGCATGATCGATAGCTTCAATCGTCTGCGGCATCACGCCGTCATCCGCTGCCACAACGATGACAACGATATCCGTCACCTTGGCCCCGCGTGCACGCATGCGGGTGAATGCCTCGTGGCCCGGCGTATCGAGGAAGACGATTTCGCGACCGGAAGCAGGAGAGCCTTCCTTGGTGAAGCGGACCTTATAGGCGCCGATGTGTTGCGTGATTCCGCCAGCTTCGCCGGCCGCTACATCGGTTTCACGGATTGCGTCGAGCAGTGACGTCTTGCCGTGATCGACGTGCCCCATGACGGTGACAACAGGAGCGCGAGAAACCTCGACAAAGTCGATCTTCTCTGTGTCGAGTACTTCTTCGATGGCTTGATTCTCGAGTTCCTCTTCGTAGCTGATCACGGTTGCGGCTGCCCCGAATTTCGCGGCCACATCCTTCACCATCTCAGCATCGAGTGATTGATTGACGGTTACGAACACTCCACGCATCAGCAGGATCGCGATAAGATCCTTCGCGCGGATTTCGAGCTTCTCTGCCAGGTCCTTCACACTGATGCCTTCGGTCACGGTGATCTCACGCGTGATGGGAAGTGGCTCGTCGCTGAAGTTGGCTGCCCCACCAAAACGAGGAGGTGGCACAAAGCCCTTCATCGGACCTTCTTTGGTCTTCGGATACTGCTGGTTGCCACGGCGCGGGCGTCCTGCCGCACGCTGCGGACGTGGAGCTTCACCCGGAGGTGGACCCGCTCCGGGACCGCCGGGACGTTGTCCGCCAAATCCACCCGGTCGCGGTGCGCCAAACCCGGGCCGTGCCCCGAATCCGGGACGACCGCCCGGAGCGCCGCCAGGTCCGCCAGGGCCTGCGAATCCGGTGCGTGTCGGATGCTTCGGACGCGGTCCGCCAGGAAACTGTCCGGGAGCACCCGATGTGCGCGGCTGGAAGCTTCCCGGAGCCCCTGCGGGTCTGCGATCGAAAATCGGTCTGCCTCGCTGAAGGCCTCCTCCTTGCGGAGTCGGCACGGTTGTTGCGCTTGCGGCAGCAACCGGGGGCGCCTTGTACACCGGACGCGGGCCGGTCTGCGGCATCACCACACGACGCGGTGCCGGAGCAACAGGTACTTGAGGCAGCTCTGGCGCTTTCGTCTCTGGCGCGCTCGGAGCGGTCTCAGCAGAAGCAACGGGCTCCGCGGGTGCCTCCTTCACAGGTGCGACTGGAGGAGCCGGCGTTGGCGGTGCTGCAACGGATGCAGTGGATGCCGCGATTTCAGGTTTCTCCGGCGCTAAAGGCGCGGGAACGGCAGGAGCAGCGGCAGGGGGCTTGGGCGCGACCACAACGACCGGCTTCATCGCTGCGGGCGCTTGCTCTGTCGTCGCGAGCTTTGTTGCCGCCGGTGCAGTTGACGGTACGGCCGCTGGGGGTCTC
>Ga0207674_10002741_pt1 | contig 21969 bp, 20 predicted proteins | sample KBSCornC72_FD_184303 | JGI IMG/M metagenome (GOLD analysis project Ga0207674, IMG submission 184303) | Corn rhizosphere microbial communities from Kellogg Biological Station, Michigan, USA - KBS Corn C7-2 (SPAdes) (version 2) | ecosystem: Host-associated > Plants > Roots > Rhizosphere > Soil ...
CGGCTACATCATTCCCGCGACGTTCCTGCCGGCACTCGGCCGCCATTTGCTCCCCGATCCACTCGTGTTCGGTTGGGCGTGGCCGGCATTCGGTGCTGCAGCCGGGCTGTCCACGCTGTTCGCGGCGAGCCGCCTGAAGAGCGTGCCACCACGCCGGCTGGTGGCACTCGGCACGCTGCTGACCGCGGCGGGCGTCGCGGCCCCGGCGCTTGCACCGGGACTCGCCACTATTCTGATCAGCGCGCTATGCGTCGGCGGCAGCTTTGTCGTCGTGACGATGGCCGCGTTCCAGGACGCGCGGCTCGTCGCCGGTGCCGCCACGTCGCGTGTCGTCGCGGCGATGACGGCCGCATTTGCGCTCGGGCAGTTGATCGGACCGCTCACCGTTCGGTCGGGCTCGATCGAGACGTCACTGTTGGTCCCGAGCCTCGCGGCGAGCGTGGCATTGCTGGGCGCGGCGATCGTGCTGTTGCGACGTCCCGCAGGCCGGTTTGGTCCCGTCGCCGATTGATTCGAGGCGCTTGTCATGCGTATGCCACCTCTTGCACCCAGTCAAATGTCCGCCGCGCAGCGAGCCGCGGCCGACGAGCTCACTGCCGGCCCTCGCAAAGGCGTGAAAGGCCCGTTCATCGCGCTGTTGCGCAGCCCCGAGCTGCTCGCGCGCCTGCAGAAGGTCGGCGAGTTCCTGCGCTTCGGCAGCTCGCTGCCGCCGCGCGTCACCGAGTTTGCGACGCTGATCGTGGCGCGCGCTTGCACGCAGCAGTTCGAGTGGTTCACGCACGTGCCGCTCGCACTGAAGGCCGGCACTACGCAGGCGACGATCGATGCGCTGCGCGAAGGCCGGCACCCGGCGACGATGGACGCGGACGAGCAACTCGTCCACGCATTCACGATGGAAGTGCTTAGGGACCACGGCGCAAGCGACGCGACGTACCAGCAGGCCGTCGAGCGTTTCGGCGAAGCAGGTGTCGTGGAGTTGACGAGCCTGATCGGTTACTTTGCTCTGGTAAGCATGGTGCTGAACGTCACGCAGACACCGGAGGAGCCGAACGCGGCAGTGACGCGACTCGAACCGCTTCAGCGCTGAACCGCAGTGCGAGCGAGTGTCGCCCCCGCTAGCGCGGCTGCAACGACCCCTTCACGACCGCCACGATGGCGGCCTGGCCATTCGGCGTCGGATGGAACGGCGCGAGGCTGTCGTCGTTGTGAAGCAACACGCTGAGCCCGTACGACCACGGATCGCTCGCGCAGTACTCGTGCCCCTGCATGACGCCGGACATCTGGGCGATCGACACGCCGGGGAGCCCGCCCGACGCGCTCGTAGGGTGGCCTTCAGCGTGTTCTCGAACGTGCTCAGATAGTCGAGCTCGTCGCGGGCAAGGTCGCCGACTTCGAAGCAGTCGTCCGATTGCCCAGCGCTCGGCAACGGCTGCGGATACGTCGTGAAGACGATCTTCGGAACCTTGCCGGCCTTCTCACCGCGTGACTTGATGGCCGCAACCAGATTCTGGTAGTGACCGGCGATCTCTCCGCTGTCGATCTTGTCCCAGAACAGCGTGAGGATCAGAGCGCCGGGGCTGTCGGGACCGTACAGTAGGGCGACGTCAATGCGCGCGGTGTACGGTGCTGCCAGGCATCCACTGTGGGGAATCGCTTGACGAAGTTTGCGCGAAGCTGTTGCGAGCGATCCGGAAGATTGGCGAGTGCCGCGACGGTGCCGGGCATCGGTGTAGCCCGTCGCACAGAATGTGACGATGTCCGCAAAGCTGACATCGTCGGCGCCGAACGTGGCGATGGCGACATCCGGAGTGGCGGCGTCCTACGCGACGTTGAGATTGGTCATCGCCGGCCAGTTGCCGAACTGCGCCGGTAGAGCTCTCCGCCGTAGCGGCGGTCGAATGCGATGCCGTTGTCGAACGTAGATCCCATGCAGGCGAACTTCGTCACCGTGGCCAACAGCGTCGCCGCCACCACGACTGGGTAAGCTTCGTTGGCTGGATACGTCCTCGCATCGACCGTGCCCTGGCCAATTGCCGTCTGATGACAACGTGCGGGGCTCGTCGGAGCGGTGGCGCTCCGGAACTGTCCCGCCGGACGATGGCTACGGGTGGGCACCCAATTGCGGATCGATCGTGAACAACTGCTGCGCGCGGCCGACACCGCGCAGCGCGAAGCGGCCCACGGACACGAGATTCGCGCGTTCCGGATGGGGCGTCGCCGACGCAAACTCGGACGACATGACGACGCTGCGATCCACGGAGCGGCACATCGCCGCGATACGGCTTGCTTCGTTGACGGCCGGACCGACGACCGTGAAGTCGAGTCGATCCTCGCTGCCGATGTTGCCGTAGAACACCTCGCCGATGTGCAGGCCGAGGTAGACGGACGTGATCGGATGGTTGCCTGCGGCCCGTAGCGCGTTCACCGCTTCGACACCCGATCTCATCGCCGCTTCGGCGCGCAGCGCGCTGCGGCACGCCTGCGGCGCATCGTCGGCGCGAAAGATCGCCAGCACGCCGTCGCCGATGAGCTTGAGCACTTCGCCACCCGCGTTGCGAACGGCGGCGATCACGGCCGCCGCGTAATCGTTGAGCAGCGGAATGATCTCGTCGGGGGGCGCCGTGTCGGTGATCTTCGTGTAACCGCGCAAGTCCGAATACCAGATGACGGCCTTGATCCGGTCGGCGACACCGCGCGCAATGCGGCCGCCCAAAACCCGGCCCCCCGCATCGTGTCCGAGATATACCTCGACGATCGTCCGCGCGATGCGCACCAGCGACACGCACTTGACGCCGAGCGCAAGCAGCGGGACGAGTCGTCGCAGCGATGCGAGATCCGATTCCGCGAAGCCGTCGCGCCGGGACGTGACCCAGGACGAGTAGACGCAATCCATCTCGCCGATGCTGCTCGTCGCCCCGAAGCGATGAACGAACGCGACGTAGTCGGTTTGCCCCTCCGCCTCCATCTCGCGAACGACCGCAAAGTCCGCCGCGTCGCCGGCACCGATGCGGCGCCGCAACTCGCTGCCACCGGTTTCGACGAGGTGGTAGAAAGGGCTGCTTTGCCAATTGGCCGCGGACTCGCCGACATTCGATGGGCCGTATTCCACGACCGCCGGCTGCTCGGCGCTGCCGTCCCGCCAGCGGAAGGCGCGGCCTTCGTGGATCGGATGCAGCGTGTCGATCAGCAGCGTGGCCCGCGACAGCGCCCCGCCTGCGTCCCGCCAGCGGTTGCAGAACCCGTGCAGCAGGTCTGCCTCGGACGCGCCGACGAGCCCCGCTTCGACGAGCCAGCTTTCGATTCCGTTCAGCGGCTCACGCTCCGCTTCAGACGCCGGGATCCTTGACGTTCTCGACCTTGTCGAACTCGATGCTCCACGGCTTGCCGTTCACCATCTCCACCCTGCGGATATAGACGGTTTGCACCGGGTCGCGAGTGGCCGGGTCGATCATCATCGGTCCGCGCGGGCTCACCCACTTCATTCCTTTCATGGCCTCGACCAGCTTGTCGCCGTTCGCATCGGCGCCGGCGTTTTTCGCTGCTTCGTAAATGACATGCATGCCGTCGTACCCGCCGACCGAGTGGAAGTTCGGTCGCATCCCGCCGTTGGCCTTCATGAAGGCATCGACGTACGCCTTGTTCTCGGGCGAATCGTGCGCAGCCGAGTAGTGGAACGACGTCACGACGCCGACCGCGACCGCACCCATGCTTTCAAGCAGATCGTCGTCGACGACGTCGCCGGTGCCGATGATCTTGATGCCTGCTGCCTTCAGCCCGCGGTCGTCGAACTGCTTCATCACCGCCGAGCCCTCCCCTGACGGCACGAACACGAACAACGCATCGGGCTTCGCATCCTTGGCGCGCTGGATGAAAGGCGCGTAGTCGGCGTTGCGCAGTGGCACGCGCAGCGATTCGGCAACCTTGCCGCCGCCACTCGTGAATCGCTTGACGAACGTACTCTCCGCGTCGATACCCGGCGCGTAGTCGCTGACCATCGTCACGGCCGTCTGGATCTTGTTCTTCACGGCCCAGTCGGCGATCGGGCCGGTGACCTGCGGCAGCGTGAATCCACTGCGCACGATGTAGGGCGATTTCGACGTGACGATCGACGTTGCCGCCGCCATGACGATCATCGGCGTCTTCGCTTCCGTTGCAACGGGCGCCGTTGCGAGCGCCAGCGGCGTCAATCCGAATCCCGCGAGGACGTTGACCTGATTGCGCACGATCAGCTCCTGCGCGGTTCGCTTGGTCGTCTCGGGCGCTACACCCGTATCGTCCCTGACGATCAGCTCGACCTTGCGACCGGCCACGGTGTCGCCGTTCTTTTGCATGTACAGCCGGCACGCCGCTTCGACCTGCTTGCCGGTCGATGCGAACGGTCCGCTCAGCGGCAGGATCAATCCGATTCTGAATGGATCGGCTGCGACCGCAAGCGGAACGTACCGGGCGGTCAGCGCGGCAGCGCCGGCCTGCAAGACGCGGCGGCGCAGAAGATCGGTGCGGTGCGGCATTGGTTCTCCTCGACTGATTATTGTGTCGGTGACTGCGTTGTGCCCGGTGCGACGCGCGCGAGCGCTTGCAACTCGTGCCGGGAGCAATGTCCGTGCAGCGACTGGCGCCAGGCCGCCCATTCTCCCGCCCGCGGACTACGCGGCCAACATCGATACGCGGCGATCGCTATCGAAAATCCTTATCGGTCAGGCCCCCGCCATCGTCTCCGCCGTCACTTCCCACGCTAGCCGAGGAGCCGCTGCGGGTGACCGCCAACGTAACCTTTACGACCGGTATCCGCGCAGGCGCCGAGCGATCGAGTACGCTGCCGGGTTGGCATGATACGTACTTTTCCGACAAGGGGCATCGCGATGGGGATTTCTTCAGGCTTGTTGCGCCCAGGTATTGCGACCGCGCATGAACAGCGTCAGTCTCTACGTAAAGCTGCTGTTCTGACCGGGCTCGATAAGCAGGACGCTTGGCAGATCAACGCGAAAGCAACGCTGGCAGCCAGCGTTTTGCGACACACTGGGGCACGGCCTGGATGGATGCTCCGCCGCCTGCTCGTCGCGTGATTTCGATCGGGCTCTCCCTGCGCAATCAATCCGCGGCCCGACCGACTGTAACCAGGACGCACGCATGGCACGCATCATCGGGGGCCTCGCAGCCTCGCACACGCCGACCATCGGCTTCGCGTACGACCGCAACAAGCGGGACGACCCCGTGTGGGCACCCATCTTCGAGAACTTCGCGCCACTCGCGGAGTGGCTCGCGGAGAAGCGCCCGGACGTATTGCTGCTGATCTACAACGATCACGTCACGTCGTTCTTCTTCGACCATTATTCGGCGTTCGCGCTCGGCGTTGGGGCATCGTGGCCGGTCGCCGACGAGGGCGCCGGAGCGCGCGACCTGCCGCCCATCGACGGACACCCGCAGCTCGCGTCGCACATCGGGCACTCGCTGATGGCGGACGAGTTCGACATGTCCTTCTTCCAGCACCGCGCCCTGGACCACGGCTGCTTCTCGCCGCTGTCCGTGCTCTGTCCGCACGAACCGGCATGGCCGGTGAGTCTCGTGCCGCTGCAGATGGGCGTGCTGCAGTTCCCGATTCCCAGCGCTCGACGGTTCTACAAGCTCGGACAGGCACTGCGGCGTGCGATCGAAAGCTACCCGGAGGACCTGCGAGTTGCGATCGTTGCCACGGGCGGCCTCTCGCACCAGGTGCATGGCGAGCGCGCCGGATTCAACAACCCGGCGTGGGACCAGCGCTTTCTCGACCTGTTCGAACGCGATCCGGAAGCGCTCGCCGAAATGACGACGGCCGAATATGCCGAGCTCGGCGGCTTCGAAGGCGCCGAAGTGGTCATGTGGCTCACGATGCGCGGCGCACTGTCGGCGAACGTTGTGTGCAAGCACCGCAGCTACTACCTGCCGTCGATGACCGGCATCGCAACCGCGATCTACGAGGGTGTGGACGACTCGCCGAACGCAGCGGTCGTCGAGCGCCATCGCCTCCACGTCGCGAATCAGTTGCGTGGCACCGAGCGGCTGAAAGGCACCTACCCTTTCACGCTCGAGCGCAGCGTCAAGGCGTTCCGCATCAACGACTATCTGCACCGTATGGTCGACCCGGCCCATCGCGACGCATTCGTCCGCGATCCGGAGGGGAGTTTCGCCGCCGCCGGGCTGACCGAGGAAGAGCGCGACCTGATCCGCCGGCGCGACTGGCGCGGTCTGATGCACTACGGCGTCATCTTCTTCATGTTGGAAAAGCTCGGGGCGGTCAGCGGCGTGTCGAACCTGCACATCTATGCTGCGATGCGCGGCGAGACGCTCGAGGCGTTCCAGCGCACGCGCAATGCGCCAGGCGCGTTGTATTCGGTGGCGGGCAAAGGCGCCGGAAACCTCGGGTGGGACGCGCAGACGGACCCAGTAAGTCCGCGCTGAACGTCCGGCAACCCATCCGACGGCGCGAGCCACGCGATGATCATCGATATTCACGGCCACTACACGACCGCGCCGAAGGCACTCGAAGCGTGGCGAAACCGCCAGATCGAAGGCATCAAGGATTCGGCACGGAAGCCGCACGCATCCGAGCTTCGCATCAGCGACGACGAGTTGCGCGAATCGATCGAGGGCAACCAGCTTCGACTGATGCGGGAGCGCGGACTGGACCTGACGATCTTCAGCCCGCGGGCCAGTTTCATGGCCCATCACATCGGCGACTTCGAGGTTTCTAGCACGTGGGCCGCGATCTGCAACGAGCTCTGCTATCGAGTCAGCACCCTTTTCCCCGCTCATTTCATTCCGGCCGCGATGCTGCCGCAAAGCCCCGGCGTGGATCCCGCGACGTGCATCCCGGAACTTGCGCGATGCGTCGAGCAGTACGGCAACGTCGCGATCAACCTGAACCCCGATCCGTCGGGCGGCCACTGGGAATCGCCACCCCTGTCCGACCGCTGCTGGTACCCGATCTACGAGAAGATGGTCGAGTACGATATTCCCGCGATGATCCACGTGAGCACGAGTTGCAATCCGTGCTTCCACACCACCGGGGCGCACTATCTGAACGCGGACACCACCGCATTCATGCAGTGCCTGACGTCGGACCTGTTCAAGGATTTCCCCGCGCTGCGCTTCGTCATTCCGCACGGGGGCGGTGCCGTGCCGTATCACTGGGGACGCTTTCGCGGTCTCGCGCAGGAGCTCAAGAAGCCGTTGCTTGCGGATCACCTGCTCCACAACGTCTTCTTCGACACCTGCGTCTATCACCAGCCGGGCATCGACCTCCTTACGCGCGTGATTCCCGTGGACAACATCCTGTTCGCAAGCGAGATGATCGGCGCCGTGCGCGGCATCGATCCGGAGACGGGTCACTACTTCGACGATACCCGGCGCTATGTCGACGCCGCGCGCATCGAGTCCGCGCAACGTCGACAGATCTACGAAGGCAACGCGCGACGCGTCTATCCTCGCCTCGACGCCGCACTGAAAGCCAAGGGACGCTGACCATGTACGAGCTTGGAGTGGTGTACCGGAGCATTCAACGCGCGGACCGCGACGTCGCGGCGAGGCTTGGCGCCTTGGGGAGTGCGACCGTGCACGAAGCGATGGGGCGCACGGGGCTCGCGAGGCCGTATTTGCGTCCGATCTACGCAGGTGCGGAAGTCGGCGGAACCGCAGTGACCGTTCTGCTGCAACCCGGCGACAACTGGATGCTTCACGTCGCAGCCGAGCAGATCCGCCCCGGCGATATCGTGGTCGCGGCGGTGACAACGGAATGCACGGACGGCTATTTCGGCGACCTGCTCGCCACCAGTTTCCAGGCGCGCGGCGCGCTGGGCCTCGTCATCGATGCGGGCGTGCGCGACGTGCGCGTGCTGACCGGGATGAAGTTTCCCGTGTGGAGCAAGGCGATCTCCGCGCGGGGCACGGTGAAAGCGACGCTCGGCTCGGTGAACATTCCGGTCGTATGCGCAGGGGCGCTAGTGAATCCGGGCGATGTCGTCGTGGCCGACGACGACGGTGTTGTCGTCGTGCCGGCCGCACTGGCAGGCAAGACGCTCGAGACTGCAACTGCGCGCGAAAGCAACGAAGGCCAGAAGCGCTCGAAGCTTGCCGCAGGCGTCCTGGGCCTGGACATGTACGGCATGCGCGAGCCGCTGCAGAAAGCCGGATTGAAGTACATCGACTGAGCACGGATTCGACGGATGAGCATCGAACCGGGTGCCGACCGCGTCACGGGCATCTCGTCGATGGCGATGCGGCAGGTGCTCGCCGATCTCGTCGACGAATATCGGCAGCGGTCGAGCGTCCAGGTGGCGATCGAGTCGGTCGGTGGCGTGGACGCCTCCCGCCGCATCCGGGACGGCGAGGCGTTCGATTTTGTCGTGCTGGCATCCGACGCACTTCGGCAACTTGCGGACGCCGCGCGAATCGATGCGACAAGCCGGGTCGATCTCGCCCGTTCGGGCGTGGCGATGGCCGTGCGCGCTGGATCGCGTGCTCCCGACGTCGGCAATGAGGCGGCGGTTCGCGACGCCGTGCTGCGAGCCCGCAGCATCGGGTACTCGACCGGGCCGAGTGGTGCGCACCTGGTGAAGTTGTTCGAACATTGGGGAATCGCCGCCACGGTTGCGCCACGCATCCTGCAGGCTCCGCCGGGCATCCCTGTAGCCACGCTCGTTGCGCGCGGCGACGTCGAACTGGGGTTCCAGCAGTTGAGCGAGCTGATTCATGCGGCGGGAATCGACGTGATCGGCCCGCTTCCCCCCGGGATTCAGATGGTCACGGTCTTCTCGGCGGCGGTATGCACGGCGTCGAACCGCCGCGCTGCGGCCCGCGATCTGCTCGCGTTTCTTGCGTCCCCCGCGGCCGACGCGACAAAGCGCCGCCACGGCATGGATCCGGCAACCACCGCCGCCTGACACTCAGCGTCGCGTGCGACGCGAAGCCGCAGGCCGCGACTTGCTTCCGTTTGACGCCAGCACGTCGGGACATCGACGCGCAATTTCTTCCATCAGGATCTTGGCGCCCGGCGACTCGACGCTGTCGGTGCGTCGCGTGATGCCGATGATGCGTCGCGTTTCAACGAGCGGAATCGGAAGCAGGCTCAACAATCCGGCGTTGAGCTCGTAGGCAAGCTGGCGCGGCGAGATGGCGGTTAACAGATCGCTGTTCAACAGCACGCCGCGCAGCACTGCGAGATCGCTCGTCTCGACGACGACGTCCGGACGCGGCATGCTGCGCTCGGCAAGCGCGAGCTCGAACAGGGTGCGGTTCGGTGTGTTCTCCCGCGGCAGCACCCAGCGCGCCAGCGCCAGGTCGGATGGCGGAAACCGCTTGCGCTTGGCCCACGGATGACCGTGCCGGCATACGATGCCGAGCTCGTCGCTGGCGAGCGGCTCGCCGTGAAGATCGCTCGCGTATTCGGCCGGACGCAATGCGCCGAGAATGAAATCGACGTCGCCTGCGCGCAAGGCCGCGGCGAGCGCCTCGAACGAGCCCTCCATCGTCGCGACGCGCAGTCCCGGGTGACGCGAAACGACGCCGGCAATCGATTCCGGCAGCAGTCGCGTTCGGCCGAGCGGCAACGCGCCAACGGTAACGGTGCCTTCGGTGATGCCGCGCAGCGCCGCGATGTCGGCCACGGCGTTGCGAATCTCCGCCAGCGCGCGCTTCAGCCGCAGGGCCAGCGCGGCGCCCGCGGGTGTCGGCAGCATGCCGCGTGCAGTCCTTTCGAACAGCGGAATCCCGATGCCTTCTTCCATCTGGCGTACCGCCATACTGACCGCGGGCTGCGTGATCGCGAGGCTGTCTGCAACCGACGGCATGTGGTGCTGCTCTGCCAGTGCCACGAACGCGCGCACGCGCCGCTCGTGCGTGAGCATGCCGAATATCGGAGCGTTGCGCACGCTGCCGCCGGGGGCGAGCGCTGCGAGGTCGCTTCGTGCGCGCTGCATTTCCGCTTGCACGCGGCGCACGCGGACCTGCAGCGCACGGCCATATTCGGTGAGCAGCATGCCTCGCGCACGGCGCTCGAAGAGCTTCACGCCAAGCTCGGTTTCCAGCTTGTGGATCGACCGCGACACCGCGGACTGCGCGCGGAACAATGCAGCGCCGGCCAGATTGGCGCTGCCCTGGTCGGCGACGGCGAGGAAGACCCGCAGGTGGCGCAGCTCAGGGTGCATGGCTTGGCCGGTTTTGATGCAACACGAATGCCGGAAGTCTAGCCAACCAACACGGCGCTGCCCGGCGTCGATAAGTGTATTGGATAGCTAGGGCAATGCATTGTCCGTCACGCGAGCCGGCAAACGGCGGGACAATGACGGGCACGTCCATGCCGTCGCGCGGCTTGAACGCGGGGCTTGCGCGGACCCCGCCCGCGCGCCTCGAACATTCGAAGAACCTTGCAGGAACGCACGCAATGACAGACCCGAACACATTTGGTATCGCAGGCCTTCTCGGCTGGCCGGTCGCGCATTCACGCTCGCCGGTCATCCACAACCACTGGCTCGCTCAGCACGGCATTCCCGGACGCTACGTGCTGTTCCCGGTTCCGCCGGAGAAGCTCGAATCCGCAGTGCGCGGCATCGCGGCGCTGGGTCTGCGGGGCTGCAACGTCACCACGCCGCACAAGCAGGCGATCTTTCCGCTGCTCGACCGCGTCGACGACCTCGCACGAAGGATCGGGGCAGTCAATACCGTCGTCGTCGAAAAAGACGGCACGCTTACCGGATTCAACAACGACGGCAATGGCTTCATCCAGAGCCTGCGCGACACGGATCCAACGTGGCGTCCCGACAGCGGTCCGATCCTCGTGCTCGGCGCGGGTGGTGCTGCGCGCGCCGTTGTTGCGAGCCTCGCCGCACAAGGCGCGCGGGAAATTCGCGTTGCGAACCGCACGCTCGACAAGGCGCAGGAAATCGCCGATGCCGTCGGCGCGGTCGTCAAGGTGCTGCCGTGGGAAGCGCGCGAGGATGCACTCGATGGCATAGCGCTGCTCGCCAACGCGACGAGTCTCGGCATGACCGGAAAGCCGACGCTCGACATGCCGCTCGATCGGTTGCCGAAAAGCGCGCTGGTCGGCGACCTGATCTACATACCGCCCGAGACGTCGCTGCTCGCCGCAGCGCGCGTGCGCGGCAACATCACGGTAAATGGACTCGGCTTGCTGCTGAACCAGGCGCGTCCGGCGTTCAATGCGTGGTTCGGCGTCATGCCGGAGATCACCCCGGCGCTGAAGAAGGCAATCGCCGCAACGTTCTAGTGACCCGTAACGAGCGAATCGTTACCGTTGACCAGCGTCCGGTTCGCGCTCGATCCGATCGGCAAGTTCGCGCCAACCCGCATCGGCGGCAGCGTCCGCGAATGCGCCGTCGGCGCGAAGCGCTGCAATCCAGCCTTGGAGATCCGCCGTCGCAGTCGCCATGCGAGGCGCAATACCCGCGTCGGCGACCGTCACGGCGGCTTCGCGCATTTCCTCGGAACGGCGCCGACCGTGCTGGACGACGCGGCGCCAGAACCAGGTCACCTGACGGTCCCACTCGAGACCGGGAAACGTTTCTGCAAGCGACGCAAGCACGTGAGGCTCGACGCCATAACGACGCGCGGTTAGCAGGCTCTCGATTACGAGCGCCTCCATCCCTTTTATGATCACGCTGCGGCACAGCTTGATCGCGGACACGACGCCGTAAGTGGTCGAGCCCACGCTCGCATCGAAGCCGAGCTCCGCAAGCGTCGGCTGCAGCGCTTGCGCGTGCGGGCCGCCCAGCAGCATCGGTACGCGGATGCCGTGCGGTGGTACCGAGCTCATCACGGCTGCTTCGACGTAGCGACCGCCCGCTTCCGCGACTACGGCAGCGCATGCGGTCTTGGTGCGAGGCGACGCCGAATTCACGTCGAGCACGAATGCCTCGCGCCGGCACGTGCTCGCGATCGTATCGGCGGCCGATGCCGTCGACGCGGCGGTCACCGCCGAGATGATCAGATCGGCATTTGCGATAGCCGCAGTGGCGCTGGACGCAAGTGTCACGTCGTCGCGCGCAGCGCGCGCACCCGCCGCCGCGGCCCAGCGCGCGTCATCGATCAGTATGTCGAACGCCGTCACCGCGCCGATGCCGGCTTGCATGAGTGCGGCACCGAAAATGGCGCCAACCTCGCCGTATCCGATCAGCGCGACTCGGATCGAATCGATCGCCCGCAGTTCGCTCTCTCGCCTGCCGGCGTTTAGCTCGTCATTCACGGCCGCGATTCTACCGCCGAATCATCGGGCCAACTCGCGGCGGACGACGTTCTCCGTGTCGTCGGTGCTGCCCGATCGCGTGTAGCGCAACGGTCGGGTATGGGAATACCGTGCTCGCGTTGCCGAATTGCTGGGTTGAATTGCCTGGCGTATGCTCCGCACGCTGCGTGCAGCGCCGACTTGAATACGTGAGGAAACGACATGCCGACCGTGATTGCGCACCACGATGTCAAGGACAAGGACCACTGGCTGGCTTCGCCAAGGCGCGAGGCGTTCTTCGGACCCCTCGGCGTCACCAACATCCGGACGTTCGTCGATCCGCGGAATCCGTCGCGCGTAGCGGTGATGATGGACGTTGCGAACCTCGACGTCGTCATGGCCGCGATGCAGACCAAGGCCGCCTCTGACGCGATGGCGTATGACGGTGTGTTGGCGGACACGTTGGTGCTGCTCGTCGAGGCTTGAGCAACGCACGCACGCGTCGGCCCCGGTGTCGGCGACAATGAACCCAGGCACCCGCGGCGACTACCAGACTCGGACGATGGCCCGGACCGAGATCGATACCGCAATCGAATGGGCGGGCGCTGAAGGGTGGAATCCGGGACTTGACGATGCCGCGTGCTTTCGTGCCGCCGATCCCGGCGGATTCCTCGCTGGCCTGCTCGACGATGAGCTTGTCGCCACGATTTCCGTCGTCAAGTACGGCGATTCGTTCGGTTTCCTGGGACTCTACATCGTCAAGCCCGCCTTTCGCGGTCGCGGCTACGGGATACGACTCTGGGATGCCGGGCTTGCCTATCTGGGACAGCGCACCGTCGGGCTCGACGGTGTCATCGCGCAGCAGGACAACTACCGGAAGTCGGGCTTCGCGCTCGCGTATCGCAATATTCGATACCAGCGAGCGGGTGGAACATCGTTCGCCGGGGATCGGCGCGTCGTGCCGCTGGTGTCGATCCCCTTCGACGACGTCAACGCGTACGATCGGTCGGTGTTCGTCGCCGATCGAGCGACCTTCCTCGAGTGCTGGATTAACCAGCCGCACAGCACGGCGGTCGGCTTCGTGCGCAACGGCGGGCTCGCCGGCTACGGCGTCATTCGTCCCGCTCGGAGCGGCTTCAAGATCGGCCCACTTTTCGCCGACGATCCCGAGGCGGCGGACGCGCTATTCAATGCACTTGTCGCGCGAGTTCCGCATGACTCGACCTTCTGCCTCGACATACCGGAGTCCAATCCGGCCGCCGTTGCATTGGCGCAACGCAATCGAATGACCGTGGTGTTCGAAACCGCGCGCATGTACGCCGGACCTGCCCCCGCCGTGCCGCTGCAGAGACTATTCGGCGTCACCACGTTCGAACTCGGCTGAGCCGATGGTGACCGCTTCCGATGCGGGATTGATTCACACCGCGAACGCTCGCTTCGTGCGTGCTTAGCGCGGACGATCGTAGAACATTGGAGAGACGGTTGATGACGAAGCTCGAGATACTGTCGATCGCAGTCCTGACGGGTGCAATTGCGGCTGCGCTTCCCGCGAGCGCTGCGCAAACGTCGAGTGTGGACGGTTGGTATGCGCCCGATCAGGCGACACGCGGCAAGGGAAGCTACAACGCCAATTGCGCGGTCTGCCACGGCTCCAGCCTGCAGGGCGGCGCCGGTCCGGCGCTGTCGGGCGCGTCGTTCGCGGCGAAATGGCGCGACCGGCCGCTGCGCGATCTCTACACGGTGGCACACGATCAGATGCCGCTGACCGCGCCGGGCAAGCTTCCCCCGAAGACCTCGTTCGACATCCTGGCTTACTTGCTCAGCTTCAACGGCTTTCAAGCGAGCACCAAGGCCGTATCCGCGTCTGATCTCGATCGCGCGCTCACACCGCCGCAAACCGGCAAGAATATCGCTGCGGCCGTTGCGCGCGCGCCCGCGCCCCCGAATGTCGCGGTTAGCCAGCCGACGACGCGCATCGTTTCGCAAGCCGAGCTCGACAGCGCAGACGACGATGCGACCAACTGGCTCACCTACAACAAGGGCTACAAAGGCTTCCGCTTCTCGAAGCTCGACCAGATCAACGTCAACAACGCGCCGCAACTTCGCGCCGTCTGCGTGATGCAGCTCGGCGAAGTCGGAACGTTCCAGACCGGACCGGTGATTTACGACGGCACGATGTACGTGACGACATCGCACGGCGTCTATGCACTCGACGCAGCCAGTTGCGAGCGTCGCTGGGAATATCACTATTCGCCCTGGGCACCCGAAGTGCAGGTCAACAACAAGGGCATCGCGATTGCCGAAGGCCGCGTGATCCGGGGCACGACCGACGGCAGCTTGCTCGCACTCGATGCGGCCACCGGCAAGGTGCTGTGGTTGCGCAAGATCATGGACGTGACGAAAGGCGAGTTCGCCGTCGCCGCCCCGTTGATACGCTACGGCATCGTCTACATCGGCAAGGCGGGCGCCGATTGGGGCATCCAGGGCGAGATGATGGCGTTCAGGGCGGCCGATGGCACGAAAGTGTGGGGGACGCTACTGCTGCCTCGAAAAGGCGATCCTGCCTATGCGACGTGGAAGAATCCTGCGAGCATCGCGACCGGCGGAGGCAGCACGTGGAGCTCGTTCAGCCTCGATACGGAAGCGAAGCTGCTGCTCGTTCCCGTGGGCAATGCGGCGCCGGACTACAACGCCGACCCGCGCCCCGGCGAAAACCTCTACACGAACTCACTCGTTGCGCTCGACAGCGAAACGGGCGCCATCAAGTGGTGGCGTCAGCTGCGCGGCGCCAACGACAAGGACCTCGACACCACCGTCGTGGCTGCATTCGACACACCCGGCGGATTGCACCTCGCCGCGGCAGCCGGCAAGGACGGCGTGCTGCACGTCGTCGACCGCACGAACGGCGCGCTGCGCTTCAAGGTACCCGTCACCAACCAGAAGAATCTCGACGAGCCGCTCACCGCGGCGGGCGTTGCGTACTGCCCCGGCGGTGCGATTCTCAACAACGGCCCGGCCTACAGTCCCGCAACCAACCTGGTCTACATCAACTCGCAGGACTGGTGCAACGTCGGCTTCAAGCGCCCAGCGAAGTACATCGCCGGCATCCAGTACGACGGGGGAACGGGTCGTCGCGATCCGCTCGACGAATCGTTCGGCTGGACCACCGCCATAGATGCCACCAGCGGCGACATCAAGTGGCGCTATCGTTCACCGCAAGGCATTCCGATGCTGGGCGCCGTCACGCCAACGGCTGGTAACGTCGTTTTCACCGGCGACACCGCCGGCTATTTTCTCGTCTTCAATGCAACGAGCGGCGACGTGCTGTATCGCTTCAACACTGGCGGCGTACTGGGCGGCGGCGTCGCAACGTATTCGGTGAAGGGCAGGCAATTCGTCGCGGTGATGTCCGGCAATACGTCGTTCCATCCGTACAAGGCGGCGGGCGCTGCGACGGTGCTGATATTCGGCTTGTGACACGCGACAGCAGCACCCCTGCGTGAACCACCGGCAGAAACGGAGCGGCCTGCGAACTCGCGCAGGCCGTTGTCCACCCGCCTCCGTTTTACCGTTACTTGTAGAAGAAGTAGTCGGCCGTATAGTCCACGAACGCCTGATTGCCGGCGTCGTCCAGCGTACTGCAGCCCGTCGTCGGTGGGAGGCCGCCCTGGGTGCTGAACCGCTGGACCTGTTTGGTCAGCGTCAGTTTGTCGCCTCCGGTGGGTCCGGCCTCGGTGCCCACCACGTCGAGCAGAAGCCAGGCAATCGCGCTCTCGTCGACCGTGGCCGCTCCATTCGGATGCAGCTGGGCCCAGATGGTGCTCGTGTCCTTGTCCTGCCACGTTGCGCGAATCGCACCATCGGCCACCACCGTTGCACTCGTGTTGGGATCCTTCGGGTTGGGGTTGGGGCTGAAGTAGTGAGTAATGATCTGCTTGCCGTCGTCGTCGAACAACGTGGCTTCCGGCGTGAAGAGCACGTACTTGACGCCGGCGCCTGCTCTCGAGCAGACGTAGTTTTGCGTGCCGACGGCGTGACCCACGAGGAACGGCTTCAAGTCCGCGTCCGCCACGAGGCCGGGTGCGGGCGCCGGCGGCACTACGATCGTGCTGGGGCCGGCGTGGGCCGATTCAGAAAGTGCGACCGCCAGCGCTACGACAAGCGCGGTGGCGTATCCGATGCTACGCGTGGTCTGACTATCCGGGGAATGGCATATTTTCATGCTGATGGTCCTTTTGCGCTGCATGCGCGGTAGTGGGCTGAGATTCAATCTCCGCGATTCGGGGATTGCGCTTGCAGCCTAGCGGGCACGTGCGTCGGCAGGACTTCAGCGCGGCGGCGTTATTGTTTCAATGATTTCGGCCGTCTTGCAGCGATTCATGCCGAGGCGGCGTGAAATCGGTCGGGTGCGCAGGATCGCGGGCGGAAACGAAAACGGCCTGCGCTTTCACGCAGGCCGTTGGTTTGAAGTGCAGCCTCTACCCGGTAGCTCAGTCTACTGACCGGGGCACGGCTGGCACCACGGAATGACGACATCGATCGTGCACTGGTACAGCACGTTGCTCGGCTGACAGCGTTCCTGATAATCCGCGAAGCACACGGGCACCGGACCCTTGCTGCAGTACTGGTGTTGCGAGCCGGGAACCTGCGGACACCCCGGATCCGATTGGGGCGCGCCGCACGAGTTCCCGCTGAAGGAATTGTCCTTGGAGCACGCCACGACGATCGTGACGTCGTCCGTTGCGAACAGATTCCAGTTCGTGAGCAGCACGTCGAACGTACCGGGGTTCTCGCCGAAGATCGCTCCGATCGCGCTCACCGACGGGCTGCCGGTTTGCGAGTAGCTCATGTTCCACGCATAGGGATAAGGCTTCTGACATTGGTAGCTCTTCGTCGTCGTTTCCCACCCCCCCATCGCGAACGTGGGCTGCAGCTGCGCTTGGCAATCCGGAACGCCGTCGCAGGCGGTGTCCATCAGGTTGCCGGTGTCGGTCAAACGCCCACGGGACGTGTGCGCAGGCTTGCGCTTGGACAACTGCGCCGTCGGTGCGAGCTGGCGTGATTTCTGTATGTAGCTGCCGGCGTACGGCGTGTCGGAGCAGCCGAGCGACACGATGAAATCGCCGGGCACGTCGGACGCGTTGACGCCTTCGACCGTCACGGTGAACTGGTCGACGTCGCCCATCTGCACGAAGATGTGCTCATGCTGCGCGGCGTCCCAGCCCCACAGGTTCGGATGGCTCACGGGACACGCGAAGCGCATCTCCGCCCGGCCCTTCGCGGGTACGGTTGTCGGAGGCAGCGTTGCGGAGAAGCAATTCGGAACGCCCGCACACTCGTTCGCGTCGGACGCAACGATGGTGCCGGTGCGGTAACCGTGTTCGTCCTCAGTCCCGGGCTTTTTTGCCTGGCCGGTCGTTACGACGATGGCGAGTGCCATCCCGACGGAAATCGCGAACGCCCATGGCCGATGATTCTGCATGCTGAACCTCCCTGATGTGCTCCGGTGTTGCCTGTCGCCGGCAACGTTATCGATCGCGACATTGATCCGCAGCGCGCGGTACGGGGCGTTGACTTGGTCGTTGGCGGCCACCTGCCCCAACCGCGGCCGCCGATATGTCGTGACGAGCAAAGCAACCATTGTGCAAGCTCGAATTTGCTTCAATTCAATGCGCTGGTACGCGTGCTTACGATCGAAACCCCGATGGGTGTAAACAACTCCGACACGTTCAAGGTGGGCGGTGAACCTACAGGAAGCAGTGGCCGATAATGGGGCGGCAAATCCCGGCAACGACAGCACCACGATGGAATCTCCCGCCGAAAACATTCCCGTGCCGCCTGGGGGGACAGACGCGCGTGCGAACTGAGGTTGGCGAAGCGTGCCCGCGAGGCTGTCGCGCAAGTACTTGCGTCCCTCCAGCGTGTCAATCACGGCAATCCCGCACTTGCTCTGCAGGGGGCGTTCTACCTCTTCCTGATGGGTGATCACCGCAGCGGGGCTTCGATTCTGGAGCAGCAACTCAACGCAACGCCTGCGCAGATCACGTCGAAGGGTGCGCGCTCAATCGCGCTTTCCGCGAATCATTCCGGTATCGAATTCAGCAGGTACATCGCCGCAAGCATCGGGCTCGGGCGTCCGATCCTGCCCATCCATTGCGTGAAGATCGCTTCGATGTCCGGGCTCGTGTAGATCTGCGTCAGCGCCTTGTTGACTTCGAGACGGAGCTTTGAATCGCCGCGCGGAAGCGCAAGCGCGTAGGGCTCGAACGACAAGTCTTCCGCGAGCAGCGCGAACTGCCTCGGATCCTTGGCCGTCGCCATGAGTCCGACGAGCTTGATCTTGTCGCCGGCATACGCATCGGCACTGCCCGACTCCAGCATCGCGATTCCTTCGGTAGCGTTGGCGATGGTCACCACCGACGCGTTGATCAAGCGCCGCCGCAGCGCTTCGTTCAGCCGCGTTTCCGTCGTCGTGCCTTTCAGCACTGCCACGCGCTTGCCCGTGAGATCGCTCGTCGCATTGATCGGCGCGCCCGTCTTGACCAGCAGACCGCCGCTATCGACGAAAATCAGGTTCGAGAAGTCGACGGTAGCTAGCCGCGATTGAGTCGGCGTGGTGTTCGCGCACTCCAGGTCGGCGCGGCCCGCTGCGACCATCTGCAGGCGCTCGCTGACCGAGCCGGCAATCCAGTTCACCTTGAGATTTCCCTCGCCAACGGCTCGACCGATCTGCGCGATCGCGCGCTTGCAGAGGTCGATCGTGTAGCCGGCGGGTTCGCCATTCGCTTCGGAAATCGAGAAAGGAAGCGAGTCGGGAGAAAACGCGACATTGATAGCCTTTGCCTGCTTGATCTTGGCCAGCGTGTCGACCGAGGATTGCGCGAGTGCACCGTGCGCGCTCAAGGCAGCGATGCCGAGTATCGCGAATAGAATGCGTTTCATTAAATCTCCCCAGGTTCGATTGTTCGGCATCAACGATGCAGCGCACGCGCACCGACCGGAACGCGCGCAGGTTCGAGTTTACGCGCTGGCGAACCGAGCGGAACCCGAGGCACTTTTGGCTAGTTCGAGCCGATCACGAGTGGCAAGTGGCCGCGGCCTCCGCGTTCCAGTATCCTGCGGATTGGCGAGGTTTGTTTTCGCCGGAACCGAATGCGGTGCTGCATGACCGCGTGACTTGCAAAATCCCATGAAGCCGTTCGCCATATCAATCCTGATCGCCATCGCGCCCCTACTGGCCGGAGCCGGTGGAAAGTATTCGAACCCGTACGCCCTCTTCGAGGCCGAGCAGCGCAGGCCCGCGGCCGATACGCGACCGGCCTTCATCATGCGAATCGATGAAAAGTACGTGAAGATCGGCACCAACGACCCGATCGCCCCGGGCAACCATGAGGTCGAACTGAGCATTCCCGGGACGCCCGGCTCGAGTCAGTCGACGCGCGTCAAGATGACCATAGAGGCGAAACCTTGTACCCGCTATTACTTCGCCGCCCAGCGCTCGACGCGAAGTGCTCGCGACTGGGAAGCGTTCGTCGCCGGGAGCGAGTCTATCCGCGAGTGCGTCAAGCGGTTTCCTGACGCGAAATAGCCCTGCGTGCGACGAGCGAACGCGCACTCGAGTTGCACCGCGCGATCAGGCCCAGATCATCTCGCGAATCTCGAGCGGCTTGGCGTCGAGACCATCGAGGACCGAGCCCGATACGCCCCGCGGACGAGCGTTCCGCCCAAGATTTGCGCGTTTCAGCCGCGAAGCGCCGCCTCGATAGCAGCGATGTCGATCTTTTTCATTTCCATCATCGCATCGAACGCGCGCTTCGCAGCCGCGGGATCGCGATCGGTGATCGCTTGCGTCAGGGCAACCGGCGTAATCTGCCAGGACAATCCCCACTTGTCCTTGCACCATCCGCATGCGCTTTCCTGGCCGCCGTTGCCGACGATCGCGTTCCAGTAGCGATCGGTTTCCGCCTGGTCAGTTGTGGCGACCTGAAAGGAGAAGGCTTCGTTGTGCTTGAACGCAGGTCCGCCGTTGAGCCCGAGGCACGGAACGCCCATCACGACAAACTCGACGGTCAGTACATCCCCTTTCTTCCCCGACGGAAAATCGCCAGGTGCGCGGTGCACCGCGCCTACGGACGTATCGGGAAAGGTCTTGGCGTAAAACCGCGCCGCGTCTTCGGCGTCGCGATCGTACCAAAGACAAATCGTGTTCTTTGCTGGTTTCACCATTTCGCTTCTCCATCGAGAGGAGCCGCCGGAGGCAGGAGTCAACGGCGGGCTCTGGTTTAAGATCGTCGGCCAAGCTGAAAATTCCGATCTGCTTACGACAAATCCGTACGGTTGACGGGTCCGCAGTCACGCCTCGCCGCCGAAGTCCGGCCCTTCCATCTGCCGTACTTCGCACTCGATGTTCCATTCGTCGCCGTGAACCCTGAGGAAGCGTTTGGTCAGCTCGACCGCCTCCTTGATGGATCCCGCCTCGAGGATCGCGAACCCGCCGATTACCTCCTTGGTCTCGGGGAACGGCCCGTCGACCATCGACAGCTTTCCAGCGTTCTGGCGCACCCGCACCCCTTCCGCCGTCGGCCGTAGCCCGGCCGTGCTGATCAAAGTGCCCTCGCGGGACATCTCCGCGATGAGCTTGCCCATGTCGCGCATCAGCTGCTCGCTGGGCACGATACCGCTGTTCTCGTTGATACGAATCATCGATAGGAATCGCACAGTTTCGTCTCCTGGTAGAGGTATAGACGTTGGGGCGGGCGATGCGACCTCGTACGAAGCGCCTCCCGAACAAGGCCCGCTGTCCGACTAGTCGATCGCGGGCACGGTAAATCGACATTGCATCGAAGAAAATTTGCGCCCGCCGCCTCCCTGACGTCCATGCCCGTGTCGTGACCGACGCGCCTGAACCAATCTACGAAGGGGCTGGTTGGCCGACGGGCGCGATTCCCCCACGGACCGGTCGTAGCGAGCGAGCGTCCCGGCTGACGCTCAAACGTCGCGGTGATATCGTGCGCGGAACCCCTGCTCTCGCGCCGAACGATGACGGTTGGTCTTGAGGCAAGAATCGCCGCACTGCCATGCTGGCGAAGCAAGGTATCGCTTGAACCCCTGCACGGAGGGCTGTCCAACACGGCGTTCGTCGTCGATGACGGGAGACAGCGTTTTGTCGCGCGTTGCGGCGCAGATATTCCAGTCCACCACGTCTTCCGCGAACGCGAGCGAGCGGCCAACATCGCCGCGCACGGGGTGGGCCTGTCGCCGGAGTTGGTGTATGCGGAGCCGGGCGTCATGGTCATTCGGTACATCGATGGCAGGACCCTCGCCGAAGCCGACCTGCGGGCGAATATCGAGCGCATCGTCCCGCTTCTGACGAAATGTCACCGCGAGCTGGCGCGCAACCTCGCGGGTTCGGCGAGCATGTTCTGGGTCTTTCACATCATCCGCGACTACGTGCGAACGCTGCAGGCCAGCGGCCGCGAGAGCAACCGCGAACTGTCGCATTATGCGGCGCTTGCCAGCGCGCTCGAGGCGCAGCAGGTGCCACTGCCGATCGTCTACGGTCACCACGACCTGCTCCCTGGCAACTTCATTGACGACGGCAAGCGTCTCTGGCTCATCGATTGGGAGTACGGCGGCTTCGGTACCGCGATGTTCGACCTGGCCAACCTCTCGACCAACGGCAGCTTCTCGCGAGCGGATGATCAGCTACTGCTTGGCGCCTATTTCGGGGGATCCGTGAGCGACGAAATGCAGCG
>Ga0207674_10002742_pt1 | contig 21967 bp, 14 predicted proteins | sample KBSCornC72_FD_184303 | JGI IMG/M metagenome (GOLD analysis project Ga0207674, IMG submission 184303) | Corn rhizosphere microbial communities from Kellogg Biological Station, Michigan, USA - KBS Corn C7-2 (SPAdes) (version 2) | ecosystem: Host-associated > Plants > Roots > Rhizosphere > Soil ...
CGCGCTTCGCTCGCGGTACTGTACTGATCGCTCGACACTCACGAAGATTAGAGTTTTTGTGCAAAGCTGTACTCAGCCGACTCCCTCTCCAACGCTTTTATCTTCCTGTTGATTTTTCTTTTCGGTTATTCAGTCTCTACGGCACAGTCCTGTGATCCAGAGCCGCAAGTAGGTGGTGAGGGTATTTCTGTTAGCGCATCGATCGAGGGATCTACCACTCCAATCTATTCAATGAGGCCTCACGACTATGAGGCAATCCGTTGGGTATACCTAACTTTGATTGAGATATTGAGTTAAGCTTCGCTCCTGGTTCTGTAATGTATAGTCGTCGCCTTTAATGTGTTCAAGGTCGCTACAATGGCAAATGAGAATTGATCGATGATCAATAATCTTTTCCTTATTGACCCTGTGTCGTTATTTGTACTATTGTCCCGTCACCTCGCTCGAACTGGTCCTTGCATTCATGCCTTGCCAGCTCAACTAATCTCATTGGAGGGACTCCATGTTTTCGTTCAATCGCAAAATTTTTTTTGACAGCTATCGCAACCGGTTTGGACCACTCACCCAACCCCTCGTTGAAGCTCTCGAATTCCTGCTCGGAAAAATTGAAACAGATTCTCGGTTTGGAGAAACTGAAACTGATCGCCGCCAGCTCGCTTACTGTCTCGCAACCTTTAAATGGGAAACAGCGCATTCAATGCAACCAATTGATGAAATCGGCACCGCGGCGCGCTTCAATCGTCTTTATGGACCACAAACGAACGTAGGTAAGATGTTGGGTAATACCAAAGAAGGAGATGGCGCCCTGTTTCACGGTCGAGGTTACGTTCAACTAACCGGTCGGCGGAATTACACCAAGGCCAAGAGCCTTACTGGCGTCGACTTGCTTTCAAATCCAGATGAGGCAAAGGATCCCGATCTTGCATATCAGATTGCAATCCAGGGAATGATTGACGGATGGTTTACCGGAAAAAAACTGAGCCAGTTCATCAAGGACGGCTCGGCTGACTTTGAAAATGCTCGAACGATTATCAACGGTCACGACAAAGCCACAATCATCGCCGACATCGCCCGCCGCTTCAGTGAGGCCCTGCTAGAGGCATTGTAGGGGCGGCCCTCCGCGGCCGCCCCACCACCGTGAACAACTCGTTTGGAATGAGCTACCAATAAGAAGCATTTTCCTTCCCTTAGGTCTCACCTTCACGAGGTGGGGCGGCCACGGAGGGCCGCCCCTACAACTCGCAGCAGGTTTAAAGCTCGGCTAGCGTCGTCAGGACCAAGTCGACGTCGGTAAGATCAGGCAACAGAGCATCCGGTTCACATGCCAACATGTCCTCTTTCGAGTAGAGCCGGCCAGTTCCCACTGCTACTACTCGCGCCCCAAAATGACGCGCACACGCGATGTCATTTGGTGTGTCACCGATCACGATAAATTGATGTGGACGCAAAGTTGACTGCAAAGCCTCGTTAATTCGCTCTGCCGCGATAGCCGGTAGGTCTCGCCGGTCGTGCGACTCTTCCCCGAACGCTCCAGGCAATGTAAAAAACTTTTCCAGGCCGACGAGTTCCATCTTTAGATAGGCCATTGGTTCAATGTTGCCCGTTAAGAGAGCCGACCGGTAACGAGGTTCTTGTGAAAGTCGCTCCAGAGTTTCTCGAACTCCGGGTAAGACCTCAAAAAATGGTTCACCGTTACCAGTCACCCTCTTCGCTTCCTGGGTAAGTCGCAGGCTAACGTCGTGAATGCGCTTCCGAATGTCCTGATGAGTGAATCCTTCTTCTTTCAAAGCCTCGGCGATAATCTGGAAGTCAGTCATGCCTGACACTCTCATACTAGCCAGCGTTCCCGAGGTCCCAAAGATCTCTTCCATCACCGGGATTGTATATTCCTTGTAACCACCCGTCTTTAACGAGTGAATCAAGGTCCCATCAATGTCCCAAAGCAAAATTCGAGTGTCGGCTGACACTCGAGCGTTATTGTGGTTGCCGTTAACTGAATTCATTTTTTACTCGACGATCGCAAGAACATCCCCCGCGTTGACAGTATCACCCGGTTTGACGTTGACTGCTTTAACACTGCCTTCTCGCGGAGACTTCATTTCGTTTTGCATCTTCATAGCTTCTACAATAACTACTCCCTTCCCTTTTTCGATCTGTGAACCAACCTCAACCATGACTCTGACAACCTTTCCTGGCATGGGGGCCAGAATCTCCGCACTCCCATGGTGATGGTCACCAGTGTCGTTGGCGCCTCGCAGCCTCCTGGGATCTGAAATGCCAACACTGTAGCTGCGATCGCTAATGGCAACTGCGAAATTTTCTTTCCTGGCAGTGCGATTAACTCGACAGTCAAAAACCTGACCGTCTTTCAAGACCAGGTAGCTGCCATCTTCCCGTCTATGAAATTCGAGCTCGTACTTTCGGCCGTCGACTGTAGCGAAGACACGCGACTCGTCAATTGTCAGGGTGAGTTCAGTATCGCGATCATCCACTCGAGCTTTTACTTTCATGACTTCCCCCAACGCGACGGTGAGGGCTTATTAACTATCTCCGCTCCATTGAGAGAAGCTATTCGCCCGGACAAACGCCAACGACTGGTGGAAGTGGAGGCCACGGGAGTGCGATTCTGTTGCGAATACTCGAGCGCAGCCACAATGGCCGCGATATCCGCTTGTTGATCACTTTCATGCACTTCTGTTTCCACCGCTGTCCGCTGATTGAAACGACCGATAAACCCCGTGTCGAGCCGGCCGCTGATAAATTCATCATCTCTGACGACGTCGCGAAAGAACGGAAGGGTGGTCGTTATTCCGAAAACCTGGTATTCAGACAGCGCGCGTTTAAGTCGATCGATAGCTTCAAATCTATCTCGACCCCACACCGCCAACTTTGCAATCATAGGATCGTAATAGATCGAAACCACCGAGTTGGCCCGAACACCACTATCAACGCGCACGCCTGGTCCAGACGGCTCCACCAGCGCGGTTATTGTACCGGGCGAAGGTAAGAAGTTATTCGCGCCGTCTTCTGCATAAATACGGCACTCGATCGCATGACCCCGCCAATCAATATCTGCCTGACTGAACGACAATCGTTGTCCGGTCGCAACTGAAAGTTGTTCACGAACTAAATCAAGACCAGTAACTAATTCGGTCACCGGATGCTCTACCTGCAAACGCGTATTCATTTCGAGAAAATAGAACTCGCGGGTCGCATCGGCTACCAGGAACTCGACTGTTCCCGCACCCGTGTAGTCAACAGCTTTTGCTATCAATACTGCTGCCTGGCCCATTCGCGTCCGCAAATCGGGATCATTAATTGGCGAAGGACATTCCTCGATAACTTTCTGGTGGCGACGCTGAATTGAGCATTCGCGCTCGCCGAGGTGAACGACGTTCCCATGTGAATCCGCAAAGATCTGAATTTCGATGTGTCGTGGTCGTTCGACAGCTTTTTCCAGATAGAGTGAGGAATCGCCGAAAGCGGCGGCGGCTTCGGCCTGTGCAGTCTCAAAAGCTGATAGGAGATCGTCGGGGCCGGTGACGAGCCTCATGCCCTTGCCGCCACCTCCGGCAGACGCTTTAAGCATCACCGGATAGCCGAACTCGGCGGCGGTTTCTCGCGCCTGCGCAAATGAAGTTAGCGGCTCGATGGTTCCGGGCACGACTGGAACGCCGGCTTGAAGCGCGACTTGCCGCGCTCCAATCTTGGAACCCATCAATTCCATTACTTTCGGAGTTGGACCAATAAAAGTCAGACCGGCGTCAATGACTGCGCTGGCAAACTCGGAGTTTTCGGCCAGGAATCCATATCCGGGATGTACGGCTTCAGCAGAAGTGGTCCTGGCTGCTGCGATGACGGCATCGATGTTGAGATAACTCTCCGTGGAAGGTGCTGGTCCAACACAGATGGCTTCGTCCGCCATTCTTACGTGGAGACTGTCGACATCGACATCTGAATAGATTGCCACCACCCGGATATCGAGCTCGCGGCACGTTCGAATTACGCGTACCGCGATTTCACCACGATTTGCGATCAGTATCTTCTTAAACATGCGGAATAGGAACCGGGGCCAGAGGCTGGGGGAAAGGAGTCATTGGTGATTGATCATTTCTGAATTCTCAATTGTTAATTCAGTTGCGATTCGTAACTCGCCATTCGTAATTCTTGGAGGAGTAATTCGTAATTCGTAATTCATTTTTTTGTCTGGGATCCCCGGCCGTTTCAATTAGAAATGATCAATGGACAATGACCAATGATCAATAAATCCCTCAACCACCCCGCCGTACCCCTGTCCCGGCCCTATATTCTATGAAACCCTTTCAAAATGTCGCGGGTCGTCAGCCTTAAAATCACTGGACGGCCGTGCGGGCAAGTGGTCGGTGATGAAGTCTGCAACAAACGATCAATCAACCAGCGCATCTTCTCTGGTGCAAGTGGCATATTCACTTTGATGGCCGCATGACAAGCAAGCGACGCCGCGATCTCGTCACGTAAAGTATCGCGAGCTGAATTCTTCTTCTCTGGATCTACGGTGTCCAGCAACTCGGCAAGCATGTTGCGAGCCTCGCTAGCCGGCAGATCTGCAGGCGTGGCCTTGATGGCAACTGTGCGACCCGATAGTTTCATCAACTCGAAACCGTAATGCTCCAACTCAGGCGCCAGCGCATCGAAGACGGCCGCTTGCGCTGGTGTCAGATCAAAAGTCTCAGGCACCAGTAGTTGTTGCGAATCAGTGCGACGCTCGGCTTCAAGAGCACGATATTTATCAAATAACACTCTCTCATGGGCCACGTGCTGATCGATCAGCAACAATCCATCATCATCAGTCGCAATGATAAAACTCTCTTCCAACTGGCCCAGCGGGCGAATATTCGAACTAAGAGACTCCGCTGTTACCTCGCGTGCAATCTTTTGCGCCGAGTTTAACGGCGGCAACACGGTTTTTGGCACACGCCGATCTTGAGACGCCTCTTCCCGGAAACTCGTCGTCGCGCGGAACATCTCTTCGACATCGTGGGCTATTTCATCGCCTGATGGCTCAACCGGTGCGGACGTTACGGGTACTTCCCAATCATCATCGGGAGTCTGAGTCGGAATAAAATCGATTCTTGGCTGAATCGGAGATACCGAAGTTTCATTCCTAACGGGAACGTTCGCTGGAGCGTTCATCTCGCCTGACGAGACTGAGGACCGGTAATCGGGTTGCGATGTAGATGCTGCCGCAACACTCTGGCTCAACTCAACCGGCGGTGCGGGTCGGTCTTCAATGCGTGCGTAACCAGCACTCGCGAGAGCCGAACGTATGGCCTCTCGAACTGCGTCTGCGACCGCTGCCTGGCGTCGAAAACGCACCTCGGTCTTGGCCGGGTGCACGTTGACGTCCACTTCTTCGAGAGGTGTTTCGATAAACAGTAAGGCAGCGGGATAAACGCCATAAGGAAGAATTGAGCGGTAACCTTCCGACAGCGCTCGTCCGATCATACGATCGCGAACAAAACGGCGATTAACAAACAGATACTGCGAATCACGAGTAGTGCGTCGATCTCTTGGAGCTGAAACAAATCCGCTCACTCGAGCCAGTTCGGAATGGCCGCCGTTTACCTCCAGCAGGTTCTCAAGAAACTCGCCGCCAAAGATCTGATATGCCCTTTCGCGCAGGTCCTTTGCCGCAACTGCTCTTACTACTTCACGCCCGTTATTCACAAGGGTGAACGCAATCTCAGGATGGGCCAGCGCGTAATGAGTGACTAAATTGGTTAGGTGAAAAGTTTCAGTAGCTTCCGAGCGAAGAAATTTTCTTCGCGCTGGGACGTTGAAGAAAAGATCGCGGACAACGATTGTAGTTCCCCGAGGGTGAGCAGCATCTTTTACGTTACGCATGCGACCACCCTCGATATTCACACGAGTTCCGGTAGCATCCCCTTCCCGACTCGTCGTCAACTCGACCTTCGCCACCGAAGCGATGGAAGCGAGAGCCTCGCCGCGAAATCCGAGCGTGCCGATTGCTCCCAAATCATCTGAGTTCCTTATTTTGGAAGTTGCGTGGCGTTCGAATGCGAGGATAGCGTCGTCGCGTACCATGCCGGTACCGTCATCGGAAATCTTCAACAGCCTGCGCCCGCCTCCTTCGATTTCTATGGAAATGCGGGTGGCGCCGGCATCGATACTATTTTCAACCAGCTCTTTGGCAACTGAGGCTGGCCGTTCAACAACTTCTCCGGCAGCAATCTGATTGGCTACGTGATCGGCGAGGACGCGAATTATTGACATGTTGGTGTTGGGTCTTAGGTCTTGGGTCTTGGTGCTTTGTGTTGGGGTAACGTCAAAGTTTTAAGCTCAAAGTACCAATTACAAAGCCCAAAGACCTAAGACCTAAGCCCCAAGACCACCTACAAATAAACAACCTGATGATCATTACTCCCGAGATTGATAGCGTTATAGATCCACTCAATCACGTACTTGCCGTGGCGAGCCAGCAATGAAGTAATGTTGATGTGCCGCTCCTGTAATTCCTTATTTGGATATAACTGATCAAACGCTCGCTGTAGCTGCCGGTGAGCCGCTTCATCTCTCGTCATCTGCGCCTTGATGAACCTCGTTCTGAGTCCATCAAGCTGGTACTTGATTTTTTTCCGGCCAGTATCGAGCGCGCCCGCCAGAGTCGGATCGATAGTTTGCAACTCTGCGCGCAACCGGTCGAGCTCGTTGTTAATATTCTGCTCGGCAGCATCAAAACCTTTTGCGGTGCCGGCGCTCAAATACTCCTCAACGACGCGCTTGATAACGGTATCGATGCCTTCAAAAAAATCCGGCAGACCAAGTCCATATCGTTCAAGCACGCGCCCGGTATGTCGTTCGATCATCGTCAAACTCGAACGCGGTAGAATCGGAGTCGCTGGTCGTTCCAATACGCGGTAGACCTCCGCAGTTTGCGCGAAGTAGGCAATCTCAGCCGCGCCACCACAATAAGCGATAGTCGGAAGCAGATAATCCTGGATGACTGCCCGCAGTGTTACGTTTGGACTAAATCGCTCCGGACTCTTGAGCGCTAACTCCGACAGCGCTGCTGCAGAGTATTCCTCGTTCAGATCCTTAGCCTTGTAATTACCATTGTCGAGACGCGTAACCGAATGACGCCGTCCCTCATTGTCGTGCAGAAACAGCGGAAAGGAGTTTGCCGTTGCTAACACCTGCGCATGGTAGCCGGCGGCTTCGAGTGCGCGACTCCGACTTTCAATAGCGCTGGCAATTTCCGGCGCTTTCTCCGCTGCTTTCGAATAGAGCGGCGCAGCCAACTGCTTCAGTTCTGAATCAAGTGGATCGAGGAAGATTAAACCGTACTGATCGAGCAACGCGGTCATCATCGATGCAAAACTCTCAACGTAACCACGACCCGGACGCCAGGATGACTTAACCAGAGCTTTCATGTCAGCGGCAAACTCAGAATTTGGCAGCAACTCAAACAATTGATTAACCACTTCATCGATCGACTCGTCGAGAATCACCCTACCGACAGGTTGGCCCTCATAATGAAGCGAAGTCGACACTTCGGCCTGTTTGAGTTGGCAATCACGTCCAATGACTTCAACCTTGGCAACTTCATCAAAATCGTGATCCTCGGCAGCAATCCAAAATACTGGAACCGCCTTGGTACCTCTCTGTTTTAGGCAACCGGAAAGCTTCACTGCCATTAGCGCCTTATAAATCGTGTAGAGCGGACCGGTAAAGAGTCCAGCCTGCTGCCCGGAGACAACAGCGATACAGTCCGGATCTCGCAATAACTCGATATTCTTTAATGTCTCACTGCCGGCGTGCCAACGACTGTTCATTGCCTGAAGCGCGTCGCAAACTCGCTTGCGATCCACGCGATAAGCGCCAAGAACCTCGGGAACTCGGTCCTGTAACTCATGGTGAAAGCGGACGGCTGAGGGGTAAAAAGTTCTCAGTTTTACTGGATCTTTGACGTAATCCAAAAACAATCGGGATTGATGCGGAACTATATCGAACGGGAAGGTCTCGACACGCAAACCGGATTCTTCAGGGGTGCTATAACAGGCGGCTTCAGCTGTACTCAAGGTTGTTTGGCTCCTGCGCGACATTCTACGCAGGATAACGAGATTTCTGCCAGCGCTCGTTGAGTCGCGCGCGGCAAGGGCCAGTACGGATTCGCGGTAGCGTCGGGTGAGTCTCGAGCTGATATGACTCGTTGAATACTGGTGATTCACCCGACGCCTACCGCGAATCGGTACTGACCCTTGCTATTCCCGACTGCCAGGAATTTGGCTTTCGATCACTCTTTCGACACGCAAGAACAGCTCGCATTTAGAAACTCAAAGAACAAATCATGATTCTCAAATGATCAGGTTGCGGGTCTTTACGGAGCGGTCCTGAGGTCGGATGCGAGGGCCTTGAGGAGTGAGCCAATATCGAGCGTCGCTTCTTCGCCGGGAGATTTCAAGGGAGCTCTCACGGAACCGCCGCAATAGCCGTTCAGATCCATCGCAGCCTTCAGACCACCGATGCCGTACTTCGTGGTCACTGCCGCCGCGAGTGGAGTCAGAACTAATTGCAGGGTTCTTGCCTCGTCGACTGCATCAGTCCGGAAGCTATTAAAAATTTCCAGGCAAACATCAGGCACAACGCACCCAACCGCGAGAATTCCACCAGTAGCGCCAGCATCAAGCATGTCAAACAGAACGGTTCCGTTGCCTGTCATTACTGCAAAGTCTGCTGGGCAGTGTTCGACAGTGCCTCTGAACCCGGCAACATCATTCGAACTGTCCTTAACTCCGATGATGTTTTGATGATCGCTAAGTTTGGCAATCGTTTCAGGTTCAATCTTTATTCCAGTAAGAGCGGGCATGCTGTACAGCAATACCGGAACAGGTGAGTCGTCCGCGACAGCCTTGTAATAGCTGACTAATACCTCCTGAGTGATGGCGGAGCGATAAAACGAAGGCGTTATCACAAGAACAGCATCTGCCCCGGCGGCTGCGGCTCTTTTGATCTCAGCGAGGGTTCCTCGAATGCTCTGTTGGCCGGCGCCGGCGATAAAAGCGCGATCGGACGGAACGAACTGACGAGCCACCTCTACAAGGTTCAGGTACTCACGTTCATCGAGATGTACTCGCTCGCCTGTCGAACCCATAAGAACTATTCCACTGATACCGGTTCGCAACCATTGAGCGAGATTTTGTTGCAGAGCTTTGATGTTTATTTCGCCGTCATTGGTGAAAGGAGTTGTCGATGGAAGAAGGATGCCGTCGAGCCTGTTGAGAATGTTTTGTTTGTCGGTCAAGTCGAGCAATTATATTGACGCTTCGTAAAAAGGATCAACTCCCCTCCGCATTCCTGTGCGGTTCTTCTCTGCGTAACTCTGCGGTCCTCAGCGTCACTCTGCGCTACCGTACGGACGACACATCAGGATTAAAGCCGGAAAGCAACGCAGAGTGACGCTGAGGACCGCAGAGTTACGCAGAGGCACCCAGAGCAATTACGCGACTAACTTCTTGGGGGGCTCCTTCACTAAAACTCCGTCGACAAATTTCATCCGCAACTCGAATTCGAAATTCACTTTAACTTTGTCAGGGGTAATATCAAGTACAAGCGCAAGAGTCTTTATCAAACTATCCTGGTTCCCTTTGAACGCGAGTTCGATCGTCGCCTTCATGCCACCAGTTCCCTTTTCATTGAGCCGCACCTGAAACGTCAGCGTCCCCCCTTTGAAAGCAAACTTACCCTCAACCATCAAATCGTAAGTCAGCTTCCCGTCGCTAGTCTGTACATTCACCACAAAGGTGAGTTTGTTGCTCTTGTTGAACTGATAACTTCCCTCTACTTTCAGATCGATTTTGGTCGACTTTCCAGCTTCGTGTTCCAGGTTCATCTTTCCGGCCAGCACAAAACCTTGACCTTCTTTCGTGGTCTTATCGATTTGGCCTTCGAACGTAGCCTGGAATTTTCGCTGCGAGTGGCCCAGCGACAACTCCCATTTCGCGTTGGCTGAATTCCACCGGTGCTGACCTTTAATATTGAAAGCCAGCTTCGTCCCATCCTTATCTGCAAAATAGGCAAATCCAGCTGAGACCGCCTTGATAGAACCCGCAAAAGCGATCGCCACATCCGGCTTGGTCAAGTCGCCTGTAATCTTGCTGTGAAATACCAATTGACCGTTGTCTGGATTGACGTCCCACTTGCCGACGAATTCAATTTGCGCCTTCCTGGGAACGCGAACAGCAGACGTATTTAGATCATTGCGTGTGAAGGCGATGAAACGCAGTAAATCGTCGGCCTTAAATTCCTGGACCAGGTTCTTCTCGGCTTTCAGCATGGCTGTGCCGGACAAACCTTTTTCGCCCTTTATCTCAGCATGGGTACCATCATTCATCTCGATCGAAAGATTGTTGCTGTCTTCAGTAAAACGCAGACTTCCATAGACAGTAATCCTGGTAGCTGCGGCAACACCGTCGGGTGTAATGACGGCGTAGACCAGATCGTGCGCATCATCGATCAGGATTTGGCCCAGGAAGATGCACTTCTCTGAATCGGCGCCGCCGTTGGCTGCCGCCGGAATCTGGGCCGTCAACTGATTGAACTCGTTGAAACCATATCGCACAGGAACTGGTGTCTGTGTCGCCCCATCAATCTCATAGCGAAGCAGATTTTCCTTTGGCTCGGTTCCCTGTGCCTCGGTACGCCAACTGCCCTTGACGCTGCGACTACCGTTCGACAAGAGGACGGCAACTTTTCCATCCGGTTGAAAAATGTGCTTCTGAGTTCCTGCGTTCAGTTGAAGTTCTTTCATTTCAGGCTCCTCTTATTCGTGAGTTCAATAATCAGAAGGTGTATGAGACACCAGTGTAGATTGTCCCGGACTTATGAAGCGCTGAGTCTGGAGAGTAAGCGTAGCCAATAGATAAATTGATATTCTTGCCGCCTAACTGTCGCAGCTCAAATGCCAGTCCGTAGCCTCTAGTGTTTTTCGAAACAGGATCTAAAAACGAGTCGGGATCATGGACGCGGCCAAGATCGTAAAAAACTTTTAAGTAAGCATTGCTTAAGTCGATTGGCAGACTGGGCGTTGAATCATCCAAACAATCGCGAAGTAGCATTGACGCAACGGGCTTGCGACTAACAAAGTGCCATAACACAAGCGCGTTGACGCCAAATTCAAACTGATCCGCCGAAAGCTTGCGTCCAATAATCTCGCCTTCTTCCAACCCTCGCACCGTAAGTGGACCACCCAGTCTGGCTAATTCGAAGAGCGGGGTTCCATGCGTGCTGGTACTCATTACCCGGTTGTACCGTACAAAAAAATCTTTAGCGGATGAGACGCCAAATGTCATGTCCGCGCTGATTAGCGCTCGCAACTTGTTGAATTGGTAATCGGCTCCAAAAGCTTCGAACGAACGCGCCATCGCGCTCTGCATTGAAAGATTGAAGACTCCTAAGCCGGCTCGCTGTCCACGTCTGAAATCGTGACTGACACCTGCGTTAACATCCAGGGAAAGCGAAGTGACTTGCGTTCGCGAGCGCGGCAACAAACTCGTATCGAATGAAACCAGCGTGGAAAGAAACTGGTCTTCTCGTATATTCACGTCACGATATGAGAACACCGGATTCGCCACGAGATAGAGTCGTGTTCGTTTGCGATCTTCCTCCGAGACGCAATTCTCCCGACTATGGTCCAACAATGAAAACGAATCGTAGGCGACTGAGAAACGTACCATCGAGCCCGCTTCACGAGCTGCGACCTCATCAGGGGTGAGGTTACCGAATCGAGTGTCCTTATCACTGAAGTACTGAACGGTAATGTCGAACAACTTCGCGTGCCAGCCTTTAGTGTCTTCGTTGAAAAATGGACGGGCGAAATTGAACCTGACCTTCTGGACCTGTGGTCCACCTTCGTAGGCGAGCTTTGCGCTCTCAGCAACCCCGAGAAAATTGTTTTCTTCGAAAGATAGAGAGCCGGTGAAGTCTTCTTCTGGCGAATATCCAACTCCGAGCCTCGCGGCCAAATCCTTATCGGCCTGCATCTTTCGAGTAACGGTGTAAATAAGGTGTTGCGCCTGACCATCGGATCTTATTCGTTCAACTGAACTGACATCCTTATCGGTTGAGAGTTTCTCCTGGTCAGCCCTGATCTGTTCTGTGGTGAGAATCCTGCCCGGCCGGGCTAACAGACTATTCGAATGATTCTGCAACAGCTTTTCGCGAAGCCTCTGCCGCTTAACGGCAAATTTCGGTTCTATAGACGTGTTGTCGTACTCCATCTCTCTGGGATTCTTTACGACCTCGATATCGATTTCTTGCGAGAGCTGGAGATTGGAGACGGAAATGTTCCATGGCGAGCCCGGTGTTGAATCAACAACTCCGACTCGCACTTTAACCCTGGCCCAATCAACCTGGGGATCAAACAGGTTCAGGTTGTAAATATTGGTCAAAGCATTTTCCACGTTTTCGGCGACAGCCTTACCACTGCACGGGTCAACTCGCGGCACTCCCAAACTCGTCAGTAATCCTTTATCGATTGCTTCGTTGAAGGCTTTCGCAGCGACAGATAGCAACTCACTCGAAGTGCGTTCAACGGCTGCAGCATCAGAGTTGATGGTCACGTCTCGTTTAGCATCTCGTAAATCAATGTCAGTAAATCCAATCGTGACAGCTATGTGACCTGCGGGCGTATTTGCTAAACCTGGGATTGCCACTGAAAGGTCGACGGTCTTTGAAATTTCTGACGCCGTTCCGCTTGCAGACGCTAGTGTTTTGATATTTATCTGGAGTGAATCCGGAATCTTGCAACTTTCATATTTAAGACAGAGTCGAACCGTAAACAATTTGCCCAGGTCACTATTGAGCGGAGGATTAGTCAATTCGACAGGCAAGATCAATTCAAAACCGGGTCTGACTGAGTCGAGATCCGCCAGCAACAACTCTAGTTGATTAGGATCTCCCGGTTCAGGATTGCCACCTTTCCCGACCCCAATCTCGAGGCCGCTATCCTGGATCTGTTGCATGATCTCCATAATTCGGTCCTTCAACAGATCATCGCCCGGCACAACGACTTGTTCTGGACCAGGAGTTCCGGCCAGAACCCAGATATTCCTTGAGGGACTATTCTCTGAAGCCGAAACGGTCTTTGCTGTTAGACGAATTTCGATGAACTTATTCTCCGGACTGCAGACAGTGAAACGACCCTGACCGTTAACCAAAAAGGGGAACAACAATAGAAGGGCGACCAAACTCATTAAGGTCTGACCCCTGTTGAACCGCATGTCGCGACCCGGGCGTTCCAAAACACAAGCCTGATCGAAATCCTGCATATTGGGATTCAATCTAATTTCTTTCGCAACTTTGTTTTGACATCTTCGAGAAATACTCGTGAGCGTCGTGATGCCAGAAGATAGGGCGCATACTCACGACTCTGTAAGTCTGGCGAGGACCGGACCAGGTGAAGTCCACAGAGTAAAAATTCTACCTCTTAACGACCCTTTTGAAATTGAAACCTATCACGACAAAAGGCCCGAGGGAAGTGTCTTAGATGGTCCTGATCGTGTCTTGGAAATGATCTGAAAAAGTATTGACAGCGGTAGCAGCGACATTTATTGTGCGATGTCCTTGAAACAATCGGGCCAGTTCTTCCTCGCGCATGCCAATCGGGCTGACTCAAGCAATGCCAAGATGGAGGTCTTATGAGCGCAGAAAAGCTTTCCAACCCTTTCATGGCCACAATTGCGGACCCTAAAGAGCGTCGTCTCCTAATCTGCGAAGTTTTGATTGAAGAGTACGAAAGCCTGGCCCAACCTCAAATCGACTTCACCAGTATCAAAAGCGAAATTGCCAAGTTTCGAGCCGAATGCGAAAAGCTCGACAACGACGAGCTAGTAAAACGCGAGTATGAATTGAATGACAGAATGTTAAAGCGGATCTACTCGCTGATGGCGAAAGCCCAGAGTAACGCGGCGAATGAATTTGCTGAGGCAGAGTTCCAATCGCGCCGTAACGCGTTGGCCGAAAATTTCAAGAACCTTTCACCTGATGAGCTTCACCGCGTAGCTGAACGCGGAGTCGCTGCTCAAATCTATGGTCATATTGCCGAACTCAGGTCCAAGTTCACGGGTCAGTTCATCGACGTCACCGACGAGCAGAAGCGAGACGCGATGGTCGAACAAGCGATCCTCGATAGTCTGGTCAAGGAAGCACTCGGCCCCCCGGGTAAAAAGGGTGAAGCCAATGTTGGTGATAAGCCGAAGAAAGGCGAGGGCATTAGTCGTAAACAAGCAGAACGCGTACAAGCCGGGACGTTGCGTTCAGCCCTTTGTTTATCCGGCGGTGGAATTCGCAGCGCGACTTTTAACCTGGGAATTCTTCAGGGCCTTGCTCGCCACGGATTGCTGGAAAGATTCGACTACCTCTCCACCGTTTCGGGAGGAGGATTTATTGGCGGCTGGCTCTCAGCCTGGATCTGCCGCCAGGGCATGTCCACAGTAATGGACCAGCTCAAGATCAGGGCAAACCCCATGCAACCTGATCCGAAACCGGTTGAGCATCTGCGGGTCTACAGCAACTATCTAAGTCCCAAACCAGGACTCTTGAGCGCTGACTCGTGGACCCTGGTTGCGAGTGTCCTGAGGAACCTGCTCTTGACATGGTTAGTCTTCCTGCCCGTTCTAGCGCTCTTTTTACTCTTACCGCGCATCTGGACCTCCATCCTCTTGCGCAGTTTCATGCACACGAAATACTCAATTCCGATCTCGCTTATCGTCGCGTGCTTGTCGGGAATGTGCGCAATGATCTACACCGGGCTCAGCCTGCCGAGCGCAAATGCTTCAGAAAGCCCCACTGAAACTGATCCCTATAAGGTCCGACAAGGAAGGTTCATAGTTCGTTCCCTGGTGTGGTTAGTTATTAGCGCCGCTGCGTTTTCCATCTTTTCGTGGGCTGCTGCAAATGCAGGACTTGCCGTGCTCCGCTGGTTGTCCTTTTATTTGGTCGTTATATCTATCGTCATTGGACCAGGCTGGATCACCTGTCTTATCAAGACCATCCAATCTACTAAACCGGAGAAACGTAATCGGAACTTATTTGGAGCCCTGACTGGAGCTACTGTCCTGATCGGCATCGCCGTCTTAATAATCTCGTTTATGGCTCGGTTTGCCAGCCACTCTTTTTTACCGGGCAGCGAACCGAACGATCTCGTCTACTCCATCTTCTCGGTACCACTCGTCCTGGTGATGATGATGCTAACAGGTGCACTTATCGCCGGGTTGACGAGTCGATTCGCCAAAGACGATGACCAGGAATGGTGGGCCAGGGCCGGAGCATGGGTGTTCATCGTTATTGTGGGCTGGACTCTAATTCATATTTTGGTTTTATATGGACCACTGCTGCTCCTCACACTCGTAGTTACTTTGAAGAAGGTCTATACCACCGGATTAAGGACGCTCAAGTGGGGTGACATAGGAACGATTGCCGGTACCGCACTCGGCATTGTTTCCGGAATCATTACGCTGATCGGTGGGTTTAGCGCGAGGACCCCCGCTAACGCGAAAGAAGCACAGCGGGTCGGTGTCGCAGGCAAGTCTCTCTCCCTTTTGACGTCAATCGTCGCGCCAATCTTTCTTGCCTTTGTATTTATAGTCATTTCACTGGGTACTGATTTTCTACTCGTTAGTCCCCTGGGGCAGCTCCTCTCGCGCGCACTCGGAGGTCCCAACTTGCCATTTCCAACTGAAGCTACGCTGTACGCAAGTTGGCACCTCACGCTCTTGAAAGAGACACCATTTCGGTTGATCGTGTTGCTCTGCGCAGCAATTATCGTCCTCGTTTACATTATTGGCCCATTCATTAGCACGAACGCTTTCTCCCTGCAGTTTATGTGGCGGAATCGGATCATTCGGGCTTACCTCGGAGCGTCGCGTGAAAAACGGAACCCCAATGAATTTACCGGATTTGACACTTTCGACAATCTGCAAATGTTCGAGTTGCGAAAGCAACCGGGAGACGATAACAGGGCCCTTCGAGCAGGACGACCTCCAGATGACATACAAGCTGAGCCGCCTCGCAAGCTACTTCACATCCTGAATCTCGCGCTAAATCTCACAGGCGGAGAAAAACTGCAGTGGCAAGATCGTCGCGCCGAGTCGTGCACGGTGTCACCATTGCACACCGGGAGTTACTGGCTCGGGTATCGCCGATCGTCGCACTTCGGTGGACCGGAAGGCATCTCGCTAGGCCATGCAATCGCCATTTCCGGCGCGTTTGTGAGTCCGAATATGGGGTACATGATGACATCTCCGGTCGTCCGTTTTCTGATGGCTCTATTCAATGTGCGATTCGGGGCATGGCTCGGCAATCCTGGGCCAGCCGGAGATAAGCCGGATCTCCTTGAACGATTACTCAGCATTCCACTTCGCTTGTTTGGGTTTCGCGTTGGCCGTCCATTTCTGCTCGGGTCTCCCAGTCTTTCCGTCCTACCTTTTATATCCGAGGCGTTTGGCGACATCGATGACAAATCGCCTTATGTCTATCTTTCTGATGGTGGCCACTTTGAGAACCTGGGACTCTATGAAATGGTACTGCGGCGCTGTCGCTTTATTGTGGTCAGCGATGCGAGTACCGATCCTGACTACGCCTTTCAGTCACTAGCGATGTCAATTCGTCAGATTCGGGTGGACCTTGGCGTTCCGATAGAACTACCTGAATTGTCGATCAGTGCTCCGACCCAGGATCTGAAAAACAAGTACTGCGCGATCGGGACAATCCGTTACTCATGCGTTGACCGCGATCCGCAGGATTACACAACCAGAGATAAGGATTTCGACGGTGTGTTGATCTACCTAAAGCCGTCGCTCATCGGTGAAGAACCTCGTGACGTAGTCAACTACTGGCAAGGAAGCAACGCGTTTCCGCAGGAAGTAATTACGGACCAATGGTTCAGTGAGGCTCAATTTGAGAGCTATCGCGCTCTAGGCTCACACATGATTGATACTATCTGCGGCGGTGAGAGTAGCAATCCCATCAATCTTGCAGCGTTTGCCACGAGAGTGCGTGATCATAATGAGATTGACTTCAGATCGTTCCGCGAGAAGATTAGCTATCTCGCACTTGAAGAGGTTTTCAAAGAAGGCATGAAGCAAGAGAGCATCGACTCGTTCCGCCTAAAAGTACGTCGCTTCGCCGAACGAATCTTCCGATCGTGATCCTTTGCGCCTGTGAATAACTCAAAGCCGAACCCGTACCACTGTAACTTCCGTACTTGACCAAACATCTAGCATGACCGGATGATTGATCCATCTTTTCCAGAGGTACCAATCATGCCGGCTAATCGATTTATCCAACTCGACGTATTCACGCGGAATGCCTTCCAGGGTAACCCTCTCGCCGTTTTTCCCGAGGGCGACCACCTTACCGATGAACAAATGGCCAAAATTGCGCGCGAGATGAATCTTTCCGAAACTGTTTTCGTGCAAACTCCCACAGATCCAAAAACTCGTCCTGACCCCAATAAAAATGGACCAGCGCCTGAGGTCTTGAAACGTCTAAGGATCTTTACACCAATGCGCGAGATTCCGTTTGCGGGCCACCCAATAGTTGGTACATGGAACGCGCTCGCTCGGGAAGGGCTTGTTCAGCTGCCTGAAAAGGGAAACGGTTGGAAGCGTATTTATCACGAGGTCCAAATTGGCATCCTGCCTGTAGACATCGAGTTCCATGACGGCCAACCAATCCAGGTTGTTATGACGCAGGGTAATTTTGAGATTCTCGTCGAGGTAAATGAGGAGAAAAAGAGAGACGAGATCGCAAAGTCTCTCGGTCTTGGACCTGGTGACTTGGACCACGCTCTTCCGATTCAGGGAATCAGCACTGGACTTTCCTGTTTGGCTGTCCCAATCAAATCTCTCGACCGTCTGAAGGAGTGTAAAGTTAACGCCTCCAACCTGGCAGATCTCTACACCGGGCTCGGCACGACGGGATGTCTTGCGTTTACAAGAGAGACTCTTGAGAGTGGTTCAGGAGCGCACGCTCGCTTTTTTGCTCCCGCTGACAACATTCCGGAAGATCCCGCAACGGGAAGTGCTTGTGGTGCATTAGGCGCGTATCTGGTTAACCACAACGCCCTGAAACTTAAACCCGAGGAAGGACGATACAAGTTTGTGATCGAACAAGGCGATTTCATTAATCGTCCCAGCCGCATTAACCTCGATGTCAAAGGAACTGCTGGTAAAGTCGAGGAGGTTAAAGTCGGAGGGGCATCGGTTGTGGTGGCTAAGGGCGAGGTTTTCATCTAAGAAGAGGCGAGCATAGAGCTCAATCTGGTTCTAAAAAAATGAGCGAGTTACTGGATCTACTTATCATCGGAGCTGGACCAGCCGGTCTTTCCGCAGCAGAGTCAGCCAAGGTCGAAGGTTTAAACTATCTCGTAATTGAGAAAGGGACGATTGCCGATACCATCCGGCGTTATCCCGTTGGTCGAACCATGTTCTCGACGCCAAATGAAGTTGAAATGCACGAGGGGACATTAAGACCGGTCCAGGAAAAACCAACACGTGAAGAACTCCTCTCTCATTACGTCCATTTCGTATTGGACCACGACTTGAAGATCAATACGGGCGAACGAGTCACTGACGTTTCCGGCGACGTGGACCATGACTTTCTAGTTAAGACTGATAAAGCTGAATATCGAGCAAAACGGATCCTGTTCGCAATTGGTGCAATGGCAAGACCGCGGCTGCTCAACATTCCCGGGGAAGATCTTCCAAAGGTACATTTTCGGTTCGTCGATCCCTATCCGTATGTGCGGAAAGATGCGCTTGTGGTTGGTGGTGGCAACAGCGCGGCCGAAGCCGCCTTGTTCCTTTCTGAAGAAGGCGCTCGAACCACGATGGCCATCTGGCGAGAAGACTGGGAGAACCGCGATCCTAAAGCGGGCGCGATGAAACACTGGGTACGAAAGCCTTTGGAAGCACAGGTGACGGCCGGCCGCTTAAACGTTGTTCTATACAAAGAAATAAATGAGATTAAAGAGGAAACCGTGACCCTCACGACCGAGGCCGGCGAAACCTTGACGATCGCGAATGATGTTGTCTTCGTCTTAATCGGAAGCGATGCCGATCTGACTCTTTTAAAACGACTCGGAGTGAAAACTGAGTCGGGAAAATTGACTGAAGTGCCGGTCTATAATCCTGAAACTTTTGAGACCAATGTTCCAGGCATCTACGTGGTAGGCCACTTTACTCACGCTCGTCACATCAAAATGGCCATCGACATCCCGAGGCGCATAGTTCCAGTAATCGCTCAAAGCCTGACAACAAGAGTGAGTTAAAGTGTCTAAGCCTTGAAAGAGGAACAATGCAAAAGCTACCTCTGGCATTCTTTGTTCTGCTCGCACTCATCACCGAGACGACTTCGCAAACAGCGAAAGACAAAAAAGTTCCGTCACTAACACGATCGACCCTTTGCACTAAAACATTTGCGCTGGACACTCTGAAGCAGCAGATGGCCCTGGCTCGAACCATCGACGATCCGGTTGCCCGGATAGCGGTCCAATTGAAAGTAGCCGATTTGCTGTGGCCCGCAGACCATGCTCAGGCTCAAGCGTTCTTTCTCGAAACATTTGACGTCGCAGTTCAGCACTTTAAGGCGAACGGGACCGAGACAAAGCGTTCCGGCTTGCTGACAATCGAGACGCCCGATCAACGTTTCGTAGTAATAACCGCTTTAGCTAAACGCGACCCGGCGATTGCTCGCAAGCTCGCTTCGCAAGTTCTGGAAGAAGATTCACGGAACGCGACCATGACCGCTTCCGACAATCAAGCAGGAAGAGCACAGGCACAAAAGCTGTTGAATGTCGCCATGATGCTGGTAGCGGAAGATCCTGCTACCGCAGTGAATTTTGCTCGTGGAAGCTTGCGTTATCCCGCGAGCCTATACTTGTCGATCTTCCTGTACAACCTGGCGAGAGCAAATCGATCGCTGGCAAATCAGCTTTACCGTCAGGCGCTGCTTGCTTATCGTGAGCGCCCCATGGACCAACTCTTATACTTATCGTCTTTTCCCTTTGGGAACGATCGGGAAGCGGGCGAGATGCCGGTCTACACCACTTATAGCGTTCCGCCTGGTTTCCTGCCTGACCCTGAATTGCAGCGTCTATTCTTAACAACCCTGCTTGCGCGAGCGAGCAACGCTCAGGAAGTGGTGGCGGGATCTACACCTAATGATTCGCTGTCCGACGCAGCACAAATGTACCTGGCCCTCTCAAGACTCGAAGAGAAAATAAAGGAATTTGTGCCCGATCTGCTTGATGATAGCGTTGCGGCAAAAGAGCGGCTCAGAGCCATGTTGAATCCTGCTACACAAGAACGGGCCACCGGCGCACTCGGAGGAGTCAGAACCCCTCTGGGGAGTTTTGACGAACAAGTTGAAGCGGCTGAGAAACGCCCGGACGTCTCGGCGAGAGACGCCGATCTCGTGGGAGCTGTCGTCAATTCGTCGAACGAACAGACAGTCGAAAGAGTCCTGGATGTTATCGACAAAATTTCTGAAACAAGTGTCCGGGAAGAACTGACAGATTGGTTTTTATTCTTCCGATCGCAACGATTGATCGGGGAGAACTTGACTGAAGCCAAAAAGCTGGCGAGCAGGCTTACCCGATTGGACCAGCGTGCTTACTTGTATTCGCAGATAGCAGAAGTTTTGCTCAAGCAAGCGGAAGACCAGAGTGAAGCGCGGCAAATTTTGAATGAGGTATCCGACGCAGCCAACAAAGCGCCTAAGACGGTCGTCACCGCACGTGTTATTTTGGCCCTGGCACACCGATACGCCCAAATTGATAAGAACCGCGGGATTGAAGAACTAACCAATGCCGTCAGATTAATCAACGCTATCGAGAAACCGGATTTTTCTCAGGATTGGGTGATGATGAAAATCGAGGGAAAGTGGATAGGCATTTATGGCGGCTTCTCCGCACCGGGATTCAGTCCCCCAACGGCATTTCAAGAGGTTTCTAAGATCGATTTCGACAGCGTCTTTGTACTTGCTGGTACCTTCACGGATAAGTCTTTGCGGGCCCTTACTACTGTGGCGGTGGTTGAGCCGTGCCTTGAGACTCAGAAGACCAAGGCGGCAAACAGAAAATCTAATTGAGAAGTCGTTCAGCCTTCTGGTCCGACTGGTTGAAGTTGTCGCCGCACGCCTCTCCTTCAACTCTGCGTCACTCTGCGCTCCTCCGCGTCTCTCTGCGTATTCTCTTAACTACTGATTAGGGGCTAGATTTTAAAGAGACTACGCAGAGTGACGCGGAGTGACGCAGAGTGACGCAGAGATCACCTTGAGCAATTAGACGCTCACACAACTCGTTACTAATCGGCAGATTTATTTAAAGAAGTCTGTCGAGTCGCCTCGGTCGCGTCTGGCTACTCCAGTTTCGTAAGCTGCCAACTCGACATCTCGAGCTACTGCTTCAGCCACTCGTTTATCGAACACAGAAGGAACGATATATTCCGGATGCAATTCCGCTTCGGTGATAATTCCGGCAATAGCGTGGGCGGCTGCCAACTTCATAGCCTCGTTGATACGAGATGCTCTACATGCGAGGGCTCCTCTGAATATTCCGGGAAAGCATAGAACGTTGTTAATCTGGTTGGGATAATCCGAACGACCTGTCGCCATCACCGCAACGTAGGGCGCCGCGTCTTCTGGCATGATTTCTGGAGTTGGATTTGCCATCGCGAAAACGATTGGTTTGTCAGCCATATTTTTGACGTCTTGCTCGTCGATCACTCCGGGCACTGACAACCCCAGAAACACATCCGCCCCTTTGATTACCTCGTGAACAGTTCCCTGCTCTTCCTTAAAGTTGGTGTTTTGCGCGTACCAGTCTTTAACCCAGTTCATGTTTCCCTTGCGACCACGATAGATCGCACCCGATTGGTCGCAACCGATTATGTTCTTCACCCCGGCCGCC
>Ga0207674_10002743_pt1 | contig 21967 bp, 15 predicted proteins | sample KBSCornC72_FD_184303 | JGI IMG/M metagenome (GOLD analysis project Ga0207674, IMG submission 184303) | Corn rhizosphere microbial communities from Kellogg Biological Station, Michigan, USA - KBS Corn C7-2 (SPAdes) (version 2) | ecosystem: Host-associated > Plants > Roots > Rhizosphere > Soil ...
ATTGATGGGCACAACCCGCATCTGACCAACGAGAAGGATGCGAAGCAGATCGTCGCGGAGCTGGAGAAGCTTCCGTTCATCGTCTCCAAAGTCGAAAAGAAGCAGCGTCGTAAGCGGCCAGGCGCGCCGTTTACCACCAGCACTCTGCAACAGGAAGCGGCGAAGAAGCTGGGCTTCTCCTCCCGGCGGACGATGCGGGCCGCGCAAGATCTCTACGAAGGCGTGGACGTTGGTGAGGAGGGACCGGTCGGTCTCATCACCTACATGCGGACCGACTCGGTTCGAGTCTCCGATACCGCGATCGCCGCGGTAAGAGGCTTCATCGAGAAGAATTATGCCAAGCCGTATCTCCCGGAATCGCCGAACACATATACCTCGAAAGCGGCTCGCACTCAGGATGCCCACGAGGCGATTCGTCCGACCGACGTCAGCCGCCGGCCGGAGCAGGTCCAACCTTACCTCGAACCCGACCAGTTCCGCCTCTACCAGCTGATCTGGCAGCGGTTCGTGGCGTCTCAGATGAACCCGGCGGTGTACGATGTTACCGTCGTGGACTTCGATCTGGGCCGCTATCTGTTACGCGCGACGGGATCGGTGCTGGTCTTCGACGGTTACCACACTCTCTATCTCGAGGGTCGCGAGGCCGAGGAAGGGAAGTCCATGGACGATCTGCCGCCCATCCCGCCGCTTGCCGTGGGCGACCGGGTTGAGGTCCGTCAGATCACTCCCAACCAGCACTTTACCGAGCCGCCACCGCGCTTCTCGGAAGCGAGCCTCGTGAAGGAACTCGAGCGACTGGGCATCGGGCGCCCGTCCACCTACGCGCAGATCATCAGCACGCTAACCGCGCGCGAATACGTGCGCCTGGAGCAGCGGCGCTTCTCGCCCACCGAGCTGGGCGAGACCGTCGAGCGGATCATGGTAGAAAGCTTCCCCTCGATCTTCAACGTCGAGTTCACCTCCGAGATGGAAACGGAGCTGGACAAGATCGAAGAAGGGGAGTTGGGCTGGCAGCAGGTACTGCAGGACTTCTATGGGCCGTTTACCAAAGCCCTGGATGCCGTGAACCTGAGCGCCATCGTGGCGGAGGCACACGGTCTCAAGTCCGAAGAGCTGGCCCGCGAGCGCTGTCCCAAGTGCGGCGGCCGGGTTGAGCTTCGCACCGGACGCTTTGGGCCCTACTTTGCCTGCGAGAACTACAAGAAGTCGTGCGACTATGTGAAGTCGCTCAAGAAGCAGAAGACACCGGACCGTCCTTCGGACGAAAAGTGCCAGTTGTGCGGCGCGCCGATGGTGATCAAGACCGGCCGCTTCGGCGAGTTTCTCGCCTGCACTCGCTATCCGGAGTGCAAGGGCACGCGCTCGATGCCATTGGGGATGAAGTGCCCCAAGTGTCTCGAAGGAGATCTGGCGGAGCGGCGCACCAAGCGGGGTAAGTCCTTCTGGGGATGCGTGCGGTATCCGGCTTGTGATTTCTCCACCTGGAATCGTCCGGTACCCGATGCATGTCCGAACTGCGGTTGGGTCGGTATGGAGAAGAAGGTCAGCAAAGCAGAGGGGGAGACCCTGACCTGCCTCCGGTGCCGGCACAGAGTAGTCGTGATGGACGCCGAGGAGGCCGCCGCGACGTGAAAGCGACCGTAGTCGGTGGAGGCCTCGCCGGCTGCGAAGCAGCGTGGGCCCTGGCCGGGCGGGGCATCGATGTCACGTTGTGCGAGATGCGGCCCGTGGTCCGGACCGCGGCCCATCAGACTGATCGTCTCGCCGAGCTGGTCTGCAGCAACTCCTTCAAATCGGTCGAGCTCACCAACGCGCACGGTCTGCTCAAGGCCGAGTTGCGCGACTTGGGCAGCCTGCTACTGGAGTGCGCCGACCTGACCCGTGTGCCGGCCGGGGCGGCGCTCGCGGTAGATCGCGATCAATTCTCTCAGGAAGTGCACAATCGGGTGACCGCCCATCCGCGGGTGACGGTGCGCCGTGAGGAAATCGCGGACCTTCCGTCTCCCGGCATCGTGGCGACCGGTCCCCTCACCTCTGATCGGCTGGCGGAATGTATCAGCCAGCGACTGGGCAGCACCGCGTTGGCATTCTACGACGCCATCGCTCCGATTATCTCGGCCGAATCCCTCGACCACGACCGCCTCTACGCGCTTTCCCGATACGGGAAGGGTGAGGGAGACGACTACCTCAACGCACCGCTCGACCGGGACGCCTACGAGTCTTTCCTCTCGGAACTGGTCTCGGCGGACCAGTTCAGCGGCCACGACTTCGACAAGGTTCCCTATTTCGAGGGCTGCCTCCCCGTCGAGGAGATGGCGCGGCGCGGTCCGGAGACACTGCGCTTCGGGCCAATGAAGCCGGTCGGCTTGCGCGATCCCCGAAATGGCCGCGAGCCGTACGCGGTGGTGCAGCTGCGCCGCGAAGACCGGGCGGGGCAGATGTGGAACCTGGTCGGATTCCAGACTCGGCTGAGGATCCCGGAACAGCAGCGGGTCTTCCGGATGATTCCCGGACTGGAGCAGGGTGAGTTTCTGCGTTACGGAAGCATTCATCGAAACGCCTACGTGAACAGTCCCGCCTCTTTGGGTCCTGCACTGACTGCGAAGGATGATGACATGCTCTTCTTCGCGGGCCAGTTCACCGGTGTTGAGGGGTACACCGAATCACTGGGCACCGGTCTTCTCGCCGGGATTAATCTCGCGCGGCGCCTGCGCGGTCTCCCATCCGCAGTCCCTCCGGTCACCACCATGTTGGGCGGCCTCTATCGTTACCTTCGAGAGGCAGATCCTCGTCACTTCCAGCCGATGAACGCCAATTTCGGCCTGCTCGACCCCATCGAGACGACGAAGGCGGCGCGGGGTGGGAAGGAGGCGAGGAAGCAGGCCCTGGTCGAACGCGCCCGGCGAGACTTTCAGACATGGTCATCTCAACTATGAGCCTGCCGAGCCGCCGAGGCGCCGAGCCGCCGAGCCGCAAGCAGATTCGGAGCTTTCTCGAATACCTCGAGAAGCAGCGCCAGCAGTCGCCCAACACGGTACGGGCCTACGGGCGCGATCTGGAGGCGTTCGAGCAATACGGTCTGAAGGAGTATGGCTCGCGCTTCCGGTGGGAGAAGGTGGACCGGTTGGGAGCACGCGGCTTCCTCGGAGAATTGCAGCGGCGAGGCCTGGCAAAGCGGTCCATCGCGAGAGCGCTCTCCGCGGTTCGCGCGTTCTACCGGTACCTGCAGCGCGAGCATGGTATCGAGAGCCCGCTGCTCCGTGTAGCGAAGGCTCCGAAACTGGGCCGGAAGCTCCCGACCTATCTCGACCGCTCACGGACCGAGACGCTGTTCGAGGCGATGGAGGCGCGAGCCAGTGATGATCAATTCGCCGCTTTGCGGGACCTCGCCATGCTGGAGCTGTTCTACTCCAGCGGGCTTCGCCTGTCGGAGCTCACCGGGCTCAATCTCGATGACCTTGACCTGTTGAGCGATCAGGTGAAGCTGCGCGGCAAGGGGAGGAAGGAACGCATCGTCCCGGTAGGGAATCGGGCGAGCCGTGCGCTCCGGAGGTACCTTGAGGCTCGACAGGCTCTGGTGCGGCTTCCCGGCGCCGACCGGCAGGCCATCTTCGTGGGCCGTAGTGGGCGGCGGCTCACTCCGCGCAGCGTACAGCGCTTGATCCATCGGGCGTTTGAAACGGTTGGCGGCGATGGCTTGCGGGTGCACTCCCTGCGCCACACCTTCGCCACGCATCTGCTGGATGCGGGGGCCGATCTTCGGGCGGTGCAGGAACTGCTGGGTCACTCGAGCCTGAGCACGACTCAGATCTACACCCACACCAGCGTCGAGCGGCTGAAGCAGGTGTATCAGCAGGCGCATCCGAGAGCGTAGGTGGTGGGGAGTGGGGAGTAGGTTGTAGGGTGGGACTCGACCGACATTGTTGTGTGGCTGCGTATGTGGGATTGACCGACCCTGACCCCTACGACCTAGCAGCGAACTCCTACGCCCTACATCCTACACCCTACGCCCTACTCCCTACTCCCTACTACCCACCACCCACCACCCACAACCATGTCCCCGACCTACCACGCCACCACCATCCTCGCCATCCGGAAGGGCGGCAAAGTCGCCATGGGCGGCGACGGTCAGGTGTCCATCGGGGAAACCATCGTCAAAGCGCAGGCCAACAAGATCAGGGCCCTCAAGGGTGGCAAAGTGCTCGCCGGGTTCGCGGGATCGGTGGCCGATGCGATCACACTGTATGAGAAATTCGAAGAGAAGCTCGATCGGTACCCCGGCAACTTGCCTCGCGCCTCGGTCGAGCTCGCCAAGGACTGGAGAGGCGATCGGGTGCTGCGGAGGCTGGAGGCACTCCTGATCGTGGCGGACCTGGAGCACACTTTTCTGCTGAGTGGCGCAGGAGAATTGATCGAGCCCGATGACGGTGTGCTGGCGATCGGCTCGGGGGGCAACTATGCCTTGGCGGCAGCACGAGCGCTGGCTCCCGATCCGGCGCTTTCAGCGCGTGACGTGGTGCAGCGGTCGCTGGAAATCGCGGCTGATATTTGTGTGTATACTAATCGTAACTTGACGATCCTGGAGCTGTGAGCGGTTAGCTGTCAGCTATTAGCTGTTAGCTATAATTCTCTTTAGACCCCGCAGCTAACAGCTAACAGCTAACAGCTCGAGCTAAGAGCTAGAAACCGGTAGTTTTCGAACTTCATGACCGACGTACTACCCATCCCTCACACCGAGGAACCGCCTCCCCAGCCACCCTGGCTCGAGGAACTGCCCCCGGCGCAGATTGTGGCGGAGTTGGATCGCTACATCGTGGGGCAGCAAGCCGCGAAGCGCGCAGTCGCGATCGCCATCAGGAATCGCTGGCGCCGGTCCCAGACCCCGGAGTCCATCCGGGACGAGATCACCCCCTACAACATCATCCTCATCGGCCCTACCGGGGTGGGGAAGACCGAGATCGCGCGCCGGCTGGCCCGGCTCGCAGGCGCACCGTTCATCAAGGTCGAAGCCTCAAAGTTCACCGAGGTGGGTTACGTGGGACGGGACGCGGAGTCCATGGTCCGCGATCTGGTGGATGCCGCGATCAGCATGGTGCGGACCGAGCGGGAGGATGATGTCTACCCCATCGCCGAACAGCGGGCAGACGAACGGCTGCTGGATATTCTCCTCCCCCCTCCGCCACCCAAGGTGGAATCTGGGGGAAAGCCGGGAGCGCCAGGGTCCGACGCCGCCGGCATCTTCGTTGTTGGCCCGGCCGGCCAGGCCCGACAGGAGAAGCCCTCCAGTCCCGAGGAGGAGCGGCACCAGCGCTCTCGGGAGAAGCTGCGCCGGATGCTCAAGGAAGGGCAACTCGACGACCGTGAGGTCGAGGTGGATGTGACGCCGCAGGCCTTTCCCATGCTCGAGATGATGCAGCCACCACAGGGCATGGAAGGTCAGGACATCAACTTCATGGAGATGCTCCAGGAGATGCTGCCCAAGCGGAAGAAGCGGCGTACCGTACGGCTTCCCGAGGCGCGCAGGATCCTGGCGGACGAAGAGCTCAAGAAGCTGGTGGACATGGACGACGTGGTGAATGAGGCGCTCGACCGGGTCGAGAACCACGGGGTTCTGTTCATCGACGAGATCGACAAGATCGCAGGTGAACGGGCGCAGACCGGGCCCGACGTCTCCCGCGAAGGTGTGCAGCGGGATCTGCTCCCCATCGTCGAGGGCTCGACGGTTCAGACCCGCTACGGCTACGTGCGAACCGACCACATCCTGTTCATCGCGGCTGGGGCGTTCCATGTCTCCAAGCCGTCGGATCTCATTCCCGAGTTACAAGGAAGGTTCCCGATCCGGGTGGAGCTCCAGCCGCTTACCGAAGAAGATTTCGTCCGGATCATGACCGAGCCGGAGAACGCCCTCACCCGGCAATACCAGGCGCTGGTGGCCGCCGAAGGGGCGACACTCGAATTGACGGACGACGGCGTGCGGGAGATCGCCCGGCTCGCGTTCATGGCCAACGACCGGATGGAGAACATCGGCGCCCGCCGGCTCCACACCGTGATGTCGACAGTGATGGATGAGGTGCTGTTCGAGCTGCCCAATTATCCCGAGAAGCACATCGTGTTCGACGCGGAGCGGGTGCGGCAGAAGCTGGCCAAGATCATCGATGATGATGATTTGAGGAGATACATCCTTTAAGTCCTGGTACTGAGTACTGAGTACTGAGTACCTAGTACCTAGTACCGAGTACCGAGTACCGAGTACCGAGTCCCCCCTCCTGTGCGGGCTGTCGCGGACGATGCTCTCCAAGTTGTATCGACTGCGAGCGACCTGATTCACTCCTGCTTCACCACGACTCCACCCTTCATCACGAAGCGGACCTGTTCGAGCACGCGCACATCGTTGAGCGGGTTGCCGGGTACCGCGATCAAATCCGCCAGCTTCCCCGCGGCAATCTCGCCGCGGTCGGTGACGCCAAGAAGATCGGCCGCGTTGAGTGTGGCGGTCCGGATCGCGTCGATCGGCTTCATCCCGTAACCGACCAGGACAGCGAACTCTTTTGCGTTGTCACCGTGAGGATAGACCGCGGCGTCGGTACCGAAGGCGATCTTCACGCCGGCGCGAATCGCCTTGCGGTGGCTCTCCTGCGCCAGGGGAATGATCTGCTCCATTTTCGCCTTGATCGCAGGCGGCATCTTGGCGGGATCAACTACCGTAAGCAGGTAGGCGGTGGGGACGAGGTAGGTTCCGTGCTGCTTCATCAGGGCGATGGCCTCGTCATTGAGCATGGACCCGTGCTCGATCGAGGCAACCCCGGCCCGCACGGCGGCGATGATCCCGTCGGTGCCGTGGGCATGGGCGGCGACCTTGAGCCCGTGGCGCGCCGCCTCCTGCACGATGGCCCGCATCTCGTCCTCGGAGAGCTGCTGCGCTCCGACCGGACCCTCGAATGACAGCACGCCGGCCGTCGCGCAGATCTTGATGACCTTGGCGCCGTACTTGATCTGGTAGCGCACGGCCTTGAGCGCCTGGTCTATCCCATCCGCGACTCCGTCTTCCGGCCCCAGCTGGGCGATCCCGGGCGCGTAGCCGGTCACATCGCAGTGACCACCGGTAATCCCGATGGCGCTTCGAGCGGGTACGATGCGCGGGCCGATGACCCATCCCTCGTCGATGGCGTGCATCAGGCTCACGTCCGAACCACCGGGGGCGCCGACGTTCCGGACCGTAGTGAAACCGGCGAGCAACGTCTTTCGGGCGTTCACCACGCCGCGAAGCGCTGCGTCCACTGCAGTCTCGGTAACGTCACGATGAACCCAATCTCCTTCGAGATCGCCAGTCAGATGGACGTGCATGTCGGTGAGACCGGGGAGAAGGGTCACGTCTCCCAGCTCGATCACCTTGGCGTCGGCCGGCGTCTCTGCGCGAACGGCCTGGATGCGGTCACCCGAGATGACCACGGTGGCGGGGCTCTCGATCTGTCCGGTCCGCACATTCAGCATGCGGGCGGCATGGATGAAGACGGTCTGGGCCGACGCCAGCGCTGGTGTGATCGAAAGGGCGGCAAAGAGCGTCGCGACTCGGTGAAGGTGCCGCATCAACCTCTCCAGTTCGATTGGGGGTGCGAGGAAGCTACCCGGCCCTTCGCACTCGTCAAATTTCTCGGTATCGTTGAGGGATGATATCACAACTGCTCCGCAACGCCGGCCGTGGAATTCTTGCGGCTGGCCTCCTTCCGCTGTGCCTTGCGGCCCAGGCCGCCCCCAAGTCACCAGCCGCGTTCCTGATTCGGGATGCCCTGATCTACGATGGAACAGGTTCGGAGCCGGTCCGGGGTAGCGTCCGGGTTCGGAGTGGCAAGATCGAGGACCTGGGTAACCTCCAGCCGAAGGATGGCGAGGCCGTCGTCGAAGCCCATGGCTTGGCCGTCGCTCCCGGTTTCATCGACACCCACAGCCACGCCGACGAAGGATTCAGCGAGATCGACAAAGGGCAACGTGAGCATCCCGATGCGCTTGGCTCGGTAAGTCAGGGAATCACCACTGTTGTCGTGGGACAGGACGGCGGCGAGGTCTATCCGCTGCGCGACTTCTTCGCTGGATTGGAGAAGAATCCGGTTGCGATGAATGTCGCCTCTTACGCCGGCCACAACACCATCCGGCAGATCGTCATGGGCGCGAATTTCCAGCGCCAGGCGACCGCCGAGGAAGTGGGCCGGATGGCTTATATCCTACGGCAGGAAATGGCCGCCGGAGCGCTCGGCTTTTCCACCGGTCTCGAATACGATCCCGGGATCTATTCCGCTCCTTCAGAAGTGCTCGCGCTGGCGCGAGTAGCCGCGTGGTACAAGGGCCGGTACATCAGCCATATGCGAAGCGAGGACCGGTATTTCTGGAAGGCTCTGGATGAATTGATCACGATCGGGCGGGAGACCGGCATGCCGGTGCAGGTGTCGCACATCAAGCTCGCGATGCGAGACCTGTGGGGAAAGGCGGACAGCCTGGTAGGCGTCATGGATGCGGCGCGCGCATCCGGGGTGAACATCACTGCCGACATCTATCCTTACCCCTACTGGCACTCCACTCTGACCGTGCTGTTCCCCGACCGGGACTACGAGGATCGCAAGGCCGCCGAATTCGCAGTGACCCAGGTGTCAACGCCCGAAGGGTTGCTGCTCGACCACTACGAACCCACGCCGGCCTTCCAAGGACGAACTGTCGGCTATGCCGCGAGGGAGCTCGGCGTCGATTCGGTGACGGCGCTGATCGAGCTGGTGCGGCGCATTCACCAGTTGGAGAGGGAGCACGGCAGTGTCAACGAGAGTGTCATCGGCACCAGCATGACCGAGCCTGACATCGAGCGGCTGATGCGCTGGCCTCACACCAATTTCTGCACCGACGGCGAGCTCGACGGTGGGCACCCGCGCGGCTTCGGCACCTATCCCAGAATCCTCGGCCGGTACGTGAGAGAGAGAAACGTCGTGTCGCTGGCCGAAGCGGTTCACAAGGCGACTGCTCTCGCCGCCGAACACATGGGGTTCACCGACCGTGGGCGTATCGCGAAGGGTCTCGCAGCCGACTTGGTGTTGTTTGCCCCGACCGCAGTGATCGACAATGCGACGACGGAGAAGCCGCACGAGCTCTCGACCGGGATTACCGCGGTGTGGGTGAATGGCATCCCCGTGTTCGAGAACGGCGCGGCAACCGGGGCGCGGCCTGGGGTGGTCATTCGGCGCTGAAGACAGCGGGGCTGTAGCTTCCAATTCTCCCAGTGAAATCAGGAGACTTGCCAGAGATCCTCGAACGACTCCGATCCGCCCTCACCGGCCGCTACACGATTGAGCGCGAGCTCGGTCGCGGTGGGATGGCGACGGTCTACCTCGCCCAGGATCCCAAGCACGGGCGGCGGGTCGCCATCAAGGTGCTGCGGCCCGAGCTGGCGGCGGCCCTCGGCCCTGAGCGGTTCCTCCGCGAGATCCAGCTCACCGCGCACCTCCAGCATCCTCACATCCTGCCGCTGTACGATTCCGGCTCCGTGAGCTTAGCCGCCGAGGCTCCGAGCCGGCCAGCCGCCGAGTTCCTGTTCTATGTCATGCCTTTCATCGAGGGCGAGTCGCTGCGGGATCGGTTGGAGCGCGAGCGCCAGCTCCCGGTCGAGGACGCGGTTCGCATCACCCGAGAAGTGGCTGACGCGTTGGAGTATGCCCACCAGCATGGACTGATTCATCGCGACATCAAGCCGGAGAACATCCTCCTGTCGGCCGGCCATGCGATAGTGGCCGATTTCGGGATCGCGCGGGCGGTGGAGCAGGCGGGCGGGACCAAGCTCACGGAGACGGGTCTCGCGGTGGGAACTCCGGACTACATGAGCCCGGAGCAGGCCGCCGGTGATTCCGAGTTGGATGGCCGGACCGATCAGTACAGCCTGGCCTGCATGCTCTACGAGCTGCTGGCGGGGCATCCGCCGTTTCTCGGGAAGAATCCGCAGGAAGTGCGGGCCCGCCACGCACTGGATCCGGTACCGCCGCTCCGGGCGGCCCGGGCCACGGTGTCGGACGGAATCGAGGCGGCGCTTACTCGAGCGCTGGCCAAGCAGCCAGCCGATCGGTTCACGAGTGTCGGAGCATTTGCGGGCGCACTGAGTCCGGCGGAACCGGGGGCAGCGGCGCACCCGCCCCTCCGTCCCGCTCCTGAATCGAGGCAGCGATGGTGGCCCATCGCGGCTACGCTCGCCCTACTCGCAGTTACGGCCTTGGTTTGGCGCCTGGTTCACCGGCCACCACAGGACCTCGATCCGAATCTTCTCGCCGTTGCGCCGTTCGACGTCCGAGGCGCTACGCTCGAATCCTGGAGAGAAGGGCTGGTGGACTACCTCTCCCGCAGCCTGGACGGCGCCGGCACTCTCCGAACAGTGCCGCCCTCGAGGTTCCTGCGAAACTGGAGTGGCCGGGCCGACCGTGCCTCCGCCGAGGCCCTGGGTCGGGCGATGGGTGCCGGGTTGGTGGTCTACGGGTCAGTGGTTCTGGGTGGACGCGACTCTGTGCGGCTCCGCGCTGAGGTGCTCAATCTTTCCGCGGGGAAAACTCCGGCCGATGTCGAGGTTCGGGGCGACGCGGCCGGAATCGATCACCTCGCCGATTCCCTCGCCCTGGCTGTCCTGCGCTCGCTCGGCAGTGATCGCGCGGTTGCGGCGGTCCGGAACAGTCCCTTCGGTGGGGTCTCCCTGCCCGCCCTGAAGGAGTACCTGCAGGGGGAGCAACTGTATCGCCACAGCCTGTGGGACTCGGCGCTGGTGCACTACAGCCGTGCTACCGAGCTGGACAGCGGCTTCGCCCTGGCCTACCGGCGCATGTTCCTGGTCCTTGGCTGGACACCTTCTACCAGGACGCGCTTCGAGACGGCAGCCGCGTACGGTCTGAAGGCGGCGGCCCTGAACCAGGGTCTCAGCCCGCGGGACAGTCTGCTCCTTCTTGCCGACTCGCTCGAATTGGCGCTGAATGATGAGGACACGACGTTTTTCACCATGCACCGCCGACTCTTCGCGGCCCTCGACACCGCGGCGCGCAGATATCCGGGCGACCCCGAGGTATGGCAGGGTGTCGGCGAGGCGCGATATCACTTTGGCCAGCCGCTGCTCACACCGGCTGAGGTCCTCGACGCCTTCGACCGGGCCATTGCCCTCGACTCGGGATTCTCCCCAGCGTACGAACACACGGTAGAGCTTGCCATGGAGATCGGTGGTCCCGACTTCGCCCGGCGCTACACCCGACCCTATCCTCTCCTCGGTTCCACGGACGGGAGCGCTCCCTCGTTGCTGCTCACCGCGGCTCTGCTCGAGGCGGAGCGTTCCGGAAAGATCAGTGTGGCCCCACTGGTAGACACAGCTCAACTCACCCCGCTCTTCCGAGCGGGGCTCGAGACGCTGGGGGCCTCGTCGGATTCGGCCGAGTTGGCAGTTCAGGTGCTTCGTCGCCTCGCTGCGGGCGGGCACCGCGGGGATTCTGAGCCGTGGGTGACTGATTCGCTGATGTGGCCCAACTACCTCGCGACGATTCTCCTGTTCCGGGGGCATGTGCGGGAGTCATATGCGGTCTACGCGCCGCGGATCACGCGCCCCGACACGATGTGGTATGCACTGTTTTCCGACCCGTTTCTCGATCTGTCTCTGCTGGATACAACCCGGGCAAGCGCGGCGGCGGCATGGTTCAGCGCCAGGCCTCTATCCGGATTGCCCTGGTGGTTTGCCCGAGGCGACACGCTTGGTCTGCGGAAGTTCATTGGTCGAGCACGAGAAGCCTCGCGAAAGACCCATGGTTTCATCGACTCCCTCAAGGCCGATTACAAGGCCCGGGCGGGCGGCGCCTACCTGAGTCTGCTGCAGAGAGACACTGCGAGTGCACTGCGGGCTTTCACGAATCTCCCCGACACAGTCTGCCTGATGTACTCTGGCTGCTTTTACCAGAAACTCACTCAGGCTCGGCTATTAGCCGCGGTCGGCGACAATCGAGCCGCGGCCGACCTGCTCGACCGGTGGCGCTGGACAGCCCCCCCGAGTCCGTTCTTCGTCATCGCCGCCCTCGAGCGGGCACAGCTCGCCGAGCGTTTGGGTGAGCGGGAGCTTGGGATTACCCTCTTCCAGCGCGTCGTGGACACCTGGCGCCACGCCGACCCCGAGCTGCAGCCATATGTGGCCGAGGCACGTGCAGGACTGCAGCGGCTCACCAAGGAACCGAGACCCTGAACCCACGGAGGTCGTATGGCGGATCGCGTGAAGAAAGTCGGCTACGCCTATGTCATGGTCCCCAATCGCGCAGGGCAGGGAGTGGCGATTCTCGCACAGCTCAGGCAGGCGAAGGTGAACTTGATTGCCTTTTCTGCCTTCCCCGGACGAGGTGGCAAGGCGCAGGTGGACCTCATCACGGAGGACCTGTCAGGAGTACGGCGAGTCGCTCAGCGAAATGGCTGGCGTCTGAGCCAGATCAAGCGCGGATTCGTGATTCAGGGCCGGGATCGAGTCGGCGGCGTTTCGCAACATCTCGCCAAGCTGGCCGGGCGGAGAATCAACGTCACGGCGGTCGATGCGGTAGCTGCCGGTTGGAGGCGTTACGGGATGATTCTCTGGGTCAAACAGAAGGACTACGCCCGCGCGGCAAGGGCACTGGGAGCGCGTTGACCTCGAGGTAACGCGTCCGTTTCAATTACGCGTCAGTTCTTCCACTAGCGCGCCGCAACCACGCGCTTCCGGCCCGCGACGTCACAGCGCCGGGACCCTTGGCCTCGACCGGCAGCCCAAGTTCCACCCATTTCCCCCAGCCGCCGACGAGCGCCCTGGCTCTGGCCCATCCCGCCTGCTTCAGCTCTCGCACCACCCGGGTGCTTGTGGCTTCGTTCCTTCAGGCACAGTAGGCCACGAGCCAATCGTGTTTGGGGAGCGCCAGTTCCGCGGCGCTCTCGACCGGGCGATCGGGATCGATCCGGACCGAACCGCGCGCTGTGGTATCGGAACTTGCATAGCCGCCCACCGAACGGACATCGAGCAGACGATACGGAATTCCCGCCGCGTCCAGCTGCTTTATCTCGTCGAAGGTGATCAGCTCCGAATGAGCGACGAGAGGAGTCTCCTGACTTTCGGTCGCCGCGCTCACCTGCGCAGGTTCGAGCTTGCGAATCCAGAGGGCCAGCATCCCTCCGTGCACCACGACGGAGAGCAGCACCACGGTGGCGACCGGTGCAAACAATGCGGTGGTCCCCTCGATCCCCGTGAAAATCGGAAGCAGCACGAGAAGCAGCGAGCTCAGCCCGCGCGGGCCGAACCACACGACGAGCTTCCGGCTCTCGGCGTCCATGGCATGTCGCGGAAGGGCTACGAGTAGAACCAGCGAGCGCGCCACCAGCGCGAATACCGCGAACGCCAGGGTCTGCGCCGACAGGATCGAGAGGCCGGTCCAGATCAGCGACAGCCCCAGCAGTACGAAGGTGAACAGCAGTAGCATCGTGGACGTGGCTTCCCCGTAATCGTGGAAGCAGTCACACAGCTCCACATCCAGCAGGTCGATGGTCAGCCCCGCGGCAAAAGCTGCCATGAAGCCACTGGCATGGAGCGATTCGGCAATCGCGAATGCGGTGAACGCGACGCCCAGCACGTACATCGATTCGTAGTCCCGCCGGATCCCGTAGCGCCCTCTCACCGCCTCCAGAAGGCGCACTGCGAGATACCCGGTCGCCACACCGGCGGCCGGTCCGAGCACGAGGACGTCCATCACCACTCGGCTCACTTGGCCGATGGTCGGAGCCGCCTCCCGCATGAAGGCCATCGCAATCACGACGATCGGCAACAGAACCGCGTCGTTCAGGCCGCTCTCGATCCCCAGTGCCGTTCTCGTCGCTGGCCTGACTCCGGGCCGGCGGATCAGCCCGCGCATCATGACCGGATCGGTTGAGGCGAGGGCCGCGCCGAGAACGGCGGCCTGTGCTGGACCGACGCCGAGCAGTAACGCGGCAGCCAGTCCGATGATCGCAGCAGTGAGAACGGTGCCTGGCCCCAGCAGGACGGCAGCCACTCTGAGATGCTGGCGAAGTGCCTGGGGATTTATGCTGAGGGCGTCGGTGAAGAGCACCAGCACGAGGCTGAGCGTGGCCACGGCACCCAGCGCACCTGAGCGCATTCCGAAGTCCACCAATCCCAGCCCGTGAGGTCCAAGCAGCAACCCCAGAAGCAGGAAGACCGCGACGTGGGGGATGCTGGTCTTTTCGAGGAGTCCGGATACCGCGCTCGCAACCAGGATCACCCCGCCGATCAAGGCGGTGATCAGAACAAAGGCGGTTGGGTCGAAATGCTGCATGGTCTAACCCTAAGCTGTTCAATACCAAGCGTCACTTGGTCCAAGGGCACCTGCCCGGGACCTTCCGGACCGATTACCTTCCTCTGCCAATTTGGCGTACCCCATCTCCACGCTGCAAGGCATGCCCAAACGCGACTTCCTAGCAATTCCGGACCTCTCGAAAACCGAACTCTCCCAGCTCTTTGAACTTGCCGGGCAAATGAAGAGCGGGAAGTACCGCAAGCGGCCGCTCGAAGGGCAGACCCTTGCGATGGTCTTCGCCAAGAGCTCAACCCGAACCCGGGTGTCCTTCGAAGTCGGGACCCACCAGCTCGGTGGTCAGGCGGTCTTCCTTTCTGCGCGGGACATTCAGCTGGGTCGCGGTGAACCCATCAAGGACATGGCCCGGGTCCTCTCCCGGTACGTCCACGGAGTCATGATCCGGACTTACGCCCAGGCCGATGTGGTCGAGCTGGCCCGCTATGCCGACGTTCCGGTAATCAACGGTCTGACCGACCTGCAGCACCCCTGTCAGGTGCTCGCCGATCTGATGACGGTGCAGGAATGCCTCGGCGGATGGAATGGCAAGTCGGTCGCCTGGATCGGCGATGGAAACAACATGGCGAATAGCTGGATGGATGCGGCTGGTGTACTGGGCTTCGAGCTGCGCCTCGCCTGCCCGGAGGGCTACGAGCCGGATCACGAGCTCTTCGAGCGGAACAGCAAGCTCACCAACATTCTCATTACCGAGCTTCCGGAGGAGGCTGCCGAGGGAGCCGACGTGATCACCACCGACGTCTGGGCCTCAATGGGGCAGGAGGGCGAGGCCGAAACGAGGGCGCTGGCTTTCCAGGGCTACACGGTGGATGAGGAGTTGATGGCTCTGGCCCAACCCAACGCGATCTTCCTTCACTGCCTTCCCGCTCACCGGGGAGAGGAAGTCACCGAGGGCGTGATCGACGGTCCCCAGTCCAAGGTGTGGGACGAAGCAGAGAACCGTTTGCACGTGCAGAAGGCTTTGCTGGCAATGCTGATGGGAGAGAGAAACCTTACCTGACCATGGAACAGAAATGTCTGAAATCACGACCCTGAAACGCACCCCGCTCTACGACGTGCACCGTGAGCTCCTCGCCCGCCTGGTACCGTTCGCCGGGTGGGAAATGCCGGTGCAATACCCCTCCGGAATCCTCGCCGAGCACAAGGCGGTCCGGGAGCACGCGGGAATTTTTGATGTCTGCCACATGGGTGAATTCGAAGTGACCGGCCCCGACCGCAACGGATTCGTCAATCGCGTCACCTCGAACGATGTGGGAGCGCTGGAGACCGGACAGGTGCAGTACTCCACCCTGCTCAACGACCAGGGAACCATCATCGACGACTGCACGGTTTACCGGTTTGAAGACAAGGTGATGCTGGTCGTCAACGCGGCCAACATCGAGAAGGACTGGGAGCACCTCGTTGCGCAGAAGGTCAAGGGTGGCAACGTGCGACTCCGGAATATCTCCGATGAAGTCGGGTTGGTCGCGCTTCAGGGGCCCGCGTCCGAGCAACTGCTCGCGCCGAACACCGACCAGAACCTGAAGGACATCGGGTACTATCGCTTCGCCATCGGGAAGGTGGCGGGGAAGGGGTGTTTCATCTCGCGGACCGGATACACCGGAGAGGATGGCTTCGAGCTGTACTGCCGATCCGAGGACGTGCGGGCGATCTGGGATGCCTTGACCGGCCCTGGAAGAGCCACACCGATCGGCCTGGGTGCCCGCGATACGCTGCGGCTCGAGGTTGGGTACGCGCTATACGGAAACGACATCGACGACACTACCTCACCGCTCGAAGCAGGCTTGGGCTGGGTGGTGAAGCTCGACAAGGGCGCCCAGTTCGTGGGAGACCAGGCGCTGAGGGTGCAGAAGCTTCAGGGGGTGCAACGCAAGCTCGTGGGATTCCGGATGCTGGAGCGCAGCGTCCCTCGTCACGGTTTTCCGGTCTGGCATGGTGGCCAGCAGGTTGACCTGGTGCGGAGCGGGACCATGAGTCCGTCGCTGGGCATCCCGATTGGCACCACGTACCTCCCGGCTGCCGCGGCGAAAGTTGGAACCCGGTTCGAAGTAGAAATCCGCGGCGAGAAGCAGCCGGCGGAGGTGGTGAAGAAGCCGTTTTATACCAATGGGAGTGTGAAGAAATAGGCGCCCTACCGCTCTACCGCCAACCGCCATGACCATTCGTGTCGCTGTTCTCACGATCTCCGATGCCGGTTCGCGCGGGCAGAGGGCCGACACATCGGGTGATACAATCGCTGACTGGGCGAAGAAACGGGGATTTGTCGTAACCACCCGAGATCTTGTCCCCGATGAGTCCGATCGCATCGCCGCGACGCTCACACAATGGGCCGATCGTGACGAGGCCGACCTGATCCTCACGACGGGCGGTACCGGGCTGAGCCCGCGCGACGTTACCCCGGAAGCCACGCAGCGCGTCGTCGAGCGGGAAGCGCCGGGCATCGCCGAGGCGCTTCGGATGACGGCCTACCCAGCCTTTCATCGCGCTGCACTCGCTCGGGGTCTCGCCGGCGTGAGAGAAAAAACGTTGATCGTGAATCTGCCAGGAAGTCCGAACGGTGTGCGAGACGGATTGGCGGTACTCGATGACCTGGTGGAACACGCAGTCCAACTGATTCGGGGGATCGACACGGACCACCGGTAATTGCCGATTACTGATTGCCGATTGACGCGCGCCGATCCGAGGATCAAAGTCTTCAATCTGAAATCTTCTATTTGAAATCTCTGACATAGATGGCCTCCAAGATTCTCATCACCATGGATGACCTCGAATCGGCGGTTCGACTCAACGCCGCGCTCGAGGCTGCCCAGTACCGCACTGTGATGATCTCGCCGATGGACGACGGGCGAGGAGCATTGCGGAAGGAGCACCCCGACTTGCTGGTGCTCACCGGCGCGGTCCACGAATCCCAGGCCCAAGCGCTGGTGGCACAGGCGCGGGAGGCGGAGGTCTCGACCCTGGCGCTCCTCGAGCCTACCGATCCCGCCCAGACTGATCGGGAGGGACTGGGTCTCGACGTCACCGAAGTCTCGGTCAAGCCGATCAACCCGCCCGATACCGTGGCTCTCATCGAGCGCCTGGTGGACCGGCGTCAGCTGCAGCAGCGTACCGGCATATCGGGAGAGAGTGCCGCCATCCAGGAGTTGCTGGTCCGGATCGAACAGATGGCTCCGGTCTCCAGCACCGTGCTGATCCAGGGAGAATCCGGGACCGGGAAGGAACTGGTCGCGAAGGCAATCCACGACCTCTCGCCCCGGCGAGGGAAGCCTTTCATTCCGGTCAACTGCGCCGCCCTGCCCGAGACCCTGCTCGAGTCGGAGCTGTTCGGCCACGAGAAGGGCGCCTTCACCGGTGCGGCGGAGCGCAGGCTGGGTCGCTTCGAGCTGGCTGACACCGGCACCATCTTCCTCGACGAGATCAGCGAGATCTCAGCCAGCGTGCAGGTGAAGCTGCTGCGGGTGCTAGAGACGCGGACATTCTTTCGGGTGGGAGGGGTTCAGCCGATCAAGGTGGACGTTCGGGTGCTCGCCGCCACCAACCAGAGCCTCAAGGAGCTCGTACCGCTAGGGGAATTCCGGGACGATCTGTATTACCGGCTCAATGTCCTGAACATCTATCTCCCGCCACTGCGCGAGCGGCGCGGCGACATTCCGGTTCTGGTCAAACGCTTCATCCGCGAGTTCTCCCGGGCCCACGACCGTCCCTTCCGCGGCATGACTCCCGAGGCGATGAGCCTCCTGATCGAAGCCCCCTGGCCCGGCAACGTGCGCCAGCTGCGGAATCTCATCGAGTCCATGGTGGTGCTCGCCCCAGGTCGGGAGATCCGGGCGTCTGACATCCCGGCCGACATCCTTGAGGGGGCCGGCCGGATGCTTCCAGTGCGGATTGGAGCAACAGGTCGCGATCTGCCAACTCAGGAATTGGAGTTTATCCTACGGAGTCTCATGGACTTACGCCTCCAGGTAGAGGAGATGAGGCGCCGTTTGGACGATCGGCCGCAACGTGTTCAGGTTATTGAACTTGGCCAAAACAGCTCCGTGGCAGACGTCTTGCCGGAATCTGAGCCGGAAGAAAAGGGCGAAATCGTCTACCGGCCGGGGATGACCATGGCCGAGGTCGAAAAAGCCGCCATCACTGCGGCGCTTACTCAGTTCCGGGGAAATCGCCGTAGAGCGGCAGAGGTTCTGGGCATAGGCGAACGCACGTTGTACCGGAAAATCAAGGCTTACAATTTGGAGTAGGTCAACGAGCTAAGTTCTGCGGGAACTGTGATTTGCGTGCTCACGATTCTTGACAGTTGGGTCCTGGAGGCGCATATTCGGCAACCCGGGATTTTCCCGATCCAGCACCAGGGTTTAGCACAGTGATTTTCTCGATTGACCCGGCGGCCTGCGTTACGTGCCTGGCCTGCGTACGCGTGTGTCCGACCGGTGCGGTCGAGGTGCAGGATCCACTGGTGCGCATCGTGGACGAGAGCTGCATTCGGTGCGGGCTCTGCGTTCCCGCTTGCCCGCATCATGCGATTGAAGTCACTGGTGAATTGGGTCGCGCGATTGCCGTCGCCTCGCGAGGCGAGGGCGCGCTGATCCTCAGCCCGGAGGCCGTGGCGTACTTCTACCCGGCCGCGCCGGAGCAAATCGTGAATGCGTGCTACGCCGCAGGGTTCCGCCTGGTCACTCGCGGTGTAGTGGGAGATGAGCTGGTCGCCTCGGAGTACTTGAGGCTGTGGCATGAGGAAAACTGGGGCACCATGATCCGCTCCACCGATCCGGTGGTGGTGGAAGCGATCCGGAGAGACTATCCGGAACTGGTTCCCTATCTCGCGCCGGTGACGTTGCCCGCGCTGGCGGAGGCGAGGTACCTGCGGGCGCAGTGGGGCGAAGGGCTGGAGGTGGTGTACGCGGGTGTGTGCCCGCCTGCCGGACGAGACGAGCTCGATTCGGCGATCACCTTCCAGGACCTGGAGCAGCTATTCCGGCTCCGCGGTGTGAGCCCCCTCGCGCAGCCCGCGCACTACGCCCGGGTCCCCGCGGAGCATCGTCGCCACGTGAGCCTGGCGGGTGGGATACCGCTCTCTCTGCTGGAAGAATCCCGGCACTCGAGCAAGCGGTTCCGGAAGCTCCGGGGATTGGGTGAGCTGCGCGGTCTGTCGCGCGCAGTCGTGACAGACCGGCTCGACCTGGGGTTCGTCGATCTGCTGGCCCACGAGGGATGGCTGGATCACCCGCTCTCGGGTCCGCGTGAAGAGCTGTTCTGGCGCCGTTCGGTCGTGGAGAACAGCGAGCCTCCGCGAAGCCGGCAGCCGGTGGTGGACGATGCTGTGGTCGCGAGCTACGGCGCTGTCTTCGAGATCCAGCCCCGACTGGTCCGGCCGGATACGGCCCGGGTGGAAGAAGTGCTCGCGGCGATCGGCCTGGGTCCTCACGGCAAGCCGTGGGACTGCCGGGCCTGCGGATTCGAGACTTGCGCCGCGTTCGCCCAGGCGGCAGCCATGGGCCGGGCATCACTCAAGCAGTGTGTGCCCTACCAGGCTCGACGGGTCGAAGAGGCGCAGCGCGACGCGGCGGTGGATACCCTTACCGGGCTCGCCGCGTACAAAGTTCTGAACGACCGGCTGAGTTACGAGGTCGAGCGAAGCAAACGCAGCCTGGAGGGGTTCGCGGTTCTGTTCATCGATCTGGATCACTTCAAGCTGGTGAACGATCAGTATGGCCACGAGGCGGGGAACGCAGTGCTTCGTGCGGTGGCGACCGAGCTGAAGAGCGCGATTCGCGCCTCGGACCTGGCGGCGCGCTACGGGGGTGATGAGTTCGTGGTCCTGCTCAACCGGACTGACCTGGCGGGAGCCAATCGGGTCGGCGAGGCGATCCGGGCCGGGATCGAAGGAGTGGGGCGCCGGCTGGGCTATCCGGTCGGGCTGGTGACTGCCAGTATCGGCGTGGCCGAATACGACGTGAGGCGACCCCACGAGGGGGATTTACTAGTACTGGCCGATCGCGCACTGTATCACGCGAAGGCCAACGGCCGTAACGCGGTCGCCTGAGACCGTACGATACGAAAGGATAGCTGGAGCCTTGTCGACCCCGATCCGCCAACCCGACTCCTCTGTGCGCTCGGCTCCGCTGGAGAGCCCGCCGGATCCTTGGGGGGTTCGCCGGGCTGAGCAACTGCTCACCAGCCTGGAAGGGGTGCTTTCGGCCCGGGTGGTGACCACCCCGCTCGGGGAGGTCAGCGAGGTCCATATTCTCGCCCAGTCGGGCTTGCAAGCGAAGCAACTGGTCCGCAATATAGAGTCCGCTCTCCTGGCCCAGCTCGGGCTCAAGGTAGATCATCGCAAAATCAGCATTGCCCAGACCGCCGAGGTCCGGCCCATCGAGGCGCTGGAGAGAGACGCGGTACGGGAGCGCTCGATGCGGCGCGCCGCGCTGTTCGACTCGCTCACCGTGGCACCGGGCAAGCGGCCGCACCGGATTGCGATCCAGGTAACGCTGGGATTCGGGGAGACCAGGGCAGTGGCCGAAGAGGAGAGCTCGGACACCCCGCGGAGCCGGGTAGAGGCGGCGGCCCGGGCGGCAGTTTCGGCGCTCGACCAGCTGCTGGCGGACAACTCGGTGGCACTCGAGGGGTCCAAGATCGTCGAGGCGTTCGACCGCGAGTTCGTGATGGTGGCAGTGCAGGGGCTCGGTGGGCGTGAAGCGGTATTGCTCATGGGTACGGCCGAGATTAAAGAGAGCGCGGAGCGCGCCGCGGTATTCGCGGTGCTCGACGCGACCAACCGCTGGGCGGAGGCCCGGCGCCCCACTTAGGTCGTAGCAACAAAATTCAGCGGGCCCGGAGCATCTCGTCGGTCAAAGGGGTGCCGGGCCCGTCGGCGTCCAGACGCAGGAATGCAGGAATGAAGGTGTGAGTGGGACCACCCTTCTTTCAGAAAGGAAAAACGGCAGGCGGCCCCGGTCTTCGTTGGTGCAGGGATGCTGGTCAGGATCAGCGGAGACGAGCGGACAACTGAGAGCGGAGCGTCAGGTGCGCCATAGCGAGGCGTGCCCCTTCCCGAGGGTTCCTTATCTACTCGTTCGAAGGAGACGCTCATGTTGCACATCAGCTTGCTCGCGAAGGTCATTGAGTTCTTCGCCCGCGTGACTTCTTTGGGTGAAGGCGCCAATTGGACATAAGCTCCAGTTGGATTTAGGACTGGCCGGGGCCCTTGCTAGCCGCATCATGAAAGAGTCGAAAACGTTCATTTACGTTGGCTCGATTGTCGCGCTTGCGGCCGCTCTCGGGGCCGCGGCGTGGCAAGTCACGCTGCCCAATCCTGGGCTTTGGGCTCTTTGCAGCTTTGTCGTTGTCGCCTATCTAATTGACCTCTCAGGCAATCCTCTTCGTGTCGAAGCAAAAGGTTCGGCGTCCTTTATCATCCACCTTGCAGCCGGGGTTCTGTTCGGAGGGTTTTGGGGAGGGTTTGTAGCCGCAGCATCGACCGCCGCGAGTGAGTGGACCAGCAGGCGTCCCGGCGTAAAGATTGTCTTCAATACCGCGCAGAGATTCCTCTCAGTCGTCCTCGGGTCATTTGTCTATCAGGCACTTGGCGGTGGCCTTCCTCC
>Ga0207674_10002744_pt1 | contig 21966 bp, 17 predicted proteins | sample KBSCornC72_FD_184303 | JGI IMG/M metagenome (GOLD analysis project Ga0207674, IMG submission 184303) | Corn rhizosphere microbial communities from Kellogg Biological Station, Michigan, USA - KBS Corn C7-2 (SPAdes) (version 2) | ecosystem: Host-associated > Plants > Roots > Rhizosphere > Soil ...
GCATAGCTATAGCTTCCGTCGGTGCTGTTGCCATGTAATGTGAAGACCGTCTCCGCGCTTGGGGTCGAGGGAATCAGATAGACCCAGCAATCGGACGGAACCCCGCCCAGCCGGCATACTCCCCGAAGGCTGGCGGTCTGGTCGCTCACCGTGATCCGGATCGGTGTGCCGCCCACGCCCGGTCCAATGGTAAGGTCCTGTTGCAGCAGGTCGGTCGCCCCATAGCTTGCGGACTCGATATACCAGGTTCCGCTGCTGCGCCCGCGAAGCCTGTAGCTTCCCGGAGGAACCGTAAAGGCTACCGTACGATCCCTTCGCGTGACCAGCCGAATCGTGGAGTTCATGGGCTCCGCATCAGACTCAGTGTTCTCCAGAGTAAGCCCGAGTTGTTGGAGATTCGGTTGCGTGTTATCGGACGTTGCGACTCCAGCCATCTGCAACTCCACCGGCAGTACAGGCACTGGAGCAAGATGAAAGACCACGCCGGAGACATCGCGGTCCGTCACGGTCACGGTCGTCTGTGCCTGTTCCGAGCCCTCGAGAGACAGAACGCTCGCCGTGAGCGTGTAGGTGCCGCTCGGAAGCTCCATCGTAGCGACGTTTGATGCGTCGGAACTTGATTCCTTGACTGGAAGAGGGAGTCTCAACCCATGGCCGGAGCGCGCCGTAATCCTCGGAAAACCGCGTCCCAGACTGGAGTCGAAGGTCGCCGTGACCTTGTAAGCGCTGCTAACTACCGGGTGCAGATCGAAGTGCAGCTCTTCGCCGCTGCGAATATGGACTGAATCGGAAGTAGAGGTGCTGGATGAGCCTTCTGCTGGAACTCTTACTGGCAAAATGATTTGTCCGCTGGAATTGCGATTGGACCCCGCCATGGTTTCAAGCCTGTAATCGCCCGGCGGCACCGTAACGCGGAATCGGCCATGGCTATCGGTCTGCGCCTGGCCGGTTGGGACCCAGCCTCTACCTGATCCGTCGTAGTCTCTCCTGCGGGCGCTGACCAGGACATGCGGCAGAGGATCGCCATTCGGAGCCGTCACTGTACCCGTAAAGATGGCCTCCGGATACAGGCGCAACTCAACCGGGGCCGCCTGGCCCACCCTCCAGGAGGTGGTAATTAGGCCGCCGTCGATGCCGGAATAGAAGCCGGGCTTGATGACCTGAAAAAAACCGGCGCTCTCAGCCACCTGATCGAACTCGAATTTGCCCTCGCGCCCGGTCAGCACCGCACGGCCATTGAACTGCACCAGGGCACGGGAGATGGGTAGGTTGGTCATAGCATTGATGACGCGTCCAGTGACTGAGACTGAAGTGGCAGCGGTGGCAGATGAGGCTGAGTCTTCCTGAGTTTGAGCCGCCGCAAGAAATGGCATTGCCAGCACGCAGAGCAGGCACACGCGGCGTGGGAGTCCATACCGGAATCGGTTATCGAGCCAGTCCAGTTGCACGATCAAACCTTCGAGAGAGCGTCAGAGATGAGACTATCTCAGGAGAGCATTGGTGAGATACCACGGAGAAGTCTATTCGATGGCTATATTTGGGGGAGGATATTCACCTGAAGCATCCAGATATAATGTCTGATAACACATATTATGTATACTCAAGCTCGGGCAATGAGTTCTCTCTTCACCACTTACTGCAATTCAAATCTGGGGTGGTTATTCAGATACCAGACCTCGGTCGAGCCAGGTCTGCGAGGAGTTTCTGAGGACGTGGCGTGACTGGTCGAACGACCAGTTTCAGAATGATCTCGGACGACCAATTCCCCGTGTGTAACCAGAGTACTGACGTTTCTCTGGTTACATTTCGGCATATGTAACTAGAGAAAGCAGGTTTCTCCGGTTACATTGAGCATTTTCAATCTATGTAGCTGAATCATCATGCTTTAACGCCTACCGGCACCGGAACCTGCTCCACAATCTCAATTCCGAATCCTTGCAAGGCCGGGACGTGCGTCGGCGTGTTGGTCAGCAACCGGATCTTGTGAATTCCCAGGTCCGACAGAATCTGGCCGCCCAGCCCGACCTGCCGGAGCGTCCTCTGGGTCCGGTCCTCGCTCCGCTCCCGCGCCCTCTGCTCACGATGAAACGCGATCCGGTGCGGCGCGGTGGAGCGGTCGATGCCGAAGCCCTTGGTTCCGTTGTGCAGGTAGACCAGTGCCCCTCGGCCCGCTTCGGCGATCATTCGTAGCGAGTTGTCGACCGTCGCCCGGCAGTCGCAGAGCGTCGTCGAAAAGACGTCTCCGGCCAGGCAGTGGGTGTGGACACGCACGGTCACCGGCTCGTCGCCGGTGACATCGCCGTAGACCAGGGCTACATGCGATTCGCCGCCCTCAACCTCGCTCTCGTAGGCGATCATGCGGAACTCGCCGTACGCCGTAGGCATCATGGACTCGGCGACGCGGTGGATGTAGCGCTCGTTCTGCAGACGGTAACGGATCAGGTCGGCTACGGTGACCATCTTCAGCTTGTGCTCTTCGCAGAACTTCACCAGGTCGGGAACCCGGGCCATGGTGCCGTCCTCGTTCATGATCTCGCAGATGACGCCGGCCGAGATCAGGCCTGCCATCCGCGCCAAATCGACTGCGGCTTCGGTCTGCCCTGCCCGCACCAGAACGCCGCCCTTGCGGGCCCGCAGCGGGAAGACGTGTCCCGGCCGGGCCAGATCCTGCGCCGTCGAGCCGGGATCGATTGCTACCCGGATGGTATGCGCCCGGTCGGCTGCGGAGATGCCGGTGGTGACGCCCTCGCGGGCCTCGATGCTCTCTGTGAATGCGGTGCCGAATCTGGAGGTATTCTCCTGGGTCATCGGACCCAGCCGCAGGTAGTCGGCCCGCTCTTCGGTCAGCGTCAGGCAGATCAGGCCGCGTCCGAAGCGGGCCATGAAGTTGATGGCCTCGGGGGTAACGAACTCTGCCGCAAGGGTCAGGTCGCCCTCATTTTCGCGGTCCTCGTCGTCGACGACGATCACCATCCGCCCTGCCCTTATCTCTGCGACCGCTTCGGCAACCTCGGCAAACATAGCCAGCCTCCCAACCCTCTGTGATACTTTCGACTCGATCCATCATACGTTCGGCGCAAAAAAAGAAACGCCGCCATTTGCAGGCGGCGCTTGTCGCTCCAGGCTGATACCTACAGAGTCGACTCAATCTCAAATCCCCAGGCTTCAAGAAGCGCTTCGGGAATGTACTTCGAATTCTTGTTCCGGCGAGCCCATTCGCGCAGCCGCGTCGACCGGATGTACTGGTCGGGCGTCAATTTGAACTCCTTCACAACCTGCTCGAACGATGTCACCGTCGGCACAACCGGCCCTATCGGCTCAGGCTTGCCCCAGTTCGGATTTCCACGACGCTTTGCCATGTTTCTTCAATACCCCTTCTCAGGAATCTGCCGCACTCCGTACCGCGGTCTCAGGAAAGACTTACGTATCGTTCATTCTACTGCGTTTAACGATGGTAATCAAGCGTTTACCCCGATAACGCCGGTGTTTCCATAGAACATCTTCTTGCAATCTCAACATAAAGCCGTATGGACGCCCTGGGCGCACTCGCGGCTCCGGTCGAGATGACGTTCTCTATCTCTTTCTACAGAGGGGGCCACTGCTAGACTAGATGGGTATCCGGCCTGTCAATCCGGCGATGCGGAAAGGAGAAGAGTTGAGCCAGGTTGCCGCTTTACCCACTCCTTTTGCTTTACCTACAACTTTCAATGACTTCCTCGGCAATGCCTCTGCCGTCGAGCACCTTCGCACCGCCATTGCCGCCGGGCGGCTGCCGCACTCGCTGATCCTCTCCGGGCCGAACGGAGCGGGCAAATATACGCTCGCGCTCATGCTGGCCATGGCGGTCGAGTGCGAGCGCCAGCCGCGCGATCTGTGGTCGAACGGGCAGTCGCTGGCCAGCTTCTGCGGGGTTTGCCACAACTGCACCCGCATCGCCGGCGCGGCTAATCTTGAAGAGGAGGTGGCGAAGGCGGTCGCCACACGCGAAGAGATGCGCGACGCGGACAAGAAGGACACGCGCGTCCTGATTCAGCCTCACCCCGATGTCCTGATCGTTCCTCCAGATCCGCCTCAGTTGCTGATCAAGCTGGGACAGGTGCGGACGATCATTCAGCGAGCGCACTACCTGCCCTCCGAGGCGCCGAAGAAGATCTTTATCCTGACGGCGGCCAGCTTTATGAAGGAAGCGGCCAATTCCCTGCTCAAAGTTCTTGAAGAGCCGCCGGAGACGGTGCATATCTTTATCCTCGCGGAGAATCCCGGTGAGCTGCTGCCGACGATCCGCTCGCGTTGCGCCTCGGTGAGGCTGGGCGCGCTGCCGGTCGAAGAGATCGAGATGCTGTTGGCCGACCGCCGTCCCGACGTTCCACCCAAGCAGCGCACGCTGATCGCGCGGCTGGCGCAGGGGGCGGCGGGCAAGGCGCTGGGGTTTGACCTGGCCGCCTACACGGCCTCTCGCGCGGACGCGCTGGTGCTGCTGCGCAATGCCTCGTCCGAGCCCGATCACACCGTTCTCTTCAAGATGACGGAGACCTATCGGGCCGGGGCCGAGGGCCAGCAGAAGACGATTGCGCTGCTGCGCTCGCTGGCGCTGCTGCTCGAAGACCTGCTGCTGCTTGGAGCGGGGACGCCGGAGTTGATCCGCAATACCGATCTTCGTCCCGAACTGGATCGGCTGTCGCAGGTGCTCTCCTTTCACTGGATCGAGGGCGCGGGGCGCGGACTCGACCAGGTCTACAGCGGCCTGCGCCGCAACCTGCTGCGTTCGCTGTCGCTCGACGCGTTTGCCGGGCAACTGGTCGACTCGGCGCGATGACGATGCTGCTCCAGCCGTCTGATATCGAAGCCGCCGCGAAGATTCTGCGCGAGGGCGGCACCGTGGCCTTCCCTACCGAGACTGTCTATGGGCTGGGAGCCAACGCGCTCGATCCGGTCGCGGTTGCGAAGATCTTTGCGGCGAAGGGGCGTCCGTCGTGGGATCCGCTGATTGTTCATGTTGGCGATCGGGAGATGCTCGAGCGGGTGGCCGTTGTTACGGCGCAGGCGGAGAAACTGATCGGGGCCTTCTGGCCGGGGCCGCTGACGCTGCTTCTGGAGCGGACGAAGGAGGTTCCCGACGCGGTGACTGCGGGGAGGCCACTGGTCGGAGTGCGCATGCCGTCGCATCCGCTCGCTCTGGCTTTGATCCGCGCTGCCGGGGTGCCGATTGCCGCGCCCAGCGCCAATCGCTTTGGGCATACGAGTCCGACGACCGCAGTGCATGTTCTCGAAGATCTCGATGGCCGGATTGACGCTGTTCTCGATGGTGGACCTACGACGGTTGGCGTGGAGTCGACCGTGCTCGATCCGGGGCAGGAGCCCATGCTGATCTATCGTCCGGGCGCGGTTACGGCCGAGATGATCGAAGCCGTGGCGGGGGCGGCGCGTGTCTTCCGGCCTGCTGTAGCGGCTGACGGGAATCCTTCCGGCACGCCCTCAAGTATGCCCTCTCCGGGGGTGGGGATTCGCCACTACGCTCCTCGGGCGAAGCTAATTCTGGTGGACGGCGCGGCGGAGTTGAGCGCGAAGGCGGAAGAGCTTTCGCGGGCGGGAGAGAGAGTTGGCGTGATGCTTCCGCAGGGCTGGACGGCGACGGCAGCGGCGGAGGCGTTTCCGTGGGGAGAGTGGGAGGACGGGCAGGCGCTGGCGCAGCGGCTCTTCGCGGGGTTGCGCGATCTGGACGCGCGAGGGGTGACCGCGATCCTTTGCCCTCGTCCCGAGGCCGGCGGCGTGGGGCTGGCAATTCGCGACCGCCTGGAGAAAGCGGCGCGGACGAAGTAGATCGCATGCCGGGTAGCTCGTATACTCTAGCCATGCAAAGCGCAGAGATCGAACTAAAGTTTCCCGTCTCCGATCCCGCCGCACTTCAGGCCCGTCTTCCTCGGCTCGGCTTCCATCTCGAAACGCCCCGCACCTTTGAGCACAATACTCTTTACGACACCGCCGGCCGCGATCTGCGGGCGCAGACGCAATTGCTGCGCATCCGGCAGTATGGCGACCTCTGCACGCTGACGCACAAGCGTCTGCCGGATCAGGCTCCCGGGGAGAGCCGTTACAAGGTTCGCATCGAGACCGAGACCACCGTGGCCGACGGCTGCGCCCTGGGAGAGGTCTTCGAGCAACTTGGCTACCGGCCTGTCTTTGTGTACGAGAAGTTCCGCACGGAGTGGTCGCATGGCAGCGATCGCTCGGCGCATCTTGTGATCGACGAAACTCCCATCGGCAACTATGTTGAGCTGGAAGGCCCGCCGGTTTGGATCGACAGGACCGTCGCGGAATTGGGGATCGACCCCGCCAGTTGCCTGACGGCGAGCTACGGCAAGCTCTTCCTCGACTGGAAAGAGCGTAGCGGAAGCCCAGTTGAGCACCTGACCTTCGCGGCTATCTCCACCCCTGTCCTCACAACCCGCTAAAGCGGCAGGGGCTTTCGGCCGATAGAACCTCTGTACCCCGGAGGTTTTACTTGGCAGCCCGATTTCGCCCTTCCCGTCCCCTTCTCCTCGTAGGAAGTCTCTTCCTCTGCGCCGGAGTGGCTTTTGCCGGCATCTCCCACCGAGACGTTGTGAGCAAGGTGGCTCCGTCTTATCCGGAGCTTGCCCGCCGCATGCACGTCGGCGGCGCCGTGGTTTTGCTGGTTACGGTTCAACCGGACGGCGCCGTCTCGAAGACCAAGGTGGAATCCGGCCATCCCCTGCTCGCCGCCGCGGCGGAGGACGCCGTCAAGCGCTGGCACTTCGCCCCGGGGCCTGATACCTCCGAGTCGGAGATTACGGTCAACTTCAGAAGTGACGGACAGTAAAGGAAGGTCTAGAGGTGACGAAAAGGTACTCCAGGGGCTAAAGCCCCATTACAAACGAAGCAGTTGCGGCACGGCTGAAGCCGTGCCCTTAACAAGAAGGAGTTTTTTCGCAGCCTGTAAGCCGCAACCTTAATAACAAAACGGGACTTCATTGGAGTTCCGCCCTGGGAGCGCTGGCAGGAGTTTCTGTAACAGAAATCACCGCACGGTAAGGACAACCCTGGACCATCGAAGGACCATTCATGAAACTTGAATCCAAGCTCGGCCTCAGCACCGGCTTTCTCGTCATCGCCATGCTTCTCAGCGCCTATACGGCGCACATCCGCATCGAGGAGGCCAACCACCTCTCCGATGTCGTCACCACGCGGAGGCTGCCGATCATCATGGGGAGTCGGGACGTCGATTCACACCTGACCCGGACCATCAGTGGGCTTGAATCCTACATGCTCTTCGGTCTCGATCCGGCCACGTCGGCCAGCTTCCGGCAGGTGCGGAAGCAGCAGTTCGAGATGGCGGAAGCGGCAGTGGCCAAGCTGAGCCAGGACAGCACCCACTTCAATCTCGGCGCTGACGCCTCGCGGCTGGCGATGCTCCAGTCCGGGCTGGCGAGATTAAAGCCGCTCGAAGAAAAGGTCGAGGAGCTGAACGAGACCAAGACGTCGCAGGGCACGGCGCAGGCCTATGACACGCTTCAGAACCAGATTCTGCCTCTGGAAAAATCTCTCTTCACCACAGTGACCGACATGGCGCAGTCGCAGATGTCGCAGACCAACGAGGAGCTGGTACAGCTTCGCCGCGCCAACCGCTCCACGCTGCTGACGCTGTGGCTGGCAACTATCCTCGGCGCCATCGTCGGCGGCCTGCTGTCGATGTTCATGGCGCGGCGCATTACGCGGGGCGTCGACCTGGTCGCCGAGCGCGCGAACGCGATCGCTTCGGGCGATCTGACGGGCGATGCGCTGAGCCTGAACAGCCAGGACCAGATTGGAAGCCTCGCCACTGCCATGCAGAAGATGCAGGCCAGCCTGAGCAGCATTATCGGCACGGTCGTCCATACCTCGGGCTCGCTGACCGGCAGCGCCGCCTCCATGCGCACGGCCAGCGACCAGATTCATCGGCGCATCGACCAGCAGAGCCAGCAGACGCAGCAGGCCGCTTCGGCGATGCAGGAGATGTCGGCCAGCATCGCCGAGGTCTCCCGGCACACGCAGTCCGCTGCCGAGACGGCGCGGGATGCCGCCGAGACGGCACGGTGCGGCGGCACCATCGTCAAGCAGGTGCTGGGCAATATGCATTCGATCGCTACTGCTGTCAGCGACACCTCGGCGACCGTCGGCCTGCTGGGCGACGATTCGCGAAAGATCAGCCAGATCGTCACCGTCATCGACGAGATTGCGCGCAAGACCAACCTGCTGGCGTTGAATGCAGCCATCGAAGCCGCTCGTGCCGGAGATCAAGGACGCGGTTTTGCCGTCGTCGCCGGAGAGGTTCGCCGCCTGGCGGAGAGTACTGCACAGGCTACGGGCGAGATTGCGAGCATGATTCAGGGTATTCAGGATCGCACGCGAACCGCGATTGCCAGCATGGAGAGCGGCACGGAGACGGTCGAACAGGGCGTCGTCACCACGACGCAAGCCGGAGAGGCGCTTGAAAAGATCATCGGGATGGCCGAGCGTGTCGACCGCATGATTGCCCAGATTGCCATCGCCGCCTCGCAACAGGCCGCGGCGGCGGACCAGTCGAGCGCAAGTCTCGACTCGATCCATTCGCTGAGCCACGAAAACCTGACCGAGATGGCTACGACAGCGGCAGGAATTGAATCTCTGCGCACCACTGCTGTCGCGCTCGAGCAGCAGGTCGATCGCTTCCGGCTGCAGTCGCAGCCTGACGCAAGACTGGTGCAGTCTCCGGCGCCGGTGTTGCGAGGTTCGGCTGCCACCTTTCAGACAGCCTGATCGGCGTTGGTAATTCGGAGACTTAATCAGACCTCTCCTAAGGGAAGGTCTGATTAACTTTCGGGAGAATGCCCTCAGCGGCTAAAGCCGCGTTGCAGTCAAGCTACTTCTGCGGCACGGCTAAAGCCGTGCTCTTAACAGAATCGGACTTAATTCGAGGTTCCCTGAGCGGTTCTCTTCCGGATGCAGTCTTGCCGATTCGGGCGAAACGCGGATTCCCTTCGGGAATGACAAACAAAGGATCTAAGCTGCCCCTGAAAGCGGAAGAAGCTGGCCCTGAGAGGAGATAGCTCCGGGCTCTCAAAGATTCACTCAGCGGCTAGAGTCCCATGAACTAGCCTAATTTTTATCAATGGTTTATTAGCGATTCCACAGGTTGTACATGAGCTGATTTTTTGGGCATCCACAGAGGTTCTCCCCGGCCAGTCCTGGCGCCGGTATGATAGAAAGTACGCGGCAGAGGGACTTGCCTCGCCGAAGGAGAACGCTTGAGCACTCTGTCCATCTCTGAACCTCTTTCCAATGGCCCGGAGAGCTTTGACGCTACTGCTTTCTCGGCTCATGCACTCTCTTCCCCGCAGAATCTGGCGGCGGTGATCGACCACACCCTCCTGAAGCCTGATGCGACGCGCGCACAGGTGCTCCAGCTTTGTCACGAAGCGGCGGAGAATCGCTTTGCCTGCGCCATGGTGAATCCGACCTGGGTCTCGCTGGCTGTCGCCGCCCTGGCGGGGACTGGTATCCCGGTGGGCGTTGTGGTGGGCTTCCCCCTGGGGGCGAGCCTTTCGACGACCAAGCGCGACGAGACGGCACGAGTCATCAAACACGGTGCTCACGACGTGGATATGGTGCTCAATATCGGGTTCCTGAAGTCCGGAACGGCTGCCGACTATAACGTGGTTCGCCAAGATATCCGCGGCGTTGTGGAACTGGCACACGCTGCCGGGGCGATCGTCAAGGTCATTCTGGAGACCTGCCTGCTGAACTTTGAAGAGAAGCTGCGCGCCGCCGAGATTGCCCTGAGCGCGGGCGCGGACTTTCTGAAGACGAGCACTGGATTTTCAACCGGCGGAGCCACGGCCGATGATATCTCGCTGCTGCGGGGAGCGGCCGGACGACGCGCCGGGGTGAAGGCTTCGGGCGGCATCCGCTCGCTGGCGGACACCGCTATCATGCTGCGGGCGGGCGCCTCCCGCATAGGAGCCAGCGCCAGCGTGAGGATACTGGCGGAACTTCGCGCGCAGACTGTTTAACGGAGGAGGGGTTGATTGAGTCTCCGAACTTTCCCTCAGGGGCTAAAGCCCCATTGCACGGCAGCCACTTACGGCATGGCTAAAGCCGTGCCCTTAGCAAAACCGGACTGAATCAGAAGTTCTCTAAAAAACTGCTCGGGCGGATGAGGCACATGGATTGCAGCAATGGGTGAGGCGGAGATAAAGGAGAAATAAATACAGGGGTCTCTCTGCTGCGCAACGGACGATAAAGCTGTCCGTTGCTTCGGTCAAGATGACGTGCTTTTAGAGCCGAGATGATGTGTTTTTAGAGTTGAGACGACGAAGCACTTGCGGCATCCCTTCGGCTTCGCTCAGGACAGGTTCTGAAGCCGTGCCCTTAACAAAACGGGGCTTAATTAGAGATTCCCTAATGCACTGGCAACAGGACCAGACAGCAAGGCGCAGTCAAACTTACGAGCCGGCTGCCCGGTATCGTCGCTTCTATCGCAACGAGAGAGACTTTTCGATATGCTGAATATCGTAAGTCGTCTATTTCAGGTGTGTTCCCGCACCAATCTGGAGACTCCACTCCTCAACCTTTGCCGTAGTATCATCGCCTCTTCTTATGCCAATCGCCGATAAGCCGCGCAGAACGAACCCGCCTGCCGCACCCACGGAGCCGGAGGCGGCGCAGCATGAGTTCGAAGGCGATTACCGTCCTCCGGCGCAGGCCAGCGAGTTGAAGGAAAAGCCGGCCAATGTTCGGGTCGAGCCGCTCCAGGTCGACTTTCTGCATAGCCTCGCCGATGCGCTCAATACGACGCTCGACCTGAATACGCTGATGCATCGGGTGGCGGACCTGGTGCGCGCCGTCATCGACTATCGCATCTTCGCGATCCTGCTGATCAACGAGCGGACCAATGAGCTATGGATGCGCTTTCAGACGGGGCACGCCGCCGAGGTGGAGCGCACGCGGATCAAGCTGGGCCGCGGCGTCATCGGACAGGCCGCGCTCCAGCGCAAGTCACTGCTGGTGGAAGATGTCTCCAAGTACGAGCACTACATCAATGTGAACCCCAACGTCCGCTCCGAACTGGCGGTCCCGCTGATCGTCAAGAACAAGGTCATCGGCGTGCTCGATATCGAGTCGGAGACGCTGGGCTACTTCACCCCGGAACATCAGCGGCTGCTGGAACTGGTGGCCTCGCGCATGGCCATCGCGGTCGAGAACGCACGGCTGTACACCCGCGTCTCGCGCCAGGCGCAGACGCTGACGGTGCTCAACGAGATCTCGCGCGAGATTACCAGCATCCTCGATCTGGACGACCTGCTGGAGCGCATCGGCCAGTTGCTCAAACGGGTCATCGACTTCCAGATGTTCAGCATCCTGCTTTGGAACGAGCGCACGCAGCAGTTCGAACACCGCTTCTCTTCCCGCTACGGCGAGCGCGTGACCCGCGAGCGCACGATTGTTCCGGGCCAAGGGATCATCGGCATCGCTGCCCAGCGGCGCGAGCCCGTGCTTTCGTCCGATACGCGCAAGGATCCGCGCTACCTTGCCGAGAATCCGGAGACGCGCTCGGAGCTTGCCGTGCCCCTTATTCATAAGGGCCAAGTGATTGGCGTGCTCGACCTTGAGCATACCCGGGTCAACTACTACAACGAAGACCACCAGCGGACGCTTTCGACGCTTAGCGCGCAGGTGGCGATCTCGATTGCGAATGCTCGTCTCTACCAGCGCATCCATGAAGAGGAACAGCGCATGGAGCGCGATCTCGATATGGCCCGCAAGGTCCAGCTTCGGCTCATGCCCTCGCGTCCGCCGAAGCTCGATCGCGCCGAGATTGCCGTCCAGTTTCTGGCGGCGCGGTCGATTGGCGGAGACGTCTACGACTTTCTCGACTATGGCACGCCCGGAAGGCCGGCACGGATTGCGATTGCTGTGGGAGACGTCAGCGGCAAGGCCGCTCCGGCGGCGCTCTATGCCGCGCTGGTGAGCGGGATTCTGCGCTCGCTGGCTCCGCAGCAACTGTCACCGGCGCAGATGCTGGCGGCGCTCAACGATCAGCTTCAGGAGCGCAAGCTCGCTTCGCAGTACGTCACCATGCTGATGGCCGCGTGGGACGACTCCAACCAGACGCTGCAGGTCGCCAACGCCGGATCGGTGCAGCCGCTGTTCGTGTCGCGCTCGTCGGAAGGGGTGACGGTCAAGACGATCAAGGCCGAAGGCTTTCCCCTGGGCCTCTTCCCCGATGTGAAGTATGAGGAGTTCACCCTCTCCACGCAGCCGGGAGACCTGATCGTCTTCTTCTCGGACGGCATTACGGATGCCGAGAACGGCACGGGTGAGATGTTCGGCACCGATCGGCTGCGCGATGTGCTCGAAGCGCAGCCCGGATCGGCCGCGGCGTCGACGATCGTTGACGCTATTTTGAAGTCTGTCTCCGATTTTCAGGGTGGCATCGAGCACTTCGACGACGAGACGGTAGTGGTGCTGCGAGTGCTTTGATCTAATGGCAGGATTTGATTGAGCCGCCCAGTAAGCTTTGCCAGAAACGCTTCTCCTTCGGATGTGGCTTTGCTGGTTGGAGCAAAACGCAGATTTCCTTCGGGAATGACAAACAAAGGAAGCTACTTCTAAGCGGAAACGGTTCTAGCGCAGCGCTTCTAGGGCCTTGCGGGCGGCCTTGGAGTAGTCGCCCTCGGGGGCCAGCTTGAGGTAGGCGTTGTACTCGGCCTTGGCCTCCTCCAGCTTCTTCAGCTTCTCGGCGGCCTGGGCAAGCGAGAAGTGCGTGGGGGCGTAATCGGGCTCTGTCTTTACGGCGTCTTTGCTGCGCATGTAGGCCGCGGTGAAGTTTTCCCGGTTGTAGTAAAACTTGGCGACCCGCAAATCCTCATCGACGCGATCGTCTGGAGTTTGCAGATCCTTGACCTTGGGAAGTTTCTTGCGCGCCGAGGTTGGAGGGGGTGTGTCCGGGGTGTCGCTGCTCGAACTGCTCGAGCTGCTGCTACTGCTGCTGGAACTGCTGTCCGGGGCTTCACCCGGCATGTCCGGCGCGTCGGTGGTAGGGAACGGGTGTTCGCTGGCGGCCGAAGGAGCGGGTGCGTTGGGGCCGGGGGCGGCGGGAGTCGTCGCGTTGGGGGCCGGGGCCGCGGGTGGAGGAGGAGCCTCGCTGGGAAATGGGAATTGCTGCGCCGGCGAAGAAGGCTTAGCAGGTGCCGGAGCGGTTGGCGGCGGTGCAGACTGTGGACTCTGGGCCAGGCACGCGGTCGAGAGCGCGGCGGCGGCGAAAAGAACGCGGAATGGGGCGCGGGCAAACATCAGGCTTTAGGTTACTCGACTTATGCTTTGACGATGCTGTCCGGGAGTTTGTTATAGTCAGCATCGGACGCACTTACTTTAAGAGATGCTTCGGCGCTTTTCCCGGCTGCTTCCACTCCGATCTTCATGGACGTTCTCTCACTTATGCCTCAAGGTCTTATCATTCGCTCTTCGTCGATTCACGCGGCCGGCTGCTATACAACACGACCCTTTAAAAAAGGATCGAGAGTGTGCGAGTACGAGGGGCCGCGATTCACCAAGGAAGTCGCGGACGAGCGGTATCAGGATCGCTTTATTACCTACCTGTTCAGTTGCGGGGACGATGGCATGGTCATCGACGGCTTCGGCACGGCGATGTTCATCAACCACTCCTGCGATCCCAACTGCGAGACTGAGGACCACGGCGGGCGGGTGTATATCGTCGCGGTTCGCGATATCGCATCCGGCGAAGAGCTGACGTATGAGTACAATCTCTGCGACAGCGACGACGCTGAGGCCGATTGCTACTGCGGCGCGGCGACGTGCCGAGGGACGATGTTCAGCGAGGCCGAGTTGAAGCGGCGGGCGCGGGTGGCGAAGCGGTTGGAGCGCAAGGCGAAGCGGAGCTGACCCGGCTGCGGACGATACAATAAGGGCTGCGGCGATCGAGCGCATCTTCTTCTATGGCATACCAGGTTCTTGCAAGGAAATACCGGCCACAGCGTTTCGCGGATGTCGCGGGGCAGGACCATGTGACGGTCACGCTGATGAACGCCCTGACCCAGGGGCGCACGGCGCACGGATACATCTTCAGTGGGCACCGGGGTATCGGCAAGACGACGATTGCGCGCATCCTGGCGATGGCGCTGAACTGCCGCAACGCCATTGGCAGCGAACAGAGGCCGACGGCGGAGCCCTGCGAGGTCTGCGAGAGCTGCACTGAAATTCGCAACGGCAATGCAGTGGATGTGATCGAGATCGACGCGGCGACCAATCGCGGCATCGACGAGATTCGCGAGCTGCGCGATGCGGCGCGGTATCAGCCCGCGAGGGACAAGTACAAGATCTACATTCTGGACGAAGCGCACCAGATTACGGACGCGGCGTTCAACGCGCTGCTGAAGACGCTCGAAGAGCCGCCGGAGCACATCATCTTCATGATGGCGACGACGCAGCCTGAGGACATTCCCCAGACGGTGCGCTCGCGCTGCCAGCACTTCAGCTTTCACGCGGTGAAGCTGGTGGACATTCTCGCCGAGCTGCGCGGCATCGCGGAGCGCGAGGGCGTGGACGCCGACGACGCCGCGCTGTCGCTGCTGGCCGAGGCCGGCGATGGATCGATGCGCGACGCGCTCAGCATCATGGACCAGGCGATTGCCAGCGCGCCGGTTTCGGATGGCAAGCCGGTGCTCGATGCCTCGCAGATTCGCGAGCTGATGGGGACGGTTCCCAACGCCGTGTTTGAAAAAATTCTTGAAGCGGTCGATGGGAATCGCAGCGCCGAGGTAATTACGGTTGCGAATCAGCTGCTCGATGCCGGGAATAGTCCGGCGCAACTGGCGCGGCAGTTTGTGCGCTATCTGCGGAACTGCGTGATTGCGAAGATTGCCGGAATCGGCACGGAGGGGGCCGACGCTGAGGGCGCTGCGGGCGAACTGCTGCAGATTTCGGCGGACGAGCAACGGCGCGCGGGACGCTCGGCTGCGCTCTTCGGCGAAGAGGAGTTGACGCGATTTCTGCAGGTGATGCTGCGGACGTTCGATGAGTTAGGCTATCGACAGGAGCAGCGGTTTCACTTTGAGCTGGGGCTGCTGAAGCTGGTGCATCTGCGGCGGCTGCTGCCGGTCGAAGAGGTGTTGAGCCAGTTCCCTGTTGCCGGAGGTACGCCGCAGCCGCGAACGCAGAGTGCACAGGCGCGGGTTGCGGCTCCAAGTCCGGTTGCGAATCGACTGGCGAGTGCTCCGGCACCGGTGAGTACAAAGCCTGTGTTCTCACCGTTTGAGGCGGACAAGAGCCGCAAGCGGTTCGACGGCGGAGAGGTTGAGAAGATTGCGGTGGCGGCTCCCGTCCCCGTGCCTGCTTCTGTTCCGGCTCCAGCTAAAGTGCCTGTGCCGGTGTTCGTCGCGCCCGTCAAGGAATCCGTGCCTGCTCCGGTTGCAACTATTGTTGCCGAAGTTGCGCCGGAGTTGCCGGAAGCTAAGGTTGCGCCTCTTGATGTCGTAGATAGTGGCGTCATCGACATCGCGGCTTTCAGCGAAGTTTTAGAAGGGAGTTCTTCCCAGTCGTCACAGGCGGCGGAGTTGCAGCGGGTTGCGACCGAGGCTCTGATGAACGCGAAGAGTCAGGGGTCGGCCGCGGATGCGATGGCCGATGCCGAGTGGACCGTGGAAGGCGGTGAGGTTCGTGTGCAGACCGAGCTTTCTAAGACGATGCTGCCGATGGTGATTAATGCCGAAGCGGAGAAGATTGTTCGCGCGGCGCTGCGTGAAGCCGGAGCATTGAAGCTGGTGTTGCTACCGGGAGCCGCGACTGCCAAAGCCGCGAAGAAGCCGCGCGTGGCCAAGTCCGGCAGTGCGCAGGCCAAGGCGATGGAACATCCTGTGGTGCAGCAGGCGCAGAAGCTGTTCGATGCCGAGATTCGGAACGTGATCGATTTGCGTGAGGGGGAGTAATGGATTTTTCTGACCTGGGCAAGATGAAAGAGATGATGGGGCAGGCCAAGCAGATGCAGGAGCAGATGGAGCGCAAGCTCTCTGAGACGGTGGTCGAGGCATCGAGCGGCGGCGGCGTGGTGACGGTGCGGATGAACGGCAAGAAGGAAGTGCTGCGGCTCAAGATCGAGCCCTCCGCCATAGGCAGCGCGAGCAGCGATCTGGAACTGCTCGAAGACCTGATTACGGCTGCGGTAAACGAGGCCGGTCGGCGCGCCGATGAGGCGATCAAGGCCAGCGTGGCGGGGATGATGGGCGGACTGAATCTGCCGGGGTTGACCTAGTGGCGCAGTTTGCGGAGCCGATGGCGCGGCTGATCGAAGAGTTGCGCAAGCTGCCGGGCGTCGGAAGCAAGAGCGCGCAGCGGCTGGCGTTTCATGTGCTGCGGTCTTCCGCGGAGGACGCCGAAAAATTGTCGGCGGCGATTCGCGAGTTGAAGCAGCATCTGCGGCTCTGCTCGATCTGCAACAACATTACGGATGTCGATCCGTGCGGCTATTGCACGAGCACATCGCGGGATCAGCGGCTGGTTTGCGTGGTCGAGGAGCCGACCAACATCGCCACCATCGAAAAGACGCGGGGATACTCAGGCGTGTATCACATTCTTCACGGCACGCTTTCGCCGATTGGCGGGGTGGGGCCGGAGCAGTTGCGGATCGCCAATCTGCTGACCCGGCTGCCGAATGTCGATGAGGTGATTCTTGCGACCTCGCCGACGACCGAGGGTGAAGCGACGGCGGGCTATCTTGCAGGGGAGATCCGCAGGAGCAGGCCGGAGGTGAGGGTGACACGAATCGCTACCGGGGTTCCGGCGGGCAGCGATATTGAGTACGCGGATGAGGTGACGATGTCGCGGGCGATGGAAGGCCGGCGCGAGTTTTGAACTTGGCGTCTAACATCGATGAAATTGATTAAAACAGGCAACGACAACGGCGGCTGGTGTAGATTTTGCATTCCCACCCATCGCGATGAAACTGCGATGGATGGGGCACCCAGGCGTTTGTGAGTGGTTGGCGGAAAAGAACAAGCAACGGCCAATACAGGGGTCTCTCCACTGCGCAGCGCACGATGAAACTGTGCGCTGCTTCGGTCGAGATGACGTGAGTTTATGGTGGTCGAGATGGCGTGAGTTTAGGGTCGTCGAGATGACGTATCCCTGCGGGATGATGTGCTAGCTGCTTAGATTTTCGCCGGTCATCTCCTTCGGCTTTTCAAGGCCGAGCAGGGTCAAGATGGTGGGCGAGATGTCGCGGAGGCTGCCTCCGGGGCGAAGGATTCTGTGATGGCTGGTGTCGGCTTCGTCGTTGATGAGGATGAAGGGCACGGGGTTGGTGGTGTGCGCGGTGTGGGGGCCGCCGGTGACGGGATCGATGAGCATCTCGGCGTTGCCGTGGTCGGCGGTGACGAGGAGCGAGCCACCGCGCTGCTTGATCGCCTGATAGATGCGGCCGAGCTGCGTGTCGACGGTTTCGACGGCGCGGATAGTGGGCTCGAGCTTGCCGGAGTGGCCGACCATGTCGGCGTTGGCGAAGTTGACGATGACGACGTCGAAGGCGGTGTCGTTGACGGCCTTGACCACAGCATCAGCGATGCCGGAGGCGGACATCTCGGGAGCGAGATCGTAGGTCGCGACCTTCTGCGACGGGACGAGAGTGCGGTCTTCGCCGGGAAACGGCTTCTCGATTCCACCGTTGAAGAAGTAGGTGACGTGCGCGTACTTTTCCGTCTCGGCGACGCGGAGGTTGCGGAGGTTGGCCTGGGCCATGACGTTGGCAAGAAGATTGTCCATCGATTCGGGCGGGATGACGATGGGCAGTTTGAAGTTCTTGTCATACTGCGTCATGCAGACGTAGTGGATGTTCTTCGGCGCGCGGGAGCGTGGAATTTCGGCTTCGAGTTCCGCGGCCTTGGGCAGGTCGTTGGCGTCATTCGCTGTAAGGCCGCCGGGAACGTCGCAGTTGCGGGCGAGCAGGCGGGTGACCTGGCGAGCGCGATCGGCGCGGTAGTTGAAGTTGACGCAGACGTCGTTATCGCGGATGAGGCCGACAGGTTTTCCCGTGGCGTTGACGACCGTGAAGGGCGGGATGAACTCGTCGGTGGTGTCGTTGTTGTAGAGTTCGCGGACACGGGCGATGGGGTCTTGATAGCTTCCGCCCTGAGCGTTACCGGTGACCATGGCGTCGAAGGCCTGACGCTCCTTCTCCCAGCGCAGGTCGCGGTCCATGGCATAGTAGCGGCCTGAGACGGAGGCGAGCTGGCCGACACCGATCTCGCGGAACTGCTGCTGCAGCGCCTCCAGATGACTGACGCCGCTGGTGGGCATGGTGTCGCGGCCGTCCATGAAGGCGTGGACGAAGACGCGGGTGAGGCCGTGTTTTGCGGCCATGCGCAGGAGGGCGTAGAGGTGGCGCTGATGCGAATGGACGCCGCCGTCCGAGAGCAGGCCGAAGAAGTTCAGATTGGACTCGCGGGATGCGGCGAGATTGAAGGCGTTGGTGAGAACGGGATCGCGGAAGAGGCTTTCGTCGGCGATGGCGTCGTCGATGCGCGTCATGTCCATGCGGACGATGCGGCCGGCTCCGAGGTTGAGGTGGCCGACCTCGGAGTTCCCCATCTGGCCGTCGGGGAGGCCGACGAAGTGTTCGCTGGCGCGGATGAGGGTGTTGGGATAGGTGCTTAGGAGCTTGTCGTAGATCGGCTTGCGCGCGAGCGCGATGGCGTTGCCGCTGGTCTCGGCGCGGTAGCCCCAGCCGTCGAGGATGGTGAGAACGATTGGTTTGTTTGACATGGTTTACGTCAGGATAACAAGAGTTAGCGCTTATCTGCTTTGTGAGGGGTGGAGCGAAGGATGAGGAGGTTGGGAAGGGGCGAAATACAGGGTCTCTCCGCTACGCGGCGCACGATAAAACTGTGCGCTGCTTCGGTCGAGATGACGTGAGTTTAGGGTGGGGATGTGGGTTTGGTTGAAACCCATGTCCCAGAGAATCGGGACATGGGTACCCAGTTTAGCGGTGACCAACGATGTGGCCGTGACGAACTACTCGCCGAAGTTGACCGACTCGATGCCGAGGAATTCGGCCGACTGGCCGAGCTCTTCTTCGATGCGGAGAAGCTGGTTGTACTTGGCAATACGGTCGGTGCGGCTGGCGGAGCCGGTCTTGATCTGCCCGGCGCCGGTGCCAACGGCGAGGTCAGCGATGAAGGTGTCTTCGGTCTCGCCGGAGCGGTGGCTGATGATCGAGGTGTAGCCGAAGCGGCGGGCCAGTTCGATGGCTTCGAGCGTCTCGGTGACGGTGCCGATCTGGTTGACCTTGATGAGGATCGAGTTGGCGACCTTCTGCTCGATTCCCTGCTGCAGCCGGGTGGTGTTGGTGACGAAGAGGTCGTCGCCGACGAGCTGGACGAAGTTGCCGATCTGGTCGGTGAGCAGCTTCCAGCCATCCCAGTCATCTTCTGCAAGGCCGTCTTCGAGGGAGACGATGGGGTACTGGCGGACCCAACTCTCCCAGAACGAGGCCATCTCGGCAGAGGTCTTCTCGGACTTGTCGGACTTCTTGAAGATGTACTTTCCGGTCTCCTGGTTATAGAACTCGCTGGCGGCCGGGTCGAGGGCAATGGAGATATCTTCGCCGGGCTTGTAGCCCGCGAGTTGGATAGCTTCGAGGATCAGCTCGATGGCTTCGGCGTTCGACTTGAGGTTGGGCGCGAAGCCGCCTTCGTCGCCGACGGCGGTGTTGTAGCCCTTCTTCTTGAGGACGCCCTTGAGGGTGTGGAAGACTTCGGTGCCCCAGCGCAGAGCGTCCGAGAAGGTCTCGGCACCGACGGGCATGACCATGAACTCCTGGAAGTCGACGTTGGAGTCGGCGTGCGAACCGCCGTTGAGGATATTCATCATTGGCGTGGGCAGAAGGCAGGCGTTGACGCCGCCGAGGTAGCGGTAGAGGGGCAGCTTAAGGGCCTCGGCGGAGGCGCGGGCGCAGGCCATGGAGACGGCGAGGATGGCGTTGGCTCCGAGCTTCGACTTGTTCTCGGTGCCGTCGATGGAGATCATGGTGGCGTCGATGAGGCGCTGGTTGCTGGCGTCCATGCCGGTGAGTTCGGGAGCGAGGATCGACTCCACGTTTTCGACGGCGTTGAGGACGCCCTTGCCGAGATAGTGCTCCTTGTCGCCGTCGCGAAGTTCTACGGCCTCGTGCTCGCCGGTGGAGGCTCCGCTGGGAACGGCGGCGCGCCCCTTGGCTCCGCCGTCGAGGATGACGTCAGCTTCGACGGTGGGGTTGCCGCGGGAGTCCAGGATTTCGCGCGCGTGGATAGAGACGATCTCGGTCATGTTGCTCCTATAGTTTGAAGTTTCTTGAAGCTGGTCGACGACGCGGTGGTTCAGGCGTTCGTTCAATTTCGGGCGGCGGTCGACGCGGATGGCGCCACCGCCAGCTGCGGCGATGGTCTGTACCAGGTCTGCGTCGGGGGTGCTCACTGACTGGATTTTAGCAAAGCAGGGAGGAAGCTGGAGGAATGCCCTATGAACCGGGCAAAACAGGCGATTGAAAGGCTGAAGGCGGGGGTAGCACGTTCGATTCCCTTTCGCCAGATTTGTTCCTCGAAGCCGGCGGCAGCCTCTAACCTTCTCTATGGATAGTCTGTCTAATTTTCAGGCTACGAACTGCTCCAGAGGAACCGCCATGAAGCTACCGATCACGACCGCTGCTCTCGTTCTTATTGCAATTCCCGGTTTTGCCCAGGATGCACGGATGGGAGTTTCGACGCCGCCGGCAACGGAGATTACAACGACCGAAGAGGCCCCGGCAGCAGCTCCGGCGCTGAAGCCGCGCGTGCCGGAGGCGAAGCCCTCCGCAGCGGTTCCCGAGGCGAACAGCCAGACCGTCTATGGACCCTACGTGCCTTACCGTGCTCCCGGAGCTGCGGCGACGACGGTGCAGGCCAACACGGCTGCGTTCGATCCGGATGCGAACATCGTGACCGAGACGACTCCAGATACGCCGGTTGCCGATACCGCCGCCCTTGATGCCGGAATCGTGACCAGCGTGCCTGAACGCGAGGGTGAGCTGAACGAAGGAACGCTGCTGAAGGCTCGCATCAACGAGGCGCTTTCGACGACGAGCACGGTTGAGGGATCGCGCTTCACGGCGTCGCTGACCGAGCCCATCATCAACAAGGGGCGCGTGATTATGCCCATCGGCTCGGTGATCGAAGGCAACGTCACCGAGGTTCGCAGCGGCCGCCGCATCTCCGGCCGGGCCGCGCTGCATCTTGAGCCGCGCGACGTGACCTTGCCGGATGGGACGCACTACGTCATCCATGCCCAGTTGATCGATACCGATCAGTACGACAAGAGCAGCGTGGATCGCGAAGGCACGCTGCTGCGTAGAGACCACCCGAAGACGACGCTGGCTGCCATGTCGGTTGCGACCGGCGGCGCGGCCGCTGCCGGCGCGATGATTGGCGGCGGAGTGGGAGCATTGGTCGGCGCGGGGATTGGCGCGGGCGCAAGCACCGTTCTCTGGCTGAAGCAGGACCGCCAGGAGGCGCTGCCCAAGGATTCGCTGCTGGTGTTCAGCCTGACGACTCCCATGGTTGTGAGGCCGCTCGGCGGCAACCATACCATCAGCAGCGTGTCGGCTAACGGTGTGGGAGCGATGGGAGCTGCGCAGTAAGCCTCAACATTCCTTCAGTGGCTAAACAGATTGCGGAAAAGATTCTGATGCAACGAAAGCGCCCCTCAAGGGCTAAGGCCCTATCGCAAACGAAGCACTTGCGGCACGGCTGAATTCGCTCTCTGTAAAGCCCTAGTACAGACGGGTGCTTGTGGAGATTTGTGCGAGGATAAAGACGAAATACAGGGGTCTCTCCACTGCGCCGCGCAATAAGGCTGCGCGACTTCGGTCGAGATGACGTGGGTTCATGGTGGGTCGAAATGGAGCTACCA
>Ga0207674_10002747_pt1 | contig 21950 bp, 19 predicted proteins | sample KBSCornC72_FD_184303 | JGI IMG/M metagenome (GOLD analysis project Ga0207674, IMG submission 184303) | Corn rhizosphere microbial communities from Kellogg Biological Station, Michigan, USA - KBS Corn C7-2 (SPAdes) (version 2) | ecosystem: Host-associated > Plants > Roots > Rhizosphere > Soil ...
CTCGCGCTGTTCGTTGGCCTCGCTCAGTTACGTCGTGCGCTAGCTGACGGTCTTCGATTTCGCCGTGCGCCACTTCTCAAGAGACGCGCCGGTCATACACGGCGCGCTTGCCACAAAGCCTTCATTACATGGCGCCCGGCGAGGGTGCTGCGGCTTTATCTTTCGGCAAACGCCAGCAAAGCGACGCCACTGCTACTCCGCACGCATCCCGGTCAACTCGATCAATCGTTTCATCTTCCCCGACTCGGTGGCAATGTACGCGGCGAACTGATCGGGAGTTCCCGGAGCGGCACTGGCGCCCTGTGTCAGCAACGTCGCCCGCATCGCGGGGGTTTGCAGAATCTCGCCGATGTCGCGATTGAGCTTGGCAATCACGGCGCTCGGTGTTCCAGCGGGTGCGAGCATTCCGATCCAGAACTCCAGTTCCAGATCGGGCAATCCGGCTTCGGCGACGGTTGGCACGTCCGGCGCGCCTGGGAATCGGTGCTTGCTCGTGACGACATACGCCTTCAGCTTACCGGACTTGACGTAGGGCAACAGGCTCGGCACTGCGCCGAATCCTTCCTTCACCTCGCCGCTCACCATGGCCAGCGTCGATGCGCCGCCGCCCTTGTAATGAACCGGCACCGCATTGATACCGGTCTCGTGCTTTAGAAGTTCCATGGCGATGTGGTTGTTGGTCCCCGGGCCCGCGGTAGCGAAAAACGTCTCGTGTGGCTGTTTCCGCGCGTAAGCGAGAAATTCGGGCAACGTGGCAGCCGGTACCGACGCGTTCGCGACCAGCATGGTAGTCACCGTTGCCACGAGGGTGATCGGTGAGAAATCCTTGACCGGATCGTAAGGGACGCTCTTGTATAAATGAGGCGCGACGGCGAGCGCTGAACGGTCTGACAGCACGAGCGTATATCCGTCGGGCGCCGCTCTCGCGACCATCCCGGTTCCGACCGTCAGCGCGGCTGCTCCTTGATTCTCCACAACGACCGGTTGGCCCCAGCGCTCACTCAACTTCTGGCCGAGTTGCCTCGCTACGATGTCGTGGAACGTACCCACTCCACCCGTGACAATGTGTACGGCTTTCACCGGATACTTCTGAGCCGACGCCGAACCGGTTGCGCACAGCACGACCCCCGTCAACAAGAGTGCGGTTGCGCGTCTCAATGTGTTCATGGCCGTTCTCCGTCTGGTGACGTGCCCGCGGGCAGTCCGAGAGATACTGATCGCCCTCCGCGATCGACGCAATTGTGCGAAGATGCCAGTCCGATCAATATCGTTGATATGCGTGGAGCTCCGGGACATCGAATACTTCGCAACCGTCGCGCAGTACGGCCATCTCGGCCGTGCGGCGGAGGCGCTTGGATTAGGACAGCCCGCCTTGAGCATGAGCCTGCGCCGGCTCGAAACCTCCGCGAAGGCGAAGCTGGTGACGAGGACCGCAAAGGGGGTGGAGCTGACGGCCGTTGGCGCCGCACTCCTCTCTCATGTAAGCAAGCTGCGGGTAGCCCGCGATGATCTCGCGCGCGAGGTGGCTGATCTCGTTCAGGGGCGAGCAGGACACCTTCGCATAGGGACAAGTCCGTCCAATTCCGAAGTATTCGTGCACGAAGCTTGCAGCACCCTTTTGATGGAAGCGCCCAAGGTCACGTTGAGCGTTTCGGTGATGGACAATGACACGCTGGTGCCCGCGCTGCGCAAGGGCGATCTCGACCTCGCATTGACGCATACCCAGCGGTTCACACCGCCCGATATAGCGCAAGTGGTCTTTCGGACCGACGAGTTCATCATCTACTGTGCGTCCAAGCACCGTCTCGCCAAGCGCAAGTCGATCAGACTGGACGATCTTGTGCAGGAGCGATGGGCAATTTCGGCCGCGGGCGCATTCGGGCCATTGCTCTCCCTGCGCGATGCGTTCAAGGCGCGAGGATTGCCCTTACCGACCGTCACCGTCGTCTCGGATCTCGTCATGTTCAAGCTTCGCGTGGTAGCCGCGTCCGACCTCGTCGGCGTTACCGTAAGGCAAAATGTCAATGCGGCCGTCGGTCAGCTTCGACTCAAGATCCTTCCGGTCAAGGATCTCGTTTGGCTTCGACCTGTTGCGATCGCTTACCGGAAGGACGCTTACCTGTCGCCGGCTGCCAAGCGCTTCGTAGAGATCATTAGCGCCATCGCAAAGAAACGTTGCTAGTGGTCGCGACGAAGATTTTGCGCGTGTCGAGGACGTCGCCGAGGCGCAACGTGTACCTCGTTGACACGGACATCGTCAGCGAGCTTCGCAAGAAAGCCAGAGCTAATCGGCGCGTGGTGCAGTTCTTCAAGGATGCTGCCCGCAACGTGCCGCTTTACCTCGCCGCAGCAACGGTGGGGTAGCTGCGAGCTTGGGCTATCGCACTCCGCTCGAATTCCGACAGCGCCATGAATCCACCCACCCGGGCAGCCGTTCTCAAGTAGCGAGTGGCCCGAAATTCAGCGAGCAGGTCACAAGTTGTTAGCTCAGCACGGCTTGGTCTATTTTTCTCGAGATAAGCCGAGATACTCAGCTCTACGGGTCCTTTCCGCCAGTCGAAGTAGACCAAGCTCACGTCGCAGCCGATCGTCAAACGACCGTCGACTCAGCGCGGAATCCGAGGCTCATGAAAAGCGACTGACCGCGCTGATGTAGTTCTCTGACGTCCGCTCACGACCCGAAGCGGACGTACGATTCCGTGTGAGGTTTGGAGCGCGAAGGCTACCGCCTCGTCCGCACGCGGATTTCGACGGACGCGCCCACCGCCACCGCATATTTCTCAATGGTGGTCAATGTCGGGCGGGTGCACACACCGCTCTCCAGACGTGAGACAGCACTCTTCGTTGTCCACATTCTCACGGCGACTTCCTCCTGTGTCATTCCAGCGCCCGTGCGCGCGGCTACGAGATCGGCCACGAGCATTTGCAATGTACGATCGGACTTGAACGTACGCGCAATCCGCTGTTTGCGCGCGCGTTCTTCCTGTAGCGATGCGAGATTTCTCGCTAGAACTTGAGAGCGTTGCGGCACGGCGGTCGTAAAGCTTGCGCTGGGTAGTTAGCAAAAATGCTAACTCACGCCAGCAGACCTGCCCATCAGCCATTGGGACGAACCTGCGCTCAACCGAGGCCGACTCCGTGCATTCCTATAAGCTAATGGCGGTTACCATTTTTGCTAACCGTGCCTCATCTGACCTCTGACTCGTGAATCTCGAACGCAACGATGCCCGATGGCCGGTTCTGGCCGTTCGCTGTCATTGACCGTTGCGCGAATTCCTGCAACTCTGGACACCTTATCCGACCCGTCAGGGGAGGCAAGGAGTACGGTATGAGCATCCGAACGAGCCCCATCGAGTCGCTGGTGGACCTGGCGAAAGCCCTTGCGCAACCGGAGCCGTGCAACCTGCAGCTGCAGACCTCGGTACTGAGTCCGTACTCGATCGTCCTGCCGCCGGGCTTCTTGCTGACAGGCAGGGACAAAGACAGTTGCATCTTGAGTTTCAGCAACGGGGACGGGGTCGGATTGACGGCCAACAACCGCCTCGAAAACTTGACGATCATGGCGACGCCGGCAGCACGCGCCATCTACACGCAGACTGGCCTGCCGGACATGGGCGGCATCACTCTCAATGATCTGAGCGTAACGGGACAGGTGTCTATCATCGCCCGAGGCGGCACGAAAAACCTAACCCTCACGGTGGACACGCTTCATGTCGCCGCGTGCGATTGCCGTCGCTACAGCGAACAGCCGCAGAAGTACGGAGTAAATGTTTATCAAGGGGCCCTTACCGTCTACAACTTCAACGGGGATGCGAACTCGACGATTCGCGCTTCCCTGACCAACGTCACGGCAGGGAGCCGGAACGCCCCAGTCATTGGCTCAGGCGTGTTTGTCAGCGGGTTCAGCGACAACGGCGGGTGGGTCGAGCTGGAGAAGCTCACCACGGGCGCGGTCTATTCGAATGGCATGCTGCCTTACGGTACCGCCGACATCATCACGGCCGGCATCTTCATCGTGTACGGCGTGCGAGCGAAGCTTGTCGAACACTTCGGCGAAATCGTCACTTACGGTGTGAACGACATGGTTCTTGACACTTGGGGCACCGTGGAGGACTGGCTGGTGCATGCCTCGGTCGTCTCCTATGGCCCGAGCGGAATCGGGTTTGTGAACTTCGGCACGGTGGGCAATTTCGTGGCGGAGAAGGAGGTGGTCACCCACGGCCTGGGCGCGCGGGGCTTCAATCAATATGATGGCACTGTTCGCCGCATCCGCTTTCACTCCATCGAAACCTTCGGCGATGGCTCCATCGGAGTTCAAGTCAGCAAGCCAGTGGGGACGATCGTCATTGACAATGGCATCACGACTCATGGCTCGGTGGGCAACACGCTTGTTAAGGGCGTCAACATGCTCCTTCCCGCTGAGGCATTCAGCGTCAAGCCAGGCGGCGTGGTCGACAGGCTGGAGGTTGGCGGAGACCTGGTAACGCACGGTGCGAACGTCACCACGTATGCAGTGGAAGGCGGAAGAGTTAATGCAATCGAGATCAAAGGACAGGTCCTGGCGAACGGCAAGGAGTCGAACGCGGTCTTGGTCAACAAGAAGGGCTCAACGCCCTTAACCAAAGTGCGAGCCGTTGCAAGAGCCGGCAAGAGCTTGGTCGTCGATGATGGAGAGGTCACAGACCGTACAGGGCTTTGCGCCTAGTCCGCTCACTGACAGCGACGTGAGCGGTCCTGCGCGATCCGATTTCGAGCATGAGGACCGCCTCCGGCGCGGCATCGTCGCCCGTGACGACGCCGGTTCTTTCGTCACCAACGTGCAGCAACGTCGCCTGGACTCCCGGTGTAGGAACGGACTTCGTATCGCACAGTAGTACCTGCGGATCTCCAATTCCGCAGCCGTGAGGACTCGCTCGCTCGAGCCACGTGGAGTCGATCTTGGCAAGGGACGTGCACTCACGGGATCGCCATTCAGGAGGATGACGGTCAACTATCGGCGGTCAAGGCCAAGCGGTCCCGAACCGTGGGCGAAGATCCCCAGGAGACCCCCAATGATCGCCAGGTTCTTCATGAAGTGGATCTGCGCATTCAGCACCTGGTCAGCAGGCGCGCTCCAGTAGGCGTGAAAGATGAACGTCGCCGGAACAGTGAACAGAACAAGCACGATGGCCGCCCAGCGCGCCTTCCAGCCGAACAGCAGCATGGCGCCCGCAACCAGCTCGACCAGCATGGCGGGCCAGATCAGCAGCTCGGCTGCCGGCAGCCCGAACGCCTGCATGTAGCCAACATTGCCAGCCATGTGGACCAGCTTGCCGTAGCCCGACCACAGGAACAGGGCCGCGATACCGATGCGACCGATAAGCGATGCCCAATCGTAGAGCGTGCTCGCGGTGGCGTTCGCAAAGTCGCGTTGCCCGGCTTGCGCGGAAGGGCTCAGCGTAGATGAATAAGTGCTCATGATTACTGCTCCTTGATTGATGATTGATCTGACGAATCTGTGCATCAGAACCGCTGTCGCTCAGTACGCGCGACGAAGCCCGGCTAGTTGGCGAGTCCGATTTGCTTCATGAAGTCCTGGTTGTCCCAGAAGAGCCACTCGTGATCCATCGTCTTGCCCTTCCAGTGCCCGATGGTCGCCATGCCGATGGCAAAGCGCTTGCCGGTGGGCGCGATCTCCTTTCCGTCAGGGGTGGGCATCGGCCGCGTAAACGTGCCGGCCATCACACCGGTGACGGCGGTCCAGGTGCCGGAGCCAAACCGCACGGGATGGACTTTGATCGTGATATCGGGAGCAAACACGAACAGGGCCTTCGGTCCTTTTCATGCGTTCAAGAATTGGAAACCGTTGTTGGCGCCCGTCATTGCATGCCGATCCAGGCGGGAGCGATGGCCGTGCCACGCCCAGCGCCGTAGCCGAAGTAGATGTTCAACCCGGCGAGCGGCTCGAGATAGCGGGCATTGCGCAACCCTCCGGCATCCACCGGGGCAAACCCCGTGCTCTGGATGAGCGCCTTCACGGTTTCCTTGGCGGCAGCATCGTCGCCGGCGAAGTACACCGGCACGGTCGCGCCGGCCAGCTTGGCGCCGCCGGCAATCACCTGCGCGAACACCGTGTTGAACGCCTTGACGACCTTCGCGCCAGGGAACGCCTTCTGGATCTCTTCTGCAGCCGACGTGCTGTGGCCGATGGTGAGGCCCGTGTAATCCGCGGTGAGCGGATTGGTGATGTCGACGATCACCTTGCCCTTCAGATCGCCGGCAGACCCCAGTGCCGCCACCGCATCCGGGTAGGCCGTAGCCACGACGACCACGTCGGCGCCTTCAGCCGCAGGGTGGTCCTTGAAGACGGCGCCGGTGGTGCGCGCCAGTTCCTTCGCCTTGTCGGCGTTCCTGCCCGTGATCACCAGCGCGTGCCCAGCCTTGGCAATCTGTGTTGCCAGGGCCGAACCCATGTTGCCCGACCCGATCAGCGTGATCTTCATCTGCAGCCTCCGTTTGGTTGATCGCTGGACCGGAATCCTCCCGGTCACGATGGAGGCATTACAGCAGTTGCCGCGTGGTGAATAAACGGCCAGAATTAGCATTAATTGTTTACTTATGAGCAATAGTCATGGCGATCGACGTGCTAACGTGCATGCGCGTGTTCACCGCGGTAGTGGACGCGGGGAGCTTTGCGAAGGCCGCCGACAAGCTCGAACTTTCCCGTGGCATGACCTCCCGCTACGTCGCCCAGATCGAGGCGCATCTGGGCGTGCGATTGCTCAATCGGACGACACGACGGCTGTCGCTGACCGAACCCGGCAATGACTACCATCAGCGCGCGACACAGGTTCTTGCCCTCGTCGACGAAGCCGAGCATGCGGCCGCGAACGAAGCGGCGAAGCCTAGCGGCACCCTGCGCGTCAATACCTCGGTAGCCTTCGGTGCCCGGCATGCGGGCGGGGCAATCAGCGCCTATCTGCAGCGCTATCCGGAGGTCCGGGTGGACGTGACGCTGAACGACCGCGTCGTGGATCTGGTCGAGGAGGGATTCGACGTTGCCGTGCGCATCGCACGCCGGATCGACCCAGGTCTCATTGCACGACCGATCACGCGCGCGCGCATGGTCGCATGCGCGTCCCCCAAATACCTTCGTCGGCACGGCATGCCGAAATCACCGGCAGATCTGACTCGGCACAACTGTCTAACCTATGCGTATGCGGGGCTGCAGAATGAGTGGCGGTTCACGCGCAGGAAACGCGAGGAGACCATCAAGGTCGGCGGCAATTTGCACGGCAACAACGGGGACATCCTGTCCCACGCGGCCGCAGACGGCCTCGGCGTGATTGTTCAGCCGACATTTCTGGTCTACGAACTGCTGCACGCAAGGAAGCTGGTCCGGATACTAGAGGGTTGGGAGGCGGATGAATTGACGATCTTCGCGGTGTATCCCAGCCGGCAATTCCTGCCACTGAAGGTACGCACGTTCATCGACTTCATGGTGGAGCGCTTCGGAGACAATCCCTACTGGGATCGCGGCATCGCGTGAATTCGTTCGGTCACATCGCCGCACAGCCATTCAACTCTCGTGGACGATCTCCTCGACCGCGGATATCAGCACCTCACTGTCCTCTGACTCACCGCCGCCTACGTCAATAATCGACGGATCCTTTCTCGCCGCGGCTTCGATCATCCGAAGGGACGTGCCGAGGTGCACCGCGTACCAACTGACCTCGGTAGGCTTCTTGGTACGGTACACACGTTCCCAGTGCTCTCGCGTGTCCATGTTCAGGCCTGTAGCGTGTCCAGATCCTCGCGCGCGCGGCGCTCGAAGAGCGCTGCCTTCTGCCGCCGCGCGACTTCAAGCGCGCGGTCAAGGTCTGCCCGCACTTCGTCTCCCGCCTGTCGCAAGCGACGGCGAACGGCAGCGCGAGCGCGGTAGACCTCCGCCTCGTACCAGCGCTCCTCAGTGCGCTCGCCCAACGCGATGGCACGGTCGAGGCACGCGAGCGCCTCGTTCATGCGTCCGAGCCCGGCCAGGGCCTCGGCCTCGTACCTGAGTGTCATCGGGGTGAAGACGGTGTTCCTGATTCCGTCCGCCTGCGCCCGTGCTTGGCGCAATTCGAGCAGGGCGTCTTCCCACCGTCCCAGCGCCGCAAGCGCACTTCCAAGATGGTGGCGACCAAACACGACCCACAGCGCCATGGCGCGTTCGCGCGCGTTCTCCACCATATCGCTCGCTGCCCGCAGGGTCGCCTCCCAATCGGCCTTCGCCAGATTGGTGAAGGAGAGGTACAGGGAGTTATAGAGGCTCGTGTTCGCATTCTGCAGTTCCGTCGCAAGCGCGCCTGCCTCTCGCGCTGCGCGGTCTGCGGCCTCGAGATCGCCGAGGAATAGCGCAGCGATCGCTAGATGCCAGTAGGCCCCCACACCTTGGTCGTGGCCGAATTGATGTGCTGAATCACGGTGCTGGCGTCGATCATAGAGCGAGACCGCCTTCTGCGCGTGTTCCCGGGCCTCCTCGAACCGACCCATCGGATTCAGTGCGACGGCCATGACACGGTGTGCCGCGAGCAGGGCGAGTGAATCATTGTTGCGCTCGGCTCGCGCCAACATGTCCTGCGCCACCTCCAGCATGTGAACAAATTCCGCTCTGTTCCAGTAAACCATGCATAGGCCATGTAGCACCGCGAACTGACGTGGATCGTCATCCAATCGGGCAAGAAGCTGGCGTCCGCGTACATACGCGCGCTCGGTTTCCGGCGCGGAGTAGCCTCGCATGGCAATGCGGGCGGCGCCAAGGCTGATCTGCATGTCGAGCTCCAGAGCATCGCGTTCGCGCTGCTCGGGAATGTTGCGTAGCGCTTCCAGACCTTCACTCAGATGGGCGATTGCTTCGACATTGGCAGATCTCGCCACCGCGCGCTGACCGGCGAGCAACCAGTAAGGCGCTGCCTCCTTGAAGAGGCCGGCACGATGAAAATGGGTCGCGACCAACTCCGGCGCGGCCTCCGCGCGTTCAATGAACTGCGTGCGCAGGGCTTCCGCAATCCGCGCGTGGATCTGCTGGCGGCGGCTCCGAAGAAGAGTCTCGTAGGCGGCGTCCTGGATCAGCGCGTGTTTGAAGACGAAACTCACGTCCGGCGGCACGCCGCGCCGGAAGATGAGCTCGGAGTCTGCCAGGCGCGCAAGCGCGGCATCGAGTTGAGTACCGTGGATAGGCGCCACGGCATCGAGCAGCGCAAGAGGAAACTCTCTTCCAATTGCCGCAGCTATTTGACCGATTTCCTTTACGCCTTCCAAGCGGTCGAGCCGTGCCATGAGCGAGTCCTGGAGGGTCGAAGGTATAGCGAGCGGCGGCAGCGGCCCGGCGAGCACGTAGCCATCGGCACGGCGTTCGAGCAACCCAGATTCGAGCACCGTCTTGGTAAGCTCCTCGACGAACAGCGGGATGCCGTCCGTTTTCTGCATGATCTGCGCTTGGACTTCTTCAGGCAGTGGCAGACCGCCTGTCAGGTCATCGATCAGCGTTGCACATGCTTTGGTGCTCAGGCGGTTCAATGTCAGCACGGTGCAAAGAGGCAGCGCGCTCCAGTAGGCCTCGAATTCAGGTCGATGTGTCACGACCATGAGCGTCCGTAATCCTGCAATACGATCGACGATGAGGTCCAGTAGCTCGCGCGTAGTGGGATCTATCCAATGTGCATCCTCAACGACAAAAAGCACGCGCTTTTCGCGGCTCAGCCGCTCGAACATTGCGAGCAGCGCACGCAATGTCTGTTGCCTCTCCTCCTGAGCGGTAAGCCGCACGGCGCCGTAGCGCTGTTCTCCGGGTAGCGACAAGAGCCGGGACAGGAGCGGAGCCTCACGCAGCACGGCGTGCGGGTCGCCGATGAGGCTTTCCAGCTTGTTGAGCTTCACTTCGTCGCTGTCCTGGGTCGACATGCGCGCCGCGAAGCGCATGTGCTGGATCACCGGATGCAGGGGGCTGTTCACATGGTGCGGCGAACACTGGAATTGCAGTCGCACGAGGTCCTCTGCCTCGACAGCGGCACGCAGTGCGTCCGTAATACGGGATTTGCCGATCCCGGCCTCTCCCACAACTTGCACGAGTTGCCCTTCGCCTGCGGCAACCTCGCGCCACCGTTGAATGAGCAGTGCAATCTCCTGTTCGCGGCCAACGAACTGGCTCAACCGGTCGCCGTGCGCTGCATCGAAGCGACTCTCCACTTCGCGCGTTCCGACGACCCGCCAGGCTGCGACCGGCTGCGAGAAGCCTTTGAGCGTCAGTGGGTCGAGGCGCTCGCACACGAAACCGTTACCCAAGAGTTCCTTCGTGCTGGCACTGATCACGATCGAGTTGGGCGTCGCGACACCTTGCAGCCGTGCCGCGAGGTTTGGTGTCTCGCCGATAACCGTCTGTTCCTGCGCCGCGCCGGTACCTACGATGTCACCTACCACGCACAATCCGGTCGCAACGCCGATGCGCACGGCGAGTGGCTCGCCATGGAGCGTGCCGAGGGCAGCAATCGATTCGAGGATGCTGAGCGCGGCGCCGACGGAACGCTCGGCGGCGTCCTCGTACGCCACGGGAAAGCCAAAGTAAACCAGCAAACCATCGCCGACGTAGTGCGCTATGTACCCGTTCCATCGCGTAATCGCGCCTGCACATGCGTCCTGGTAGGCCCGAATGATGTCGCTCAGCACCTCCGGATCGACGCGCTGGGACAACGGCGTCGATCCCGCGAGATCGCAAAAAAGCACGGTGAGCTGGCGGCGCTCGGCCTCCTGGCGTGGCGTGGACACATTTTCGGGTTGGGCCCTCGCAAGCGCCGCTCCGCATTGCGCGCAGAACTTCGCCTTGGCTGACGCGGGCGCTTTGCAGGACGGGCAGACAATCCCAAGCGCCGCGCCACACTCCGTGCAGAACATTGCCGCAGGAGGATTTTCGTTGCCGCAGCCCGAACAGTGCACCATGGCTCGCCCCGACGCGCGATGTTGCCCGAGCGGTGAATTATGCGGGTCTTCTTTGCCCATGTGAATGTCGCTCTGGGTCGCTCCATCAAGGTGGTCGACGCTCGCGGCTCGGTTGGGCAGGATTGCGGCTAATTGCGAATGTCGGAAGAGTCCGCAAACTACGCACGAGTTTCTCGATCGTTCGTGCCCCTCCTCGCTGCAAAGCGCCGCGGGTCTGTCTCAAGCGAAATTCGCGCGCCTAATCGACGTAGAGGCCGTTTCGGCCTGTTACCCCGCGTTAGGATGAGATTCGCTGCTGCAGCATGATTGGCTGCGCCCACATTCGCCCGCTTTCAAAGCCCATTGGATGTGTTTTCCAAAACGTAGCGCCCCGCGATTTGATCACCGCTCCGCTCAGTCGATGCCGACGCATCGCTCAGGCTCGACGGAAAGGTATACGCGTTCCGCGCGTTCGAACATCGTGCCGCGGGAAACCTGAACATGCAGCATGAGGCAGGCCGTTTCCACCGAGTAGTCGACGAGGTTGCCGAGAAAGCTGCTGCTGACCACGATGCCTGGCAGGATGTTCCGATCGCGCTCGGGAGCGTCGCGTGTGATCGCGATGTCCTCCGGCCGAATCATGACCGTGAGGGTTTTGTCTTTGGTGGTGCCGGCGGGCAGCAGCGCTTGGAGCCGCAGCGTCGGGTCGACGCGAACGACGCCAAGCGCGCCGGCAACAGAGGGCACCTCCTCGACCATCCCGGCAAGCAGGTTCGCTGCGCCCATGAAATCGGCGATGAACCGATTCGCCGGACGCTCGTAAATTGCGCGCGGCGCAGCGAACTGCTGCAACAGTCCCTCGTTCATGACCGCGATCCGGTCTGAAAGCGCCATTGCCTCTGCCTGGTCGTGAGTCACGTACACGAACGTAATCCCCGTGCGGCGCTGGAGATCCTTGAGTTCGACGCGCATTCGTTCGCGCAACTTGGCGTCGAGATTGCTGAGAGGCTCGTCGAGCAGGAGAATCGCCGGTTCGGTCACGAGCGAGCGCGCGAGCGCAACCCGTTGCTGTTGACCGCCGCTTAGCGCCGCGGGCGTCCTGGCCGCGAGCCCCTCCAAACCCACCATGGCGAGTGCGCGCTCGGCACGCTCGCGGATCTCGCGCCGCGACGTCCGCTTCAGCGTCAGCCCGAACGCGACGTTCTCAAAGACGCTCATGTGAGGCCAAAGCGCGTAGCTCTGGAACACCATTCCCATCCGACGCCGTTCCGGAGGCAGGACGCCACGCTTCGATGACACAATTTGCCCATCGATCGCAATCTCTCCAGCATCCGGCGCGGCAAGCCCAGCCAAGAGCCGCAGCGTCGTTGTCTTGCCGCAGCCGGACGGTCCAAGCAGCGTCACGAATTCCTTGTCCTGGATTTCGAGATCGAGCCCGCGGACCGCGTGATGAGCGTCGAAACCTTTTTTCAATCCTCTGATCGAGATCTGCGCCATCGGAGCTCTCCGCCTCACATGTTCGGTACGGCAGACGTCCCGCCACGTCCGCGCGCGGCGAGCCACTGCGTTACGAGCGTTGCCACAAGGATCACCACGATCAGCACGGTCGACAACGCGGCAACCACCTCCAGCTGTCCCAAGTCACTCAGCCGGAAGATGGCGACCGAGATCGTTTCGGTCCCGTTCGTGTAAAGCAAAATCGTCGCGCTCAGCTCACCCAACGCAGGAATGAACACCAGCAGCCACGCGAGCATCAGGTTGGATCGCGCGATCGGCAGCAGGATCCGCCGGACCGTGGTGAGCCACGACGCGCCGGCAACGCGGGCTGCCTCTTCCAGTGACACGTCGACCTGTCGCAGGGCCCCGTTTGCACCGCGCACCGCAATTGGCATCGAGCGCGCAACGTACGCAATGAGCAGGATCCAGATCGTTCCATAGATCGGCACCGGGAAGCGGATGAACGCCTGCAACAGCGCCACGGCCAGCACGGTTCCGGGGAGCCCGAGGGGCAGGATCGCGAGATAATCGAGCAGGCGGCGCCCGCGCAGTCGCGTGCGCAAATCGAGATACGCGATCGCCAGACCGATCAGCATCGCGAGCGTTGCCGCGGCGATGGCCAGCCTGAAGCTGTTGAAGACGCCGCGCGCCGCGATCTGGTTGTCGGCCAGCGCCGCGACGAAGTTAGCGAGCGTAACGTTGTCGAGCGTGAGCGGCTCGGTCCAGACCTTGCTGAAGGCCGCAGCCACGAGAACCGCAAGCGGCGCGATCGAGCTCAACGCCACGACGACGAGTAAGACAAGCGCAAGCGGCCACCGCAGGGCACCGAGCGCATGACGAGCCGACCGCACGCCGCGGCCGCCGACCGTCACGAATGAGCGGTGGCCGAGGTAGCGGCGCTGCACGGAGAGGCCGATCACCGTCACGAGCACCAGCACGATCGAAAGCGCGGAGGCGTCCGCGTAGCGCGGCGGATAACCGCTGAGCGCGCCATAGATCCGGGTGGGCAGATACACGATCTGCGCGGGCAGACCGAGAAACGCTTGCGGCCCGAACAGCGCCATGGAATTGATTGCGGCGAGCAGCGCGCCACCGGTGATTGCCGGAGCCACCAGCGGAAGCGTGATGCGGCGAAGCATCGTCCATCGACCAGCACCGAGCATGCGCGCGGATTCCTCGAGCGAGGGATCGACCGATTTCAGCGCGCCGTAAGTGAGGAAGTATGGGATGGCGTAGACGTGCATCGCGATGACGAACGTAACGCCCGCTGCACTGAAGATGTTGATCGAGCTGCCATGGATGCCCGTCGACGCGATCAACCGGTTGAGATACCCCGCATTGGGACCGAGCAGGATGATGTACGCGACGCTCGTGAGGTACGGCGGCAGGATGTAGGCGAGCCCCACCAAAGCATGGAAGACGTTGCGCAAGGGCACGTCGGTGCGCGCTGTGGCCCATGCAACGGGAACGCCGATAACAATGCCCAGGAGTCCCACGCCGATCGCCAGGAGAGCGGTGTTCACCAATGCAGCGACGTTCTCCGGCCGGGTGAACGCACGAACCAGGAAATGCGGACTGAAATCGCCCGGCAGCCCTACGGCTCCGAACACCAGCCAGCACAGCGGGTAGCCGATGAACAACAGGAACGCGACGACCGCGAGGCCGAGCGTGACCGCTCGCATCGCGTCTCCCGCAGCGGTCGACGCTTCGCCGGCGCCGGTCGGTACCCCGCCTGCACCGGCGTGTGCCGCCGCTCTCACGTCGAAGCGACCCGCCCAAACGCGGTGAACGCTACGCGCCCCACTCGCCGCCGAAGATGCGCGTCAGCCGTTCCAGCAGTTGCGTGCGCTGCGCCTGGTATTTTGCATAATCGAGGACGAGAAGTTTCAATTCCTTGAGTGGTGGATTGCCCGATGGCGGTGCGAGATCCGACCGGCTCGAATACTTGCCACCATCGACCAGGATCTTCTGCCCCGTTTCGCTCATCCACCAATCGTAGAACAGCATTGCGGCGTTCGGGTGCGGCGCATCCTTGAGCAGGCCCACCGCGCCGAGCTCGGTCGGCACGCCCTCGGTCGGAAAGCCGTAATCGGTCGGCTTGCCGAGCTTCTTCGAGCGCCACGCGATGTTGTCGTTGGTGCAAAACGCGGCAGCCCGCTCGCCGCTTTCGAGCAACTGGGTGACGAGCTGCGGTGTCGCGACACGCAATGGCTTGTTCGCCGCATACGACTCCAGCAACTCCCATCCGAATGCCAACGCCAGCGTATAAAGTCGCGGCCCGCCGTCACCGTTGCTGCTGCTGAAGAACACGAGCTTGCTTGCGAAGCGCGGATCCGACAGGTCCTTCCAGTGCTGCGGCGGTGCGCTCCCGACGAGCTTGGTGTTCCACTGGATCGCGGCCTGGGTTAGTCGGTCGGCGACCCAGGTGTTGTCCGGATCGCGCAGGTTGCCTGCTACGGCCTTGGTCGACGGCGAGTCGTAGGGCTTGAGGATCCCGACGCTCTTCATCGCGAGAAAGGCGCCGACATCGGACGCGTCGACGATGTCGGCTTGGATGCGTCTTGCCGCGGCCTCGGCGAGCACCTTCGACGACACGTCCGCTGATCCGCCGCGGTAATACTGGACCTTGATGCCGTACTGCTCCTGGAAGGGCTTGATGATCGCGTCCACGATTTTGGTGTCGAGGCTCGTGTACAGCATCACGTTGCCTTCGGACTTGGCCTTGGCGACGTCCGCGCCCGTTGCTGCGGCTGCGGCACGCGCAGACGTGCTCGCGCCCGCGGCGAGCGCGCACACCGGGCCGACCGTTCGCACGAGGCCGGAGTTTGCGCCCACGGCCGCGCTCATGCGGCTGAGGAAGATGCGGCGACTGTACGAGTGACTGCGCATGGTTCGTTTCATGTCACCTCCCGACGCTCGGTGTCGAATCAATTCACATGGACCAAGGGTTTCAGCCGTAAAGCGCCTTCTCTCCAGGGATCGGCGAATAGCCGAAGGAGCCACGCGCGAGGATTGCCTCGCGGCCGCCGAACTGCGCGATGCGAGCCGCCTGGTCCGCGCGCGCGCGACGATCGACCGCTTCAGGATCGACGATCCTCCGCAGCTGCGCGAGACAGTCGCGAATCAAACCGGCGTAGCCGGGATCGGTCGCGAGATCGTTGCGCTCCTCCGGGTCGCGATCCAGGTCGAACAACATCGGCGGCATCCCGACGTAGTGGACGAACTTGAACGGGCCGTGGCGAATCATGAACGCCCCGGTCGCGCCGCCCGCCGCGTGGTACTCGCACAGCACGGTTCGGCGCGGCGCGGTGCCGCGCGCAAGATCGAAGAGCGAATGACCGGGCAGATTATGGTCGTCGGGATGCGGCGGCACGCCGGCGGCTTCGAGTATCGTCGGGAAGCAATCGACCAAGCTCACCGGCTCGCGGCATACCATGCCCGGCGAGATGTCCGGACCGGCCATGATGAGCGGGACTCCGGCGGACTCCTCGTACATCGTCGATTTTCCCCACAAGCCCCGGCTGCCGAGGTTGTCGCCGTGATCGCTCGTGTAGATCACACGCGTGTCCCGCACGAGTCCCGTCTCGTCGAGCGTGGACAGGATCTTGCCAACGTTGTCGTCGAGAAACGTGACCATGCCGAAGTACGCTGCGAGCGCCCGACGCACCTTGGCCTCGTCGAATGCCTGGTCGTAGACCATGCACCGGCGCATCGCCGCGATATAGGGGTGATCGGGCCGCTCGCCGGGTGAATACATAGTCGGCGACGGGACCTCATGTTCCGGATAGAGCCGGTAGAACGCCTCGCGCGACTTGAGCGGAAAGTGCGGGCAAACGAGCGAGACGAACAACACCCATGGCTTGTCGCGGTGCTTCGGCGCTTCCCGGCGCAGCCAATTCTGTGCCGCGGCGGTGATGTCGTCGTCGTACCTCTGATAGCTCGAGTCGCCGGGGCCCGCCTCGTCGGCGAGCTTGAGCGCGGCAGCGCGAACCGGAAGGTCATCGCGGATCAGCCCGAGCAGATCCCCGACACCGTCGACCACGTGAAGCGGCATGATCTCCTCATCGAACCCGTTGTCATCCTCGGTGCTGCGATAGTGCAGCTTTCCGATTGAAACGGAGCGATGTCCATCGGCGATGAGCCGATGTCCCCATGAGGGCACACTGCCGTCGTAAGGAATGGCGTTGTCCCAGAACCCGATCTCGTTGACGTAGCGGCCGGTCGCGAAGCTTGCCCGGGAGGGCACGCAAATCGGTGCGTTGCAGTAGGCGTCACTGAAGCGAACCCCGCGCTGCGCGAGCCCGTCGAGATACGGCGTCCTGATCATCGAATGGCCGTAACAGCCGAGGACGCGCCGGCTATGCTCGTCTGACATCAGCACGAGAAGATTGGTGGGTTTCATCGTTGCCACGTCCTCACTGCATGCGAAGCGGCCCGGCGGGCATCGTCGATCTCGATGCTGCCGCGTACGAGGCCGCGCGATAATTGTTCATCGCAGCTCGATCCGGTAGCGGTAGATGTCACCGCGCAGGACGCCGCGCCGGTACTCCGCAACAACGCCGCCGACCGTGCACGTCGTGCGCTCGATCTGGAAAAGCGGCGTCCGCAAGCGCACCCCGAGATGGCGTGCGGCGTAGCCGTCGGCGACCGTGGGCTCGACGTACTCGACCGCGCTGCCGAGGTGCACACCGTACGCGTCCCGCAGCACGTCGATCAGATGGAGCTGGGACAGATTCTGTTGCGCGAGCCCTTGACACAGCTTGTATGGCAGAAAACTCGTCTGCAGCCCGACTGGGGTGCCTTCGGTGAAACGCACGCGCTCGAGCATCCACAGGCTGGTTCCCGTCTGCACGTGGAGCATCGCGCCGACATCGCTCGAGGCGCGGATCCGCTGCAAGAGCAGTATCCGGCACGCCGCATCGAGCGGCGGCCCCACGAGGTGGAAACGGTTGTACGCCCCCACCACACCGCTTTCGAGCTTGGACCGGCAGACGAAGGTTCCGCGGCCGCGGTAGCGCTCGAGATGACCGTCCGCGACGAGATCGGCGATCGCGCGGCGCAGCGTGCCGCGGCTGACGCCGTAGTGCGCGCACAGCACTGATTCCGACGGTAGCGCGCGGCCTGGCGCGAAACGGTCCGAGCGCAAGTGGAGGGCAAGGTCCTCCTTGATCTGATGGTGCAGCGCGACGGCCGGCTGAGGATGGAACGCCGCGAGATCGAAGCTACGCGCGGGAGGTTCGCTCGGGTCCGCACGATCGGCCTTCATCGCGCATTTGTATAGACATTTGAACGTGCTGTCAACCCGGGGCGTCGGACCGGGTTACCGCGCTGAAGAGCCGTTGCCTACTCGTGACCGCCAGCGCGACGATCGTCAGCGCGATCATTAGCACGGTCGGCGGTTCGGGAACTGCCGCATCAGGGCGTTTTCACACAACTTCGACCGGTTGGCGACCGTCGCACGTCGACCGGAACCGGCCAATGCGATACGCCTGCCCCTGACATTGCTGATGACGCAGGGAGCCTTAATCGTTACTTGAAGGTCTCATATCAGCAAGCTCCTGCAGCGCGCGCTTCAGGACGGCGTAAGTCTGCGCTCCCAGGCGGCCGCTGTAGTCGCGTTCGATGTCCGCGAATAACTTAAAACTGTGTTGCATCAGCGCCCGCCCTTGCGGTGTGAACTGCACGAGTATCGCCCGGCCGTCCGACGGCGCTTGCGATGTCGATAGATAGCCGAGCGCGACGAGCTCACTGACGAGCTTGCTGGCCGCCTCCGCGGTCCCGCGCGTCCATGCACGTCCCGCACACAGGGAATCAATCGACATTTGTGTTTTGATTCGGTCTACGATAGACCAAAGGCGAAGTCGCAAAACGCTATAACTTCGCGCTAAGTCTCCGGCGCGCTCAAGCTCACCTTGCCGCACGTGCTGCGCGAGCTAACAGGTTGCTCAGCGTTTTGATTAGGGCCTTCCGGTGGACTCCTGATTGGCGGCCGCGGAGGCGCGCGCCGTGGGGATCGGATTGTCGCTACGTACCCCGGCGATGAGTTCCTCGACGCTGCGGAAATCGAGCGGCTTGACAACGTGCGCATCGAATCCGGCCAGACGCGCACGCACTTTGTCGTCCGGCTGCCCCCAGCCTGTCAGCGCAAAGAGCATCAGGTGCTGCGCCCATGGTCGCGTGCGCAACTCGCGTGCAGTCGCGTATCCATCCAGGTTTGGCATTCCGATATCGAGGAACGCGACGTCGGGCCGGAACTCGTCGGCGACGCGAATGGCCTCGGCACCGTCACTGGCGCTGCGCGTCTCATGACCCGCGAGCGTGAGCAGCATAGCAAGGCTTTGTACGCTGTCGGGATTGTCGTCGGCGACCAGAATACGCATGCCGCGCGGGCTGACGCGCGCCCCAGTCGAGGCTTCGTCGGCCGCTGGTCTGGACGCACACACATGTGCGATAGGGAGCTCCACGATGAATTCGCTACCCTGACCTGAGCCTGCGCTGCGCGCTTCGATCGTGCCACCATGCAGCTCCACCAGTCGACGCGCGACGGTCAAGCCGAGACCCAGGCCGCCCGGCACGGCCTCACTCGAGTCGAGCAACTGCGCATAGGGTTCGAAGATCGTGCGCAATGCCTGCACCGGAATGCCGATGCCCGAATCCGTTACACGCACCACCGCGCGAGGCACGGTGTTCTCCGGAGCTTCCGGGCGCAAATGGATGCTGATCCTGCCGCCTTGGGGCGTGTATTTCGCCGCATTGGACAAGAGGTTCACGATCACCTGTGCGAGCCGAACCGCGTCGCCCTGCACCAGCACGTCTCTTGCCGGAAGATCCGTCTCGAGCGTGTGGCGACGTGCCTGCGCGAGCGGCTGTACAGCTTCTACCGCATTGCTAATCACCGTCCTGAGATCGAGCACACTCTTGTGTAACGTGATCTTGCCCTGATTCAGTCGGTTGATGTCGAGCAGATCGTCGAGGAGGCGCGTGAGGGTCGCCGATTGCCGCGCGATGATCCCGACAGCCTGCATCGCAGCGGGTGCGAGCTCCGGCATCCATTGCAGAACCTGTACTGCGTTGCGGATGGGGGCAAGTGGGTTGCGTAATTCGTGCGCAAGTACCGCGAGGAACTCATCCTTGCGTCGCCCTTCTTCCTCGATTTCTCGATGCCGCCGCTCCTCACGCAGATCGGTAATGACCAGCGTGACGGTGCCGCTCGCATCGGCGGGCGCACCCGTCACCAGCACTGGCAAGGCATCCCCTTCGCGGCCGACGATGTCGAGCTCTACCTGTGCACCACTCGCTGCCGACTGCGCCAGCATTTGTCGCAGCCTGTCGCGCTGTGAAGGAACAAACCATGAATCGATTACTTTGCCAAGAATATTTTCGCCAGGGACGCCGATCATCGTGGCGAATCGATCATTCGCGTAGAGCACCTCACCATCGGACGACACGGTCACCGCACCTTGCTGCATGCGATCGACCATGGCGCGGTAGGAGTGATGCGCGGTGCCGAGAAGCACGATCTCTTCACCACCAACCACGACGCCGTCGATCTGCCCGCTACGGATCGCCTCGAGGGCCCCTTCTGCTTCGGTGAGCCCATCGCTCGAAGAAACATCCGTCACGAGGAGCGAGGCATAGCCATCGCCGAACGAAACGAGCGTCAGTCGAGCCGCCACCAGCTCGCCGTTTCGACGGGAGAGGATGAGGTCGAGGGTCGAGTCCGGTGCGCCGGCTTGCAGGAACCGTTCAACAAGTTCTTGATCCGGTTGCGCGACGTACCGGTGCAACGATGCCGAAAACAGATTGCCCAGGGATTCGCCCAGCAGCGTTGCGAAGCGCTGGTTGGCGTACAGGATTTGGCCGGTGCGCGACACCGTGGTCGCGCCCTGCTGAATACGATGCAGTATCTGCCCGTAATGCGGAAGGGCGAGATCCAGCAACGCAATGCGTTGGTCATCGTCGCTCTGACCGATCACGAAGCCATCAACATGGCCGCCCGTAATCGCTCGCCGCATCTCCTCCGCGTCCTCGAGCCTGTGTCGGAGCGTCGCGATCTCCAGCTCCAGCCGCCGTTGCGAATCAGCACGTCCCTGCTCCACGACGCGAGGCCTCTGCCCTTCTAGTCGCGCTGGCGAAGCTGCAGCCCTACAAGAGTGCGCTCGGTATCGGAAAGATCACCGATGATCCTGCGCAGGGGATCCGGCAACTTGCGCACCAGCGTGGGTATAGCCACGATCTGATCTTCTTTGGCAAGACGTGGATTCTGCATGAGATCGATTACTTCTATCTTGTAGCGCCCGGGGAGGTGCTCTTCGCAGATCCGTTTCAGATTGCTGAACGCGGCCATCGACTTCGGCGTCTGTCCTGCCGTGTAGAGACGCAGCTCCCAGCAATCGTGCTCGCGCTCAGGAGTTACCTGGCCAACCAACATCGTATTCGGTTCCACGCTCATCCATTCCGTTGAGTCAAAACTCGGTACGATCTGCCCATCGACGCTGCGCGGCTTTCGAGCGTTGTTCCGCGAGAGCCCGCTCCTGAGCTGCGCCCTGGCTGACGACCACGCTTGTTTCGTCCTCCAGCGCCTTGCATTCCTGCTGCAAAGCCATGATCTGCGCCTCGAGCGACGCGCGACGACCCTGCAGCTCGCGCTGGCGGCGCTCCAGCTCCTGTCGCTCACGCATCCCGGCTTCGCGCTCGCGCTCTTCTTGTGCAGCTCGCAAGGACCCCGTCAGCACACCCTCAGGCCCGACGTACACGTCTTCGAGGCGAATTCCGTTCGAGGTAATCAGGAATTCGCGGATCTGGTTGGAGTGCTTCATGCCGCGAGATTTTATGATGTAGAGCCCTCGATTGCGCTCACCACCGAGCTCGATGTCCCGCAGAACGATCCACGTGTCGATGATCGAGGAAACGCCGACTTCGGTAGCCTCGTGATCCTTGCCTCCACTCGTAAGGTTCACAAACATCGCGGTGATGCAGGAGCTTTTGAGGAAATCGATCAGGCGGAGCAACATTGATTCGGCATCGATCATCGTGCCGGCATTCGAGAAATTGCTGATCGGATCGATCACGATCGCGTGTGGCTTGAACGTCTCGACCATCCGGTGAATCTGCGCGAGATGCATCTCCATGCCGTACAGGCCGGGCCGCGATGCTTCGAGTCTCAACAGGCCACTGTCGATGTAAGGAGCGAGGTCGATGCCAATCGAGCGCATGTTGCGCGCAATCTGATCGGGAGATTCTTCGAAGGAAAGATACAGGCAACGCTCCCCGCGCTTGCAGGTGGCGTCCGCAAAGTGGGCGGAAAGGCTCGTCTTGCCGGATCCGGCGGTTCCTGACACCAGGATGGACGACCCGCGGTAGTAGCCGTCGCCACCCAGCATCGCATCGAGCCGCGCGACGCCTGACGAAACGCGTTCGGAGCTCACCTTGTGCTTGAGGCCCACCGAAGTTATCGGGAGCACCGAAATGCCCTTGGCATCGATGAGGAACGGATACTCGTTCGTCCCGTGGCTGGT
>Ga0207674_10002749_pt1 | contig 21948 bp, 22 predicted proteins | sample KBSCornC72_FD_184303 | JGI IMG/M metagenome (GOLD analysis project Ga0207674, IMG submission 184303) | Corn rhizosphere microbial communities from Kellogg Biological Station, Michigan, USA - KBS Corn C7-2 (SPAdes) (version 2) | ecosystem: Host-associated > Plants > Roots > Rhizosphere > Soil ...
GACGACATGAAGAAGGTCGGCAAGCTCGCGTTCCGGTCGATCGTCTACTTCGAGATCGTGACGACGCTCGCGCTCGCCGTCGGGCTCATTGCCGTGAACCTCGTCCGGCCAGGCGAAGGGGTTGGTCTCGACACGACCGCCCAGGTGTCCGCGACCGTGACGGATCTGTCGCAGCGCCACGTCACCTTCTCGGCTGTGCTCGAGCACATTGTGCCGTCGAGCTTCGTCGATGCGGCCGCGAAGAACGAGGTGCTCCAGGTGGTCTTCTGGTCCATCATCTTCGCCGTGGCGGTCGCGCGCACGCCCGCGGGGGCGAAGAAGACGATGCTCGGGGTGATTGAAAGCCTGAGCGAAGTGATGTTCAAGTTCGTCGGCATCGTCATGGCATTCGCGCCGTTTGGTATCGGTGCCGCGATCGCCGTTACGGTGGGGCAGAGCGGCATCGGCGTTCTGCGTAACCTCGGCATCCTCGTCCTGACGCTGTACGGCGCGCTTGTCGTATTCGTCCTGGCCGTGCTCGTGCCGGTCGCAGTGATCTTCAGAATTCCGGTCGGCGCGTTCTGGAAAACCGTTCGCGAGCCGTGGCTGATCGCGTTCTCGACCGCGTCGTCCGAAGCGGCCCTCCCGCTTGCGATGCAGAAGATGGAGGCGTTCGGCGTCCCGAGGCGCATTGTTGCCTTCGTGATGCCCACAGGCTACTCGTTCAATCTCGATGGGAGCACGCTCTATCTCGCGCTCGCGTCGGTGTTCGTGGCTCAGGCGGCGAACATCGATATGCCGATCGCGCAGCAAATTCTGATGATGTTGACGCTGATGGTCACGAGCAAAGGCGTGGCGGCGGTGCCCCGGGCCTCGCTCGTTATTCTGTCAGGCGCACTCACACAATTCGGACTCCCACTCTCCGGCGTGGCGCTCATTCTCGGCGTCGACGCCGTGATGGACATGGCGCGCACGTCGATCAACCTCGTCGGGAACTGTCTCGCGACGGCGGTCATGGCGCGCTGGGAGGGTGAGCTCAGGGCCCCGGGGACCGTGGCCCTCGAGCCAGCATCGGGACCAGCGATCATGGAGAACGCGCAGTGAATCTGACGACGCTCATGCAGGCGTACGTGTTCGTGCTCGCGGGGTTCGTGGGCTATCTCGTCATCGCGCGGGTGCCGCCCTTGCTGCACACGCCGCTCATGTCGGCGACGAACGCGATTTCCGGCATCTCGCTCGTCGGGTCGCTCGTGGCGGCGGGGGCTGGACGTAGCGTGGTGAGCACGGTGCTCGGCACCGTCGCGGTGACCGCGGCGACGATCAACGTCGTCGGCGGATTCATCATCACGCGGCGGATGCTCGGGATGTTCAAGCGGAGCGATCGCCGTCCGAGCGACGCGCCCAAAGTCTGACCGCCGTCGATGCGTGAAGCCCTCGTCCAGGCGAGCTACCTCCTCGCCTCTATTCTATTCATTCTCAGCCTGAAGAGCCTGAGCCGAGCCGACACCGCCGCCCGCGGTGTCGACCTTGCCGTCGCGGGCATGGCGATCGCGATCGTCGGCACGCTGATGCAGCAGACGATCATCGACTACCGGTGGATCGCGCTGGGGCTCGGCGTCGGCACCGTGGTGGGGATTCCGCTCGGCACGCGCGTGCCGATGACGGCGATGCCACAGCGCATCGCGATCGCACTCACGTTCGGAGCGTCCGCCGCAACGCTCGTCGGCATCGCCGAGTATCACGACCACCGAGAAACGTTGGCGGTAGGCCAGCGCGTCGCCGTCGCGTTCGAGGTGATGCTCGGGTCGCTCACGGTCGCAGGGAGCTTCGTGGCCGCCGGCAAGCTTCAGGAAGTGTTGCCGTCAAAGCCGCTGACGTACCGCGGCCAGAATGCGGTGAACTTCGGACTGATGGCCGTGATGCTGGTGATCCTCGGCGCTGTCATTGCCGGGAAAGGCGGCATGCCGACGTTCTACGCGTTGGTGGCGCTCGCCTTCATCGCTGGCATCTCGCTCGTGCTGCCCATCGGCGGCGCGGACATGCCGGTCGTGGTTGCGCTGCTCAACTCCTATTCGGGGCTCGCGTCGGCCGCGACGGGATTCGCGCTCTCGAACAACGTGCTGCTGGTCTCGGGGGCGCTCGACGGCACGAGCGGTTTCCTTCTCTCGATGCTGATGAGCAAGGCGATGAACCGCTCGTTCACGAACGTACTGTTCGGAGCGTTCGGATCGCAGACGCAAACCGCGGCGGTTGGCGCCAGCTCGGACCTCGTCGCGACGCCGATATCCGCCGAAGACGCCGCGGTGCAGCTCGCCTATGCGAGTAACGTCGTGGTGGTCCCCGGCTACGGCATGGCCGTGGCGCAGGCCCAGCATCAGGTGCGCGAGCTCGCGGAGCTCATCGAGAAGCGGGGCGGAGAAGTGCGCTACGCGATCCACCCCGTCGCCGGTCGCATGCCCGGGCACATGAACGTGCTGCTGGCCGAGGCGAACATCCCGTACGACAAGCTCTACGACATGGACGAGATCAACGGCGACCTGTCCAGAGCGGATGTTGCGCTGATCATTGGCGCGAACGACGTCGTTAACCCGGCGGCGAGAACCGACCCGACGTCACCGATCTACGGGATGCCGATCCTGAACGTCGACGAGGCGAAGAGCGTGATCGTCCTCAAGCGCGGCATGAGCGTGGGCTTCGCCGGCATCGACAACATGCTGTTCTATCAGCCGCGCACGCGCATGCTGTTCGGTGACGCGAAGGCATCACTGGTAAAGCTGGTTACTGAAATCAAGGCACTGTGAGCGAACGCGTTACTGCGAGCGGGTCACTGGCCGTGACAACCAGTAACCAGCTCCAGTAACCAATTACCAGTGGCTCGTTAGGCAGATGCTACGCCCAAAAATCTCAACGCTCCGCGCACGGCGCCTCTCACGGGCACAACCTCCTCCGCCCGCACCTGAGCGCCCGGCACAGCCGACTTGAGTCGGTGCTCGAGCCGCTTTCTCAGCGCCGTGCCTCTCGCGAGCAGCCCGCCCGCCAAGGCAACGGGAACCGACGCACGCTCGTCCACAAAGAGCTCACGCGCCAGCGTGCGCAGGTGAAGCATGAGCTCTTCCACCGCCAGCGTGAGCAGCGCGTTTGCGCGAAGGTCGCCCGACTCGGCTACGCTCATCACGACGGGTGCCAAGGTCGCCAGTTTGCTGGGCGTTGCCGCCGCCGCCCAGGCGACGAGCTCTGACACGTCATTCACCTCCGCGGCCGTCAACACGGCTCCCGTTAGGCTCGTCTCGGGCTCCCGGCCATCGAACGCGGCGGTCACCACGCTCAGCGCCCTCCGCCCGATCCACGCGCCGCTTCCCTCATCGCCGAAGAACGGCCCCCAGCCGCCGCAGCGTGCGAACGTGCCGGTCGGTCCGCGGCCAAACGCCACTGATCCAGTGCCCGCGATCAGGAGCACGCCCGGCCCCTCGCCAAACGCGTCATCGAGTGCCACCGTCGCGTCTGCGTGCACGACGACTTCCTCGGCCACGTCTCGGCTCGCGAGCGCCTGCCAGAGGGCCTGCCGCTCGGCGTCGCGGCCGACGCCGGCCACGCCCACGCAGACGATCTTCGGCGTCACGTGGTTCATGTCGCTCGACGCCAGGGCATCGCGAACCAGTGCGGCAATGATATCCGCGGAGCGCTCGGCCTCGCCCGGGCGCACCGCGCTCCCTTCGCCTTCGACCGAGACAATTTCGTTACCCTGTTCATCGGCGACGAGGACTCGCGTGCGCGAGCCGCCGCCGTCAACACCAATGACGATCGCGCTCATGACTGCGCTCCAGTTGGTTGTGCGACCGCGGCCGGAGCTGCGTGCGTGAGCGATGAAAGCATGCCAGTTGCCATCGTGATGCTGGTTCCAATCAAGACGTACCACGGCCACGCGATCGACGCGAACGGCGCGAGCGGATCGGCGAGCGCGGGAAACCACGACCCGAGCTGCTTCGCAAACACCACGAAGCTCATCGCCGCGATGCCGATGCTCATGCCGACGATCGCGTCACGCTGATTCGCGCGCGACCAGAACACGCCGAGGAAGAATCCCCCGAGCAACCCGCCATACGTGAACGAGGCGATGCCGAGGGCGACCACCACCACCGGCGTGTTCGTTTCCTGCGGGAAGGCTAGTGCTCCTGCGGTCAGAACGACACCCCAGATGAGCGCGAAAAGCTTACCCATCTTGAGCGTTTCCGGCGCGTCGGCAGCGCGGCGCGTCAAGGGCAGGTAGATGTCGTGCGTCGTTGCCGCGGCGAGTGAATTGATCGCGCCCGAATGCGTGCTCATGGTCGCCGCGACCACCGCCGCGATGATCAACCCGACGAGCCCGGGCGGCATCCGATCAATGATGAACGTCGGAAAGATCTGATCGGTCGCGGGGAAGATCCGTCCCTGGTAGAACGCCCACAACCCGAGGCCGATCAGCAGGAAGAGCGCGAATTGAATGAAGACGACGATGCCACTGCCGATGATCGCCTTCTGACTGTCGCGCAGATTCCTGGCCGACAGCAACCGCTGGACGATCAGCTGATCCGTGCCGTGCGACGCCATCGCCAGGAACGCGCCGCCGATGAGCCCCGCCCAGATCGTGTGTGCGCGATCGAGCCCGACGTACGTGTCGACGACCGTTGTCTTTCCCACCGACGCCGCCCGGCTCATGATCGAGGACCACCCACCGGTGACAGCGTGACCGAGAATCACGAGCGCCGACAGCGCGCCTAACAAGTAGATGCTCGCCTGCAACAGCTCCGTCCACACCACCGCCTTCATGCCGCCCTTGTAGGTGTACAGGACCGTCAGCGCCCCGAGGATGAGGATCGCCGTGGGCATGACGAACGCCTTGTTCTGCACCGAGGGACTGATGATGAGCGCGATCGGGATCGCGGTCGCGAACACACGGACGGAGTCCGCGAGCGCGCGCGTGACCATGAACACGATCGACGTGAAGCGACGTGCTCCGAGGCCGAACCGCTGTTCCAGCAGGGCATACGCGGTCACCATCTTGCCCTTGAAGTACCGCGGCAGCAGTACGGTGGCCACGACGATCCGGCCGAGAATATATCCGGCCACGATCTGCAGGAACCCGAGGTTGCCGGCGCCCGGCGCGGAGCCGTAGGAGAGTCCGGGGGTGCTGATGAACGTGAGCGCGCTGGTCTCGGTCGCCACGATCGAAAGCATGAGCGCCCACCATGGGATGGTGTGACTCGCCACGAAGTAGTCGGCCGCAGTGCGCTGCTTACGCCCAAAGTACAGCCCGAGGGCGGTGACACCCCCGAGATAGACGATCAGGACCAGCGCGTCGAGCCAGGTAAAGTGCTGCGTCACGCGCGCGCCTCACGAAGCGCGCGAAGCTCGAGGGGATGCTCAGTCCACGACATAGGCTTCCATGGCGAAGTACTCGGCGAGCCCGAGACGGTCGAGCACTGCGGCCGTTTCCTTGTTGCGGTGCTCGACGCGCTGCCAGAACTCGCGCTCGTCCTGACCGGGGAAGGGCGCGGAATCCTTCTGCGACTGGTGCTTGAAGATCGCCTGGATCTTGAGACGCAGCTCTTCCTGGGACATCGGCACGAGGTACGTGGCGTCGGTGACCGGCCATTCCTGCCAGGCACCTCTGTAGAGCCAGACCTCGGGAATCGGCGTGAGCCCGTCGGAGGCGGGCAGATGGGAATCGGGAATCGATGAGCCCCGAGGCAGTTCCGATTCCCTCAGTTCTACCAACGCTGCGTCGATCGCTTCTTTACACATTCGGTGGGTTCCATGCGGATCCGACAGGTCGCCGGCGACGAAGATCAGGTCCGGCTTGATCTGCTCGAGCAGATCCCGAACGATCTTCACATCGGCCGGCCCGATCGGGTCCTTTGCCACCTTGCCCGTCTGATAGAACGGCAGGTTGAGGAACCGGGCGTTGTCCCGCGTTAGGCCCATGACCTCGATGCCGCTCACCGCTTCCGCCTCGCGGATGACGCGCTTGATGTCCTGAATCTCCGGAATGTCGACGTCGCCCGCCTTCTTGTCCTCGAAGAAGTCGTAGACCTTCTTCGCCAGCGGCACCACCGACTTCGCTTCCACCTTGCCCTCGGCCGCGATCCGCTCGAGGAAATCCACGTAGCGACGCACGTCGTGATCGAACACGGCGATGTTGCCGCTGGTCATGTACGCGATGGTGATCTCGTTCTCGTTCTCGACGAGCTTGCGGAGGATCCCGCCCATCGAGATGACGTCATCGTCGGGATGGGGCGAGAAGCAGATGATGCGTTTGCCGCGCGGCAGCTTGCTCTTGCCGCGGATCTTGGCGCCTAACGTGTTGAACACCTCGCCGTTGACGGCGCCCGGCGTGCCGTAGCGCGCGACCAGCGACGACATCTTGTGCTCGGCGTAGTCCCACCGCGTGAGCTTGAGAATCCCCTTGCCGACTTTCTGCGAGAGCCACACCACGCCTCGCACCGTCAACTCCGGCGTCCACTCCACTTCGTCGAGGAGCCAGGGCGTCGCGATGCGCGTGAGCTCCGCGGCGGCGGCACGGTCGACGTAAAACGTCGTGTTCGGGTGGTTCTGAAGAAATGTCGCCGCGACCTCTACATCGATCGCGCCCTCGACGGCTCGCTGGACAATGGGCGCCTTGTGCTCACCTGTCGCCAGGATGGCGATCTCGCGTGCCTCGAGAATTGTCGCGATGCCCATCGTGAGTGCTTCGCGCGGCACGAAATCCTCGCCGAAGAAATCGGCCGCCGCATCGCGCCGCGTGATCGCGTCGAGCATCGCGAGCCGCGTTCGACTCTGGGCGCCCGAGCCGGGCTCGTTGAAGCCGATGTGCCCGGTCTTCCCGATCCCAAGGATCTGGAAGTCGATGCCGCCGGCCCGCAGGATAGCCTCCTCGTAGCGGCGGCACTCATCATCGATGTCCTCGCGCCGTACGTCGCCCTGCGGGATGTGCACGTTCCGCGGGTCGATGTCGATCTGCGAGAACAGATTCTCCCACATGAACCGGCGGTACGAGTGAATGCTCTCGCCGCGCATGGGGAAGTACTCGTCGAGATTGAACGTGATGACACCGCGGAAGCTGAGTCCTTCCTCGCGGTGCATCCGTATGAGCTCGCGGTAGACGCCAATCGGCGTCGAGCCGGTCGCGAGCCCGAGGACCGTCCGTTCCCCGGCCGCCTGCTTTTCCGTGATGAGTGTCGCGATGCGATTCGCGACCAGGCGGGCAATGTGTTGGTGATCGTCGACGACGATCGTACGGATCTTCTCGAGCTGGGACGCCGCGGCGTGCGTCAAACGAGAAGGCCCGCGACTCGTAGAGGGATCGCGGGCCTCGCTCGATACGCCGGCGTCCAAATGGGCAACCGGAGTCATGTGAGGGTTACCTCGTCAGGCGGTGAACGAGCTCCCGCAGCCGCATCCACCCGTCGCGTTTGGATTCTTGAACGTGAACCCGGATCCCTGCATGGACGACACGTAGTCGATCGTCACCCCGCTCAGATATTGCGCCGAGAACGGGTCGACGAACATGCGAAAGCCGCCGCTCGCGTCGACGACAAAGTCGTCGTCAGCGGCCTGGTCCTCGATCAATAACCCGTACTTGAAGCCGCTGCAGCCGCCCGGCTGCACGCTCACCCGCAAGCCACCCTTCTCGACCGGAACGCCCTCGGCCTCCATGAACCGCAGCACTTCAGTGGCCGCCACCGGCGTTACCACGATGGCCAGGGTAGGCTCCTGCACCGTGCTCATTGCCAACCTCCTCACTGTTAGGCGCGGCTGGGAAGCGAATCCCTCCCGGTGCCACGTACGTCGGAAATATAGTCCTGAAAAAAGCATGCTACAAGAAGCTTACTGCTGGCGGGACAACTCGTTAGACGACCGGACGAGCAGGTCCATCAATCCGCCGGCACCGCGCTTCTCGCATCCGGGACCGTGTCGCTCGCAAGTCGGTCACTTCGGAAGGCTCGCGCAATCCACGCGAAGGCGATCACTGCGACCCCCAGTAATCCCAAACCCATCCCTAGCTGCCCAAAAACCAGCTTCCCCAGGCCAAACAGGGTCGTATACACGGCCACGACGCCCGCGATCCAATTCGTCCAGGCCAACGCGCCTCCAGGGATCGATTCGCGGCCGTAGCCCAGCCGTTCGGCGACCTGGCGCCAGCCGGGTCCGCCCGGTCTGACTCGACGATAGAAAGCATCCAGGACGGCGTCCGGTTCCGGCTTCGTGAGGAACGTCGCGAGCACCCATGTTACTGTCGTGACGGCAACGGTGCCAATCATGATCCACGCGTCGGCATTCGGGTCGTTCGCTGCGAACCGGGAGGGCACCACCTTCATGAACACGAGCGATGCGAGGAACGAGACGATCATCGCGCTGATCTCGCTCCACGCGTTGATACGCCACCAGTACCAGCGAAGGATCAGCACGAGGCCGGTGCCCGCACCCATCGCCAGCAGGAACTTCCACGCCTTCTCGACCGACGAGAGCTGCGAGGTCACGATGATCGAGGCGAGGAAGAGCAGGATCGTGGCCGCTCGCCCGACGTTCACATAGTGCTTGTCGGGCGCGCCTTTGTTCAAAAAGCGCTTGTAGAAGTCGTTCACGAGATAGGACGCGCCCCAGTTGAGATGCGTGCCGATCGTAGACATGTAGGCCGCCGCGAAACCCGCGAGCATGAACCCGCGCCATGGCGTCGGCAGGAGATCGACGAAGGCGTGCACGTACCCCGCTTCCTTGTCCTGCAGCGTCGGATACATGATGACGGTCGCGAGGCCCGTGATGATCCACGGCCAGGGACGCAACGCGTAGTGCGCGACCTGGAAGAACAGGGTCGCTAACACACCATCGCGTTCCGTTTTCGCCGAGAAGATGCGCTGGGCAACGTATCCGCCGCCCCCGGGTTCGGCGCCCGGATAGTACGCAGCCCACCATTGCATCGACAGGAAGACGCCGAGGGCGAGCAACGGCATCCAGGCGTAGGCCTCGAACCCGTTAGGCGTCACTTTCACGGGCAACACCGAGAGCGCCGCGGTCTCGCTGCCGAAGTGCTTCGACACGCCCGCTATCAGGGCATCCATGCCGCCGACCTTGTTCACGGCGTAGATGGCGAGGACGATCACCGCCGACATCTTGATCACGAACTGGATCAGGTCCGTCCAGAGTACGGCCCAGAGCCCGGCGGCCACCGAGTACGCGACCGTGATGACGAAACAGATGCCCACGGCGAGGAACGGCGAGATACCTAACGATATCGTCAGGATCTTGATCATGGCCCGCGTCACCCACCCCATGATGATCAGGTTGACCGCGATGCCGAGGTACAGGGCTCGGAATCCGCGGAGAAAGGCCGCCGGCTTGCCACTGTAGCGGATCTCCGCAAACTCCACGTCGGTCATCACCCGCGCCCGGCGCCAGAGCCGGGCGAAGAAGAACACGGTGAGCATCCCGCTCATCACCATGTTCCACCACAGCCAGTTGCCGGCGACGCCCTTGGTGGCGACGAGGCCCGTGACCACGAGCGGCGTGTCGGCCGCGAATGTCGTGGCGACCATGGCCGCGCCCGCGAGCCACCAGGGTACCTGGCGCCCGGACAGGAAGTACTCCTCGAGGCTCTCACCGCCTCGTTTCGTGAAGATGAAGCCGATGAGTGTCGACAGCGCGAAGTAGCCGACGACGATGGCCCAGTCGATCGCGGTGATGTTCATCGAGGAGAGGAGGGGGAGGGAGACGGTGAAGGAGCGACAGCCCGATCGAGCACGCGAACGACGACGTCGGCGAGCGCGGTACGAACCTTCCCGATGCGCAGGTTCTGGCGCGTCGGGTTGACACGGTTCGTCAACAGGATGACGAACAGATCGCGCGAAGGATCCACCCAGATCGATGTGCCGGTGAACCCGGTGTGCCCGAACGCCGGGCGGGTGAGCAGGTGCCCGGCGGAGTTCGTACCGTTAGGTGTTTCCCATCCAAGCGCGCGGTTCGAGAACGTCGAATCCTGAACGGTCGTGAACCGTCGGATCGTTTCGCCGGACACCATGCGCACGCCGTCGAGCATCCCGCCATTGAGATACATCCGGCACAACCGGGCCACGTCGTGACCGGTGCTGAACAGGCCGGCGTGCCCGGAGACTCCACCTAACGCGAACGCATTCTCGTCGTGAACCTCGCCGCGTATGTGCCGCTGGCGCCACGGGTCATATTCGGTCGGCGCGATGCGGGGAAGGAGATCGCGCCCGGGCCGATACATGGTGGACGTCATCCGAAGCGGCTCGAACACGTGTCGAGCGAGATAGCCATCGAGCGTTTCACCCGATACGCGCTCAACGACGATGCCGAGGATTATCGCGCCAAGGTCGCTGTACACCATCCGGATGCCGGGCAGCGTGTCGAGCGCAGTCGCCACCGCGAGCGCGCGGGCTGCGGCGGGACTCTCGGTTTCCTTGTACAGCGGACGCCACGCCGGAAGCCCCGACGAGTGCGTCAGCAGGTGTCGGACCGTCACTCGTTCCTTGTTGGGACCCTGAAATTCCTCGACGTAGCGTTGGACCGGGGCGTCGAGATCCACCTTGCCAGCCTCCGACAGCTGCATCATCGCGGTCGTCAGACCGACGACCTTCGTGAGCGACGCCATGTCCCACAGCGTGTTCTCATCGGGACGCGGCGATGGCGTCCAGTCGAGCGATCCCACTCCATACTCCACGAGCACCGAGTCGCGGTTGCCAACGACGGCAACGGCGCCGGGGAAAGCGCTATCGGCGCGGGCCTGATCAAGGAGGGCTCGCACCGAGTCACGCAGCGTCGCAACAGACGCAGGGACAGTCTCGCGGAGAGGAGTGCTCGCGCGGCCGCTGGATGACTGACCGGGCGACTGCGTCACCGCACCGGCGCACGCGGCGCCCGCGACCACGAAGCCCGCAATGCGCGCCATTCGCCACATCCGGTGGGCGGCGGGCAAACCACATTCCGACTGCACAGGAGGTGTCATGAACTCGGTAAAGGTGCCAATCGCGCATACGTCTTGCAAATTCATGCTGGTTGAGCCCGACTGACGAATCAACGTTCGGAGGCAATCATGCGAGCTTTGCTGGCGGGAGCGCTGTTGGTAGCAGCGGTAGCGTGCGGGAGCAGGAAGGTGGATGTGTCGACCGCGCCCAAGGCAGCGGCGGCGGTGACGCTTCATTTCACCAACAAGGACAACAGCGCCGTCAACGTCTATGTGGTCAATGGGGGAACCGACCTGTTCGTGAAGCAGGTCCAACCCAACACCACCGAAGACCTGTCGGTGTCGAACGTGGCGGCCGGGACTGAAGTGCGCCTCAAGGCAACGAGAACGGACGGCAGCAAGACGTACACGAGTGACCCGATGCCGGCCAACACGACCATGACCTGGCAGGTGCCCTGACGTCGCCGCAGGGTTGTGACAGGTACCCGAAGTTCTTTAGTTTTACGGGGCTTGGACCATACCAGGCCCCGTGTCGTTTTCGCGCTTGGGTCTGGTCGCAGGCGCTTGCACCGGGCCGCGAGCCTGGCGCTGCTTCTGACGGCCCACCCTCTATCCGCGCGGCATGAAGATCCTGTGGGAATGGATTCAACGAGGATACCTACGGATCATCGCCCCCATAGGCGACTTTCTCGTCCGCAAGCGCGTTAATCCGAACACGATCACGACCGTCGGCACGCTCTGCTCTATCACGGCGGGCGTCATCTACGCGACAGGGCACATCATGACGGCCGGCTGGGTCCTCGGACTCACGGCGCTGTTCGACGTGCTGGACGGTACGGTCGCGCGACGCACCGGCCGATCGACGCTGTTCGGTGCGTTCTACGATTCCACACTCGATCGGGTCGCTGACGGCGCCGTGCTTGGCGGCCTCGCGATCTTTTTCGCCCGGAACCACCTCCATCACCTGATTCCTTCGTGGGCCGGCACTCCGATGGTTGGCGTGACGCTCCTCGGCATCATCGGAACGTTCCTCACCTCGTACACGCGCGCCCGTGCGGAATCGCTCGGGATCGACGCGAAAGTGGGGATCATGCAGCGGCCGGAGCGCGTCACGCTGCTCTCCGCCCCCCAAGCATTCTTTGGGCTCGTGTTCAACGGGTGGGTCCTGATAGGCATCGTGCTGCTGCTGTCAATCACCGCGTGGATCACTGCCATCCAGCGCATCGCGTTTGTGTATCACGCAACCAAAGACCTCCCGCCGGAACAGCTCGAGCTGATGCGTTCGACGCCGCGCTACACGCCCGATCAATCGCAGGTTACGATCGCTGGCGATGGGCGCCCTCGCAAGACGCTTGGCGGCGCTGCACCGCGTTGACAATTCGTGGGTCGGATCAAGGGCTCTGATCCCTGATCCGGAATCCGCTCTGCCCCCTTCGATCAGCGGTACCAACTTCCAGGAGATTCTTACGTGCAGGGAAACAGCTCGACCGGTTCGCGTTCGACCGTCCGTCCCGCTACGGGCCGTCTTGGGATCCTGACCCCCGGTTTGGGAGCCGTCGCTACCACGTTCATGGCCGGCGTCGAGAGCGTTCGGCGAGGGCTGTCCAAGCCCATTGGCTCGCTCACGCAGATGGCGACGATTCGGCTCGGAAAGCGCACCGACAAGCGGTCGCCGCTCATCCGTGACTTCGTTCCGCTCGCCAACCTGCAGGACCTCGTGTTCGGTGCCTGGGATCCGATCCCCGACGACGCGTACACGGCGGCGAAGAAGGCGGGCGTTCTCGAGGACAAGCATCTCGAGCCGATCGCGGATTTCCTGCGCGGGATCAAACCGATGCCCGCGGTGTTCGAGAACCGCTACGTGACGCGGATCAACGGCACGAACGTCAAGCAGGGCAAGACGAAACGCGACCTCGCCGAGCAGCTCCGGCACGACATCCGCGAGTTCAAATCGAAGCATGCGTTGGATCGCGTCGTGTGCGTGTGGTGTGCGTCGACGGAGACGTACATCAAGGCAGGGCCGCAGCACGCGACGCTCGAGCAGTTCGAGAAGGCGATGGAGCGCAACGATGACGCGATTGCTCCGTCCATGCTCTATGCGTGGGCCTGCATCATGGAGGGCGTGCCGTTCGCGAATGGCGCTCCGAATCTCGCGGTCGACACACCCGCCCTGATCGAGCTCGCGCTGGATCGCGGTGTCCCCATCTCCGGCAAGGATTTCAAGACCGGCCAGACGTGGATGAAAACGGTGATCGCGCCGGGCCTCAAGGCGAGAATGCTCGGACTCGCCGGGTGGTATTCGACGAACATCCTTGGCAACCGCGATGGCGAGGTGCTCGACGATCCGGCGTCGTTCAAGACGAAGGAAGAGTCCAAGCTGTCGGTGCTGCACACGATTCTGCAGCCCGAGATCTATCCCGAACTGTACGACAAATTCTCCCACGTGGTTCGCATCAACTACTATCCGCCGCGCGGGGACAACAAGGAAGGCTGGGACAACATCGATATCGTGGGATGGATGGGCTACCCGATGCAGATCAAGGTGAACTTCCTGTGTCGGGACTCGATTCTCGCGGCGCCCATCGTTCTCGATCTCGCGCTGTTCTCTGACTTCGCGCAGCGGGCCGGCATGAAGGGAATCCAGGAATGGCTATCGTTCTATTACAAGAGCCCGATGGCCGCATCCGGGCTACACGCGGAGCACGATCTGTTCATTCAGCAGACGAAGCTCAAGAACACGCTGCGGCACCTGATGGGCGAGGAGCAGATCACGCACCTCGGCCTCGAGTACTACGCGTCGTGAGGCGACGCGCGCTGGCGTTCGGGTGGGTGATGGCGGCGGCGTTAGGCGCCGCCGCGCTGGGCGGGTGTGCGTCCGGGCCGCCCGACGACCCCAAGGTCATCCGGCTCTGGACCGACGATTATTACATCCGCGTCACGTCCGACCCGTCGCCCCCGCGCGCGCTCGAGCGGGTGCAGTACACCGTCATCGTGCAGGACAAGAAAACGCGCCAGCCCATCGACATTGGCGAGGGACGGATCTTCGCCACGAACGAGGACCGGAAGAATACGGACAACGGCTTCGAGAAGGCCGAACAACCGGGCGCCTACAAGACGACGCTGTTCTTCGCCACGGCCGGGCCCTGGGCGATGGGCGTGCAGTTCCGGCGCGATTCAACGCAAAAGCTGCAGCGCACGAACGATTGGATGCAGGAAGTGAAGCAGGCGACTGAACCGAGCCAGGACGCGGCAAAGACGCGTTCCGGCCAGTAACCCTTGGTATGCGCCACTTTTTTCGCACGCATCTGACCCCCGCCGCGGTGATGGACGCCGCGGACGTCTTCTTTCCGGAGTTGCAGCTCGCGCCGTCCGCGTCGCAGCCGCGGTCGCGGACGTTCGGCGGCACGTTAGGCACGCTGACGCTGTCGGCGAGGCCGGAAGGCGGGCACTACACGTTCGTCGAGGTCCAGACGGACCAGATCGGAGAAAGCCGCCTCGACCGGAACGTGAAGCGCTTCTTCGTGACGCTTCATCGCCAGGCGGACCCGGCGCATAAGCTGGAGGCGTCGTACTGATGGCCAAGCGGAAAGGAACCGGGAACAGGGAAACGGGAACGGGAGCGACAGACGGGAATGGGCGCGCCAACGCTGCGACGGCGCGGCAACCGCACAGTTCCCGGTTCCCTGTTCCCAGTTCCCAGTCGGCTTCTGATCGCGCGTCAGCAAAGCTGACGCGCGATCAGAAGCTCGACTTGTATTACTGGATGCGCCTCACACGCTCCCTCGAGGAGCGACTCGTCGCGCTGTATCGCCAGACGAAAGTGGTCGGCGGGCTGTTTCGCTCGTTAGGCCAGGAAGCCGATGCCGTCGGCAGTGCGTATGCGCTCGAGCGACGCGACATCCTGTCGCCGCTGATCCGCAACCTCGGCGCCATGCTGGTGAAAGGAGCGACGCCGCTCGAGATCCTCCGTCAGTACATGGCCAAGGGGGATTCCCCGACGCGCGGGCGCGAGTTGAACATTCACTTCGGCGATACCGATCGCGGCTTCATCGGCCAGATCTCGCCGCTGGGCGACATGGTGCCGGTCATGGCAGGCGTCACGATGACGTTCAAGATGCGGCGTCAGGATCGCGTCGGTCTCGTGTACGTGGGTGACGGTGCGACGTCCACCGGCGCGTTTCACGAAGGCATCAACTTCGCGGCGGTGCAGCGCTTGCCGCTGGTAGTCATCGTCGAGAACAATGGCTACGCCTACTCGACGCCGATCAGCAAACAGACCGCGGCACGGCAGTTCGTGGACAAGGCAATCGGCTACGGAGTTCCCGGAGCGCAGGCTGACGGCAACGACGTGCTCGCGGTCTACGACGTGACGAAGGCCGCGGTCGATCGCGCTCGTGCGGGCGGCGGCGTCTCGCTCATCGAGCTCATGACGTATCGCCGCAAAGGCCACGCGGAGCACGACAATCAATCCTACGTGCCTCCCGGTGAGATCGAGCGCTGGGCTGCCGAGAACGATCCGGTCGATCGGTATCTCGTCGTTATGCGCGAGGAGCTTGGCGCGACCGATCAGGAGATTGCTGCGATCGACGCTCGCGTGGTACAGGAGGTCGACGCCGCGACCGACGAGGCGGAAAAGTCTCCGCCTCCGGAGCCGCTCGACGCACTGATTGGCGTGTATGCCGATCCGCCACGCGAACGCCCGCTCTGGTTCCGTGACGGGACCGATCGCGCGGTCGACGTGAATGAGCGCGCAGAGGGCTGGGGCACCTGGTCGGCCCGGACGGGGAGCGCCTGATGGCGGAGATCACGTACCTGGAGGCGGTTCGCGAGGCGCTCGTCGAGGAGATGGATCGCGATGAAAATGTCTTCTGCCTGGGCGAAGACATCGGCGCGTATGGCGGCGCGTTCAAGGTCACTGATGGGCTGCTGTCCCGGTTCGGCGAATCGCGTGTCATCGACACGCCCATCTCGGAGATCGGCATCGTCGGCGCCGCCGCGGGCGCGGGCCACATGGGCATGCGCCCGGTGGTCGAGATGCAGTTCATCGACTTCGTCGCCAACGCGTACGACATCCTCACCAACTACGTCGCGACGGCGCGCTATCGCGCGTTCCTTCCGTGCCCGATGGTCGTGCGTGGTCCGAGCGGCGGATACGTGCGCGGCGGCCCGTTCCATTCGCAGAACCCTGAAGCCGGCTTCATCCACACGCCCGGTCTCAAGGTCGTCTATCCGGCAACGGCCGAGGACGCGAAGGGACTCATGAAGTCCGCGATCCGCGATGATGACTGCGTGCTCTTCTTCGAGCACAAGTATCTGTACCGGCGCATCAAAGGTGAGATGCCGCAAGGCGATCACACCGTGCCGATCGGAAAGGCGCGGCTCGCTCGCGAAGGTCGTGACGTTTCGATCATCACCTACGCGGCAACGGTGTGGAAGGCGCTCGAGGCGGCTGAGCAGCTGGAAGCGCAGGACGGGCTGTCAGTTGAAGTGCTGGACCTTCGTACCCTGGCACCGCTCGACGACGAAGCGATTTTTGCCACGGTGCGGAAGACCAACCGGGTGCTCGTACTACACGAGGACACGCGGACAGGCGGGATCGCCGGTGAGATCACCTCGCGCATCAATGAGTCGTGCTTCGAGTGGCTCGACGCGCCCGTCCTTCGCGTGACGGCGCACGACATACCGCTTCCGTACGCGCCGTCGCTGGAAGATTTCGTTCTGCCGCAGACGAGCGACATCGTGCGAGCCGTGCGTCGGCTCGCGGCGTACTGAGTCGGTGGCGAGCATCCATGAGCGCACCGTCGGGGGAGGGAGAGGGCGAGGAACCGCAACGACCGCAGCCGGCACCTGAAGCCGTGGAAGACAGGACGGCGCGCAACATCGGCGTCGGATGCTTCACGACGTTCATTGGGTTCTGGAGCGGTGGAATGGTCGCGGTGCTGATCGGGAGAATTGTGGAAGGGCTGAGGCAGTCGCCGTCATGTGAGGGACTGCCGATCTGCGACTGGACGTCGTATGCATTGGTTGGCGGGGTGCTGGGTGCCGTCACGCTGCCGGTGCTGGCGCTGAGGCGGCTCAGGCGCCGCGACGTTAGGCATTGAACTCATTCGTGAGGTTGATCCGTTGGCACGTGTCGATGTCGTAATGCCCCAGATGGGGGAATCGATTGCGGAAGGAACGATGTCTCGCTGGCTGAAGAAGGTCGGCGACGCCGTCAAGCGGGACGAACCGATCTTCGAGATCTCGACCGACAAGGTCGACGCGGAGATCCCCTCGCCGACATCTGGCGTGTTGGCTGAGGTGCTGGTGACGGAAGGGCAGACCGTTCCGGTGCAGACGGTGGTTGCACGGATCGAGACCGAGGCGGGTGCCGCTGCGGCGCCTTCCGCGCCGGCCACGGCTCCCGCGGCGTCCGCGCCCGTCGCTGCGGCGCCGGCGGCGGCAGCGAGCGGGGGCACCCCCGCGAAAAGCGAATCCACGGCGAAACCCGCGAACGTCCCGCAGCAATCGCCCGCGCTCGCACCCGCCGCAATGCACTCAGCCGCGCGCCCGTCCGGCAACGGCGGTTCCGTGGAGGAGCGTCTCCGCACGAAGTCATCCCCGCTCGTTCGGAAGATCGCCGCGGAACACGGGATCGAGATCGCCGGCCTGCAGGGCAGCGGCATAGCGGGTCGCGTCACGAAGCGGGACATCATGCAGGTCATCGAATCCGGTGCGCCTGCTGCGGCTCCTCGAGCCGCCCTGCCATCGATGCACGCACCCGCCGGCGTCGAGCAGCACGGACCGCTCCCCGAGCCGTGGGCCGGGGATGTCGTCGAGCCGATGTCCCGAATCCGGGCGCTCACCGCGGAGCACATGGCGCTCTCGCGTCGCACGAACGCGCACGTCACGTCGTTCTTCGAGATCGACCTGACGCGCGTGGCGCGCATCCGCGCGAAGCTCCGTGCGGATTTCGAGAAACAATCCGGCGAGAAGCTCACGTACCTGCCGTTCATCCTGACCGCAGTGACGGGCGCGCTCAAGCAGTTCCCGATCCTGAACGCCGCCGTCGCCGGCGGCAACATCATCTACCGCAAGCAGTACAACCTCGGCATCGCCGTGGCGCTCGACTGGGGGCTCATCGTCCCCGTGATCAAGCGCGCCGATGAGCTCTCGCTGGTCGGCCTAACGCGGCAGCTCAACGATCTCGCAAACCGTGCTCGGGCCAAGAAGCTCCGCCCCGAGGAAGTCCAGGACGCGACGTTCACCATCACGAACCCGGGGGTGTTCGGTTCGCTGATGGGGACACCGATCATTCCGGTTCCGACCACGGCGATTCTCGGCATCGGGGCGATCGAGAAGCGGCCGAAGGTCGTGAGCGGGCCTGACGGTGAAGACACGATCGCGATTCGGACGTGCGCGTTCTTCTCGTTGTCCTTCGACCACCGGGTCATCGACGGAGCGGTCGCGGACCAGTTCCTCGCGACGGTGAAGAAGACGCTCGAGTCGTATCCGGAAACCGTCGCCTGACCGTTCGATCCATGGCGAGGGCGCTCACGATCGAACGGTCGAAAGTCTCGCGCCACGAACGCGACGCGTATTTCGCCGGTCTCCGTGAGCGCCGGGACCGGCTGCGCGCGGCGTCGTGTAACTTCTGGGTGTACGAAGACCCGTCCGAACCCGGACTGTTCGTTGAATTCACCGAAGCGCGCGACGTGAGCACGCTCGCGGCCGCACGAGTGTCCGTGTTCGATTCCGATCCCGGCGCGCCAATCCTGACCGAAGTGGAGCTTCCCTGACCATGCCAACGCGGACCTTGAGCGCCGACGGAAAGGAATGGCGCGTGTTTCCTTCCGGCTACGTCACCCAATACGAGCACGACGAGTTCGGCATCATGTTCATTGCCGGCACGGGCGACAACCGCGAGGTCCGGGTGACGCGCTACTCGCCGCAGGGCGCTCGGTCGCGCGAGCAATCGCTCGCCGAGCTGTCGGACAAGGATCTGATGCGCTTGTTAGGCGAGTCGCAGCCGAGCTTCACGTCCCCAGAAGCCGGCTACACGAAGTGAGTGGAGCAGCGGCCCGCACTGCCGGGCCCGAGAGGCCGCATGTCGACCTGCATGCCCACTCGGCTGCGTCCGATGGCTCCAAGTCGCCGTCCGCCGTGGTAGCAGCGGCGAAGGCGGCAGGACTCTCCGCCATCGCTCTCACCGATCACGACACGATGGACGGGGTTGCCGAGGCATTCGCCGCCGCGGACACCTACGGCATTCGGGTCGTGCCGGGTGTCGAGCTGAGTGCAATCGACGATCAGCGTGAAGTCCATCTGCTCGGCCTGCACATTCAGCGGCCGAGCGCGATCGAGGAGTCGCTCCGGGACTTTCGCGATCGCCGCCACGCGCGCGCCATCGAGATCGTCGCGAAGCTCAATGCGCTCGGTGTTGCGATCACGTTCGAGGACGTGCTGGCGCGTGCCGGTAATGCCGCGATCGGTCGGCCGCACCTCGCCCGCGTGCTCATCGATGGTGGTTGGGCACGCGACTCGCGCGACGCGTTCGATCGCTACCTGGGCGCTGGCCGACCAGCATATGTGCCCAAGCACCGATTGTCCGTGGCTGATGCGATCGCGCTCGTTCATGCCGGCGGTGGACTCGCGGTGCTCGCGCACCCCGGCCCGGAAGGGCGTCGCGAGACGATCGAACGGTTCGTCGCGCACGGCCTCGATGGCGTAGAGGTTCGACACCCGGGTCATACGTCAGAGGACATCAACAGGCTCGGGGCGCTCGCGGAGTTCTTCGGTCTCGTTCCCAGCGGCGGGTCCGACTGGCACGGGTCGTTGGAGGGACCTCGTGTGCTTGGCGTCATGCGCGTTCCGCTGGCGTGGCTTGAACAGCAGGACGCCCGCGTGGAAGCGCGCCGCAGCGCCGGCACGCCGGCGTAGCGAGCCGTCCGATGGATCTCGCGAATCGCATCGGGCTCGTTACGGGCGCGGGACGGCGGGTGGGCCGCGCGATCGCCATCGCCCTTGGCGCGCGCGGAATGCACGTCGCCGTGCACTACAACGGGTCCGCAGAGGGCGCGCGCGAAACGGCCGACGAGATTCAGCGGCGTGGCGGCAAGGCCACGTTGTTCCAGTCCGATCTCAGCGACCCGTCAGCGCCGGGCGCGCTGGTCGATGAAGTCGCTCGCACGCTCGGTGGACTCGACGTGTTGGTGAACTCCGCGGCGATTATGCAGCGAACACCGATCGAGTCGGTAACCCCGGCTGAGTGGGACGCCACGTTTGCCATCAACTCGAGAGCGCCGTTTTTCGCGGCGATCGCCGCACATCGGCACATGGCCTCGAAGGGCGGGGCGATTGTGAACATCGCCGACCTGGCCGCGCTCGAGACGTGGCCCGCGTATATCCCGCATGGCTTGTCGAAAACGGTCGTGGTGCAGATGACGCGAGCCCTCGCGAAAACACTGGCTCCGGCCGTACGGGTCAACGCCGTCGCGCCAGGGGTCATCATGTTGCCCGAGGGATGGCAGCAGGATGTCGGCGACCGGCTGCGCAAGACGACACCGCTCAAGCGCCTGGGCTCGGCGAACGATGTTGCGGGTGCAGTGATTTATCTGCTGGAGGCCGACTACGTGACCGGCGAGACGATTGTCGTGGACGGTGGACGGCACGTTCGTCGCTGACGGGTGGTCTGGCGCCGGATGGTAGAATTCGTGAACAACCCGAACCCGTGACTTCCGTGGACACGCGCCTCCCCGAAACGCTCGTCATCATTGGCTCCGGACCGTCGGCGTGGACGGCGGCGATTTACGCCGCGCGCGCGAACCTGCGCCCGGTGGTGTACGAGGGTGAGCCGTCGCGAGAGATGATTCCCGGCGGTCAGCTGATGTACACGACCGAGGTGGAGAACTACCCCGGTTTCATCGATGGCGTCACCGGGCCGGAGCTCATGGAGAAGTTACGTGCCCAGGCGATCCGCTTCGGCACGCGGGTGGAGCAGGAGACCATCGCGTCCGTCGAGTTCGGCCAGCGTCCGTTCCGTCTCAAGCCGTCGTACAGCGACGAGATCGAGGCGTTGACGGTCATCGTCGCGACCGGCGCACGCGCGAACTGGCTCGGCGTGCCTAACGAGGAACGGCTTGCCCAGATGGGCGGCGGCGTCTCGGCCTGCGCGGTCTGCGATGGAGCCCTTCCGGCGTTTCGCGACAAGGTGCTGGCCGTGGTTGGCGGCGGCGACTCGGCGATGGAAGAGGCGCTCTACCTGACGAAGTTCGCCAGTGAGGTCCGGCTGCTTCACCGTCGCGACGAGCTTCGCGCGTCCAGGATCATGGCCGACCGCGTGCTCAAGCATCCCAGGATCAAGCCCGTCTGGAACACGCGAGTGGTCGAGGTGCTCGGCTACGACGAGATCGCCGGCATCCGCGTGGAGAACACCGTGACGGGAGAAAAGTCCGACATGCCCGTCGGTGGATTGTTCATCGCCATCGGTCACACGCCTAACACGGCGTTTCTCAATGGCCAGCTGGACCTGACGCGGCACGGCTACATCAAGACACCGAAGGCCTGGCGCACCGCGACGAGCGTGGCCGGCGTGTTCGCGGCCGGTGACGTCATGGACGACTACTACCGCCAGGCGATCACGGCCGCGGGTACGGGGTGCATGGCTGCGCTCGAAGCCGAGCGTTGGCTCGCCCATCTCGGACTTGGCGAATCGCCAGTGCTCGAGACCGCCGAAGCACCCGTGAACCTGACGCAAGAATGGAAAGCGTCGTGAGTGTCTCGGTCACGGCGCTGACCGTCGGCGCGTTTCAGGAAAACTGTTACCTGCTGATGGAGCCCGGCGGGGCGAAGTGTGCCATCATTGATCCCGGCGCGGAGCCCCAGCGTATCATCGCCGCGGTCGAGCGCTCCGGCGCCGAACCCGCGGCGATCTGGCTGACGCACGCACATCTGGACCACATCGGCGCGATCTCGGGCCTTCGCCGTCGGTGGGACATTCCCGTCTATCTGCACCCGCTCGATGAGGCCCTCTA
>Ga0207674_10002751_pt1 | contig 21946 bp, 16 predicted proteins | sample KBSCornC72_FD_184303 | JGI IMG/M metagenome (GOLD analysis project Ga0207674, IMG submission 184303) | Corn rhizosphere microbial communities from Kellogg Biological Station, Michigan, USA - KBS Corn C7-2 (SPAdes) (version 2) | ecosystem: Host-associated > Plants > Roots > Rhizosphere > Soil ...
ATTGCAATACGGAACTTTCGCTCAGGCCTTCGTGTTATTTGATTGTAGCGTTCAGGCGCCCGCGGTCGGATCCCAGAGGGTCCGCACGCGGGCGCTCTCAAATGGTTGAAGAGTCCCAAAGGATTAGCGGGGTCAGTGAGCCCTAAAACCACTGCCCTTTACGAGGTGCCGAGGATGGCCACAACGAAGAGCCGGGCGGCCGCGAAGCCGCGTCCGGTAGCAATCGCAGACACGACCCCTCCCGACCTTCTCGATCTCTATATCGAGGAACTGTCGAACGAGCCGGTCGCGACTGCGGAAGCGCAGAAGGCGCTCGCGCGCCGTATGCGCAACACCAAGTTGAGCGCCGAGGAGCGTGAAGCGGCGCGCGATGAGCTCATCCGCGCCAACCTTCGATTCGCATTCTCCGTCGCCAAACAGTACCAGAACCGCGGACTCCCCCTCGAAGACCTCGTGGGAGAGGCCAACGGCGGACTTTGCCGCGCAGCAGACAAGTATGACCCCGATGTCGGAGTCAACTTCATCAGCTACGCGGTGTGGTGGATCCGTCAGGCGATTTTCTCCGCGATCTCCACCAAGACACACACGGTCCGCGTTCCGCTCGGACGGGCGACCGACGTCCGCAAGATCGCACGCGCCCGCACCGCGCTCCGCGAGGTGCTGGAGCGTGAACCGACGATCGAGGAGTTGGCTCGGGTGGCGGAACTGCCGCTCGATGTCGTCCGCGAACTGAGCATCGCAATCCAGCCGGAACGGTCGCTCGACGAGCCGCTCGGCAACGGGAGCGGCCGGTCGGAAGCTCGCACGCTCGCCAGCATTCTGCCGGCCGAGGCCGACGAGCGCACCGATGTCGATGCCCGACTCGAGGATGAGTCGCGTCGTGAAGCACTGCTCCGGGCTCTGAGCCCGCTGCCACCCCGGGATCGCAAGATCCTCCTGATGTACTACGGTTTGGAGACGGGCGAGCCGATGACGATGGAGCAGATCGCAACCGTGTTCGGGGTAACCCGCGAACGCGTTCGTCAGCTCCGCGACAGGGCGTTGGCGGCCGTGAGAGACGGAGAAGCGGCGAAGGCACTCCGCCGCGACTGGGCCGCGTAACCGTAGAAATTACGAGTTGTTGAGAACCCCGCCCCTCAAGGGCGGGGTTCTTTGTCTCGGCGAGCTTTGTCACAATCGTGGTAATACAGACCAGCCTGTTGAAAAAGTTCGGTCTGCTGTGTTGCACCTCCCGAATCCGTGCGTCGATAGTCACCGAGGAGGCGCAATGGCCGACATACCCAACAACTGGAAGCTTCTGTACGAGGCGGGGCGACAAGCGCTCCAGGCCCGGAAGCTTCAGGATGCCGAGCAGTCGTTTTCCGATGCCCTGCAGCTTGCCGAGGATTTCGCCGCTGGCGATCCACGGCTCGCCGCAACGCTCAACGCGCTCGCGCGCATCTACTCCTTGCAGCGCCGATACCTGGCCGCTGCCGCTCTCCTCAACAGGCTGCTCGAGGTTACCGAGCGCACCCTCGGCCCGACGCACGTGCAGGTCGCCGGGGTACTCACGAATCTCGCCGAGATGTACACGCACCTCGGCGCAGCGCGCGAGGAGCTCGAGCTCCGCGAACGAGTGCTCCGCATTCGCGGTGAAGCCCCCGACGCCGACATCGCATCGCTCCAGCGCCTCTGGGATCGGGTGGCCGAGCTCCGCGCGATACTGGTTGCGCAGGAGATAACGGCCGACCGCGAGGGCGAGATCGACGGGGAGCCTCTTCCAACCGTCCTCACCGCCGAGTACAGCTCGCCGATCCCGGCGGCTCGCGAGCCTGAACCCGAGCCGGAGGTCCCGCCGGAACCGGCAGTCGCCCGCGCGATTGCTGCGCCCGCAGCGAAGGCCAGTGTAGCAGAACGTGAAGCGGGGTACAGCTACGACGGGTCGCCAAAGCCGGTCGTGATGCCGGGGGTCCAGATGATCTCCGTAACGCCGGAGCCGCCGAGCACCCCGACCGTGGACCACGGGTTCTCCGACATGGGTCGGGACGAGCTTCGTGACGACGTGATGGTTCGACGAAAGGGGCGGTCGAGCCTCTTTTCGATCGCTGCTGGGGTGGTGCTGGTTGCCGGCCTCATTGCGGCTCGCGATTACGTGACCGGATCCGAGGAGCGAGGTGTTTCGGCAGGTTCGGTAAGTCTCGCGACGTCGACGACCCAGGCTGCGAGCGCCACGCCGGTGTCTCAAAGCGCCGGGAACGCGGCACTGCCGGAGCCGGATTCGGGCACCGTTGAACGCGTCATCTCGGGCCGTCGCGTGGAGAGCGAAGCCCGGACAGCGCGCCAGGAGTCCGCCACACCGGACAATTTCGGTCCGTATCGGCCGGCGTCGGTGCAGCGGCGGGTACCGACCACCGCAGATCTCGAGCGGGCGGTTCGGAGCGTGGACGGCGCAGTGAGGTCGATCGCCACGCGCACGAAAGCGGCCGCGGACTCCGCCGTGTCGCTCACGGTACAGGCGCCGACGTTCAGGAAGATCAAGATCGCGGACAATCCTCCGCCCGAGCGGTGAGGCACACGTAGCACTCCTCGGTGTCGAAAGGGCGGCGTTCGGAAGAACGCCGCCCTTTGCATCGTGTAGCCGTGTCCGAAATCCCGGCAGGAGAGACACTGGATCGGTTTGTCTGCGCGCTTTGTCACCCTTTGGTCGCATGGATGCGCCGTTTCGCCAGCGTGGTCCCAACGGCACATTACCACGCTCGCCACGTCTCTCGGGCCGTTTCTGCGTCGTAATGATTAGTCGCTGTCTGTTCGTACCCGCCGTTGCCGTCACCCTGGCCGCGGGTGTTGGGTCTCCCGCCGCTGCACAGGTGACGTCCGTACGCAGCGGGTCGGAGAAGTTTGGCCGCGACTCGACGGGCACGGGCGCGACTGCGCTCGATGCTACGGCGCTCGCGAATGCCGCGCACGCCGCTCAGTTGCAATTCGAGCAGGTTCGGATTGCCAATCTTCCCGAGTCGAAGAGCTCCCGGGGTGGGAATTCGTGCGACGAGCAGATCGGCCGGTTCTGTTACTGGTACGACGACAAGGAGCCACCGCCGCCGCGCGAGCCAGACAAGATCCGTGACGCGCGCACTCGCCTGATCAGCCTCCTCGATTCAGCAGCCGCCTCGGCCCCGGCGAATCTCTGGGTCGCGTCGCAGCGCGTTCGGTATCTCGCCGAGGCCGCGAGGCCGAAGGACGCGATTGCCGCGGCGCTCGCGTGCAAGCCGACGGAGGCGTGGCAATGCGGCACGCTCGTCGGGTTTGCGTATCACGAAGCAGGGGAGTACGTGCAGTCGGACAGCGCGTACCGAGCGACGCTCGCCGCGATGCCCGAACGCGAGCGGTGCCAGTGGGAGGATATCTCACTGCTCCTGGACGAGGAGTTGCTGCCGCGATATCGCGCGCAGGCGTGCGGCGACGCTGCGCGGCTCAAGTTCGAGCGCCGGGTGTGGTGGTTGGCGCGCCCGCTGTTCTCCGCTCCGGCGAACGATGCTCGGACGGAGCATTACGCGCGGGTGACAATGGCGCAGATGCTGACCGAGGCGCCGTCGGCGCACGAGGGCGGCTTCGACAGCGACGAGCGCGAGCTGTTGCTGCGGTATAGCTGGCCGCGGGCGTGGTCGAAGGCCGGGGGCGGGTTTGGCGGTCGCGGCATGGCGGTCGTAGGGCATGAGCCCGAGCCGGCGTACCCGTACCTGCCTAACGCGTTCGTGTTCGACAACCCGGAGAACACGGACTCGTTGCGGTGGACGACGAGGCCGGGTGTCGTGCATGCGCGCTATGCCCCCCCGTACGCGACCCCGCTCCTGCGCCTCGAGCACCAGTCGGCGCTGTTCCGTCGCGGCGACTCATCGCTGGTGCTGCTGGCATACGACCTGCGCAGCGACTCGGCGCTGGCGCGCGCGAGCGACGTGCGGGCAGCGCTCGTGCTGACGCAGGGCGAGGAGGCGGATGCCACGATCGTCCGCATGCCTAACAAGTCCAGGGGTGTGATCACGGCGCACAGCGTGTGGGGACCGCTGCTCATGAGCGCCGAGGTGACGTCGCCGACCGTGAAGCGGAGTGCGAGGGCGCGCTATGGCATTCGGCCTCCGTACGCTGTCGGGGTGCGCGTGTCGCTCTCGGACCTGTTGCTGTTCGAGCCGTACGGTCAGCTCCCGGCGACGCTCGAGGAGGTGACTCCGCACATGATGCCGACGCTCACCGTGCGCTCGAGCAAGAAGCTCGGGTTTTACTGGGAGGCGTACGGGACGAACCCGGCTGGCGAGACGATGGGGATCAATGTCACGGTGGCCCCGGAGGTTCAGGATGCAGCGACGCGGTCGCAGCGCCTGAAGCGCGCGCTGCACCTGTGGAAAGAGGCGAAGCCCGTGAGCGTGCAGGTGCAGGACGTGTCGGCTCGTGGCAAGACGACCTCGCCGCGATCGGTGGAGGTCGACATCTCGACGCTCCCGCCGGGGCCGTATCTCGTGGAGCTCGAGATCGAGGTCGCGAAACAGTATCACGTGAGGACCGAGCGCCGGATCATCGTCGAGTAGCTCGTTCGAGATCAGCTCAGCAATCGCGACCGGTACAACGCTTCGTCACAACGGAGCGTACCACCTATGCTGCCCCGGTCCGTCGACGGACCCGTGAGGCTCACGCTCTGATCCGGTTGCCCGGTTCGACGTCCCCTTCCTGTCCCTATGCGACCCAACTCAGTCCTCTCCGCTCTCGCTGCGACCGTCGTGAGCGGCGCCGCCGCGTTCGGCCAGACCTCGAAAACGCCGCTCGATTCTGCCACCATCGCCGGGTTCCGCTGGCGCACCGTTGGCCCCGCCAACTTCGAAGGACGTGTTGCCGATGTCGTCGGCATCCCCAGTCCATCGAAGACATTCTTCGTCGCCGCGGCCGGAGGCGGAATCTGGAAGACCACCAACGCCGGCACGACGTTCCGCCCGGTGTTCGATGACTACCCGGTCATATCGATGGGCGCGCTCGCTATCGCGCCGTCCGACACACAGCAGGTGTGGGCAGGTACCGGCGAGCAGAACTCACGCAACACGATCGAGCCCGGTCAGGGGATCTACAAATCCACTGATGGCGGCCTGACGTGGAAGCTCATGGGGCTGGAGAAGACGCAGCACATCGGACGCATCGCCGTCAATCCGACCAACCCGAACGTCGTCTACGTTGCCGCGCTCGGCGCTGCCTGGAAGTCGAATCCGGAGCGCGGGCTCTACAAGACCGAGGACGGCGGGCAGACCTGGAAGCTCAGCAAGTTCGTGAGCGACAAGGCCGGATTCATCGATGTCGGACTCGACCCGAAGAACCCGAACGTCGTCTGGGCATCGAGCTACGAGCGCGTGCGCGGACCGTACTTCCTCAAGTCCGGCGGACCCGGCTCGGCGCTGTGGAAGTCGACGGACGCTGGCGTGACGTGGACGGAGATCAAGGGCGGTGGATTTCCCGAGACGGAGAAGGGGCGCATCAGCTTCTCGATCTACCCGCAGGACCCGAACATCGTCTACGCGATGGTGGAGGCCGACTCGGTCCGCGGCCGCAAGGCTGCGCCAGGAACGCCGAAGCAGAAGCTCGCGAGCGGGCTCTATCGCACGAAGGACGGCGGGAAGACGTGGGAGAAGATGAACGACGCGGACACGCGGCCGTTCTACTACTCCCAGGTCCGCGTGCACCCGAAGAATCCCGATCGCGTGTGGTTCTCGTCGACCTCCGTGCTCGTGTCGAGTGACGGTGGCAAGACCGCTCGGCTGGCGACGCAGGGGATTCACGTCGATCACCACGCGATGTGGATCGATCCTAACGATCCCGACCACTTCATCGTCGGTGACGACGGTGGCATCTCGATGACCTGGGATGGCGGCGGCACGTACGACTTCGCGGCCACGCTCCCGATCGGGCAGTTCTACTCGGTGAGCTTCGACTACGAGACGCCGTACAACGTTTGCGCCGGCGCGCAGGACAACGGCTCGTGGTGCGGGCCAAGTCGGCGCAAGCAGGGCCCGGTGACGAACGCGTACTGGTTCACGTACTCCGGCGGCGACGGCTTCTGGACCGCGCAGCATCCCACGGAGCCGCAGATCATCTTCGGCGAGTCGCAGGGTGGCAACATCCAGCGCTGGGACCTGAAGAACGGGACGACGACGTCGCTCGTGAAGCCGACGTGGCGGCCGCGTTATGCGATGTACGAGGATTCGATCCTCACACTGCGCGGCGATACGACGCAGCCGGCGGCGAAGGACGTGCAATCCCGCATCACGCAGTTCCGCTCGCGTCAGAAGGCCGACTCGGCCGACCTCGACCTGCGCTTCAACTGGGAGACGCCGTACTTCCTGTCCCCGCATAACGCGGACGTCGTGTACATCGGCGGCAACCGCGTGCTCAAGTCCACGCAGCGCGGCGACAATCTGTATCCGATCTCGTCTGACCTCTCGAAGAAGAACTACGCGAGGATCGATACGAGCATGAACAAGACCGGCGGCATCACGCTCGACGCCACAGGCGCCGAGACGTACGGGACGGTCGTCGCCCTCGCGGAGTCGTACGTGCGGCCGGGCTTCCTCGCCGCCGGCACCGATGACGGCAACGTGTGGGTGACGAAGAACGACGGCGCGGCGTGGGAGCAGATTCCGGCGAACCGGTTCCCGGGCCTCGCGGCTGGTGATGTGTACGTCAGCCGCATCGAGCCGTCGCACTTCGACTCGCTCACGTTCTACATCACGTTCGACAACCATCGCTGGAACGACTTCACGCCGTACCTGTATGTGACCACGGACTACGGCAAGACGTTCAAGTCGCTGGTGAACAATCTGCCGAAGGAGAGCGTCGCCGACTTCGTGCACACGGTGCGCGAAGATCCGTACAACCGCGACCTGCTGTTCGTGGGCACGTCACGCGCCGTGTACACGTCGCTCGATCGTGGGCAGAGCTGGCAGCGCATGATGGCCGGCATGCCGACGGTGCCGGTGTATGACCTCAAGATCCATCCACGCGATCGCGAGCTCATTGCGGCGACGCACGGGCGCGGGATCTGGATCGTGGACATCACGCCGCTCGAGCAGATGGCGGGCGACAAGGGCGCAAAGGTCGTCGCCGATGCCGCGTACCTGTTCCAGCCAAAGACGTCGTACGAGTACGGCCAGGGGCCGGCGCTCGGCGCGTCGTCGAACGGCGAAGGACACAAGGTGTTCAATGCCCCGAGCCCGGCGTACGGGGCGGAGATTGCCTATCGCGTCACGGCCGGCGCGGCGGCAACCACGTCGGCGTCCGGGAGCGACAACGACGCCAGTACCCAGCAGCCTAACGCGGTCGGTCAGGCGGCGGGGCGTGGGCAGGGCCAGCGCGGGCAGAAGGGCCCGCAAGCGAGCATCCTGATCACCGATGCCAAGGGTGACACGGTTCGGACGCTGACGGGACCGGCGACGGCCGGCCTGCATCGCGTGACGTGGGACTTTCGTGGTCGCGCGGCACCGAAACCACCGCTCTCGCCATCACAGCTGCGTGACAGCCTGGTCGCCGCGCGGCGCATGACGTTCGTGTTCGACTCACTCGAGAAGGCTGGTACGATGCCAAAGCCGACGCTCGACCGCATCCGCCAATTGGTGATGAGCGGCGACGTGGCCGGACTGTTCCGCGGCGGTCGCGGCGCTGGTAGCGGCGCGTGGAATCCACGCCCCGGTGAAGGTGCGGTGGTTGGCGCATCAGGCGCTCGGGCTGGCGGGGGCGAGGCCGGCAACGAAAGTCCCGCAGATGCACTGAACGCGTTCCCCGGTGGAGCGCAGGAGTTCCAACAGCTCCTGCGGCCGCCTGGCCAGCAGGGACGTGGCGGGTTCGGTGGCTTTGGTGGACGCGGCGCCCAGGCACCGGTCGTCGCGAGCGGTGACTACCTGGTGACGCTCACGGTCGGAGGCAAGACGTACAAGCAGCTGCTGCGCGTAGAGCGCGTGAGCGGCGGGGATGACACGAGCGCGTTTGGCTTCGACCAGGACGATCGGGAGCCTTAAGCTCGCTGCCTTGGCTGGCGTGCTGCAAAAAGAAGTGCCGAGAACCCCGGAAAGCGTGTCTGCCTTTTCGGGGTTCTTGCTGCTCGGTCACCTGATGGCGTTGCGAGCGGCAGCCCGATTTGGGAGCTCAATCGGCCTCGGCCGCTCTCAGCGGAATGGCCTGGTTGAACGCACGAGCAAATAGAATGCGGTCACGTGCGTGATCATCAGCAGGGGCACGTAGATAACAGGGATTATGTAGGCCGCTCCCAGCTGTCCAGCGACCGCTGGGAGTCCCACTCTACCCGCGTGGTAATAGTCGAGGACGAGATCGAGGGTCCCTACACAATTGAACGCCACGACGCAGGTCCAAAAGACTGCTTTTACTCTTACCGCCGCGAGGGCCAGGATGGCGAAGATCGCGGTTATCAAATCCCCGTAGGCAGCAAACGTGGCGAACGTAGCGGGCAGATTGCCGACGATGCCCGGAAGAACAAAGACCAATCCGAAAAAGCGGAAACTGTGTAGCGTGGCGATGGCGCGGTGTGCTTGAACGCCGTCCATGGACTTGAGCCCGGGCCAGAAGTAGGCGCGGAAGCAAAGCAGCCACGCGACATAGCCTAAAGCGGTTTGGATGTCTCTCTCGAAGAGATGAGCATTCCGGGGGTTTTGATTACCTGCAACCATTACCAGTAACCTGTGTGTTGCGCCGTAACCTTGCGCAAATCGCACTGACGCTCCTCACTCCAATGTAGTCGCACCACATCGGCAGGAGTGTTCCTTCGCCGCCGCAGTCGTGTTAGGCGCGCCAAAAAAACGCACGCGCCGACTCGGCCCGATGTCTGTCAAAACGACCGGCCCTGTGGTTCACCCACCTGATCGTGCCGTGAAAAGGCGCCGCTGAGGCAACGCGTTAGCGCTCACGGTTGCGCGGTTGAACTGTCGCCTCACCACCGGACGAAACTGGCCGATCACGCCTCACGTCGCGTGCACCAATGTTGCTTCCACCGAGACACATGTCGTCGTCATCCCTTCGCGTTGGCGTCGATCTCGTGCGAGTCGCCGACGTGACAGCGTCCATCGCGCGATTTGGTGCGCGCTACACCGAGCGGCTGTTCACGGCCGGAGAGCGCGCATACTGCGACGCAGACGTTCCGCAGGCAGCCGAACGTTATGCGGCCCGTTTCGCCGCCAAGGAAGCGACAGTCAAGGTATTCCGGGTGATGGCGCACGACGCGATCGACCCGCGATCGATCGAAGTACGACAGCTGCCCGAAGGAGCGTGCGAGATCGTGCTGCACGATGGGGCCATCGCGCTCGCGCGACGGTCGGGGATTACCGAGCTGTCGATGAGCCATGAGCAGGACTACGCGACGGCGACTGTCGTCGCCTGCTTCGCACCGGTCGGCGACGCCACGCGCTCGCGTGGTTGATCCGTCGACGAGACCCAATCAGTAGAAGGACCGACCAACGTCAACCTTCGTGGGATGCGTGAGGCGCCGATGCTGAACGAACAGATTCGAGCAATCGTTGGCGAGCATGGCCGTTTGGCCGTCGCCGTGAGTGCACTGACCGACGACGCGAGCCTGTACCAGGCAGGGCTCACATCACACGCGAGCGTCAACCTGATGCTCGCCATCGAGGAGGCATTCGGGATCGAGCTCCCCGAGCGCATGCTCCGGCGACGCACGTTCGAGTCTGTCTCGTCCATCGCGACTGAGGTGCGTGAGCTGACCCGGCTCAACTTCGCCGCCTAACGTCGCCATGACAGCTGCACCAATATCTCCGCGCAGACAATGCTGCCGGTGAGCCCACGTGCTCTGGAGCTCACTGTGGCTCGGACTTGCCACCGACGCCGTGAACCGTGCGCGCGCGTTCGTGCGAGACGCCGCCAGGCGAAAGCCAGGCACGATGCCGCCCGGCGCAGTCCGACTGGCCGAGGTCGTGGGTGTGCTGCAGACGATGCGCGCGGGCGTGGCGGGTGCCACCAACGCATTCGACGCGATCTTCGACGACCGCGACGCGCTCTCGTCGATGGGCTTCGTGCTGCGCATGAACGGTCTCAAGGTGCAGAGCGCCACGCTGCCCTGCAGATCGTCTCGCAAGCGCTGTCGATCTGCGGTATCGCCGGCTACAAGACGGACACGAAGTACAGCGTCGAGCGCCACCTGCGCGACGCGTACAGCGCAGGCATCCAGATCAACAACGACCGCGTGCTCGGCGCGAGCGCGTCCATGCTGCTCGTCCATCGGGAGGACGCGTGATCGATACCATGAGCGTCGCTCCGGTCACGTCGTTCCGCGACACACTCGTCAGGCATCGGCTGCTCATCCCCACGGGCGCGCGCGGCGTCTACGGATTTGGCTCCGAGTTCGATCGTGTGCTGCAGCGTCTCGATGCGCTGATCACGCGCGTTAGCCCTGGGAATGACCGACGTCGTGCTCACGCCCGCCGCCTGTTACTCGGTGTATCCCTCACTCGGTGGCGAGACGCTTCCGCCATCCGGGCGACTGTTCGACGTGCTGGGCGTGTGCTTCCGGCAAGAGCCGTCCGATGATCCCGCGCGCATGCGCATGTTCCGGCAGCGCGAGTACGTGTGCGTGGGTGACGCCGAGCAGTGCCGGGGCGCATCGCGATCTGTGGATTCGTCGCGCGCAGGAGATGCTGAAGGCGCTCCAGCTTCCCGCCGAGGCTGTCGTGGCCAACGACCCGTTCTTCGGTCGTGGCGGTCGGATGCTCGCGGCGAGCCAGCGCGAGCAGGCGCTCAAGTTCGAGCTCGTCGTGCCCATCACGTCGGTCGACCATCCGACGGCGTGCGCGTCGTGCAACCATCACCAGGTCACGTTCGGACGCGCGTTCGAGATTCGCGATGCGCGCGGGTCGCTCGCGCACTCGGCCTGCGTGGGCTTCGGTCTCGAGCGGATCGTGCTCGCGTTGTTCAAGCACCACGGAGTCACCGTGGACGGGTGGCCGATGCCCGTTCGCGCCACGCTAGGAGTCTGACATGACTGCTGCGGCGACAACAATGGGCCCCGCCGGGGCGTATGTCCCTCACCAGTTACACGGTGACGAGCGGACCTGGCCGGAGACGAACTGTTACGTCGATCTCTGGATCGAGCTGCTCCACGCCCAGGGGCTCGAGCCGCTCGCCTGCCTGGGGTTCACGTTAGGCCTCGATGATGAGGGCGACCAGTACACGTTCTACAAGCCGCCGCTGATGGACCTGCGAGCGCTCTACGGCATAGAGGTGCAGGAGCTCAACATCTGGCGCCCGCTCACGGTCCACGCCGCGGAGCAAGCCGCGCTCGGCCGCGTGTTGATGCCCGAAGTCGATGCGTTCTACCTCCCCGATACCGCGGGCGTGTCGTACCGCAATGATCACGGGAAGACGACCATTGGAATCACGTCCATCGACGTGAAGCGAGGTGTCCTGCAGTACTTTCACGGCCGGGCCCTCCACACATTGGGCGGCAACGACTTCCACGGACTGTTCCGACTCGGGGAGTTCGCCGGCGACGTGAGCGTCCTGCCGCCTTTCGCGGAGATCGCAAAGCTCGACGCGGCTCGCGTGCTGCCCACGCGGGTGCTGGTCGACCGCGCGATGGCGCTCGCCCGATTGCACCTCGCGGCCGCACCGCGGACCAATCCCATCGCCCGCCGCGCAGCCCGTCTGGATGATGATCTGGCGTGGCTCCGCGACCAGCCGCTCGGCGTATTTCACCAGTACGCCTTCGCCACCGTGCGTCAGGTGGGGTCGTGCTTCGATCTCACGAGCGCGTTTCTCAACTGGCTCGAGGAGAATGGCCAACACGGCCTCAGCGAGGCTGCGGCGGCATTCAGCCGGCTGTCCACGGAAGCCAAGACCGTCCAGTTCAAGCTCGCGCGCATGGCGCGTCTCAAACGCGATGCGGACATCGCGCCGCACATGGCGCAGATGGTCGCGGCGTGGGACGAGGGCATGTCGCGACTCACGGATCGTTTCGCACACTGACATCGCAGTCCCGCGCGTGACGCACATGAACACGCCTCCCGGTCGCCCACGCATCCAGTCGGTGAGCACCCATCGGCGCTTCGAGCTCACTGACGGGTGGGAGTTGTGCAGCACCGACCCCGGCACTGCGGTCGACCCTGCAGCCCTCGCCGCGCTGTGCCCAGCGTGGCAGCCCACCGTGGTTCTCAAGGCGCTCGAAGCGACGATGTCGGTTTCGAGGGTGCGGCGAGCGTTCGTCGTACCACGCGATGACACCGGCGCGGACACGGCGCTCGCGGAGCGTCTCGCACAGCGGGGTGTGGACGTCGAGCACGCCCCGCTGCCCGGGTACGCGGCCATGATGGTCGACGCGCATGAATCGGTTCTGCCGGACGCCGTCATCGACGGTCGATTCAGTGGCTCAGGTCCCACTACGCAGTGTCGGGTGTCGAATCGGTGGGGCCTGACGCCCGCGACTTTGGTCTCGTCGCAGGTCCGGTCGAGGACGGGATCGCCCGAGAGTGCCGCGACGTTCGGCGACGATCGTCTCTTCGGCATTCTCTGCGAGAGCCGCGGCGCTCGCTGTGAAACCGGCGTCATTCTCGTCAACGCAGGCTCGGTGCACACGGTCGGACCGGAAGAGCTCACGTGGAGCTCGCGCGCGAATGGGCTGCGCGTGGCATCTCCGTGCTTCGCATGGATATCGGCGGTGTGGGTGACAGCGATGCGCGCTTCGGTGCCGTCGACAACCATCCCTATCCCGATCATGCCGTCGAGAACATTGCGTCAGCCGTGCGGTGGATGAAAGACCGCGCGCGGGTGAGTCGCGTGATCGTAGCGGGGCTGTGCTCCGGCGCACATGCGAGCTTTCATGCCGGCCTCGCGGTGGACGGTATGGCGGGCATCATGGTGATCAATCCCTTTGTGTTCTACTGGAATCCCGCGTGCGATGTGCTCCTCGTGTTCAGCGAGGGCGATCCGGGACTGGATTTCGTGAAGCGGCGTTATGCACGGTCACTTCGACTGCTCGAGCAACGGTCCTCGAACTTCGCGCTGCGCGTGATTCCGGACGCCGATCACACGTTTACGCGTCGTGCGGCACGTCGCAGACTCACCGGGTTGCTGTCCTCCCATCTCACCCCGCGGCACGCGGAACGAGGCCTCTCGTTAGGTGTGAGGCCAGTCACCCGATGACTGGCGCCGGCGATGCGGACGACGCGCAACGCCGCGGATCACAGGACCGGACCTCTGCCATACCGATGGCGATCTGCACTAGGACGGGTTTGCCGGCCTCGGGGCTTGAGTGCTTGGAATCCGAACCAACTACCGGGAAAGGCTGAGGCACGTGTATTGACTTGTCCCTAGGTCGAGTTCGCCCGCGGACGCCGTTGTCTCGGGCAGACGAACGCCAACCAGGATGGAGTCGAACGCCTGATGACGAACCCTCGCCTTTGCTTCGTCGACTCGTTGGGAACCGACTGGCGCATCTACGAAGTCGCGTCGGCCAACGTCCCCGCGCCGCGCGGCAGCAATTGCCTGATCTTCGAGTCGGCCCAGGCAGTGCGGCGCGTGTGGAACTACCCAGTCAATTGGCAGAAGCTGTCGTCGGCCGAGCTCAGCGCGCTCAGCTGGAATACATGACCTGTGATTCGGTCGGTATGACCGCGTGACGATGCTGTCACGTGTCCAACGTACCGCCACCGTGTACCTCCTCGACACCACTCGGTAACGCTGCTCTCTCTCACCACACGGTGGCGGTGCTTCTTCCCCCGGAACGCGCCATTCAGTTCCGGGGGATTTTTTCGGCCCGTCTCGAGATGGCGAGCACGTGAGCCCGATCGTTCGGGCTACGTACCGTCTCTCACCACAGACAGGAATGACTAGGTCAGTTGACGGATGTCGGGCAGTCGCCGGCACCGCTATGCTGAAACGAACCAGCCGGCACCGCGCCGGTGTGGTGGTGTAGGACCCTTCAACAGCTGTATTTTGCGACGACGTGAGATGGTCAAATGCTGGTAGTACATAAACTTCAGGTCCGATTGTTCGCGCCCCTGCTCGCGCTCGTGACCTCCACCGTGAGTGCGGGCCGAGTGTGGTCCCAGGGGCTGGGGACATTTCCCGCGAGCTGGCCCGCACCTCAGCCGCGAATGGTCGTGCCCTTCGACAGCGGCGAGAAGCTGACGTTCGACGTCCGCTTTGGCGCCATCAAGGTGGGCACCGGCCGAATGGAAGTGGTTGGCATGCAGGACGTCCGGGGACGTGAAGCCTGGCACACGCGATTCACCGTGAAGGGCGGGATTCCCTTCTACAAGGTGAACGACCGGATGGAGAGCTGGATCGACACGCGCACGTTCGAGTCGCTGCAGTTCCTGCAGGACCTCCAGGAGGGGCGGCGCGACAAAGAGCGATTCTACGAGATCTATCCGGACCTGGCCACGTATACCGAGAAGGGTGAGGTGGAACACGCGCCGAGCGTTGCGGACCCACTCGACGATGCGGCGTTCCTCTACTTCGTGCGCACGATTCCGCTCGAGGTGGGACAGACGTACGAGTTCAATCGCTACTTCCGGCCCGATCGCAATCCGGTGCAGATCCGCGTGTTGCGCAAGGAAACCATCAAGGTGCCCGCGGGCTCGTATCAGACGATCGTGATTCAGCCGATCATCAAGTCGAAGGGTATCTTCTCGGAGAAGGGGCACGCCGAGATGTGGCTCACCGACGACTCGCGGCGATTGCTGGTGCAGATGAAGTCGGATCTCTCGATCGGGTCGCTCAACCTCTATCTGCGCGGCTACGTGCCGGGCAACGTGGCGATGGCCGCGCGCGAGGACTCGACGGAGCAGAAGTAGGGGCCCATACTGAAGCCCTCGCTTCGGTACGGTGCCCTTCGTGTCTCGAGCTCGATCGACAATCCAGCGCCGCACTGTCGCGGCGCGCGTGACCGCGCTGGTCTGCGGGTGGACGCTGGTGTGCACAGCAGCGACTGCCTCGAACGCACAATCCACCGTGGCGCCAGGCTCGTCGCCGCTCCTGTCCGCGGAAGGGCCACGGAGGCCTAACGAGTGGCCGGTGTACGGTGGCGACGCCGGTGGGCTCAAGTACTCACCGCTCACGACGATCGACCGGTCGAACGTCGGTCGGCTCGCGGTCGCGTGGACGTGGAAGACCGGCGAGCAGCCGGTCACGCCTCCGGGCGCCGCGATCCCCGCGCGGCCGGGACAGTTTCAAGTGACGCCGCTCGCCATTGGCGACACGCTGTTTCTGAGCACGCCGTTCAACCGCGTCGTCGCGCTCGACGCCGCAACCGGGCGCGAGCTCTGGGCGTATGACCCGCGCGCGTACGACGCCGGTCAGCCATCGAACGGCACGGGCTTCGTGCATCGCGGCGTCGCCACGTGGAGTGACGGCAAGCAGCGCCGGATTCTCATCGCGAGCCGCTGGCGGCTGATCGCCCTCGATGCAGCCACGGGCAAACCGATCCCGACGTTCGGCACGAACGGCGAGGTCGATCTCACGGCGAACATCCTGTGGAGCGTCGAACGCAAGCACTACACGAACACGTCACCGCCCGCTGTGTACGGCGATCTCGTGATCGTGGGGAACGGCGTCGGCGACCGGCTGGTGTACAAGCGCGACCCACCGGGCGACATCCAGGCGTTCGATGTGCGCACGGGCAACCGCGTCTGGCGATTCAATCCCATCCCGCAGCCGGGCGAGTACGGCAACGCGACGTGGGAGGACAGCTCGTGGGCGCGGATGGGACACACGAACGTCTGGGCCCCCTTCACCGTTGACGTTAGGCGCGGGCTCGTCTACCTGCCGTTCGGCACGCCGAGCAACGACTGGTATGGGGGCGAGCGGCCCGGCAACAACCTCTTCGCCGAGAGCATCGTCTGTCTCGACGCGAAAACGGGTCGCCGGGTGTGGCATTATCAGATCACGCACCACGGACTGTGGGATTACGATATGCCGTCGCCCCCGGTGCTGGCGACGATCCACCAGGACGGGCGGGCGCTCGATGTGGTCGCGATGGTGACGAAGCAGGGGTGGGTTTTCGTGTTCGATCGCGTCACGGGTAAACCGGTGTGGCCGATCGTCGAGCGTCCGGTCGCGGCGAGTGACGTACCGGGCGAGCGCGCGGCGACAACGCAGCCGGTGCCGACGAAACCTCCGGCGTTCGCGAAGCAGGGCTTCACGGAGGATGACGTCATCGACTTCACGCCCGAGCTCAAGCGGCTCGCACTGGAGGAAGTGCGGAAGTACCGCGTGGGGCCGTTGTACACCCCGCCGTCGCTGCAGGGGACGATCGTGATGCCGGGGGCGATCGGAGGTGGCGGATGGGGCGGCGGTGCGTTCGACCCGGAGACCGGCATCCTGTACGTGAAGGCGACGAACAACCCGGCCCTCTTCAAGCTGTCCCCGGTAGAGACGCCGTCCGACACGGTGCAGGCGCGCTACATGGTGGAGCTGGGCCGATCGTTAGGCGTCCGGCCGGCGCTTCCGGACGCCACCGAACCCGCGCCGGTGCCGGATCTGCCGGTTCACAAGCCGCCGTACGGAACGCTGACGGCCATCGACCTCAACCGCGGCGCGCAGCTGTGGCAGGTGACGCTTGGCGACGAGCCGTCGATCCGTCACCATCCGATGCTGCGCGGCGTGGCGCTGCCGCCATTGTTAGGCGTCCGCGGGGCGCCGGGTCCGATCGTCACTCGCAGTGGGCTGTTGTTCGTGACGGGAGGCGGGCAGGTGCTGTATGCGCTGGACGCGAAGAACGGTGGCATGCTGTGGCAGCATGATTTCGGCCGTGTGGCGTATTCGGTGCCCATGACGTACGCCACAAAGGACGGACGGCAGTTCGTGGTCGTCGCAACAGGAGCCGGAACGAACGCGGAACTCGTTGCGTTTACAATCTCCAATTGACGCTGCCTGCTGCTATCAGCGCAACGAGCCCGACCCCGACGACCAGTCGCCAGTCCTTCGATTCCCTAGTCCCGATTCCCGATTCCCGATACAACCGGCATCGCCACCGTCTTTCCCAGTTTCGGGTAGTCCGGGAAGAAGGCCTGCAGCGAGAGATTCGGTCGATTCCTCGAGTAGCCGGCCGTGAGCTGTTTGTTGTACTCCGCGAGAAAGAGGTCGAACGGGTCGGACGGATCGAGGTCGAGGATCTGCAGCTCCGTGTCGCGCATCTCGAGGCGACCGAAGCGCAGGTAGCCGCCCCGGAAGAAGAGATAGTTTGGCGCCGCGGAGTCGGCGCGCGCGTAGCCGGAGAAAACCGAGTCATCCGGCAGCCTCGCGAACTCCTGCACGAGGGCGTCGCCTTCGATGCGCACCGACGTTAGGCGGCCATTGATCGCCGGTGGCGGGAGGATCTTCGTTGGGTCGAGGTAGATGTCATCACCCTTCACGCGCGCGGCGGCGGACTTGCTCAGGTCGAGCATGTCGTCGAGCCGCAAGCCGAGGGCATGCAGCAGGCTTTCGCCGTTCACGCCTAACACACGCACCTTCGTCGGATGCAGGCGAATCATGCCGCTGTCCGTGAGCGAGAGCGCCGCCTTGATCTCGAACTTGAGATCGACACCCTTGTGCATGACGCCCGACTGCACGAGCTGGTCGCCCTCGGTTCGGACCTTGAGGTGCTTGAGCGGCGACCCTTTGTAACCGAAGACGAACCGGTTGAGGATCACGCTGAGATCGGCGCTCTGAAGCGCTACGGTGCCTGACGTGATGCGGATCGAGAACGAGCTCGTGCTGTCCAGCAGCGCGCTCCCGCCAGGTTTTGTTGGCATCACCTGGCCGCGCAGCGTCCGAATGCCGACGACGGCATCCTTGGCAACGCGGAGGTTGACGTTCTTCATCTCGAGCCACGTTCGCTGCGCAGTGTCAGTGGTAACGCCGTTGCGAGCGGCGACCACGGGCCTCGACGGCGGCGCGGCACGTTCATGATCGGGCTCGTCCTGCCGATGTGCCGTGGCTCCCGCCGCGACGAGCGCGGTGAGCGCCAGCCCAATCGTTACGCGATGATTGCGGCGAATCGGGGTTCTGCCAATTGCTGGGTGAAAAAATGGGTTCGTCACGCCTAACCTCCCGGTCGCCCTCGGCGACGGGGGTTTTGATAGTCAATGGTCGTGCCGCGCGGCGTGAAGGGCGTGTTGGGCACGGCAAACGGTGTCGAACTACCGGCGACTGGCGATTGGCGACTGCCGGGGACGGGCGACGGAACGGCGTGTCATCCCGAGCCGTGAGGCGAGGGATCCTCAGGCTCTCGACAGAGGGCTCTCGGTCGGGACGATGAGGATCGATCCCTCGCTGCGCTCGGGACGACAGCACCGGCCTATTCCCGATTCCCGATCTCGTCGGCGGATGCCACCAGCACCTCGAGCTGGCGGCCAAGGCGCGTTAGGCGCGCGCGGACAATGGGGTCAACCGTGGTCGACGCGAGCGCGTCCGGGTTCCACACCATCGCCGACGACGCCGCCGGCGCGGGCGGCTTCGTTTCGCCCGACGACGCGAGGCGCGCGGCCGCACCGTCCAGCCGCGCCGCCGCTGTCGCGGCGAACTGCTCGAGCATCGTTGCCGTCGATGGGTCCACGGCGTGACGGCTCACCGCCAGCGCCGCGACCGACACCGTGAACCGACGCACGAACGTCAGGAACGTCATCACCGGCGCGAGCAGCTCACTGTTCCCGCCGTGCTCCGCGAGCAGCCGCTGGAACGACTCCTCGGCGTTGATTGCCGCGAGGGCAGCGTCGCGACGCCGAGTGCGCATCGCCTCGCCCGCCGCGTCGCTGCGGTCGGGGAAGCTCCGAACCACGGTCTGCAGATAGTCGCGATTGGTTCGCAGCGTCGCGGCCAGATACGCAGGCAGGCGGCTCCACTCGGGCGCCGGCCACAGAAGGCGCGCGCCTAACAAGGCGATCGTACCACCCAGCAGCGTGTTGATCACGCGCACGGTGGCGAGATGCCAATCGCCGGCGCTCGCCTCCGCGAGCAGCACGAACGTCGGCGTCAGGAAAACCGCAAACGCCGTGTAGTTGACCGGCAGCAGCGCCACGCTCACCGCGGCGAAGACGAATGACAAAACGAGGATCGCCCGGATGTCATGGAACAGCGCACCAAGCCCCGCCGTCAGGATTCCGCCGAGGACGGTGCCGATCACCCGCTGCACGGCGCGCTGGGTCGTCACGCCAGTATACGGCTGCAGAATGATGACAGCAGTGACGGTCACCCAATAGCCGCGCGCGAGGTGCAGCGCGCCCGCCAGCCACACCGCGACCGCCGTGACAATGGCCACGCGCAGAGCGTGTCGCAGCACGAGTGAATCGTGTGCCAGCACAGATCTGAGCGGCGCGAGCAACGCGCGCGGCTCGGCCACTTCCTCCGTGCCGGGCGCCGTCGTCGGAATGGGCGGCCTCGCGCCGTCCAGCGCCGCAACGTTCGCCACGGCAACGTTCGCGAACATTGCGGTACGGTCGAGGAGCGCTGCCGCATGCGCGTAGTGCGGTGCCGCGTCAACAGCAACCACCGGCGATGGCGTCAACCCGTCGGCTGCCCCGTTGCTCGTCGACGTTAGGCTTTCCCGTAACGCCGCGCCCGAGAAGCGCACGACGGTCGTCCCGGTTTGCTTCTCCTCCTCGACCCGCTCGGCGAGCTCGCGGAGCTCCCGCGTGACCTCGCGAAGCGCCGTCACGATGTGTTGCTGCTGTCGCGCATCGCGGGCGTCGGGCGCGATCGCCTCGATGGTTTCCACGAGCGCGATGAGATTGGCGAACATCTGATCGGCGGTCTGACTCAACACGAGCAGACGCTCGCCACGCCCGCTCTCGCCGGGTCGGCCGCGCCGAATGGCCGCGAGCACGGCGCGCGCATTCTCGAGCGCCGCGCGCACGGTCAGACTTCCGGCCGGCAGCGCATCGTCGGCGACCTTGCCCGACGCGAGTGGCGTTGCAATCTCATCCACGTAGCCCGCGAGCTTGCGCAGCGTGTCGGCGATCGCGAGGCGCGCGGGACGATATGGCCGCACCGGCCACAGCACGAGCGCGACGAGCGCAGCCCATGCGCCGCCCGCGATAGCGTAGCCCGACCGACCGAACGCGCTCGCGAGACTCGGCGCTGGATACGCGAGCGAGATGACGAACATGTTCAACACCGAGCCGCCGACGGTCGCGCCGGTGTTCCCCCACGCCCGACCGAGCCCGCACACGAGCGCGACGCAGAACGTGAGCACGACGGCGATCGCGAGCTCATGCGAAGCCACGGCCCCAATGAGCATCGCAACGGCGCCGAACCCGGTGAGCGCGGCGATCGCCGCCGCGCGCGTGGTGTACGCCCCGCCTTTGTCGACGATGGCGCCGCTGAATCCCGCGAGGCTCATCCACGTGCCGCCGGTCAGCCTGATCGCCTGCGCGGCCAGCAGCGGCACGACGGTCGCGAGTGCCGCACGGAATCCCGCGGCGTAGGCAGGCCGTACGGGCGCGACGACCGTCGCGGCGCGGACGTTTCGCGCGGCGACGTCCAGCGGACGCGTAATGAGCTCGGTCAGGTCCTGCGACTCGCGGCGTTGCGCCATTTCGTGAATGATGCTTCGTCCACTTGCGGCCGGTACCCGTCACGCGCTACGGGCGTTCACCTCATACAGCGAACGGCTTGCCCCACCGCCCCCAAAGTGGTTGGCGCTTGCGCGTTTCCGAGTGGTAGTTTGATCGGATGCGTTGTCGTTCCTTCCTCCGACTTCCCCTATGTCCGACCGTCGAGACTTCCTGAAGAAGACCGGCATTGCCGCGGGAGCGATCGCCGTGAGCGGTGCGCTCCGCACCGCCGAAGCTGCCAGGAGCGCGCTGACCACGCCGGTCCCCTCGCCCGCGTCCGTTCCGCCGCCGATGGATCCGGCCACGAAAGAGCTCCTCATGGAGGCGCTCAATGCCGCGAAGCTGGCCGGTGCGACGTACGCCGATGCGCGCATCGCGCGGTATCGCGACAACCAGATCTTCACGCGAGAGCAGCAGATCATCAACGTCGTGGATCAGGACTCGATGGGCTGCGGTGTTCGCGCGCTCGTCGACGGGACCTGGGGCTTCTCGGCGACGCGAACGCTGACGAAGGCCGGCATCGCGGCAGCCGCGAAGGAGGCGGCGGCGATCGCGAAGGCAAATCGGGTCGCGAGGGACAAGGCGGTCCAGCTCGCGCCGGCGCCGACGTATGCCGACGCGTCGTGGCAGACGGCGCACACAGTCGACCCGTTCAATGTCCATGTGGAAGACAAGGCATCGCTTCTCCTCAAGGCGAACGCCGAGGCGCTGAAGATCCCCGGCGTGAAGTACGTGTTCAGCGGATTGTTCTTCCGAAAGCAGGAACGGAACTACGCGAACACCGACGGCTCGGTCGTCAACCAGGTCGTGATCCAGAGCTGGCCGCTCATGCAGATCACGGCGGTGGCTCCGGATTTTTCGGACTTCCAGAATCGAGGCAACGTCGTGGCGCCGGCGGGGCGCGGCTACGAGTACGTCAGCGAGTGCGATCTCGTGGGGAATGCTGGGAAGTGGGGCGAGGAAGCGGCGCAGAAGCTCAAGGCGAAGCCGGTCGACGTGGGGCGGTACGATCTCGTGCTCGATCCCTCGCATCTGTGGCTCACGATCCACGAGTCGATCGCGCATCCGACGGAGCTGGATCGCGCGATGGGCTACGAGGCGAACTATGCGGGCACGAGCTTCGTGTCGCCGCCCGAGCAATTCCTGGGGAAGTTCAAGTACGGCCCGGCGTTCATGAACATTCGCGGCGATCGATCGCAGGTCGGCGCGCTGGCGACGATCGGCTACGACGACGAGGGTGTGAAGCCGGACGACTTCCTGATCATCAAGAACGGCGTCGTGAACGACTATCAGACGACGCGCGAGCAGGCGAGCTGGCTCCAGTGGTGGTACGACCAGCAGAAGCTCCCGACACGCTCACACGGCTGTTCGTACGCGGACTCGTG